>Ga0163151_10001104_pt1 | contig 46729 bp, 51 predicted proteins | sample OliLakLV19MP5IB2_FD_145596 | JGI IMG/M metagenome (GOLD analysis project Ga0163151, IMG submission 145596) | Freshwater microbial mat bacterial communities from Lake Vanda, McMurdo Dry Valleys, Antarctica - Oligotrophic Lake LV.19.MP5.IB-2 | ecosystem: Environmental > Aquatic > Freshwater >...
AACACGCACGGATCCATCACGCCGAATGCTGATGTCGATCGTGTCGCAATAGCCGGCGAGAGCTTCATCGACCGAGTTGTCGACGACTTCGTAGACGAGATGGTGCAGACCTCGCGGACCGGTGGACCCGATGTACATGCCTGGTCGCTTGCGGACCGCCTCGAGGCCCTCAAGAATCTGGATCTGGTCTGCGCCGTAACTGTCCGCAGCGACATGCCCGTTCGAGATCGTGGATGATTCGGGAAGATCTTCAGCGGGCGTGGATGTCATGTGAAATTGGGCTCCTGCCGATTGGTGGTGCTGGCCATTCGTCGCGGGTGCTCTCCAAGAGAGGGGCGACCGACGGCTCCTTTCAGCCTACCAAAGTGGCCTGTCAGTCGGTTGAAGAAGCCCTCGGTGTGGACAAGTCGCGCCGGTGGTGGACTAGCCGTAGGTGTCTCGAGGGCCGCGGCCCGGCACAGACCTGGTGCCTCGCTTCCAGCTCGGCGCGTTCGGCCCCTCGAATTTCAGTCCGGTGATCCCCGCCTCTGGGAAGCGCAGCGCAATAGTTGTCGAGATCTCGGCGCGCATCAATCGCAACTGCGTCGCCCACGCAGTTGAGTCGCAGCGAACTGTCAGAAGACCGTCGTCAATCCCGGTTGGCTCTGAGTGTTCGGCAGTGTCACCCCCAACTATGTCAGCCCAAGCAAGCAGCAAGTCCGAACGTGCAAGTGGGGACGTCCAACCCAGCCCTGTTGTAAGCGCATCGACTGCATCGCCCAGCCCGACCGGGTCGCGGCCTCCGGAGAACGGCGTGCTTCCGCGAGTCGACTCCCGCTTCTTACGCTGTCGTCCAGCCGCGCCCCGTTGTGATGGGTCGCCAAACAGACGACGAAACCGGAGGTAGACCGCGCTGTGTTCTTCCAGCGAACCGTTCTGGTCATTCATCCTGTCCGACGATCCTTCCGTTGCGGATGTGGATTCTGCGCTCCCGGAGACTCTCTGGAACATCGGCAAGCACCGCCGCGGTTATGAGGACCTGCTCGAATCCTGCTATAGCCATTGAGAGCCGTCCCCGCCGGCTGCTGTCAAGTTCGGCAAACACGTCATCCAGAATCAGTACCGGATCGCCGAGCGACGAATTCATACGGAGCAGCTCGGCAGAAGCCAGTTTGAGCGCAAGGGCAAGCGACCAGGATTCGCCGTGGCTCGCGTAGCCGCGCGCAGGCAATCGGTTCAGTGTGACGATGAGATCGTCACGATGCGGCCCAACCAGAGTCACGCCACGCTCAAGCTCTGCCCGCCGATTCGTCGCAAGCGCGGAGGAGAATTCCTGTACGACTCTGCCGTGGTCTACAGAATCCTGCGCGAAGAACGCGCCACGGTCGTGCGTTGAATCCCGTGTCTCGTGAATGCTGAGTGCTGCAGATAGGTTCACCTCATGCTGTGCCCCCGCCACCGACCCATAAGACTGCGCAACAAACGGCGCCAGTTCCTGTGTGAGAAGGGCCCGAGCGGTGATGATTTGCGCGCCAAACTCGATGAGCCGAGCATCCCAAATATCAAGTGTTCCCAGTTGGTTCGTTGATTGTCGAGCTACCCGTAGCGTCTTGAGCAGACTATTTCGCTGTCGCAGTACGCGTTCGTAGTCGGCCAGCACGGCGAGCATCCGTGGATTTCTTTGGCCCAACAGCTGATCAAGAAATGTGCGCCGCCCGGCTGGCTCACCGCGCACCAAAACGAGATCTTCTGGCGCGAACAGTACGCTAGCGAAGTGCCGTGGGAGGTCTCGAATCTTGATTGGAGACCGATTGATCTGCGCGCGGTTTGAACCCTCCCTATTGATCTGCACTTCGGCCAGTACAGTCCGCTCGCCATTGGTTAACTGTGCTCGAATGATGGCGGACGCTTCGTCGTGCCGGATGAGCGGCTGGTCACTGGATCCCCGGTGTGAACCGAGAGTGCTGAGAAAATTTAGTGCTTCGACGAGGTTCGTCTTGCCCTGGCCGTTACCACCAAGGAACAGGCTTACCCCTGGCTGGAGCTCGAGTTCCAGCTCCTCGTAGTTTCTGAAGTTCGTCAGGTTTAGGCGATGCGCGATCACGGCGTTGCTTGATTCCGGTTGAGCATCAAAGAACTCCGGACTCGAGGCGTTAGCGCAACAACAGGTTGGGTTGAAGGAGGTACTTGTAGTTGTCTGTGCCCGGCTGGTCTTTTGAGGCCTGGCTCGTGATGAGGACAGGGCCAGGCTTATTCGGATTGTCCGTCTTGGTAAATGAAATTCTCACGAACTCAGAGTGCACCGCGGTCAGGCCGTCGAGAAGAAACTGGGGTTTGAGCGACACAATCGTGTCAGCTCCCGTGAGGAACGCGTCGATTGATTCAGACGCTTGCGCTTGTTCCGAGCCGATTGCTTCAAGCAGTAGCCCATCAATCGAGAAACTGAATCGAAGTGCGGCCTCTCGCTCGAGCACCAGGGAAACCCGTCGAACAGATTCAATGAGTTCGGCCGTCGATACGACCGCGAAGTTGTCGACAGTCTCAGGGAACAATCTGCGCACTGGAGGGAAATTACCCTTGATGAGTAGAGATGTGACGGTCTTGTTGTCTGCTTGAAAGGCGATGAGTTCGCGTTCGTCGGAATTTGTGATGGCCACGGAGATGCTGCCACTGTGTCCAAACGTCTTGCCGACTTCAATGAGGGTTCTCGCTGGGACCAATGCAGTGGCAGCACTGACGCCGGAGTTCCCGGCATCCCATGCGATCTCTCGAACCGCCACTCGATATCGATCGGTGGCAACGAGCGAGAGACTATTTTCGGATACCTCCAGTTGCACACCGGTGATCACGGGTGTGACATCATCCCGTGAAGATGCAACGGCCACCTGTGCGATAGCGCTCGCGAAATCTTCCGCAAGGAGGACCCCAGCGGTGGTCGAGATAACAGGCAGCGTCGGATACTCATCGACTGGCATGCTGAGGAGGGTGAAATTGGCAGTGCCGGCCCTAACGGTGATTCGAGAATCAGTCGTAGCGAAGGTCACCGGAGCGGCCGGAAGGCGGCTGGCAATGTCGGCCAGTAACCGCCCAGACACGAGAATTCGACCTGGTTCTTCCACATCGGCAGCGATGTGCGTTCGTGCGGAGACTTCATAGTCGAAGGACGACAGTGTGAGTCCGTCTGGTGTTGCTTCAATTAGGACGCCACTCAGAATTGGGAGTGTTGTTCGCTGCGGCAACAGTTTGACCACGAAGGAAACCGCCTCACTGAAGACGTCTCGGTTGACTTGGAACTTCACAGGTTCACCCCTTAGGTGCGCTCAGGTCTGGCCGCTTAATACTGGCACAGGCTGTCTCCGGCACGACCCAAAGGTTTTCTTCATCATCAATCACTCTTTTAATAGCTAATACTCATAACCCCTGTGGAATATGTGCAGAACCCCCAGTCAGCGCATATCGGCTGGGAACTACACACGTGTGAGATGTGGAGTACGAGCGCGGCAGACGTCTGCACAGCCCGGAGCCCGCAGTAACCACAACCGGCTTTCCACAGGAGGACTTACCCGATCAACAGCCAGCCCGGCGCGTCGCCGAAGTTATCCACAAGTTATACACACGGTGTGGAAAGTAATCAGGCACGCTGGGTGCTTCACGACTTTGAGAAGCGGTGGTTCTGTTTGATCCTGCTCGTGAGCTCGGTGACCTGGTTATAGATAGAACGGCGCTCTTTCATCAGCTCAGTGATCTTCTTGTTCGCGTACATGACCGTTGTGTGGTCTCTGTTTCCGAACAGCTGTCCAATCTTGGGCAATGACAGATTTGTCATCTCTCGACAGAGGTACATTGCGATCTGCCGCGCTGTTGCCACGGCTTGAGATCGTGAGGAACCGTATAGGTCATCAACGGTGAGCTTGAAGTAATCAGCCGTGTGATTAATGATGTCGACGGGGGCAATGACGTTGTCTTCGTCGAGAGTGATGAGGTCCTTTAACACTGTCTGAACTAACGCGAGATCAACCTTGGTCTTATTGAGGCTCGCGAAGGCGGTGACGCGGATGAGCGTGCCCTCGAGTTCTCGAATGTTGGAGGAGACCTTCGATGCCATGTACTCGAGAATCTCATTCTCAACCTGCAGCTTCTCGCTCTGCGCCTTCTTGCGGAGGATCGCGATTCTGGTTTCGAGGTCGGGAGCCTGAACGTCGGTAATGAGACCCCATTCGAAACGGGATCGCATTCGGTCCTCGAAGCCGGTGAGATGTTTCGGCGGAAGATCGCTGGTAATCACAAGTTGTTTGTTGTGATCGTGGAGTGTATTGAAGGTGTGGAAGAACGCTTCTTGGGTCGAATCCTTTCCCTGTAAAAACTGGATGTCATCGATGAGCAGGATGTCTATCTCGCGGTAGCGCGATTGAAACACCGAGGCACGGTTGTTGGCGATCGAATTGATGAAGTCGTTCGTGAACTCCTCGCTGCTGACATAGCGCACGCGGATGCCAGGGTAAAGACTCTCGGCATAGTGTCCGATCGCATGCAGGAGGTGGGTCTTCCCCAGGCCGGACTCGCCGTAAATGAACAAGGGGTTGTAGGCCTTCGCGGGCGCTTCGGCGACGGCGACGGCGGCCGCGTGAGCGAATCGATTCGACCCGCCGATCACGAAGTTATCGAAGCTGTACTTCGGGTTCAGTCTCGAGTCCGACCGGCGTGACCCAGTGTCGGTCGAGACGGAACTGACAACTTGAGGCTCAATGTATGAAGGCTCGGGCAGGTCGTGCGAGCTCTCGAGCGACGCGTGGTGAATGTTTGGATTCACGACAATTGCAAAGTTCGTTACCTGTTGATCCTCGCTGACCTCGGACAGAACACTCAGGGCAGAGATTGCGTTGAGGAGCGGCATCCGAATTCTCTGTTCCAGCATGCCCCTTGTCAGTTCGTTGGGAACCTCAAGGTAGAGGGTGCCGGCCATGATTCCTTTGGGCTCTACAAGGCTAATGAAGCCGTGTAGTTGGGGAGTAATTCGCTCGTCGGCGCTCAACGTGGTGAGCACGGACTGCCAGATGGCGTGCGTGCTGTCAGGGATCTCCGACATTGTGGACATAATCTTGCTTGCTTTCCCGGTCTGAGTGGCTGGCATTCACCTTAGTTCTCCACGGCGCGGCCACACCAACCCCAATCTGTGAACTGTGAGTAACCCCGTCCAACTGCGGAAAGTTTGACCAGAGGCGGATAAGGCCGTATTTTTAACCAGTTGACCTCAGCCAATCGGCTGCCTGCTTCTTTCCGGCCCTCAGAGCTGGGCTTTGGAGATATCGCTATGAGCAAGAGAACCTTCCAACCGAACAATCGCCGTCGCGCAAAAGTGCACGGGTTCCGGCTTCGCATGCGCACTCGCGCGGGTCGTGCGATTCTTGCGGCGCGGCGCCGCAAGGGCCGCACCGAGCTCTCGGCCTAACACGACGGTGCTCGCCCGGGCAAACAGGATTACGGAGCAGCGAGACTTTCGCCGAGTCGTTCGCTCGGGCCGTCGGATCGTGGGCCAAACGCTCGTAGTGCAGTGTCACCGCGGGCAACCCGGCGGTCCGGTGCGCTTCGGCTTTGTTGTATCGAAGTCGGTGGGTACAGCGGTCGTTCGAAATCGAGTAAAGCGCCGCGTGCGTGCGATAGCTCGGCTCGAGTCGACCAGTGGCCTCAGTGGACTGGATGTCGTCGTGAGGGCCTTACCAGCGGCAGCGGATGCTTCGTGGAGTAGCCTTCATTTCGAGTTCCGTGCTGCACTGGCGCGTCAGATGGAGGCGAGTTGAGAAGCGTGATCTCGTTCCTGCTGCTCTTGCCAAGGAACATCTGTGTCCTGATCCTCGGGCTCTACCGTGCGGTCATTTCACCCCTGTACGGGGACGTATGTCGCTACTACCCTTCCTGCTCGCACTACACGCTTCAGGCGATACAAGCGCATGGTGTTGTTCGCGGTGTCTGGTTGGGCAGCAGGCGCTTGGTTCGATGCCACCCGTGGGCCGAGGGCGGGATCGATGACATCCCGACCCGGGCTCACAACACGAACTCCGTAACGAAGTTCGGACTCGTCGTCAGCAGTCAAGGAAAGGGCTGAACACACAATGGATTTCTTCAGCACTATCCTCTGGCCGATCAAATGGGCGATCGAGGCAATCCTCGTGGCCTTCCATGCTGGTCTGACCGCGATCGGTCTCGACAAAGACGACGGTGGGACCTGGGTGCTCGCGATCGTCGGCCTCGTCCTAGTCGTACGGGCGGCCCTGATTCCCGTCTTCGTTCGACAGATCAAGAGTCAGCGGCGCATGCTCGAGGTTGCACCACAGATCAAGAAGATCCAGGACAAGTACAAGGGCAAGAAAGACCAGTTCTCCCGTGAGGCCATGTCGCGCGAGACGATGGCACTCTACAAGAACACGGGCACAAATCCGCTTAGCTCCTGTCTTCCACTGCTACTACAGATGCCGATCTTCTTCGGCCTGTTCTCGGTGCTGAACGACGCGCAGAACCCAAACATTGATGCCGGCGTCGGCCTGCTCAACAGCGACTTACATCGTTCCTTCGGCGACGCTGAGTTCTTCGGTGCCCCGTTGCGGATGTCGATGAGCTCGGCTGACGGGAACGTTACTGTCATCATCATGGCGATCGTCATGATCATCTTGATGACCGCCTCGCAATTCATCACCCAGCTGCAGATCATGTCTCGCAACCAGTCGGCCGAGATGAAGGCCAGCCCGATGTATCGTCAGCAGCGCATCTTGCTGTACGTCCTCCCGCTGGTTTTTCTCTTCTCAGGGTTCACATTCCCGCTCGGCGTCATGTTCTATTGGTTGGTTTCCAACTTCTGGACGATGGTGCAACAGTTCATCGTCATCCGAAACATGCCGACTCCCGGCAGTGAAGCGGCGCTCGCTCGCGAAGTCCGCATTGCAAAACAGCGACAGCGGCGAGGCATTGTTGACGAGAGCGAAGATGCGACTGGAACCGTTATAGAGGAGCCGGTCAAGCCGCAGCGACAACAGCCGGTCAACAAGAATCGTGCGAAGAAGAGGAACAACGGTAAAGGAAAGTGAACCCTACATCGGACACCATCGGGGCGATCACGGGTCCCGAGGACCTCAGTGCCGCGCCAGCAGGAATCCACGAGGACGAAGGTGAGATCGCCGCCGACTACATCGAGGAACTGCTCGACATAGCGGATCTGGACGGCGACATCGAGATCGACACGAGGGGCGGTCGATCCTACCTTTCGGTGACGTCAAGCGAGCATGCGAACCTACGAGTGCTTGCTCGTCCGGAAACCGTTGGGGCACTTCAGGAATTGAGCCGCATAGCTGTCCAAACAAAGACCGGTGAGTACTCTCGGTTAATTCTCGACATCGGCGGCTCTAGAGAGGCCCGCGCAGGAGAGTTGGCGGTCCTCGTCAAGAAAGCGATTGAGCGACTCGAGGAGGGCGCGGATTCCGCCGCCCTTCCTCCAATGTCATCGTACGAGCGAAAGCTTGTTCATGACCTCGTTTCTGAGCGCGCATTCCATTCCGAGTCTGAGGGCGAAGGTCGAGATCGCCACACGGTCATCCGCCGCGCTTAGCCGCATGCGGGCAAATTGTTTCACGTGAAACATGAGTAGCGAGTCGACGGCGCCAGGCCTCGAGGATGAGCCGGGAGCTGCCGCCAAACTATTCGGTGATCGGCTCGAGTTGGCTCGGCAGTACACGGCTGACTTGGCTCGCCTCGGGGAGGCGCTCGGGTTGATCGGTCCACTTGAGCTGCCCCGATTGTGGACCCGCCACATCCTCAATTGCGCCCTCGTGGCGCCGCTCTTGAAGCCGGGCTCGGTCGGGGATGTCGGAAGCGGCGCTGGTCTTCCCGGGCTCGTGCTCGCAATTGCTCGGCCAGACTCCCAACTGGTGCTGATCGAGCCCATGGAGCGACGCGTTGATTGGCTCAAGGCGGAGACCGACAGGCTTGGCCTTGACAACGTTCTGGTGGTGCGATCGCGAGCAGAAGACGCCCGATTGCCAGTTCCACTGGATCAAGTAACGGCGAGGGCGGTGACGGCATTGCGAACATTGATTCCGGCAACGGCCGGCCTTGTTCGACCGGGTGGCGAGCTCCTGTTCATGAAGGGAGCACGGGTGGACGACGAGATTGCAGCGGCCAGCGCCGCTATCCGAAAGGCGCGACTTCGCGACATTGAGGTTCTCACGCTCGGCCTCGGGGTATCTCCCGAAGTGACCCGAGTGTTTCGGGCTACAGTGGGTTGACCACGCGACCGACACCCATTCACCGTCACACTGGACTAGAAAGTTTCACGTGAAACATCCGCAGGGAGAACTCGCTGATCCGAGTGCAGCATTTGACGATTCGACGCCGCTTGCGCGCGAACTGGCCGAGATAACTCGGCGCCGTCAGGCCCTTGCAGCGCAGGAGCTTCCGCTCCCTTCCGTTCCGCGGGTGTTGACCGTCGCAAACCAGAAGGGCGGTGTCGGTAAAACGACGTCGACCGTCAACCTTGCCGCTGCCCTAGCGCGAGCCGGCGCGCGCGTGCTCGTCATCGATCTGGATCCGCAGGGCAACGCGTCGACCGCGCTCGGTGTTGAGCACCATTCCGACACACCAAGCGTGTACGACGTCATCATCAACGACGAGCCAATGGCCACTGTCGTGCAGCCGAGCCCCGAGTTTCCCACCCTCTTCTGCGCGCCGGCAACTATCCATCTTGCGGGAGCGGAGATCGAGCTGGTTTCCCTCGTTGCCCGTGAACAGCGACTGCGCACCGCTCTTGAGGTGTTCCTGCGCGAAGCGGCTGAGCCCTTTCATTACGTCTTTATCGACTGTCCGCCATCACTGGGGCTTCTTACCATCAACGCGTTCGTTGCAGCCCAAGAGGTGCTCATTCCAATCCAGTGCGAGTACTACGCTCTCGAAGGACTCAGTCAGCTGCTCCGCAATATCGAACTCATCGAGAAGCATCTCAACCCGAGACTTTCGGTGTCGACGATCCTGCTCACGATGCACGACTCGCGAACGAATCTGGCCAATCAGGTCGTCGAAGATGTTCGAACCCATTTTCCAGACAAGGTCCTGGCGACGGTGATCCCTCGCTCAGTGCGAATCTCCGAGGCACCAAGTTACGGACAGAGCGTCATCACCTACGATGGCAGTTCGCCTGGATCGCTCTCCTACCTTGAAGCGGCGGCAGAGATCGCAAGACGAGGAGCGCCGTCCTAGTGGCAACACCGAAGCGAACTGGACTTGGTCGAGGCATCGGTGCGCTCATCCCAGGAACAGACGATGATTCGTCCCGCCCCGTCGACGTGTTCTTCACCGCAAGCGCTGGGAATCGCCAGGGTCTCGTCGCAGTACCAGGTGCACGTCTCGCGAGCCTCGATCCTGAAGACATCGCTCCCAACGCCCAGCAACCGCGAAAAGCGTTTCGCAGCGAAGAGCTCGAGGAACTCGTTGTGTCGATTCGCGAGATCGGGGTGTTGCAGCCCATCGTCGTTCGACCAATCCCGGGCGCGATCGTCTCGCCGCACTATGAACTCATCATGGGCGAGCGGCGGCTCCGTGCGACGATACAGCTCGGCCTGAGTTCGATACCCGCGGTCATCAAGAACACTGCAGACGAGGACATGCTTCGTGATGCCTTGCTCGAGAACCTGCACCGAGCCGATCTCAATGCCCTTGAGGAGGCCTCGGCATATCAACAGTTGCTTGCCGACTTCGGAATCACCCAGGACGAACTCGCGAATCGCATCGGTCGTTCCCGACCACAGATCACCAACACGCTCAGGCTCTTGAAGTTGCCTTCTGCTGTGCAGCAGCGCGTCGCGGCTGGTGTGCTCACTGCTGGCCACGCGCGCGCGATTCTGTCAGTCGGCGACGCGGCAGCAATGGAACGGCTTGCCGACAAGATCGTGAACGAGGACCTCTCGGTTCGAGCTGCAGAGGCCGCTGCCGGCCAAGGTCTCAGCAAGGCATCGAAGTCGAGGCCGGTCGCTGGAAAGCGCCAGGGGCAGCTTGACGAGGTAGCCGAGCGACTTGGGGATCGCCTGAACACTCGAGTGAAGGTGACCCTCGGTGCAAGCAAGGGCCAGATTGTGATCGACTTCGCAACCGTTGCCGACCTCAACCGAATCCTCGGTGAGCTCGGTCAACAGGGCTTCACAAGGTAGCGAACACGCACCAGCATGAAGATTTCACTCGCGGATCCGGCTGATGCGCGAGTGAGGGTGATTCTGGAGCACCACCTCTCCGAGATGCTTGCAACCTCGCCACCCGAGAGCGTGCATGCGCTCAGCGTCGGTGAGTTGCGGCATCCCGATATCAGCTTCTACGTCGGTGAAGACGGCGGCGACGTGCTCGTGTGCGGCGCGCTCAAGCGGTTAGGGACCGATGAGGCAGAGCTCAAGTCGATGCGCACGATCGAGCGGGCGCGCGGACGCGGCCTCGCTTCCATGATGCTCGAGCACCTGCTCGGAGTCGCACGCTCGTGCGGCTATCGCGCGGTCAGGCTGGAGACCGGGGCGGAGGATCATTTCGGGCCAGCACGACGACTGTATGCCAAACACGGTTTCGTTGAAGGCGAGCCATTTGCCGACTACCTGCTCGACCCGAACAGCGTGTACATGCACTTGAAGTTGCGCGGCTGATCGCGGCGGCTTAGCCGCGAGATTCGGCGACTGCGGCATCCGCGAGTGCCGAGTAAACCCAGCCGAGATCGTGGCCGGCAGCCTCGAGTGCCTGCGGGAGGAGAGAGGTCTCAGTGAGCCCTGGCAGCACATTGGCTTCGAGGAACCACGGTGTTCCAGCGCCATCGATGATGAGGTCAACCCGCGAAAGATGGCGAAGGCCGAGCGCAGCGTGGGCGTCGAGGGCGGCGCGCTCGGCACGAGCCGCGATCTCCGGCTCGATTCTGGCTGGCACAAAGAAGCGGGTCTCGCCGGCATTGTAGCGAGCCTCGAAGCTGTACACCCCCGAGAGCGGTTGAATCTCGACGGCCGGCAGCGCGACAGCGCCGTCGCCGCTGTCGATGATGCCGATTGCGATCTCGGTGCCGGAGATCTTTTGTTCGATCAGGGCCGAATCGCAATAGGTGTATGCATCGACCATCGCGCGAGGCAAGAGCTCACGATCGTCTACGACGGATACGCCCTGTGCCGAGCCCCCTTGCGCTGGCTTGACGACCAGCGGTCCAGAGAATTCGTCCTGGATTTCTTCAAGGATGCTGTTTGCACCGAGTTCGCGAAATGCGTCCCTTGGCAGCGTGATCGACCGTGGAGTGGGTACTCCAACCCGACCAACGATGGTCTTGGCGGTTGGCTTATCCCACGCCAGCCGGGCCGCCTCGGCGCGGGAGCCTACGTATGGAATGCCGATGAAGTCGAGCAGTCCGCGCAACGCCCCGTCTTCTCCGCTGGCACCGTGGAGTGCTGGCCACACAACGTCTGGTCGACTCTCGCGCAGGTAACTCAGTAGCGTGGCATCCGGATCTCGCAGCTGGACGGCAATTCCGTGGGACGCCAAGCTATCGACCACACGTCGGCCTGATCGGAGCGAGACGTCACGTTCGTGGGAAATTCCGCCGGCAAGAACGAGAATGCGCGTTTGCGACATCAGCCGAGGTTGGCAGGCGGGTTGATCATCGTTGCTTCCGGTCGCGCGACGGGCAAAGGCGCGGTCTGCGCGAACGTCGTGAGTAATTCGAGTTCGCCGTTTATCACAGTGGAAAGCCGTCGAACGCCTTCGCGAATGAACTCCGGCGTCGGATAGCAGAAGGCCAGGCGGAGGCTCGTGCGCCCGCCGCCATTGGCGTAGAACGCTGTTCCGGGCGTGTACGCAACAAGCTCCTTGACCGCTCTCGGCAGCATCGACTTGGAGTCGAGATTGTCGGGAAGCGTGACCCACACGTAGAAGCCTCCAGCTGGGTTGGTCCAGCTCAGATCGGGGAGGTAGTCGTGGAGGGCACTGAGCATTGCGTCGCGCCGCTCCCGGTACAGCCCCCGGAAGGTGTCGATCTGAGCTCGCCAGTCTGCAACCGAGAGGTACTCCTTGATGACGTGCTGGGTGAAGGAGCTCGGCGACAGCACCGCTGCCTCGTTAGCGAGAATGAGTTTCTCTCGGATAGCGTGCGGGGCCAAGACCCATCCGACCCGGAACCCCGGCGCGAGGGTCTTCGAGAACGTCCCGAGATAAACCACACCCTCTTCTTCGACTGAGCGCATTGCGTGCGGTGGCTGGCCATCGAAGTACAGCAGACCATACGGATTGTCTTCAAGAATGAGAATGTCGTTGGCTCGGCAAATCTCTAGGATCTGCAGTCGACGCTCCCAGGTCAAGGTCACCCCAGCCGGGTTGCTGAAGGTGGGCACGGTGTAGAGGAACTTAATGCGCTTAGCCTCGGCCTTCAGGCGAGCGACGTGCTCGCGCAGAGCTTCAGGGATCAAGCCGAACTCGTCCATCGGCACGTGCTGAATATCCGCTTGGAAGGACTTGAACACGACCATCGCAGTGACGTAACTCGGGCCTTCCGCCAGCACGACATCACCTGGATTGATGAAGAGCTTCGTCACGAGTTCGAGCGCGTGCTGCGAACCTGTGGTGACGACGATATCGTCCACGCTGGCGCGGATCCCCTCAAGAGCCATGACTTCGAGAATGTGCTCGCGCAGCGCCGGCATCCCCTGGCCCGATCCGTACTGGAGTGCCACAGAGCCGCTGTCGTGCATCACCCGCTCCAACGCAGCCGTCACCAGTTCTTGGGGCAATGCCGAAACGTATGGCATGCCGCCGGCGAGCGAAACAACCTCCGGGCGGGATGCCACGGCGAACAGCGCGCGCACCTCGGATGCCGCCAATCCAGAAGTGCGGTCGGCGTAGTGCCCATACCACCGGTCCAGATTGTTGCCCTGATCTGTCATGCTCGGTCCTGTTCAGTCACGAAGCTTCGCGCGCGCTAGAGCTGAGGAGGTTGCATCGCAACCTCGGGACGTCAGCGCCGAGGGAGCCTGCGACCGAGAATACAGGCACAAGCCGCCCCAAATCGGGGCGAGGCCCGTTGTGTGTACTTGGCTAGACCAGGAACTCGGCCAAGTCAGCTTCGATTGCCGGCTTTGGCTTCGCACCGATGACGGTCTTGACGACCTCGCCGTTTCGGAATACCTTCATGGCCGGGATGGAGGTGATCCCGTACTTCCTCGCCATCTGCGGGTTGTCATCAACGTTGAGCTTGACGATCTTTATCTTGTCGGAGTGCTCAGCGGCAATCTGGTCAAGAATTGGTGAGACGGCCCTACACGGCCCGCACCACTCCGCCCAGAAGTCGACCATGATGGTCTCCTTCGAGTTGAGTACTTCTTCGGCGAATGTGGCGTCGGTGACGTCGGTCGCTGTCGACATTGGGTATTCCTTTTCTCTGAAACGGTTAGATTGTTGCGGAAACGGGTTGGGAATGAACGGCCGTGTTGAGGGTGTCGGTCGGCAATGCCGCTAGGTAGTGTTCTGCGTCGAGCGCTGCCACAGTGCCAGAACCGGCGGCAGTGACCGCTTGCCGATAGGTCGGGTCGATGACATCTCCGGCGGCGAAGACCCCGGTGAGGTTCGTGCGTGATGAACGACCATCAACGACGATCGTGCCATCCGCATTCAAGGTCAGCTGACCGTGCACAAGATGCGTGCGAGGGTCGGCACCGATGGCAATGAACAGACCGCTCACATCAAGCGTTGTCTCAGTACCATCCACTGTGTCGAGTAGCCCGACACCGGTGACGAGTTCTTCACCGAAGATGGCGACGACTTCCTTGTTCCACAGAAACTCAATCTTTGGGTTCGAGAACGCGCGCTCCTGCATCACTTTTGATGCCCGAAGCGAGTCCTTTCGGTGGATGACGTAGACCTTGTCGGCGAACCGGGTCAGGAAGGTCGCTTCCTCCATTGCAGAGTCGCCCCCCCCGACGACCGCGATAGTTTTTTGGCGGAAGAAGAATCCGTCACAGGTCGCGCACCACGAAACGCCGTATCCGCTCAGGCGGTCCTCGCCCGGGATACTGAGCTTGCGGTAGGCGGAGCCGGTGGCGAAGATCACAGACAACGCTTCGTGGGTGTCGCCATTGCCGAGCGTGACCCGCTTCACCGGTCCGTCGAGCTCGAGAGATACCACATCGTCGAGAACGATCTCGGTGCCAAATCGTTCCGCTTGCGCTTGCATTTGGAGCATGAGCTCTGGCCCCATGATGCCTTGGGCGAAGCCGGGAAAGTTCTCGACCTCGGTGGTCTTCATCAGCTCACCGCCAGCTTCAACGGAACTCGCTATCAGCAACGGTGCAAGCTGGGCGCGAGCCGCGTAGATCGCCGCGGTGTAGCCCGCTGGTCCGGATCCGATGATGATGACTTGGCGCATTGGCGCTTCTCCTTGTGGATGCGTGCCTTGTGGGTGGGTACCTTGTGGGTGCGTATTGCCCGGTACAACTCATCCTAGGCGCGAGCTATTCCGCGCAACTTGCTGAGAATCGGCTGCGCGATGCCTCGAAACTCCGGGTTGCGAGTGATCCAGAGCACCGCGCAGTAGACACCGGCCATGACTGTCCCAGCCACGGTCATAGCTATCAGCGACCCGGCAACGCTTGACACTGCGAACGCGCCAGCTCCGATGCCGCCGAGCAGCGCAAGGCAGGCAATTCCGGCGCCAGCTGCAGGCACCATCGCAGCAAAATACCACAGCGTGCTCAGCGCCACCGACCGCGATTCCAAGCCTCCAATTCGAGGCCTCAAATACAGCGCAGACAGCGCGGATTGGAACGTCGTCGCAACACTCAGCAAGAGCGCGAGAGAAACGGCGATCCACTCGACGGGCACGAATGCTTGAATCGCGAGAGCGCCGCTCACGTAGAGCAATGCCTGAGCGAGCTGAATCACGAAGGCTGCGCGAGTCAGGTCCATTGCGTAGTAGACGCGTAACAACACAAAAAACACGGTGAACGGAATAAGGCCAACGAGATACGCGACGACAACGTTGCCGAGTGCCTGCACCCCTGCGTAGTCACTGGCAAAGACGGCGCTGAACGGATAAGCGAGCACCATGAGGCCGATTGCTGAAAACACCATCGCCAACAGAATCGTGCGAAGGGCGGCCCCAATATCGTTCCGAAGTTTGCCAATTCGCCCGTCGCGCACGTGCTCGCTCATCCGTGTGAAGTACGCCATCGTGACAGAGACCGTGACGACCGAGTGCGGGAGAATGAAGATCAGCCAGCCGTACTTGAGCACCGCGAGCGATGCCTCGCCCGATGCGAGCGATGCCACTCGCGATTCGAACACCGCCGAAACCTGAGTAACCAAGAAGATTCCGAACACCCAGGCTGCCGCTTGGCCCGCTTGGCCGAGATCGGCTCCGCGCCAACGAAAGTCCGGGCGATATCGAATGCCGGTGCGACGCCAGAACAGCAACAGTCCGAACGCCTGAATCGCGATCCCGAGGGTTGCCGTGCCAGCCAAGAGCGCGATCTGAGGGCTTGTCCACGTTTCGGCGAGGCGATGCTGTGGGTCTGGCCCATATGCGGCAATGAAGATGACCAGTCCACCGATGACCACGAGGTTGTTCAGGGCAGGTGTCCAGGTGAACGGACCGAAGATTCCGCGTGCATTCAGGACTTCTCCGAGAAGACTGTAGAGCGCGTAGAAGAAGATCTGCGGTAGACACCAATATGCGAAGGCAGTCGCGAGGGCGAAGTCCTGCTCACTAAATCCACTGGTTGCACCGGACTGGGCGTACAGCCGAACGAGAAGCGGGGCGCACGCGGTCGCGATGACGGTCAACACCACGAACACGACGAGCGAGATGGTCATGAGGCGATTGATGAATTGCGCTCCGCCGTCGTGATGCAGGCCGGCGCGCACGATCTGCGGGACGATGACGGCACTCAGTAGGCCGCCAGCGACGAGCGCGTAAATGTTGTTCGGGAGTTGATTGGCGAGCGTGAACGCATCCGCACCAGCGCCGACAATGCCAATCGCGTTTGCCAGCACCACCGCGCTGACGAACCCGAGCGCGCGCGACACGATGGTGCCGGAGGCGAAGAGTGCACTCGCCTTGCCGATTCCCCCCTGGCTTGGGCTCTCCGTAGCAGGGGTATCAGACACGAGGCTGCTTTCTTCGTCGGCTGATGTTGCGAATCAAGCCGATCACGAACACAGCAACAGCAAGTACGCCGACAGCGGTCACGACCGGGGTCTCCCAACCTGCCTGAACATTTACCGAGACCCGGTTGGGCTCACCGATCGGTACTCCCGTTGCGCTGGCGAGGGTGACAGTGAGCTGAACTGTGCCGTTGGAGACCGACTGAACAGGAACGGGCGCATTCTTCTGAGAATTCGGTTCAATGACGAGCTCGATCGGTGATTGCTCGATAAAGAGCAGCGGTCGCTGTGCGGTCACGGTCACGAGCACCCGCACGGGCACATCGAGCCTGTTGCTGACGGGAATCTGGATCGACTGGCGATCGGTGAAGAAATTGATGTTGCTCACGTCAACGATTTGTACTGAGCCCCTTAACTCAGCAGATTCGACCGCAAAGGTTTGCGCCGCGGACGACCACTCATCGGGGATCCTCACCCAGTCGGCAGAGAGTAACGCCAGCAGGCGGTTGCGGCGCTCGGCAGTAATCGTGCTCTGATTATCGACGATTGTGGAGAACTGAGTATCCAGTTGTTCTTCGCTGATGAGCGTGCGGGCGAGCGCAAGACGATCCGCCGGCTGTGCCGATTCGACGAGATTTGCATTTGTTGCCGGAGCGTCCAACACAGCACTGAGAGGCACCAGGGCGATCGACGGCTGAGTTTCGACCGCCGCAAGGGTCTCAGATAGCCGTGCTCCCGCTTCGCCTGCCGCCCTGTCGAGCGTCGCGACAATCGTTGCCTGTCTTCCCGACTGTCGCGCGTTCTCGGCAGCGATCGCTGACGTGAATGCCTGCAGGGACTGTTGCCACGCATCCGCTGTTTGAGCATCAATTGTCTCTTGCAGAGCTTCGGAAACCGAGGAGTCAATCACAATCGCCGATGCACCGTTGACCCTAATCGCGCTCCCGGATTCCGCGGGAGCCTGCACGTTTGACTCCGCAAGGAGTGTCACAACTGTTTCGCGAGCGACGAGGGCTGCCAAGTCGGGTGTTGTCACGGTATCCATGACGGGCCAAGCGGCGGCGGAGAGCGTGTAGGGCCACTCAAGCAGTTCGGTCAAGGTCGGCAGGGTTGGGTCACCGGGAGTGTCGGGATCCGCCGTTGATGTCGGGTTCGGCGAAGCTGTCGGTTCAGTGACGGGATCCACGGCAGAACCGAATCGATCGGCCACAAGTGCATAGTCGAAGCCGATGGGCGCTGGCATCACAGCGCTGCCAGATTGCAACGCGAGCGTCAGGTCGGCATCGGCGAATGCGAGCGCGAAGGTTTCGTTGCTCGCCCCGCGGAGACGGTCGAGCCACGCGAGAGCGTTCGCCGGAGCCTCGGACCCAAGAATGCGGATGGAGACAATGATCATCGGGTCGATGGCGAGCGTCACCGGGCGATCGATGACAGCATCAAGGCGCTGCGCCAGCAGTCCCCCAGGCGCTGTATATTCCTCGAGAACGCTGGAGCCGATAAGCCCGGACTCAGCGGCCGGGACCGTCAATGGAACCACAATCGCGACTTGGGGCGGCGCGGACCCGTCGACAGCGCTCGCGGGAGCCGCCCAGAACACCGCAGCGGCCAACGCTGTCGTCGCACCAACGAATGCGGTGACACTCGCGCGCCTGGCTATCACGAGCACGATTGCGTTGCGCAATCTCGCTCGTCAACCATGCGACGAGTCTATTCTTTGCCACTGCGGCCACCGCGTCTCCAACACTGCGGCCACCGGGACCCGCTGTGGCAAGCTAGAGACATCATGGAGAGCGTCGCCTCGGCTGTTCGGCGACTGGACGACCTTGCCGATTCTGAGCCTGTCGCGAGGCTTGCCCGAGTGTTCGCGGATGCTGGTTTCGAGCTCGCACTCGTTGGCGGTCCGGTGCGCGACGCGTTCCTTGGGCGAGCAGTCGGCGACCTCGACTTCACGACGAGTGCGCTCCCTGACGCCATTCTCGAGCTCGTCAAGCCGATCGCGGATGCCCATTGGGACGTCGGCCGTGATTTTGGCACGATTGCCGCGCGAATCAGTGGGCGCAGCGTCGAGATCACCACCTATCGAGCGGAGCGCTACAACTCGGCAAGTCGTAAGCCGCAAGTGCGGTTCGGAGATTCGCTTGAAGATGATCTCGGTCGTCGCGACTTTACAGTCAACGCCATGGCGTTGCGATTACCTCAGCGGGTGCTTACCGACCCGTGGGGTGGGTTTGAGGACTTGCTAGCCCGTCGCCTCATTACCCCGGCATCGCCGGCGGTGTCCTTCGGAGACGACCCGCTCCGCATGCTGCGAGCGGCCAGATTCAGTGCACAACTCGGATTCACCGTTGCCGAGTCGACCATCGCTGCGATGCGCGAACTGGCTCCGAGAATCGAGATCATCAGCGCCGAGCGCATCGCCGATGAAATCGTCAAGCTCATGCTGACGGATGATCCGGTGCCGGGCATCCGGTTACTGGTTGAGACAGGACTCGCCATGCTCGTGTTGCCCGAGGTGCCGGCGCTCATGCTCGAGCAAGACGAGCACGCGCACCACAAGGACGTCTACGAGCACAGCCTGAGAGTGTTGACGCAAGCGATTGAACTCGAAGGTGAGCGCCCAGGGATCGATGGCCCAGACATCGTGCTGCGTCTCGCGGCACTTCTTCACGACATCGGCAAACCGGCGACGCGCAAGATCGAGACCGGCGGCGTTGTGACCTTCCACCACCACGACGTCGTCGGGGCCAAGCTTGCCGCCAAGCGACTTCGGGCCCTCCGCTTTGATAACGACACGATCGCATCGGTTTCTCGGCTTATCGAATTGCATTTGCGATTCTTTGGCTACACGGATGGTGCTTGGACTGACTCGGCGATACGCCGTTACGTGAGGGATGCTGGCGTTGAACTTGAGCGCTTGCACATTCTCACCAGGGCGGATGTCACGACCAGGAACCGCCGGAAGGCCGACCGCTTGTCGTTTGCGTATGACGATCTCGAGCAGCGCATCGCGGCGATCGCAGAAGCCGAGGGCCTTGCCGCTGTGCGTCCGGAGCTTGACGGAGAGGAAATCATGCAGATTCTCGGATTGCGTCCAGGGCGAGACGTCGGTGATGCGTACCGATTCTTGCTCGACCTCCGACTTGACGAGGGCCCTATAGGGCAGGATGCCGCGACCGAACGCTTGCGAAACTGGTGGGCCGCACGCTAGGGGGCTACACTAGGGAGGTTGTCTCGACCTGAAGCGGGTCAGGCAACCGTCTACACCCTCCTGTTGCAGATCGCCTGCAACCGTTCTAGTCCGAAGGAGGTGGGTTTGTGACGCACCAATATGAACTCATGGTCATCCTCGATCCAGAGATCGATGAGCGCACCGTGGCACCAAGCCTCGACAAGTTCCTCAATGTCATCCGTACCGATGGCGGAACCATCGATACGGTCGACATCTGGGGTCGCCGCCGGCTGGCGTATGAGATCAACAAGAAGAACGAGGGCATTTATGCCGTCGTGAATTACACCGCGAACTCCTCAGCCTCGGTCGAGCTTGACCGTCAGTTGAAGCTCAGCGAGGCAGTCATGCGCACCAAGGTGCTTCGTGCAGAAGAGGGCTTCGCGCAGGTTGCTGCTGCCAAAAAACTCTCTGAAGAGAAGGCTGCCCGCAAGCGCCGCCCAGAGGCCGCGGTGGCCGCCGCGCCAGAGAAGGCCGCTGCGCCAGCGAAGGCTGTTGTGCCAGAGAAGGCCGCTGCGCCAGCTGAGCCCGAAGCCCCCACTCAGGCCGCGGCAGAGACTGCCTCGGAGCAGGCACCAGAAGAGGGCACGGTCTAGCAATGGCTGGCGAAACCGTCATCACGGTTGTCGGCAACCTCACCGCTGACCCCGAGTTGCGCTACACGCAGAATGGCCTCGCGGTCGCGAACTTTACGATCGCTTCCACTCCGCGCACGCTCGACCGCACCAGCAACGAATGGAAAGACGGCGAAGCGCTGTTTCTGAGGGTGAGCGTTTGGCGAGAGTTCGCTGAACACGTCGCAGGTTCGCTGACCAAGGGCAGTCGAGTGATTGCAACCGGCCGACTGAAGCAGCGATCCTACGAGACCAAAGAAGGCGAGAAGCGCACCAGCATTGAGTTGGAGGTCGACGAAATCGGCCCTTCGCTGCGCTATGCAACGGCTCAGGTCACACGCGCAGCATCCTCTCGTGACGGCGCGCCGCGCGGTGGCGCCCCAGTCGCCGAAGAGCCGTGGGCGGCAAGCGCGCCAGCGGCATCGAACGACGTGTGGAACACGCCAGGCAACTACACCGACGAAACTCCCTTTTAGGCGCAGAGCACCGCTCAGCGTCGGCCATCACCGCGGCCAAACAACGTAGAAAGAAAGACAGAAACCATGGCAGGAAAGAGCACCGGCGATCGCCGCAAGCCAATCCGCAAGGGCAAGGACGGCAAGGTTGTCGCCCCGGCCAAAGCAATTCGCGTCGGCGTCATCGATTACAAGGATGTCGCTACGCTTCGCAGGTTCATCTCTGAGCGCGGAAAGATCCGCGCGCGCCGCATCACCGGCGTATCCGTTCAGGAGCAGCGCCTCATCGCCACGGCCGTCAAGAACGCCCGTGAGATGGCCTTGCTGCCATACGCCGGCTCTGGCCGCTAAGGAGCACGATTATGTCCAAACTCATCCTCACCCACGAGGTGACCGGTCTCGGTGCCCCCGGCGATGTCGTTGACGTCAAGAACGGCTTCGCGCGCAACTACCTGATTCCGCAGGGCTTCGCTGTGGCTTGGACTCGCGGTGGCGAGAAGCAGATCGAGTCGATCAAGGCGGCCCGCGCGGCTCGAGAGCATGCCACTCTCGAGGACGCTCAGGACCTGAAGGCCAAACTTCAGGCCGCAACGGTAACTCTCATCGTCAAGGCAGGCGAGGGCGGAAGGCTGTTCGGCTCCGTCAAGACCACCGATGTCGCCGAAGCCGTATCGGCCGCTGGCCTCGGCTCCATTGACAAGCGAAAGATTGAGATCACGTCGCCAATCAAGGCAACCGGCGAGCACGAGGCCACGGTCCGACTTCGCGACGATCTGGTCGCAACGATCACACTGAAAGTTGTCGCGGGCAAGTAGTCGGCATTCTTCCCAGCAGCACACGGCGGCGAGTATATATTCGCCGCCGTGTGCTATTACGTGCGAGAGCCCGGTCCCTTGTACACAGCTGACACGCTCATGATCAAACTCTCAAGTGCCGGTTCAGGCCAGTTTCTGCACAGCGGCGCTTATCAAAAAAAATGCTGGTCAGGGCTATGTTTGCTCGAAAACATCGACACTTCTCCACAGCTTGTTCCACAGGCTGCCAACAGGCTGCTCGGCGTTTCGTGCACGTTTCACACAAGCCCATCCACAGGCACAGTTGTCGTGGGTGGCCTGCCCTCCTACAGTTTGACAACCCGATCAAGTTGGCGACACACATTCGATAGCGTCACGACAGTCAATGTCGGCGGGTGAAGCTAGAACTGAACTCATCGGCGACCGTCGAAGTGAAAGGGGGAGGTCATGTCGATAGCGCACCTCGGGCTCGCCAGTGACGCCCGCCAGTCATCGGACGGTCGAGGCTCAGACTCACGCGGTGACCGCGTACCGCCGCACGACTTGTTGGCCGAACAGAGCGCAATCGGCGGCATGCTGTTGAGCAAGGATGCCGTTGCAGACGTACTCGAGACTGTTCGCGGGGTCGACTTCTACCTCCCGAAGCACGAACTCATCTTCGACGCAATGCTCAGCCTGTACTCACACGGTGAGCCGACCGATGTCATTGCGGTCACCGACGAGCTCACCAAGACCGGCGAATTGACTCGTGCCGGCGGGGCCGAATACCTCCACACATTGACGGGTCTTGTACCGACCGCTGCCAACGCTGGCTTTTACTCGACGATCGTTGCCGAGAAGGCGATCTTGCGGCGCCTCGTTGAAGCTGGCACGCGAATCGTACAGATGGGGTACGCGAGCGAGGGTGAGGTTGTTGACCTTGTCAACAACGCGCAGGCAGAAATTTACGCGGTCACTGGCGGTGTCGAGAGTGAAGACTTCATACCCCTGACCGACGCCGTGACAACGGCAATCGACGAGATCGAGGCCGCGCAGGGACGCGACGGCAAGATGGTGGGCGTGCCAACTGGCTTCGCCGAGCTTGACGAGCTCACGAACGGACTTCACCCGGGCCAGCTCATCATCCTCGCCGCGCGGCCGGCGCTCGGAAAGTCGACACTCGGCCTGGACTTCGCTCGATCTGCTGCGATCGGCCACGATCTGCCGACGATCATCTTCTCGCTTGAAATGGGGCGCAGCGAGATCGCGATGCGCTTACTCTCTGCCGAAGCTTCCGTCCCTCTCCAGCACATGCGCAAGGGCACCGTGCACACGAACGACTGGAAAACCATCGCCCAAACGCGCGGGAGAATCAACGACGCGCCGCTCTATATTGACGACAGCCCGAACATGACCCTCGTCGAGATCCGCGCGAAGTGCCGAAGACTCAAGCAACGCGTTGGCCTCAAGATGGTCATCATCGACTACCTTCAATTGATGACGAGCGGCAAGAAGGTTGAGTCGCGCCAGCAGGAGGTCAGTGAGTTCTCGAGAGCACTCAAGCTGCTGGCGAAGGAGCTGGAGGTTCCGGTGATCGCGATCTCTCAGCTGAACCGCGGACCAGAACAGCGCGCGGACAAGAAGCCGGCACTGTCTGATCTCCGCGAATCCGGTTCGCTCGAACAAGACGCAGACATGGTGATCTTGTTGCACCGCGAAAGTGCATACGAAGCCGAGAACCCGCGGGCAGGTGAGGCGGACTTCATCGTTGCCAAGCACAGAAACGGGCCTACCCGCACGATCACGGTTGGCTTTCACGGACACTTCTCGCGGTTCGTTGATCTGCCGCCAGGCACCTGAACCCACTCAGGAAGATCGGCAGCGCCAGAGCCTAAGCTGTAGGAGTGCCAACCGCTGAGGATACTCGGGATCTCGATTCGATGCCCTGGTTCCTTGGGCTCAGCAGGGCGATTCCCGCCGTTCTGCTCGCCATTGTGATCACGTTCTCCGCTGATCATTCTGCGGGCCTTGGCCTTGTCGCATTCGGCGCGTACGCCGTCGCATCCGGCTTGGCGACGGCCACTATCGCGGCAACACGAGTTGCTCCAGGAACCGTGCGTCTGGTCGTGCTGTGCCATGCGGCCGTGGCTCTCGTGACAGGAGGTGCCGCGCTCACTGTGCCGGGCGGGGGCTATGCCTACTTTGTCCTCGTGCTGAGCGCCTACGCCGCCGTGTGTGGCTTTCTCGAGCTGTATCTGGGTGGGCGTTCATGGCGAAGGTCGTCGGCCCGCTCCGCGGTTTCCTCGCCGGCTTCCTCGCTGGCTCCCTCTTCGGTGGCGAGAGACTGGATGTTTGTTGGCGCGCTGAGTGTCGCGTTGGCCGTCACGGCCCTGGTGATTCCCGCGAACTTCAGCCAGCCGTACTCGGTCGAGGGTATTGAGGGAGCCGTGACGGCATCCGTCGCTCTCGTTGGCCTGTTCGGCGCATATCTCGCCATTGTTGGCATCTTTCTTGCAATCGCCTCGTTCTCGCTCAAATGGTCGGCTGCACAGCCGCTGAAACAGTCCAGCCCGGTGGAGGCATGATGGCCAAGCGCAAGCGCGGTGATGGTACGAGGCCCGCGGAACTCATTGCCTTGTCGGCGGTCCTAGCGGTGTTCGCCGGGCTCGTCGTGCTCATGTCATCCCGAAACCCACTTTTGGCGCTCGTCTTCTTTGGGGTCGCCTTCATCGTCTCGCTCGTCGGACTCGCAATGCTTTCGCTCGCGGGCGCACCGAACGAGTTGGAACAGCGCGACATCGATGATCAGAATCGGCTTGGCGGGCACTGACTACAGGGCGGGCACCGTTCAGTCAGCGATGAACTCCACGAGTTCGCTTGCGAGCCCCGTGTAGCCGGCGGGAGTCAATGCCGCGAGCCGCGCGCGCGCCTCGTCTCCGATATCGAGCCCCGCAACGAAGATCGCGAGTTCTTGTTGAGTCACCCGCTTGCCACGAGTGAGTTCCTTGAGCAGCGCGTATGGGTCGGCGATCGCGCTGCGACCAGCGGTGATTTCGGCGCGGATGACTGTTTGAATTGCCTCACCAAGCACTTCCCAGTTCGCGTCGAGATCAGCAGCAAGCGCAACCTCGTCGATGTCGATCTCCTGCAATCCGCGTTCGATGTTGTCGAGGGCCAGTACCGAGTGTCCGAGGGCGACCCCGACGTTGCGTTGCGTTGTTGAATCGGTGAGGTCTCGCTGAAGGCGCGATGTCACGAGCGTTGCAGCAAGTGACTCGAGTAGTGCACTTGAGAGTTCGAGGTTTGCTTCGGCGTTCTCGAATCGGATCGGGTTGATCTTGTGTGGCATGGTCGACGAGCCGGTCGTGCCCGCCTGCGGAATCTGCCGAAAGTAGCCCATCGAAATGTAGGTCCACAGGTCGGTGCAGAGATTGTGGAGTACCCGGTTGGCATGGCTGATTCGCGAATAGAGTTCGGCCTGCCAGTCGTGAGATTCGATCTGGGTGGTGAGAGGGTTCCAGACCAGTCCAAGTGAGGACACGAACTCCTGTGAGAGCGCCGGCCAATCGGCTGTCGGGTCCGCCGCAAGATGCGCACCGTATGTTCCGGTCGCACCACTGAACTTCCCCAAGTACTCAACGGATTCGATCTGCCCTAAAACTCGTTCAAGGCGGTGCACGAAGACTGCGAGCTCCTTACCCATCGTTGTCGGAGTGGCCGCTTGTCCGTGGGTGTGCGCAAGCATTGCCGCCGCGCGGAGTTCTCTAGCGCGCGCGGCGAGACTGTGGGTCACTGCGCGAGCACGCGGCATCCAGACCTCTCGGATGGCGCCGGAGATGGTGATGCCGTATGCGAGGTTGTTGACGTCCTCACTCGTGCACGCGAAATGGGTGAGTTCGGCAACTTCGGTCAACCCCAACTCCGCGAGCTTGCCTCGCACGAGGTACTCGACCGCCTTCACGTCGTGTCGCGTCTTCGTCTCCAGCTTGGCCAGCTCATCGATCTCGGCTTGTCCGAACTCGGCGGCGAACTCTCGCAGTCGGCGGAGCTGGTCGTGCTCAAGGCGTCGTGACCCGAACATCTCACGGTCGGTCAGGAAGATCAGCCATTCGATCTCGATGCGCACCCTGGCGCGGTTGAGGCCTGCTTCTGAGAGGTACTCACCGAGGGAGGAAACCGCTTCGCGATACCGACCGTCAAGCGGACTCAGCGGCTGGGCAGGTAGTGGATTCATTTGGCTCCCTGCCGAATTCCCGGCGTGATTTGGTCGAACAATGACGTGGCTGCGCTCTCGATCATGTGCAGTACGCGATCAAAGAGCGCGGCGTCCGAGTAGTAGGGGTCCGGCACGTCGGCCACAGCGGATTGTTCAGGGTCGAAATTGAGAAGCAACTGCACCTTGGCACGATCTTCATCGGTCGGTGCCCACGAGCGCAGAATGCGTTCCTGGCTGCGGTCGAAGACGACCACCAGGTCAAGCGTCGCGAACCATGCGGGGTCGAACTGTCGAGCGCGGTGGCCGGAGCCGTTGTAGCCGCGGAGCCCGAGCGCCGCGAGCGTTCTCTCGTCGGACGGCTCTCCAACGTGCCAGTCACCGGTGCCAGCCGAGATGACGGCAATTGACCCGCCGAGTCCCGCAGTGCGAATGAGCGAGGTGAACACGGTCTCAGCCATGGGGGAACGGCAGATGTTTCCGGTGCAAACGAAACACAACCTGAAGAGCGCGGACTCGTCGAAGACGCGCTCAAAGTTCATGGTTCATTGTGTCGCACATTCCGCTCCCCCACAGGTGGCGTGGAGGCCTTCTTGCTCCGAACCTGCCGGCGCGCAACCAAGGGGCGACCCGCAGTTGAGAGGCTGGCGGCAAGAAGGAGACAAGCGATGATGAGCCCGGTGGATGCCGCAACCCTCCAGATTTTGGAAGCGCAGTTGCACGAACTGACACTGCTGCACGGTCGGCTGGTGCGCGCGCGAGCGAGCTTCATTCCGCGACACTCCCAGTGGTGGCGTGGTTCGGCACGAGGGGCATACGACTCTGCGATCGACGCCGTGGAAGGAACCGTCGATGCGGGGATCGCTGCGCTGCGATCGGCGATGATGCGAACGGGTCAAGCGGTGTCGACCCTGGTCAGCCGTGGCTGACGAACTCATCGTCACCGGCCCTACCGGCTCGTCTGTCGTAACGGATGAACTCCTAGAAAACGCGGACTTGCTCGACAAGCTCGCCGACGAGGCCGCGGCGATTGGGGCAGAACTCATCGCGACCGATCGCCTCATCTCCATGTACGGCCTCGACGTTGCGAATGCTCCAGCGAACGCGGCTCGTGCTGAACTCGACATCGACCAGGCACAGATTGTCATGGTGCAACTCGAACTTGCGGCGCGAGGCGTGTCGTCAGGCCTGAAGGCCGCCGCAGACGGCTACAGCTTTGTCGAGCAACTTATTTTGGTGTGGGGCAGCGAGGCCGCTGGCGGAGTCGGTGGACTGATTGGCTCGATTCTTCCGAGCCTCGTGCTGGCGACACTGCCGGCTACGGCCGGTGCGGCCGCCGGTATCGCGACCGCTGGCGCTGCGAATCCGGCCGGGCGAGATCGCTTTCTTGCAGGGGCAGGAAGAGAAGCGAGTCGAACGCTCACAAGCGCCGCGGCATCCACCATCATTCGACACGCGGTGTCGAGTTCAGATAACGCCATGCTTGCGGCGCTGCGAGTACCGGCGCCGGCTGCGCGCGCGCTCGGTGACGTCGTGCCCGGCACCGGCCTGAGTCTCGCCGCGCAAGGCGCTGTTGGCGTTGCCGCGCTTTCAGGCGCGCTCAACGAGACCCCGGTGAGGCTTGCTGGCACCGAGTCTCGTGCAGTTCATGGCGCCCCAACGACTATCGCCGAGCGGTTGAGTCGCATCCCGAGTGCCGCCGAGGATCACGGCGCGCAGGTCGTCATTGAAAAGTACAGCGCGCCATCCCAGCCTGATCGGTTCGCCGTTTACGTCGCTGGAACGGCAGGTTTCGCTGCCGAAACCGGCACAGAACCGTGGGACCTTGCGAGCAATGTCCACAACGCGATCGGCGGTGGCAGCGGATCGTACCAATCGGTCGTGCAAGCGATGAAGGAGGCAGGGGTGACTTCCGATTCGCTCGTGCAGTTGACCGGGTATTCGCAGGGTGCTGCGGTTGCAGCCCTGATCGCATCGTCCGGGGACTACAACGTTCACTCCCTGGCAAGTTTCGGTGGCCCGATCGGTCAGATGAATCTCCCGGCGGAGGTGCCGGCCGTCATCGTTGAGCACCGCGATGACATTGTCCCGGCCCTCGGTGGCTACCAGTCGAACCATCACGCGATAATCGTCGAACGCGAGGCCTTCGCCGGGCGAGACATCCCGACCGACAGGCCGCTGCCGGCCCATCAGCTCGATGAGTATCTCGAGACGGCGCGGCTGATGGATTCCAGTCAGCAAGCTCGGCTTACCGCCGCGATCGAGCAGCTGAACTCGTTCAGCGAGGGATCAACGAGCGTGGCGGCAATGGCCTACCGGTTCGAACGCACATCGGAGTCGGCCCCGTTGCCCCCGCGGTGATTCGAACTACCGCTTGGAACGCATGATCGGCCGGAGCAGGATTCCGATGAGAGAGTTGAGTATCCCGAGCACGAGCGCCCCGAGCACGCCCCACCAGAAGCCGTCAACGACGAGTCCAAACCCGAACAAGCTTGAGAGCCATGCCGCCAAGAGCAGCAGCAGCCCGTTCACGATGAGCGAGATGAGGCCCAGCGTAAGGATGTACAGGGGAAACGCGACGATGCGGATGAAGTTCCCAATAATCCCGTTAACGATTCCAAAGATCACGGCAACGAGCAGGTAGGTCAGCACAATCTCGAGCGTGCCGCCCGGCTCGAACGGCACGACCCGAACGCCTGCAACTATCAGGGTCGTCAGCCAGAGGGCGACCGCATTGATCAAGAGCCGCACGATGAGTGTCATGACTCAACTATGCACCTGGCGGCAGAGTCGTCGCAATTATGCTTGGGGGGTGCCAGAGTCAACAGTGCGTTTACGACCCGAGATCGCCTCGATGGTGCCGTACCGCCAAGGCCGTGCCGCTGCAACAGACGCGTTCAAGCTCTCGTCGAACGAGAATCCATTTGAACCGCTCCCTGCCGTACTCGAAGCACTCCGCGAAAGCACCATCAATAGGTACCCGGATGCCTCGGCGGCGGTGTTGCGCGATCGGCTTGCTCGGCGTCATTTCGTAACCCCGGAGCAAATACAGGTCGGCGCCGGGTCGGTGTCAGTGCTCGCGCAACTGATTACTGCTGCGGCGGCCCCAGGCAACGAGGTCGTGTACGCCTGGCGCAGTTTTGAGGCCTACCCGTTGCTTGTCGCTATCGCGGGTGCGACAAGCGTTGCCATACCGAACACCTCGGACCACCGGCACGATCTGGCAGCAATGGCAGCTGCCGTCAACGACCGAACCCGCCTTGTCATCGTCTGCAGCCCGAACAACCCGACGAGCTCAATCGTCACTCACGACGAGTTCGTCGAGTTCATGACGTCTGTGCCGCAAGACGTGCTCGTCGTGCTCGACGAGGCATACGCTGAGTTTGTCATCGACGAGTCGGCAGTTCGCGGTGATCGGGTTCTGGCCAACTATCCGAACCTCGTGTTGCTCCGCACGTTCTCCAAAGCCTTTGGGCTGGCTGGCCTCCGAATCGGCTACGCCGTAGGTCCGGAGTACGTGATGGATGCCGCGAGGTCAGTCGCAATTCCGCTTTCCGTCACCGAGCAAGCACAGCGCGCGGCGCTTGTGTCGCTGGACCACGAGGCCGAGTTGCTTGAGCGGGTCGCGAGACTCAATGAGGTGCGTGACCGAGTCGACGCCGGTCTTCGCGCGCAAGGCTGGGCCCATCCACAGCCGCACGGCAATTTCGTCTGGCTGCCGACCGCCGAAAACACCACTGCAGCAGCCGAGGTTTTCGTCCACCACGGAATCGTCGCGCGGGCGCTTGGTGAAGGACTCAGGGTGTCGATCGGCGAGCGGGAGTCTGTCGAACAGCTTCTCATGGCAGCCGCGGAGGTTGTGGCTCTGCAACGAACAGGCCTCGCTGTCGCCGCGCTAGATTAGTCGAATGCCTTACACAGCAGCAACGGTTCAGTTGCTCACACCAGAGGGCACCCTCGCCGAAAGCGAGGTCGCAGAGCAGTACCTCCCACTGATTGCGGCTCTGACCGACGATCAGTTGCGCGATTTCCATCGTCATATGGTGGTCATGCGTCGCTTCGACATCGAAGCGGCCAACCTCCAACGGCAAGGCCAGCTCGCGCTGTGGATCCCGAGCATTGGCCAAGAGGCAGCGCAAGTGGGTTCCGGTCTGGCAACCCGAGCCCAGGATCACGTCTTTCCGGCATACCGCGAGCACGTTATCGCGCGAATCCGTGGCGTCGATCTGCTGAAGATTATTGCGATGCTGCGCGGACTCAGCCACGGAGGCTGGGATCCCGCCGAGCACGGGAACTTTCATCTGTACACCCTCGTCATCGGGTCACAGACCCTTCACGCGACCGGCTATGCGATGGGCATCACTCTCGACGGTGCGACGGCGACCGGAGATGCCGAAACCGACCAAGCGGTCATCGTCTATTTCGGCGACGGGGCATCGAGCCAAGGCGACGTCAGCGAGGCGCTTGTTTTCGCCGCGAGCTACCAAACACCCCAGGTGTTCTTCCTGCAGAACAACCACTGGGCCATCTCAGTGCCGGTCTCGCGCCAGTCGCGAACCCCGCTCTACCTTCGTCCGTCTGGCTTCGGAATCCCGGGCATCCAGATCGATGGGAACGACGTGCTCGCGAGTTATGCGGTTACTCGAGACAATCTTGATGCCGCCCGCTCCGGCGGCGGGCCGCGCTTCATCGAAGCGTTGACCTATCGCATGGGTGCGCACACGACCAGTGATGACCCGACGAAGTACCGCGCAGATGACGATCTGCGCTTCTGGGCCGAGCGCGATCCGATCGCCCGCTTCGAAACGTATCTTCGCGGTCGTGGAGAATCGGATGCCTTCTTCGCCGAGATCGCGGTCGAAGGTGACGACCTGGCTTCGGATGTGCGCCGTCGCGTCGTCGAGTTGGTGCCGCCGGTGGCATCCACCATGTTCGATCACGTCTACAGCGATCCGCACCCGCTCATGGACGAGCAACGCGCCTGGCTTGCTGAGTACGAGGCATCGTTCGAAGAAGGCGCCCCGTGACAGTGGAACAGCAGAGCATCACGAAAAAGCAGGGCGTCATCGAACAGCTCAGCATGGCCAAGGCCATCAACAACGGTCTTCGCGCGAGCCTTGCAGCCGACGATCGCGTACTCCTGATGGGCGAAGATATCGGTCCGCTCGGTGGAGTTTTTCGCGTGACCGAAGGGCTGCAAGCGGAGTTCGGCGACACTCGCGTGCTCGACACACCGCTTGCTGAGTCCGGCATCATCGGCACCGCGATCGGGCTCGCTATGCGTGGCTACCGGCCAGTGTGCGAGATTCAGTTCGACGGGTTCATCTTTCCTGGCTTCGATCAGATCACCTCGCAGTTGGCCAAGATGACAGCGCGGCACGAAGGCTCGGTGAGCATGCCAGTGGTGATCCGCGTGCCATACGGCGGTCACATTGGCGCTATCGAGCATCATCAGGAGAGCCCGGAAGCCTATTTCGCGCACACGCCCGGCTTGCGTTCGCTCAGCCCGTCGACGCCACACGACGCCTATTGGCTGATTCAGGAAGCCATTGCGAGCAACGACCCAGTGTTGTTTTTCGAGCCGAAGAGCCGCTATTGGGCCAAAGGTGACGTCGACACCTCTTCAAGCGGCATCCCCACTCACAGCAGCAAGGTCGCGCGCGAAGGCACCGAGGTGACGCTCATCGGGCACGGTGCCGTTGTCAGCATGCTGCTGGATGCCGCGGCGCTCGCCGCCGAAGAAGGCACCAGTATCGAGGTTGTCGACCTGCGCTCTCTGTCGCCGATCGACTATGCGCCGCTGGTGGCTTCCGCTCAAAAGACCGGACGCGTCGTGGTCGTGCAGGAGGCGCCGGGGAACGTGAGCGTTGGCTCCGAGATTGCGGCAACGGTCACCGAGAGAGCTTTCTATTCGCTTGAGGCGCCAGTGCTTCGCGTGAGCGGCTTCGACACCCCGTTCCCGCCAGCCAAGCTCGAGTCCGTCTACCTTCCCGATGTCGACCGCATTCTCGATGCCGTCGACCGAGTGCTGGCGTATTGAACATGGAGGCACACCGTGGCTGATTCCTCGTTCCCATTGCCCGATGTCGGTGAAGGACTCACCGAGGCCGAGATCGTCTCCTGGAAGGTCAAGCCCGGGGACACGGTCATGATCAACCAAGTGTTGGTCGAGATCGAAACGGCCAAGTCGCTCGTGGAGCTGCCGTCGCCGTTCGCGGGCACCGTCACGGCGCTCCTCGTGGAGGAGGGCGCCACAGTTGAGGTTGGCACGCCGATCATCACGGTGCGCTCGCAAGGTGGAACGGTGCAGCTCGCAGCGCCCGGAGACGACGACACCATGGGGACGATTGCCGACACCGCAGCGACGGTTGCGCACGGTGACGAGAAGCCCCCCGCAGTGCTCGTTGGTTATGGCGCGCCTGGCCATGTCGCTTCACGTCGGCGCCGAGGGGCTGGCGCACCGGCCGAGCCAATTCCGGCGGCACCGGTTGCCATGCCCGCGAGCTCTCCGACTCGCCCGACGTCCGTTCCCGCGGCCCAAACCGGCCTCATCATCGCCAAACCTCCGATCCGCAAGCTCGCGAAGGACCTGGGCGTCGATCTTGCCAGCGTCACAGTGACGGGCCTTGCCGGCGAGATCACACGCGACGACGTCATCCGTCAGGCCTCACAGGCGAGCGTGTTTCGCAACATTCAGACACCGGAGTGGGGCACCGAACGCGAGGAGCGCATCCCAGTCAAGGGCGTTCGCAAGGCGATCGCTACCGCCATGGTGCAGAGCGCATTCTCCGCCCCGCACGTGAGCATTTTCACCGATGTGGATGCCACGCGAACCATGGAGTTCGTCAAGCGCCTCAAGAACTCCGCCGACTTCGCGGGAGTCCGCGTCAGCCCGTTGCTCATCATGGCCAAGGCGCTCATCTGGGCGGTGCGCCGTAATCCGACCGTGAACTCGAGTTGGACAGACAAAGAGATTGTCGTGCACCACTACGTCAATCTCGGCATCGCCGCGGCGACCCCGAGAGGTCTCATCGTTCCCAATGTGAAGGACGCGCACGAGCTCTCGCTCATCGACCTCGCGACCGCTCTCGAACAGCTCACGATCACAGCGCGCGACGGCAAGACCCAGCCGGCCGATATGACGCGCGGCACGATCACGATCACGAATATTGGCTCATACGGCATGGATACCGGCACGCCCATCCTCAACCCGGGAGAAGCGACCATCATCGCGCTTGGAACCATCAAGCAGAAACCGTGGGTGGTCGACGGCGAGGTGCGAGCGCGCTTCGTTACGACTGTCGGCGCGAGCTTCGATCACCGTATCGTCGACGGGGATGTCGCGAGCCGGTTCGTCGCCGATCTCGCGAGCGTGCTCGAGGAGCCGGCGCTGCTGCTGGACTGACCTTTTTGGTGCACCGCCGCCGCTGTGGCGCACCTGGGTCTCACATTGCGGTTTGCGACATGCTCCTCGCCGCAAACCGGGTCGCGCTTCGGCGGGCCGCTGCGGCTTAAGTTGCACGCCTGAGCCCGCTATGAAACACTGTTGATAACGAATCTCATTACGGTTATCGCGAGTGAATAGGAACATGCCCCATGATTAACGCCCGCTTCAGAACTCTCGGTCTCGGCGCGCTCGCAGTCTCAGCGCTTGCTCTCAGCGGATGCGCAGCCCCCGTGTCCAACTCGACGGACGATGGCGTCCTGAAGGTCGTCGCGTCAACGAGCGTTTACGGCAATATCGCCGAGCAAATCGCCGGTGGTCGTGCCGAGGTCGTCAGCATCGTGTCGAGCGCAGCGCAAGACCCGCACAGCTACGAGGCATCCGCTCAAGATCAACTGACAATTTCACAGGCTGACCTCATCATCGAGAATGGCGGTGGCTATGACCCGTTCATTGACACGCTCATTGCTGGGTCAGGTTCGACCGCCGTTGTGATCAACGCAAGCGAGGTTTCCGGACTCATTGAAGGGGGGAATGAGCACGTTTGGTACAGCCTGTCGGATGTCACGAAGGTCGCCGGAACCATAGCAGCCGAACTCTCAGAGCTTGACTCTGCTAATGCGGAAGAGTACAACGCCAACTACGATGCGTTCGCCGCTGAGATCGCGGAACTTCAGGAACAGGCGACGGCCGTTCGGGCGACTGCGGCCGGCGGAATCGCCGCGGTCACCGAGCTGATCGCGGTGTATTTGCTAGAGGAGATCGGCCTGGTGAACGAGACGCCGGCTGACTTCACCGAAGCAATCGAGGAGGGTGCAGATGTTTCGCCGTCCGCACTGCAAGCGGTCCTGACCCTCATTGCAAGCGGCAGGGTGGTTGTTCTCGCTTACAACAGCCAGACCGAGAGTCCAGAAACCGAGCGGGTCCGCGAAGCGGCGGAAGCAGCCGGGGTTCCCGTTGTCTCGTTCCTCGAGACCCTGCCGGAGGGGTCAGACTATGTCTCATGGCAGAAGGCGAACCTCGAAGCGCTCGCGGCGGCGCTCGGTTCGTGATTGACGAGCCATCCGATCGCGGGGTCCTAGAGATTCGGGACGGTGCGCTCGGCTTTGCTCACCGGAGCGTCTGGCGTGGGCTTGACCTCACCGTCGTGCCGGGCGAGTTTGTCGCAGTACTTGGTGCAAACGGCTCAGGAAAAACCACGTTGCTCAAGGCGATTCTTGGCCAGTATCCTCTCGATGTCGGGTCGATTTTCGTCGACGGGCAACCCGCGCGGCGGGGAGACCGACGCATCGGGTATGTTCCTCAGCAGAAGATTGTGCCGCCAGGAACTCCGCTCCGCGGGCGAGATCTGGTCGCCCTGGGCGTCAACGGCCACCGCTTTGGTTTGCCGATCGTCTCGCGCGCGCTGAGGGCACGCGTGGATGAGCTCGTCACGTCGGTCGGGGCTAGCGAGTATGCGAATCGTCCGGTGGGTGAGCTTTCTGGCGGTGAACAACAGCGCCTTCGAATTGCGCAGGCGCTTGCTGATGATCCGATTTTGTTGTTGTGTGACGAGCCTCTCATGAGCCTCGATCTGCACCATCAGCGCGCGGTGGCTGAACTCATCGATGCGCGACGACGGGACCACAACACTGCGGTCGTCTTCGTCACCCACGACGTGAATCCCATCCTCGGCATGGTCGATCGCGTGCTCTACCTTGCCGAGGGACGGTTCACGATCGGAACGCCGCAGGAAGTGCTGCGGAGCGAGGTGTTGACCGAGCTCTACGGCACCCCGGTCGAGGTCATCAGGAGTCGAGGACGGGTGTTCATCGCCGGCATTCCGGACGGATCTCACCACCACGACGACGAGGCCATCAGATGACTCTTGATGAGCTTCTCGGGCAACTGTTCGACTTCAGCAACTACGGGCAGTTGCTCGTGCTCGTACAGAACTCGATCATTGCGGCTGCCGTGTTGGGAATCGTCGGTGGGCTCATCGGGGTCTTCGTGATGCAGCGCGACATGGCTTTCGCGGTGCACGGAATCAGCGAGCTCTCGTTCGCGGGCGCAGCCGGTGCGCTTCTGCTCGGTGCAAACGTCGTCGCGGGCTCTCTCGTCGGCTCGCTCATCGCCGCCGCGATCATCGGTCTGCTCGGCGCTCGCGCGCGCGACCGCAACTCGATCATCGGCGTGCTCATGCCGTTCGGCCTCGGCCTTGGGCTGCTCTTTCTCGCGCTCTACCCCGGTCGAAGCGGCAACAAGTTTGGGCTGCTCACGGGTCAGATCATCTCGGTGAACATTCCGCAACTCGGGCTGCTGATCGGCATCAGCATCCTCGTGCTGGCGGTGCTGCTCTTCATCTGGCGACCACTCACCTTCGACAGCCTTGACTCAGAGGTTGCCGCAGCACGCGGGGTACCAACGCGGGGCCTGTCCTTCACCTTCATGGTGCTCCTCGGCCTCACGGTAGCGGTGTCGGTGCAGATCATCGGTGCGCTACTCGTGTTGGCACTGCTAGTGACTCCGGCAGCCGCTGCGCTCCGGCTGTCGTCATCGCCGGTGCTTGTGCCGGTGCTCAGCATGCTTTTTGGCCTCGTGTCGGCCGTCGGCGGCATCCTACTTGCGATCGGCGGGTCGTTGCCGATCAGCCCGTACATCACCACGATCTCGTTCCTCATCTACGTCGTTGCTCGCATCATCGGTACAGCGAAGTCCCGCACACGCCGACGCCGCGGCGGTTCGCCCGCGGGGCGTGTTCCCAGCACGCCGATTATGGTTGGAGAGTGACGGTAAAGCGGAACACCTGGCAGCGCGAAGCCGTGCGCGAGGCCCTCAGCGAGTCGGAAGGCTTCGTCAGCGCTCAGGGCCTGCACTCCCACTTGCGGGATGGTGGTTCCCCGATTGGGCTCGCGACCGTCTATCGCGCGCTCGCCGATCTAGCAACCCAAGGCGAAGCCGACTCTCTGCAGCAAGAGGGCGAGAGCCTCTTTCGAGCCTGCACGCCGGGTAGTCACCACCACCACCTGATCTGCCGCAATTGCGGGCTCACTGTCGAGATCGAGGCGGATGCTGTCGAGGAGTGGGCGAGGAACGTCGCAGCCGAGCATGGGTTCACCCAACCGAATCACATCGTCGACGTGTTCGGGCTGTGTGCGGAGTGCTCGCTGGCCTGAGCCCGATCGCTGAGTGCGCTGCCGCTTGTTGAGTGCGCGGCTGCTGCAGCGGCCGCGCGGTCGACAAACTACCGCGCGGTACGACTTGAGCGGTCGGTGACGTATGCGAACGCGAGAGCTCCGAGCTTGGCTCGCGTGAGTGATCCGCCATGCACAACGTCGCGGATGGTGCGCAGTGCGAACGCCGGCCCCTGCACAAGCATCGTTGTCACGACCGACTCTTCCCACGCAGCCAGCTCGTCGCGGATCTTCTCCGGCGGTCCGATCAGCGCGATTTCCTCAACGAGCTTCGTCGGAACCGCCGCGATCGCCTCGGCCTTCTTGCCAGCCAGATACAAGTCTTGGATGCGATCCGCGGCATCCGAAAACCCGAGCCGATCGATCACATTGCGGTGATAGTTCGCGCCCTTCGCCCCCATGCCGCCGACGTAGAGCGCAATTACCGGCCGCACCAGATCGGCAGCCTTCTCGACATCGGGGTGTGGGATCACGGCGAGCTGAAGCGCCACCTCGAACTCTGCCCTCGGCGACAATGACGGCGAGCGCAGGGCGAAGCCCTCCTCGAGCGAGCTGACCGCCTCGGCGTTTGCCTTCGGCGAGAACAGGAACGGCAACCAGCCGTCCGCGATCTCGGCGGCGAGGGCGACGTTCTTCGGGCCCTCAGCCGCGAGGTAGATGGGGAGATCGTGGCGCAGGGGATGCACGGTTGAGCGCAGCGATTTGCCGAGGCCCGTGGCATCCGCCCCCTGATATGGCAGCGGGTAGTGCTGCCCAGCCGAGGTGACCGGCTCGGCTCGCGCTAGCACCTGCCGCACGATGTCGAAATACTCGCGAGTGCGGGCGAGCGGCTTTGGGTACGGCTGACCGTACCAACCCTCGACAACTTGCGGCCCGGATGCCCCGAGCCCGAGTATCGCGCGACCGCCGGAGAGGTGGTCGAGCGTGAGTGCCGCCATCGCGGCAGCAGTCGGAGCTCGCGCGGAGAGCTGCGCGATCGCGGTGCCGAGCTTGACACGCTTCGTATGTGAACCCCACCACGCGAGCGGAGTAAAGGCGTCAGAGCCGTACGCCTCGGCCGTCCACACTGATTCGAAGCCGAGCCGTTCGGCGGTTCGGATGGCCTTGAGTGCCCCCGCCGGCGGCCCCTGCTTCCAATAGCCGACCGCGTAGCCGATTCTCACGAACGCGGCGCCCCGGCGGCGTTCACCCGCAGGTGTTCTCCGAAGAAAGCATGGATGCGCTCCCAGGCGTCGACGGCGGCTGCTGGGTTGGGTGCGATCCCGGCGATCTTGAGAAACGGCCGGAGCGCGAGCGGGCCAATCGGCTTCTCGTTCATGAAGGCGTGGCCAACGCCGGGGTATTCCTTCACATCGTGGGCGACACCGAGTTCGCTGTACTTCGCTTCGAGGCGCGCGGCACCGTTCTTGATCGAGCGGTCCTTCGCGCCGTAACTGGCGACCACCGGGCAAGAGTGTTGGATCACATCAAGGTCCGCCGGCAGCATGCCGTAGTTCACGGCCGCGGCTTGGTAGGCGGTCTCGTCGGTGTCGTATCCGCTCGCCGCGGCGAGCAGGGCGAAGCCGCCACCGAGGCAGAATCCGATGATGCCGATCGAGCCCGTGAAGTCATCCCGCTGGCTCAGCCACAGTCGCGCAGACTCGATGTCAGCCCACGCTCGACCGGTACCGCTTCGCAGTGCGCGGGCGGTCGCGCCGATGCACTTGCGGAAGCCTCCAGCCGTGTACAGGTCCGGCATCAGGGTCAGGTAACCAAGGCTTGTCAGGTGGGCAACCTGTTTGCGCATCTCCGCTTCGATACCGAAGGCCTCGTGCACGACAACCACGGCCGGCCAAGGACCAGGGCTATCTGGAATACCGATCACGCCCTTGAGTCCAGGACTTGCCTCGTCGAGCGTGGTCGGTATCGTGATGTCCTGCAGCTCGGAAGGCATAGGCCGATTGTTGCAGATGAGGCCTGCGCCCACGTAGTATCTTGAGGTTGGGCATTTTCGCCCACACGTGTGCCTCCCGGCGCTGCGCTTACCCAGGCAGGCATGGGATCAAGGCGTGCCGACAAGTGATCTTGGGTGGGGCATCCCGTAACAGGGACGGCCTACGGTAACCAGAACAGGAGTACAACCATGGCAGCAACCTGCCAAGTGACAGGAGCCATCCCCGGCTTCGGGCACAACATTTCTCACTCGCACCGCCGTACCAAGCGTCGGTTCGACCCGAACATCCAGAAGAAGACGTACTACGTTCCGTCGCTTCGCCGCAACGTCACGCTGCAGTTGTCAGCCAAGGGCATCAAGGTTATTGACGTGCGCGGCATCGAATCCGTGGTCAAGGACATCCTTGCCCGTGGGGAGAAAATCTAATGGCCAAGCAGCAGGACGTTCGCCCGATCATCAAGCTGCGGTCGACAGCCGGCACCGGCTACACCTATGTGACGAAGAAGAACCGTCGCAACAACCCCGACCGCCTTGTGCTCAAGAAGTACGACCCGGTGGTTCGCCAGCACGTCGAATTCCGCGAGGAGCGCTAAACCATGGCCAAAAAAAGCAAGATCGCCAAGAACGAAAAGCGAAAGGTCATCGTCGAGCGTTACTCGGCGAAGCGACTTGAGCTCAAGAAGGCGCTCATCGACCCGAACGGTACCGATGAGTCCCGTGACGCCGCGCGCCTCGGCCTCCAGAAGCTTCCTCGCAACGCCTCGCCAGTGCGAGTTCGCGGTCGTGACGCGATCGACGGGCGCCCCCGCGGGTTCCTGAGCCAGTTCGGCGTCTCGCGCGTGAGATTCCGGGATATGGCGCACCGCGGCGAATTGCCCGGGATTACCAAATCTAGCTGGTAGATTTCAGGCGGTTCCGCAGGCTTCGGCCAATCGGAGCAGTCACAGGTCCCACCCATAACTGCATGACGTCCGAGGAGGACAAGCCATGGCTGACAAGTCACTAAACCGTACCGAACTCGTCGCGGCCGTTGCCGCAGAGTCTGGCCAGAGCCAGGCTGCCGTGAACGACGTCGTCGATGCACTCTTCGCTGTGCTGGCAACCTCTGTCGGCGATGGCACCAAGGTATCGATCCCGGGTTGGCTCTCGGTCGAGCGCACTCACCGCGCTGCTCGCGCAGGCCGCAACCCCCAGACTGGCGAGGCCATCCAGATCAAAGCGGGCTACGGCGTGAAAGTCAGCGCTGGCAGCAAGCTCAAGGCAGCAGCTAAGTAACACCCGCTTCGTCAACGAGGGCCGTGACCGTTCTGGTCGCGGCCCTCGTTTGTCGCCGCGAGGTCTTCACAGTCACCGCAAAATAGACTGGTTGGATGCCTCGTCTTCTGAGAATCGCTGGCCCGGCGGCCCTCGTCGCCGCCGCCCTCGTGGCGATTCTCGTGAGCCTGAGCTTTGCCGGAGGCGCATCAGCTCCGCTCCTTCTCGACCCGGGTCCTGTCGTGCGATTCGGGCTGCCAATCGCGAAGCTGTTCGTCAATCTTGGGATCGCTGGCACGATCGGCGCGCTCGTGCTTGTCTGCTTCGCGCTGGACCCCGAACGGCCGGAGTACGCACGAGCCCTCGATGTCGCCGCTGCCAGCGCCGCGCTCTGGACGGTCGCTGCTGGGTTCACTGCGCTGTACACCTTCCTCACCGTCTTCACGCAGCCGATTCGATTCGACGACGCGTTCGGTGAGTTGCTCGGCCAATTCCTGACGACGACGCAGCTCGGACAGGCCTGGCTCTTGACGATGCTGGTCGCGGCAGCCGTCACAGTGCTGTGCTTTGCGGTGCGCAACCAAATCGCTCTCGTCTTCGTCACGGTGTTCGCTGCCGCTGGCCTGCTGCCGATCGCTGTTCAGGGACATCAGGGGGGTACCGCCGAGCACGATAGCGCGTCGACAGCGACGTTCCTGCACGTGCTGCTCGCCGGAGTCTGGCTCGGCGGGCTTGTGACCCTCGCGCTGTTACGACCGCAACTGGAGGGCTCCAGACTCGTCACGGTGCTCACGCGATACTCGACACTCGCGCTCGTGAGCTTCATAGTTGTTGCCGCCTCCGGCTACCTCAGCGCGGCGATCCGGGTTGACGAACTGGCGAATCTGCTCAGTCCATACGGCGTGTTGGTCCTTGTCAAGGTAGCCATATTGCTCGTTCTCGGGCTGTTCGGCGCGTTCTACCGTCGCTGGGTCATCGAGCGGATGTCCCGCTCCAGTGGGCGTGAGCGCGGCTGGTTCTGGGCGATCGTTTCGGCTGAACTTGCCTTCATGGGCATCGCTTCCGGTGTCGCTGCAGCACTGGCGAGAACGCCGACCCCGGTACCGGAAGTTGCCGCAACGAGCCTGCCGAACCCGACTCCGGCGGAGTTGTTGACCGGCGCAGCGCTTCCGCCACCGTTGACCGTCGAACGACTTTTCACGCTCTGGAGCCCAGATCTGTTGTGGATTCTCATTTGTGCATTCGGAATCTTTTTCTACCTCGCTGGCGTCGCGCGGCTTCGTCGCCGGGGCGATAGCTGGCCAGTGTTCCGTGCTGTGCTTTGGGTCAGCGGGATGCTGCTCCTCGCGTACGTCACCAGTGGTGGAGTCAACGTCTACGAGAAGTACCTGTTCTCGGCCCACATGATGGCGCACATGACGCTCGGCATGATGATACCGGTGCTGCTGGTTCCAGGCGCGCCGATCACGCTCGCTCTTCGGACCATCCATAAACGCGCGGATGGCAGCCGAGGCCCGCGCGAATGGATCATGCTCGCTGTGCATTCCCGACCGTTCGCATTCTTCGCAAACCCCGTGGTCGCAGCGGCACTGTTCGCGGGCTCGCTCTGGCTCTTCTACTACTCGCCACTCTTCAGCTGGGCGACAACCAACCACCTCGGCCACCAGTGGATGATCGTGCACTTCCTGATCACGGGCTACATCTTCGTTCAGTCGTTGATCGGAATCGACCCATCGCCGGGCCGGCCCCCGTACCCGGTCCGGTTGATGATCCTTCTTGGGACGATGGCCTTGCACGCCTTCTTCGGGTTGGCCCTCATGTCAGGCACCGGTCTCTTGTTGGCTGAGTGGTATGGCTCGATGGGGTGGGCCACCGGCGTGACGGCGCTGCAGGATCAACAACTCGCCGGCGGAATCGCCTGGAGCGTTGGCGAGATTCCGACCGTCACGCTGGCAATCGTCGTCGCGATCCTCTGGGCCAGAAGCGACGAGCGCGATTCGAAACGCTACGACCGCAAGGCCGACCGCGACGGCGAACTCGAACTCGAAGACTACAACCGGATGCTCGCAGACCGGGCAACTCAGGATCGCTCTCGCTAGACGCCGATCATGCTCACGGGATCGGCGTCACCAGCAGTTCGTCGTTCGCGAGCAAGCCAATCGTGTACGCGACTGTGAATGGCACCTCTTCGTCAAAGGTGGACACCGTTCCGTCGAAGAGTGACTGTACCCCGACGACGAGGCGCGCGGTCGCGGCTGCTCGCGGCACGAGCCATTGCTCGTCGGCCGCGCTCGGCGAAATGGTCACGATCGGGTAACTCGAGATCGACCATGACGGCGGAGTGGACACTCGGTTGCGGATTTCCTGACCGAACGGGCATCCGGTCGGCAGGAGTAGCTGTTGCGACGCGCAATCGTCAAGATAGGCATCGACCTGCCGCTGCACTTGCTCGACGAAGTTCTCGTTCGGCTCGACCGCGACGCGTGCGGTGGTTGCCCTCCCGGACTCAGTCACGGCAACCGTGACGCGTTTGGCCTGAAGGTAGGCGGTCTCGTGGCAGAGCTCGAGCGCCGACGGAGTGAACGCGAGGTACGGCGCTGCCCTGCCTTGCTCTGGCACTCTGAGATTGAGCCCGTTCGCGATGAACCGTCGGTCATTGAGTACTGTGACCTCAACGACCCCGAGTGGGCTGGTGTTGAAGCGCCAATTGGAGAACAGTCCAAAGGTCGCCCCGGCCGCGGCCACCGCGAACTCAGACTGCCCCGGGATTCCATTAGCCAAGTACCCAAAGGTGACGCGATGGATGCCATCCGCATCGACGACCTGCCCCACCAGGCGTACGTCCGTGAGCTCCGCGATAGCCTCGAGGGTAAGCAGTTCGTCCGAGCCGTTCGGTGCTTGGGCAGTCGCGGCGAGCTCAAGCGCACCGGCGACGTCGCCGCGCCCCAGGGCATCCAGATAGCTGCCGACGTAGCCGCTCGCACTGTAGATCGTGCTGTTGAGAATGAGCACGGTTGCGCCAAATGCAGCGAGCACGACCCCGAGGATAATCGAGAGGGTGAGGAGCTCGCGCCGCATTCCCACATCCTAAGCTGCGGCACCGCGCCAGATGATGCGCCGCCGGTACTGTGGGTTAGTGATCAGTGTGCAGCTGTCCCCAGAGCAGCAAGCGGTGTTCGACCGTATCGAGACCACGCGCGAGAACCTCTTCGTGACCGGGCGCGCTGGCACCGGCAAGTCGACGCTCCTGACTCACCTTGCGTGGAACACCTCGAAGCAGATCGTCATTTGCGCGCCAACGGGTGTGGCCGCGCTGAATGTGGGGGGCCAGACCATCCACTCGCTGTTCCGCTTGCCGATCGGGGTTATCGCCGATCACGACATCGAGCAGAGTGGCGAACTCAAGAAGCTCCTGAACGCGATTGGCACGCTCGTAATCGATGAGGTTTCGATGGTGAACGCCGACTTGTTGGATGCGATCGACCGCAGTCTGCGTCAGGCCAGACAGCGCCAGCACGAGGCGTTCGGCGGTGTGCAGGTGGTGCTGTTCGGGGATCCGTACCAGTTAGCACCGGTTCCTGGCGAAGGGGACGAGCGAGCGTACTTCGCGGACCGCTATCGATCGATGTGGTTCTTTGACGCGAAGGTGTGGGATGACGCGGAGCTCACAATTTACGAGCTGACGACCATCCACCGCCAGCACGAAGAGGAGTTCAAGTTCATGCTGAACGCCGTGCGGCACGGGCAAGTGACGTCGGAGATCGCAGAGCGATTGAACGAGGTTGGTGAGCGCTCGGTCCCTGCCGATGACGTCATCACTCTCGCGACCACCAATGCGACGGTGTCACGCATCAACGCGAGCCAACTCGCGCGATTGCCGGGTCGCGTGTTCACCGCCAATGCGGACATCAACGGCGAGTTCGGCGGGCGCGCCTTTCCGGCCGATGAGGAACTTGAGCTCAAGATCGGCGCGCGCGTGATGTTCTTGCGAAACGACACCGGGGGCGACGGGCAACGCTGGGTCAATGGTTCGGTTGGCACAGTGCTCAAGATCGACACCGCCGTGTGGGTCGAGATCGACGGCGATCGACACGAGGTGCGCCCAGCCGTGTGGGAGAAGTTCAAGTACAGCTACTCGGCCTTGACCAAGTCGCTGCGCAAAGACGTCGTCGCCGAGTTCACTCAGTTTCCGTTGCGATTGGCATGGGCCGTGACCATTCACAAGTCTCAGGGCAAGACCTATGAGCGCGCGGTCATCGACCTCGGGCAGCGCTCGTTCGCGCCCGGTCAGACCTATGTCGCGCTGAGCCGAATTTCAACCCTCGACGGGCTGTACCTGTCGAGACCACTGAGGCCGAGCGACATCATCATCGACGACAACGTTGTGCGGTTCATGTCACGCGCGACGGCCATTCCAGCAATCAAGGCGTGACTGGGTTCGGGCGTGACTGGGTTTCGGCCTGACTACGCTGCGGCCTTCGCTTTCGACAGATCGACGAAGAGCTCGGTGTTGAATCGGTAGGCCGAGACTACTTCTTCGATCACGCGCTCGCGCTCCGCGGCATCCCAAGCAACTGCGTCGAGTCGTTCGCGATAGGTGTTCTTGAACGCTGTCGGGTCTGCGATCTGGTCGAACAGGTAGAAGTAAACGCCAGCGGCGTCAAAGCCGAACTGACGCTTCATGAGCTTGCTGATGTGTTGTCCGCCCGAGAGGTCGCCCATGTACCGCGTGTAGTGGTGGGCAATGAATCCGCCCGCCCAACCCTCGGCCGCGACCTCCTCGATTCGGTCGGCATAGCGTTCTGCGGCCGGAACCGGGGTGATCGACTCGCGCCAGTCGGAGCCGATCAGAAACTCGAGATCGGCCTCGAGGGCGGGCACCCGCGTGAGTTGCGGGGTGATGAATGCTGACGCCGTCGAGTCTTCAGCGAAGCGATCAGCCGCCCCCTCGAGTGCGGCATAGATGAAGTAGTGCTGCGCGACGAGCGCAACGTAATCCACTCGAGTACCGTTGCCTGACATGAGGTCGCTCATGAAATCGGCGCCCTCGCTGTCACTGTGGTTCGACCACGTTCGTTCACGCAGCGATTGGGAGAAGGATGTGGCGTTCACGGCAGGCTCCGCTCGGTGCCGAGGCGCGGCACGCTCTTGCTTAGGATGCCCTTAGTGTAATGCAGGGCCTCAGTCGTGCGGGCGGGGCGTGATTCCCAGCCGCGCGCAGGCGGCGTCATACAGCACGACGATCTCGCGGCGGATCTCGGCTCGTTCGCTGATCGCGGTGCTCCACGGCACCGTGAGTTCGCGCTCGCCAGCCGGGCCCGAGTACAGCCAGATGCCGCCGGAGCCGTCGAGCGACTTCATGACTGATGAGGTGGCCTGTGACTCGCCGAACGCACGCGCGATGAGCAGGTTGTCGTCGAGGTGGTCGTCGTTCATGTGGTGCAGCACGGCTGCGACGATCTCGGGCGGGAAGGTACTCACAGGTCCACCGTACCGCGGCCGTTCGCGCGGCTCAGGCGAGAAGCTGCTTCTCAAGGAACACTGCCGTGCGGGCGAATGCGAGAGCGGCCGCACGGACATCCAATTGCGCTCGGATGCTGGGATTCGCGAAGCCGTGCTCGGTGCCGAGGTAGCGGTGTTCGGTCACGGTCGTACCGTCCGCCCGAAGTCGAGCCACCACCGCATCCGTCTGCTCGCGTGGTTCGAGCGGGTCGGTCTCGGCCCAGTGAAGCAGCACAGGACATGGGATGACCGCGTGTTCGTCGGAAGGCAGGCTCGCGTAATACGAAACGGCCGCCGCCGTTCTCCCAGACTGCGCGAACCGCATCGCAAGCACTCCACCAAGCGAGAAGCCAACGGCCCCGACGACCGAGCTGTCACCGTCTGACCGAGCTATCGCGCCGTCGATGAGGTCGAGAGCGACGGATGCCGCGAGCGAGTCCCGAAGTTCGGCGGCGGTTGCGGCATCCGTCGTGCAGAAGCCACCGTAGAAATCGGGGACGACCACGCGAAATCCGCGCGACGACAGCGCTTCGGCGTATGGCTCGAGCCACGGAAGACGTCCGTAGTCGTCGTGCACCACTACGACGACCGGGGATCCTTGTGCGCCGAAGTGCAGGGGCACACCTGGCGACGGGATTGGAACCAGTTGCACGACGGGCCCCCAGACGCTTGGTGTTGATAGTCGGCCCGCCCGCGATACTAGCTAGGGGCGCTTGCCGCGCTCAGGAACTGACGATACTTGTTCCTTGGCAAGTGAAAAAGTCGAGCCAGCTGACGATCGCCCGGGTCGGGCCGAAGGAGTCAACATCATGAATCAACTTTCCCTCCGCGTCGCAATGATCGGCCACGGTTTCATGGGGGCCGCCCACTCGCAAGGCTGGCGCGTTGCTCCCCGGTTCTTTGACCTGCCTCTTGCGCCGCAGATGTCGGTTATCGTCGGGCGAGATGCGGAGCGCACCGAGTTGGCTCGCGAAAAGTTTGGCTGGGATGCCGCCGCGACCGATTGGCGTGAGGTCATCAAGCGCGATGACATCGACGTGATCGACATTTGTACCCCCGGTGATTCACACGCAGAGATTGCGATCGCTGCGCTCGAGGCTGGCAAGCACGTCTTCTGCGAGAAGCCGCTGGCAAACTCGGTGGACGAAGCCGAACACATGGCTGCAGCCGCAGAGAAAGCAGCTCTCGTCGGCGTGCAGGCGATGGTCGGGTTCAGCTACCGCCGAGTACCCGCCATCCCATTTGCTCGCCAGCTCATTTCGGAGGGCCGATTGGGCGAGATCCGTCAAGTGCGCGCGCAATACCTCCAGGACTGGCTCATTGACGCGAATGGCCCAATGACGTGGCGCCTCGATAAAGACCTCGCGGGTTCAGGTTCCCTCGGTGACATCGGCGCCCACGCCATCGACATGGTGCAGTACCTCACCAACAGCACGGTCGACACGGTGAGCGGCACCATGCATACTTTTGTCACTGAGCGACCGCTGCTCGGCGAAGCCCGCGGTCTCAGCGGTACTGCGTCGGATGAACGCGGTACTGTCACCGTCGATGATGCCGCCTGGTTCACGGCTCGTCTCTCCAATGGTGCCTACGCTTCATTCGAAGCCACGCGATTCGCGACCGGTCGAAAAAATGCATTGCGAGTCGAGATCAGCGGCTCAGCCGGTGCGATTGCGTTCGACATGGAGAGCATGAACGAGTTGCAGTTCTACGATGCGACCCAACCGGCCGGAGAGCAGGGCTTCAAGCGCATCATGGTCACGGAGCCGGTGCATCCTTACGTGGATGCGTGGTGGCCCCCCGGTCACTCGCTCGGCTACGAGCACGCCTTCTCGCATCAAGTGCGCGATTTTGTGCTGGATATCCACAACGGAACCGTGCCGTCTCCGTCGTTTGCTGACGGGCTCCAGGTGCAGCGAGTGCTCAATGCCGTCGAGCACAGCGCGCAAGCCGGAAGCGCGTGGACAGCCACTCAGCCGTCGGGCGGAATGTAGCGCGCATCCGGTCGCCTATGGTT
>Ga0163151_10001107_pt1 | contig 46558 bp, 33 predicted proteins | sample OliLakLV19MP5IB2_FD_145596 | JGI IMG/M metagenome (GOLD analysis project Ga0163151, IMG submission 145596) | Freshwater microbial mat bacterial communities from Lake Vanda, McMurdo Dry Valleys, Antarctica - Oligotrophic Lake LV.19.MP5.IB-2 | ecosystem: Environmental > Aquatic > Freshwater >...
CCATTAAATGGCCACCTACCCACAAGGCCAGCGGTAGGCACATAAGATGGGGCTTGACCTTTTATTGAAAACTTAGATAACATAGCTATAAGCAAAACAGAAATATACTTTTTTTACTAGTCATTATATAAATATTAATTAGTGTTGCGAATGAATTGGATTTTAATTAAAATAGCAACTAAATAAGTAAATTTACCTACACCAATGCCAGCATCAAACAACAAAACACCAACATAATTGCTGAAAATATGGAGAACTGAAAGCCATACTGAATAGCAAAATTTCCTTTTGCAAGCAAACATACTATTGCCCCCATCAAACCCAAGATAGGAAAGAAGCTAAAAACAATATATATATTTACTACACTCCAAAATATATCTTCATTGGGTTTATCAATTTGATATCGCACTGTGGTATTATAAAAAGGCGTTTGCCATAGTTTGAGCATCACCACGCCTTCAAAGTCTTCACTGCTTTTTTGTGTGCTTCTAAAATGACCTTTGTCAGTATAAATAGTTATATCAGTTACAGTATTCATGCTACTTCTGCCTGTATATTTAACTTCTGTTTGAATAAATTTAGCATCAACAGGTTCCGAAAAAGCACCCATCAAAAAATTCACTATCAAAAACACATAAGCTGCCAAACAAGCTATTGCTACTTGCTTTTGCAGTCGAAGACGCTTCTTTACCTTTAAGGTTTCTGGGGCTGAATTATAATATTCTAGTTCCACTTCTGAAAAAAATTACGCATTACAAATTACGAATTACGACAAGATTTTGTCGCTTTCATTAATCGCAAATCTAGGTCACAAATGTAATTCGTAATTCAACATTCGTAATTCGTAATTTTAGCTATCTTTGCCCAATAATCTATAATAATGTCCGATAAAAAATTATTCTTACTCGACGGCATGGCTCTTATTTACCGTGCCCACTTTGCTTTTATCAATAATCCGCGTATTACTAGTTACGGTCTTAACACTTCGGCTGTGTTTGGTTTTTGCAATACTTTGCTCGATGTAATTAAAAAAGAAAAGCCCCATCACTTAGCTGTTGTATTTGACACTGCAGCACCTACCGAAAGACATCTTGAATATCCATTATATAAAGCCCAACGAGAAGCAATGCCCGAGGATTTGTCGAAAGCAATTCCTTATATATTTAGATTGGTAGAAGCATTTAATATTCCTGTAATAAAAATGGATGGTTACGAAGCCGATGATATTATTGGAACCCTTGCTGTACAAGCTGCTCAAGAAGGTTATACTACTTATATGATGACTCCGGATAAAGATTTTGCACAACTGGTAGCACCCAATATATTTATATACAAACCTGCACGCTTGGGTAATGGAGTCGAAATAATGGGTGTGGATGAAGTACTTAAAAAATGGGAAATTACGGACGTAAAACAAGTTATAGATATACTGGGTTTGTGGGGCGATGCTTCCGACAATATTCCTGGTGTGCCAGGAGTGGGTGAAAAAACCTCGAAAATATTGATAGCACAGTATGGAAGCATGGAAAATATTTTGGCAAATACAGACAAACTAAAAGGCAAACAGAAAGAAAATTTTGAAAATTTTAGAGAGCAGGCTTTGCTTTCAAAACGACTGGCAACAATTAATATTAATGTTCCTTTAAAATTAGAAGATTTTAATTTGATTATGGAACCTGTCGACAAAGAAAAAACTGAAGCGTTGTTCAATGAATTAGAATTCCGAACACTCATGAAAAGAGTGCTAGGAAGCGACGTAGCTGAGCCTGCATTACAGCCAATTTTGAAGCCTGCAAAGGCTAAAGTAGATACAGGACAAATGGATATATTTGGCACCCCAGCAGCACCCGCAGAAACTGTTGTGGTAAAACCTTTGGAGCCTCAAACCACACAAGAACATTATGAAACCATAGCCACCCGCAAACATAATTATATATTAATTGATACTCCCGAATTACGAAAAGAATTAATTGCCAAAATGGCACAACAAACCAATATATGTTTTGATACAGAAACGACTTCCATTGAACCTGTAAAAGCAGATATAGTAGGCCTTAGTTTTAGTTTTGTTGATGCGGAAGCTTATTATATCCCCCTACCCGAAGATTATAATGAAGCGAAAATTATATTGGAAGAATTTAAACCCATTTTCGAAAACGAGACAATAGAAAAAACAGGACAAAATATCAAATACGATTATATAATATTAAAACGATATGATATAGAATTGAAAGGGAAATTTTTCGACACCATGCTTGCCCATTACCTCATGGAGCCTGACATGCGGCATAATATGGATGCACTCGCTATGGCATATCTATATTATAAACCTGTTTCCATTAGTGAACTTATTGGCAAAAAAAGCGGACTGCAATCCAGCTTTAGAAATGTAGATATTGAAGTTGCAAAAGATTATGCTGCCGAAGATGCAGATATCACCTTGCAACTCCGCAAATTTTTTGAACCAAAGTTGGACGAACGAAATATCAGAAATCTATTATATGATATTGAACAACCGCTAATTTCCGTATTGGCAGATATGGAATTTGAAGGTGTGAAAATTGATACCGCATTCCTCAATAATTATAGCGTTGAACTGAAGGAACAAATTATTATTGCAGAGCAAGAAATATATAGATGTGCAGGGATGACTTTTAACACAGCATCGCCGCTGCAGCTAGGCAAAGTGCTGTTTGAGCACATGAAGCTAAGCGAGAAACCTAAAAAAACGGCAACGGGCCAGTATAAAACCGATGAAGATGTATTACAAAGTTTAAGTCAGCACGAAATTGTAAAACATATATTGGATTTTCGTCAACTTAGTAAGCTTAAATCTACCTATGTGGATGCACTTCCCTTATTGGTAAATCCTGCCACAGGACGAGTGCATACTTCATTTAACCAAGCTGTGGCTGCTACTGGGCGATTAAGTTCCACAAATCCCAACTTGCAAAATATTCCTATCAGAACCGATTTGGGAAAAGAAGTACGTAAAGCTTTTATAAGACGTGATGAAAATTATACTTTATTAAGTGCAGATTATTCACAGATTGAATTACGAATTATAGCACATATAAGCAATGATGAAAATATGAAAGAGGCGTTTAGAAGTGGGCATGATATTCATACCGCAACTGCTGCCAGAATATATAATATACCGATGGAAGAAGTGACCAAAGACCAACGCAGAAATGCCAAGTCAGTCAACTTTGGAATTGTATATGGGATTTCTCCCTTTGGGCTGGCAAATAATTTGGGAATTCCTCGCAAGGAAGCTGCTGAAATTATTGAAAATTATTTTAAAACATATCCCGGTGTAAAAGATTATATGAATACAACTATAGATTTTGCCAAACAAAATGGATTTGTAGAAACTATATTAGGTCGACGCCGATATTTGCGGGATATAAACTCTGCCAATGCTGTGAATCGGGGGTTTGCCGAGCGTAACGCTATCAACGCACCTATACAAGGAAGTGCTGCTGATATGATAAAAATCGCTATGATAAAACTGCATAAACGATTAAAAACTGAAAATCTAAAAACCAAAATGATTTTACAAGTGCATGATGAATTATTATTTGATGTTCCTTTAAACGAAGTAGAAATAGCGAAGAAAATTATCACCGAAGAAATGAGCCAAGCAATCCCGATGAGCATCCCAATTGAAGCCGAAGCAGGCACTGGAAATAATTGGCTCGAAGCACACTAAGACGGAAGTTTGAAGGCAGAAGGCAGAAGATCTCTTCCCACTTCCAACTTCCCTTCGCCGCGGCGAACCTACTTCCTACTTCCTACTTCCCACTTCTTTATACTAACTACATGACACCAAAAATAGAAAAAATACTCAACCACAAATTCAGCATACCAATCATATTGGGATTTTCGTTTGTGCTGATGGTTAAATATATTATACTCAACCAAGATTGTGAAGGTGGGGAAGATAATATGAGTTTATATACCCGAAGTCGTTTTGGACTATACCACCCCATAGCATTTTTTAGAGAACCTATCAAAATTTTGTTTGCCATGATTATGTCGCTACCCGCACAGCTAGGGTTTAAAGCAGTGCAGATTGTCAATGCCTTATTGGCTTGTTTGTCGGCTTGGTTTGCAGTGAAAATCATATATAAAATGGAACTTAAAAATGCTTGGATTGCTATATTAATTACCTTATTCAGTCCGATGTATTTTTTGATTTCACTTACTGTATTATCTGAGATAATGTTTAGTTTTTTTTTAATCTCAAGTGTATTACTGATATATAATAAAAAATATGTTTGGGCGGCTATTATACTATCTTTTTCGCCCTATATCCGATCGGAAGGTTTTGTATTAATGTTGATTTTTATTATATATTTTATTCTCGAGAAGCAATGGAAAGCATTGCCTTGGTTGATTTTGGGAACTTTGTTTTTCTCAATAAGTGGATACAGTTATCATAACGATATTATGTGGGTATTTCACAAAAATTATGGTGATGCCAGTGGCTTGTATGGGCATGGAGAATGGTATGATTTTATAAAAGGCAGTAAATTATATAATAGCCCTATACTTAATATTATGCTTCCATTGGCATTGGTAGTTGCGGTATACAAATTAAAATATTTGCTCACCCAGCAACGTAATTTTATTATATTGATTATGGGTTGTTATTTTGGCTTTTTACTACTTCACTCTTATCTGTGGTGGCAAGGCAAAGGGGGCTCACTCGGCCTTATACGCGTAATGGCATGCGTGGCTCCTTTATCAGGAATAATAGCAGTTTGGCTATTGTCCCAATCTGAAAAGTATATGAAAGGCCTGCAAGTATATTTATATATATTTATTGCTTTGGGATCTGTATATTTTTGTTTCAACATAAATCGTTTTCCTATAGGTCTTGATGGCGAACATACTGTTGTTGCCAAATTATATAAACTGAGTATCCCGTATTTAGAAAAAGCACCAGAAATAAAATTCAACAGTACTTACTTTGCTTTCCTCGCAGGTATAGACCCTTATGATTATGAAAAAGGCGGAGACTGCCTCACGGTGAATAAGGAAGTTCTTGACAGCATGAAACCTGGCAGCTTGGTACAATATGAAACCCATTTTGGCCCAAACGAATGCCAAACCGATACCGATTTTTATGACAAACACCGACCCGATTTTGAAAAAGTTTTAGAAGTATATCCCGATGAACGTTTTAAAGTTCTAAATGGGTATGAATATAAAAATGTATTATATAGGAAAAAGTAAAATTATATAATATCTGCTGTTTAAGTTTTTAACAAAATCAAGCTTATATACCTGTAACAAATGCAACCCTTTATTACGTTTGGGTAACTTCAATCAAAAGTCGTTACATTTGAAGCAGATTTACACAACCAATTTAATTATTCAAAAATGTCAAACAAAATTTCCATTCTGTGGGCCGACGACGAGATTGACCTGCTTAAACCACACATCCTATTTTTAGAAAACAAAGGGTATGAAGTAATGCCAGTTACCAGCGGTGTTGATGCCGTTGAAGAAATAAAAAAGCGTGGTTTCGACTTAGTTTTTTTGGATGAAAACATGCCCGGAATTAGTGGTATGGAAGCACTTACACAAATTAAAGCAATCCGCGATGTACCTTGTGTAATGATTACCAAAAGTGAGGAAGAATATATTATGGAAGATGCCATCGGTTCCAAAATTGCCGATTACCTTATCAAACCCGTAAACCCCAATCAGATTCTTCACTCCATTAAAAAACTTACCGAAAACGCCCGACTCACTAGCGAAAAAACAAACCAATCATACCAACAAGAATTTAGAAATATCGGTATGATGCTCAATGATAATCTCAACTTCGACGAATGGTTAGCGGTATATCGCAAATTAGTATATTGGGAACTTGAACTCGACTCGGTTGAAGACAACCAAATGGGTGAAATTATTGCCATGCAAAAGCAAGAGGCCAATCGCAGTTGGGCGAAGTATATCAATAATAATTATATGAAAATGATGAAAAACCCTGGAGAGGGCGGACTAATCATGTCGCATCAATTGATGAAGAATAAAGTTTTTCCATTGTTGGACCAACCGGATCCTGTATTTTTTATATTGATAGATAACCTGCGTTACGACCAATGGAAAATGATACAACCTTTTTTGGCTAGCCATTTCCGTGTGGACCAAGACGACTTATATATGAGTATTCTACCCACTACAACACATTATTGTCGTAATGCTTTGTTCGCTGGCTTACCTCCTGGAGAAATTGAACGCAAATTTCCAAACCTATGGAGCAACGATGAAGAAGAAGGTGGTAAAAATCTGCATGAAGAAGAATTTCTTGCCGAAAATTTGAAACGCCAAGGTCATAATATCAAGATGAGTTATACCAAAGTGGTCAACCTCGACCAAGGCAAGGCGATGGTCGATAATGTACATAATATGTTTCAAAACAAGCTGAATGTAATTGTATATAATTTTGTAGATATGTTGAGCCATGCCCGCACCGAAATGGGTATGATAAAAGAACTGGCAGAGGACGAAGCAGCTTATCGTTCCTTAACCCGCAGTTGGTTCGAACACTCTCCCTTATTTGAAGCCATCAAAAAAATTGCACAGAAAAAAGTTAAGGTTATTATCACTACCGACCATGGTTCTATACGTGTAAAAAATCCCGTTAAAATTATTGGCGATAGAAATACAACTGCAAACCTTCGTTACAAACAAGGCAAAAACCTAAACTATGATAAGCGTGAGGTATTTGAAATTCGTAACCCAAAAGAAGCCAGCTTGCCTTGCCCACACGTAAGCAGCACGTTTGCTTTTTGCTACGAAGACAATTTCTTTGCGTATCCCAATAACTATAATTATTTCGTAAATATGTATAAAGATACCTTTCAACATGGTGGTATATCGCTCGAGGAAATGTTGATTCCTGTCGCGGTGCTGAGTACAAAATAGAATCATAACCGTTTTACAGAAACCGTCATTGCGAGCGTTCCGATAGCTATGGGAGTCCGCTTGGCAATCTCGTAGAATTGGAGACGCTCTAAAAATGAGATTGCTATCCAGAAGTTGCTCGCAATGAAGTCAAATAATCCCACAAAAAAAGCCGGACTATAATAGTTCGGCTTTTTTTGTGGGTAGAAATTAAGGAGTATTATAATCCTTTCACCTTTTCTTTGAACCGTTTCAATTGTGTTATCAATGAATCCATAGCCAAATCAAGTGCGGCTTCAAACGATTGGTGTTCGTGTTCTACAAACAGAACCTGTCCGTTCACCATCAATTTGATTTCTACTAATTTGTTGTGCTTTACCTCAACTTTTTGTAGGCGGAGGAATACCTTTAAATCTAAATGTCCATCATAGAAGGTGCGAAGTTTTTCAACTTTTGCACTGATAAAATCAAGCAATTTTTTGTCAGCGTCAAAATGGATAGATTGGATGTCAATTTTCATGTTTGGTTAAATTAAATTAAAAAATTTTGAAAACTAAAATGAGGGTTAATAAAAACCCAAGGGGCAGTGATTTGATTTTGGTCTCTTGGTTCTAATGGCTTTTAGCGGACCAGGCTGCAATGCATGTTCGAAATAAGAACATTAGCTTGACAAAACCAAATAATAATAGTCATTTATTCACGATTACTTTGCATGATGTTATGAATCACTTCATTATTTTTTCATATCCACAGATATTGATAAATTGAGGTTTTTTTCTTCATCCTTCCATTTTAAGGCAATTATAAAAACTATATAATCTATTTTTGCAGCCATATATTATATAGTTTATGAGTCTAGACACCAAGTATAACCCCGCTGCCGTTGAAGATAAATGGTATAAGCATTGGCTCGATAAAAAATTGTTCCGCTCAGTACCCGATACCCGTGAGCCCTATACCATCGTAATTCCTCCTCCAAATGTAACGGGCGTACTTCACATGGGTCACATGCTCAACAATACCATTCAGGATATGTTAATCCGCCGTGCAAGGATGCTTGGTAAAAATGCTCTTTGGGTTCCAGGAACAGATCATGCCAGTATTGCTACCGAAGCGAAAGTGGTAAAAATGTTGGATGACAAGGGAATCAAGAAGGCTGATATCAGCAGAGAAGAATTTTTGAAATATGCGTTCGAATGGAAAGATAAATATGGAGGAATTATTTTAGCACAACTTAAAAAACTAGGTGCCTCCTGCGATTGGGACCGCACAGCTTTTACCATGGACGAAGGCTACTCACGCGATGTGATAAATGTATTTATCGATTTATATAGTAAAGGATATATATACCGTGGAATTAGAATGGTGAATTGGGACCCCGCTGCTAAGACTACGGTGAGCGATGAAGAAGTGATAACTAGGCCGACGCACAACAAAATGTGTTATGTAAAATATAAGTACGAAGATGGAAGTGGTTACCTCACCGTGGCAACGGTTCGTCCTGAAACTATTATGGGCGATGTGGCTATTGCTGTGAACCCGGCAGACGAACGCTATAAACATTTGCAAGGCAAAAAAGTAATCGTTCCCTTTGTGAACCGTGCGGTTCCTATCATATTTGATGAGGCTATTGATATAGCATTTGGAACGGGTTGCTTAAAGGTTACCCCAGCTCACGATATTGTCGATTATGAAATTGGTCAACGCCATGGACTTCCTGTAATTGATTGTTTGAATGATGATGGAACTATTGCAGAAATTGCGGGGGCCTTTGTTGGGCTCGACCGTTTTGTAGCCCGCAAACAAGCCATCAAAGAACTTGAAGCAACAGGATTGCTAGAAAAAATAGAAGACTATACAAATAATGTAGGTTATAGTGAAAGGACCGATGCGGCAATAGAACCCAAACTAAGCATGCAATGGTTTTTGAAAATGAAAGAGTTCAGCAAACCTGCTTATGATGCTGTGATAAATGGGGAAGTAAATCTGATCCCAAACAAATTCATCAATACCTATAAACACTGGATGGAGAACGTGAAGGATTGGTGTCTCAGCCGCCAGCTTTGGTGGGGGCATCGGATTCCAGCATGGTACAATGAAGAAGGACATTTTGTAGTTGCGGCAACGCAGACAGAAGCTGAAGCAAAATTTAAAGCGGAAAGTAAAACATATAATAATCTTATTCAAGATGAAGACTGTCTTGATACTTGGGCATCATCATGGTTATGGCCCATTAGTGTTTTTGATGGTATAGAACATCCCGACAATCCTGAAATAAATTATTATTATCCTACCAACGACCTTGTTACCGCTCCTGAAATATTATTCTTTTGGGTAGCTCGTATGATTATGGCAGGTTACGAATACCGTGGACAAAAACCATTTAATAATGTATATTTAACTGGAATTGTTCGCGACAAGCAACGTCGTAAAATGAGTAAAAGTTTGGGCAATAGTCCCGACCCATTAGACCTTATTGCACAGTATGGTGCCGATGGTGTGAGGTTGGGTATGTTATTATGTTCGCCTGCTGGTAATGATATATTGTTTGATGAAAGCCAAGTTGAGCAAGGAAGAAATTTCAGTAACAAACTTTGGAATGCTTTCCGCTTGATAAAAAGTTGGGAAGTTGATGAAAGTATTAAAGCGGAAAATCAAGAATTATCGGTGCATTGGTTTCACAACAGATTTGATGAAGTATTAAAAGAAGTAAACGATGATTTCAATACCTTCCGTTTGAGCGAAGGTTTGATGAAAATATATAAACTCGTGTGGGACGATTTCTGCTCTTGGTATTTGGAAATGGTGAAACCTGTTTATGGCCAACCTATATCCAAATATTTATATGATGCTACTATTATAATCTTTGATTCTATTCTTCGTTTATTGCATCCTATTATGCCATTTATTAGTGAAGAGCTTTGGCAAGAATTGCAACCCAGAAAAGAAGGCGATAGTATATGTATCGCTGCATGGCCCACAGAATTTAATTCAGCGAAAGTGGATGCCGAAAAAGCTTTACAACTGATTTCAGAAGTTCGTGCATTCCGCAACAGCAAAGGCATTTCGCCTAAAGAAGCAGTGGAATTATATATTATAGCTCAAAATCAAAATGACTATAATAAGTTTGAAACATTGATTGCAAAATTAGCAAATGTTTCCTCATTGATATATACAAAAGAAAAACTTCAAGGTGCTTATAGCTTTTTAATACATACCGATGAAGCATTTATACCTGTGGAACTTGATAAGGATGCAGAAACCAAACGTATAGCTGAAGAAATAAACTACCTAGAAGGTTTCCTTAAGAGTGTAGAAGTCAAACTCAGCAACGAACGTTTCATGGCGAATGCCAAACCCGATGTAATAGAAAAAGAATTACAAAAGAAAGCAGATGCCGAAAATAAATTGCTGACGCTGAAAGAGCAATTGGGAATGTTGGTGTAGGGTTCTCTTTGTTGTATAATTGTGCCGTCCTCTCTGCTGCCAATAATTGTTGAATTTTAAGTCAATTCATATATTATTCTTTATCAAATACTTGCAAATATAAAACATTAATTTAGTCAGTCAATTGACTGAATTTACATTAATTCAGTCAGTCAACTGACTGAATTAACATTAATTTGGTCAGTCAATTGACTGAATTAATGTTTTTGTGTTATATTTGCGGTGTTAAAAAAGTGGTATGTATCATAGAAGTCTGCAAAAAGTAATCGAAAAAAATCTTTCCAAACAGAAGGTTTCAATACTACTGGGTGCTAGAAGAGTGGGCAAAACAGAAATCCTTCAGGCTATATATGAATCCAGAAAAGACACTACACTTTGGCTAAATGGTGAAGATAGAGATACCGAAGTATTATTGGAAAGACGGAGCGAAGCAAATTACAGAAAACTTTTAGCAGGCTATAACTTATTAATTATTGATGAGGCACAATATATAGAAGATGTTTCTCGAAAAGTAAAATTGATGATAGACACCATCAAGCCTTTGCATATCATTATTACAGGTTCATCTGCTTTCGACTTGTCACAAATGGGTGAGCCATTAGTAGGCAGAAGTATTACGTATCATTTGTACCCGCTAGCTCAAATGGAATGGAAACAAAATGAGAACTTATTGCAAATAAAACAGAACTTGGAAGACCGTCTTATATATGGTAGCTACCCTGAACTGAGCAGTATAGAAAACGATGATGATAAAGCTATCTATTTAAAGGAATTGGTAAATACTTATTTATTAAAAGATATATTAATATTTGAACAAATAAATAACTCACAAAAGTTAAGGGATTTACTCAAATTAATTGCCTATCAAGTGGGCTCGGAAGTATCGTTGGATGAGATTGGAAAACAACTAGGGATGAGTAAAAATACAGTATCCAGATATTTAGATTTATTGGCAAAAGCTTTTGTGATATATAGTAGAAGTGGTTATAGTAATAACCTAAGAAAAGAAATTGTGAAAAGCAAAAAATGGTATTTTGTCGACAATGGTGTACGTAACGCCATCATCAATGATTTCAGACCCGCAGCACTGCGAAGTGATATTGGCATCTTATGGGAACAATATATATTGGGCGAAAGAATTAAATATAACGAGTACAAACAAATACATACAGAAAGTTATTTTTGGAGAACCTACGATCAACAAGAAATTGACTTAATAGAACAGAAAAACAAAAAACTTTCTGCGTTTGAATGTAAATGGAAAGATACTATAATAAAAGCTCCGACAGCTTTTACCAAATCATATCCTAAAGCTACATTCCAAGTTATTAATCATGAAAATTATTTAGATTGGATTGATGATTAACCCTTTTTTGTTCTGATGCTCTCACACCTGCCCCAAAACCGTATGCAACCAAAAAGCCAATGGTGCAAGAATCGAAACCAATCCAAATATCCAGAAAAAACGCATGGCAAACCAAAGTTGGGTGAGGATATTTAATCGGTCAAAAACATTTCCGAGTATTCGTTTATTTACTTGCCAAGTGGCAAAAACAATTAATACAGAAATTAATATATTAAATAAAACATGCACTACGATTAATTGGTACCGGTCCTTTACAAACATCGCAAAAATTTCTTCAGTAGAATAAGTACTATATAATGATGAAGCAAGAATCAAAACTATACCTGTAATAAGGATACGGAGATGTGCCCGTTTAAATTTGTGAGATAGTGTTGCCGCTTGTATCATATATAATTCGTTTGCAAAATTGCAATTATATTATATTCGATTAAACAAAAAATTGCTGAAACGTATTTTTAGAGACATGAATTTCTCTCCCATTTCTTGTTTAGTTAACTCACCATTCCGTATCTTCGTAGGCTATAAAGTGTATTCCCTCCATGCAAGAAAAAGAAACCGCCATCACTTTCGATATTTTCAAAAAAGAAGTGCTCACCGATTATGCCACAGCTTTTAAAAGCCGCCATACTAGCCTTATTGGCCGCAAAGAGGTTTTAACGGGTAAAGCTAAGTTTGGAATTTTTGGCGATGGTAAGGAAGTGGCACAACTTGCTATGGCCCGTGTTTTCAAAAACGGAGATTTCCGCTCTGGATATTACAGAGACCAAACTTTCATGTTTGCCATTGGTGAACTTACTATACAAGAATTTTTTGCACAATTATATGCCGAACCATCTGTAGAAGCCGAACCCTCAAGTGCTGGTCGAAGCATGAATGGTCACTTTGGTACACGTTTTTTGGATGATAATGGCAACTGGAAAAACCTGACTGAACTTAAAAATTCCACTTCTGATATTTCACCCACTGCTTCGCAAATGAGCCGTGTGGTGGGTCTTGGCTATGCTTCCAAATTATTTCGTAATAATATAAATATACAGCACCTTACTCAGTTTTCCGATAAAGGAAATGAAGTAGCCTTTGCAACAATAGGAAATGCAAGCACCAGCGAAGGAGGCTTTTTTGAAGCCATCAATGCTATGGGAGTTTTACAAGTACCCGTGGTAGTTTCTGTATGGGATGATGGTTATGGAATTTCTGTCCCTGCAAAATATCAAACCACCAAAGAGAGTATTAGCGAAATACTCAAAGGTTTCCAACGCGACGATCAAAATGAGGGTTATAATATATATCGTGTAAAAGGTTGGGACTATGCAGAGCTTTGCAGAGTATATGAAGATGCCACCAAAATAGCTAGAGAAAAACATATTCCCGCCATTATACATGTAGAAGAAATGACGCAGCCGCAAGGCCACTCAACTTCTGGCTCGCACGAAAGATATAAAACCAAGGAACGCCTGCAATGGGAACAGGATTTTGACTGTGTCAAAAAAATGCGGGAATGGATTTTGACAAACAGTATTGCAACTCCAGAAGAACTTGAAGCTATTGAAACTGCTGGATTACAACAAGTAAAAGACGAGCAAAAAGCATCTTGGCAATCCTATCTATCAAAAATAAAAGCTGATGTAACGGAAACTATTCTTTGCTTGGAAGCCTTAGCTAATGTGTCGGACAAAGCTAATTCAATAAAGCAAGCGGGCACTTCATTGTTAACTATTACAGAACCTACGCGTCGTGATATTTTTGAAGCTATATTTACTAGCATTCAATCGACCGTAGGGGAACAAAGTCCTGAAAGAAACCAATTGTTACAACTGCTCGCTCAGTATAAAGAAGTTAACAAAGATCGTTACAACTCGCATTTATATAGTCAGTCGAGCAAGGCATTGGGTAATATTGAGCAAGTGGAAGCGATATATAGTGAAGAAAGCAAAAACATGGATGGCCGCGAAATACTGCAAGCATGTTTCGATAAGGCTTTTGAACGCATCCCTGAACTATTTGCCATAGGCGAAGATGTGGGCAGGATAGGCGATGTGAACCAAGGGTTTGCAGGCTTACAAGACAAATACGGTGAATTGCGTATAACGGATACGGGCATACGCGAATGGACTATTACAGGGCAGGGAATAGGAGCAGCCATGCGAGGCCTGAGGCCCATAGTAGAAATACAATATTTAGATTATTTTTTATACGCTTTACAAATACTTAGCGATGATGTGGCTACACTACAATACCGTACAAAAGGTGGTCAAAAATGTCCGCTCATCATTCGTACACGTGGACATAGACTTGAGGGGATTTGGCACTCGGGCTCGCCAATGGGCATGATTTTGAATGGCCTTAGAGGCATGAATATATTAGTACCCCGCAATATGACCCAAGCTGCTGCTTACTATAATACTTTGTTATTAAGCGATGAGCCAGCTTTAGTAGTAGAATGCTTGAACGGATACCGTCTTAAAGAAAAAATGCCTGATAATATTGGAGAGATTACTTTAGTGCCTGGTTTACCCGAAGTGCTTAAACAGGGAACAGATATTACGCTTGTAACTTATGGATCATGCTGTCGAATTGCAATGGAGGCAGCTCAAAAACTAGAAACTTTCGGTATCTATGTTGAGATAGTCGATGTGCAAAGCTTGCTCCCATTTGATACAAAAAGCAGTATCGTTGAGTCGTTGAAGAAGACAGGCCAAATCGTATTTTTTGATGAAGATGTGCCAGGAGGTGCCAGTGCATTCATGATGCAGCAAGTGCTGGAAATACAAGGTGGATACCAATATCTTGATGCCCCACCACTTACTATTACTGCCCAAGCACACCGCCCAGCATACGGCACTGATGGCGATTTCTTCTCTAAACCGCAAGCGAATGATGTGTTTGAAGCATTATACCAAATGATGCATCAATATGCACCGGGTGAATTCCCGCCAATGTTTTAGTTTTACCCGTCACGGCAGGTTGGTTTTCGGTTGTTCCCAAATTTTTGTTTAACCAATTACAAAAAATATTTCATTTTTTCATAAAATGATGCAACCCTTTTCTTATTTTTGTACTCTAATAGTTTATAAAGCCCGAACCAACATGTAACACATTTACACTAACCTGTAAATTAAAATGCCGAACTTCACTGAAGAACAAGAACTTATTGATGGTTGCCTCGTAGGTAACCACAGAGCTCAAGAGGCTCTGTACAACAAGTATGCAGCCAAAATGTTTGGGGTTTGCCTACGCTACAGCAGTAGCCGTATGGAAGCTGAGGACACTTTGCATGAAGGTTTCATGGCGGTATTTGAAACTTTGGAACGATTTGAAGCACGAGGTGCATTTGAGGGATGGGTGAGACGAATTATGATTAACACGGCGTTAAAAAAGTACAAACGCGAAAGAGTTTATCAATTGATGGATTTCAATGTGGATGTAATAGAAACAGCCAATGATAGTGATTTTTCACCGCTGCAAAAAATGCAAACTGACGACCTTATTAAACTAGTTCAAAAACTAGCCCCCGGATATAGAAATATTTTTAACCTTTATGCCATCGAAGGATATAACCACAGAGAAATTGGCGAAGTTTTGGGAATATCTGAAGGCACTTCAAAATCGCAAATGGCCCGAGCAAGAGTATTGCTACAAGCCATGCTAAACAAACAATACGACAACGCTAATGAGCAACGATAAAGAACATATTGACGATATTTTTAAGAATCATTTCGAGGATTACAAGCCTACACCTCCAAGCAATGTGTGGAGCCGAGTAAAGAGCGGATTGAATAATAATACCTCTGAAGAAACTTTATATAATAAATTCGATCAACACCAGCCACAACCACCAGCATGGGTTTGGGCAAGCCTTAGCAATATACTTAAAGGCCGTCAACGCATTAAAACCTACAAACGCATAGCAGCGGCTGCTTTGTTTTTTGCCGCACTTGGTGGTTTAATAGCTAGTCAATTTGCTGCTAACAATACTATAGATTCTTTGTTTGCATTTGAAAAAGATGACAATATCACTCTCAGCACCACACCAATAAAACCAATATTAGTGCAGCCAAAGATAACAAGTCTTGGCAAATCTACTTCAACTTCTGCTCCTAAAAACTATATATCATATACCCAAGTTCAAGCTTTTACCAATAATATTCCTGCCCATAATAATATAGTAGTGCCTGCGATTGAAAATACTGTTGCAAACGATTTCGAAGTCCCGGTTACAGCTCCAGAAATTTCTTATTTAGAGTCCATTTTTGCCAATATATCAATCCCTTCCATAGGCCACGGCACTCCTAGCATTATGCCAGAAAATAATTTCAACTACAAAGCTCCCCATTACAAAAGGCCTAACTTATTTGAAACTAATATAGAAATATTTGCAGGTGTTGCTAATACTTTCCGCCAACTTGATAATAAATTGAATGCTACTGTCGCTTCAATACGAAAAGAATCAGAAGAATCTGCTGCCTCCTATCAATGGGGAATTAAATTTAATTTGATTAAAAACAAAATATTATTCTCGAACGGCATAAGCATGTCTGAATACAACTACAAGGGTACTTATCAATTTCTAAAAGAGGACATGGTTAATTTACATCCTAATTTCCCAACAGAGGTAAAAGGAGTTTATAAAGTAGAAGATTACCATGCGAAACAATTATCGAATAACAACTCCAATGTTTTAACCACCTATAAATTTATAAACTATAATACTGCTGTTGGATATTTGATTAACGCAGGTAGAAAATTAAATATAACACCTCAAATCGGGGTTGGTACAGGCTATTTAATGAGTAATATTGGACCAAAATTACAAGCTGGCAAACCTACCGAATACTCCTCAATGCCAGATGCTAATTCTCTTTCTTTAAATCAAAGATTAATGGTAAGTGGAGCAGTTGCACTAAAAGTTGATTTCAGATTATTGAATTCATTTAAAGTTGGAATAGAGCCGTATATAAACAAGCAAATAAACAAGCAGGATGTTACCTCGCCTCTTGGTGGTCAAAAACTTACCGCCAAAGGTGTTAACTTAACCTTTTCCTACAAATTTTGATATTTAAAAATAAAATATTTATAACCCTTTTTGCTGCCTTTATTTTTTCAATTGGTAGCAGTGTTGCTCAAAACTGTACTGCAAATTTTGAGTTCGATACAACTAACTATATAGTTACATTTAAAAATAAGTCTACTGCTGCAGGTATATATAAAAGCTATTGGAACTTAGGCGATGGTAATTATTCACTAAGCCCAAACCCAATACATGCTTATACAAATCCTGGCGAGTATTATGTGTTTCTAAAAGTAGAAGATGCTGCTAATAAATGCAAGGACATCTTCATGGATACAATTATAATAGTTGCAGCAAGCCCTGGATGCAAAGCAAATTATAAAATTGGCGTATTGGGAGACTCACTTATTTGCAACAGTATCGCTACAGGAACTGACAGTTCTACTACCTACACTTGGTTTTTTGAAAATACAGTTTTCTCGACGGACGAAAACCCTATTTGGAAATATACCAAAACGGGCATCAGAGCAGTTAAACTATTAATTCAAAGTCAAAATTGTACTGATTCAATAGAAAACGATATATATATAAAACCCAAATATATATGCGATGCCACTTTTGAAACTGTTACCAGTGCCGATACCACTACTTTTATAACAAAAACATATAATCCAAATGCGGTATACTTTTGGGATTTTGGAGACAATACCACAACCACTGGCAATAGACCATTTCATGTGTACGAATATAATGGTACATACAAAGTAACGCTTACCATGGAAGATACTGTTTCGGGCTGTGCCCAAACTTGGAGTAGCAATATTGGTATTTCTGGTCTTCCCGCTTTCAAAGTAAGCTATTCATATAATATCAATAAGAAAACCGTTTCGTTCGAAGCTGCTGCTAAATTCAACCTTAAAAAAGAATTTATCTTTAGCTGGAAATTTGGAGATGGTGGAACCGAAACTGGAAATTTGGTTGAACATACCTATAATAATTATGGAAATTATGATGTGGAACTTACTATTGTAGACACCCCTGTGTCGGCCGTTGTTACCAAAAAATTTACCATACTTGTTGTAAAAGATACCTCCAGCTATAGTTTGGGAGGGAAAATAAAATTAGATAATGGAACCCCCATTGATGAAGCTTTTGTATTACTAATAGAGAACGACAGTAATACCAATAATCTACCACATGTGGTTGATACCACTTATATAACAGTAGCCGATTCGGGATTGTATTTCTTTAATCAAAAGAAACCAGGGCGTTATACTGTGAAAGTATTGATTAGCCCCAGTTCACTTTATTATAGTAAATATATACCAATCTATTTCGGCAACCGTATCTCTTGGAAAAACGCCCAATACTTTCAATTGACTCAAGATATTTTGCAATCGATAGAATTGAACCAAAAAACAATATCAACCAATGGATCTAATTCTATAACTGTGGTATTGACCATCGATAAATTAATAAAAGAAAAATACTTCCTGAAAAATCAATCCGCTACTTTATATGATGTGCTAGGGAAACCCCTACAAACAGGGCTTACCAACGCCCAAGGCAAAATTAAGTTCGATAATTTGCATACCAGTATATATTATGTTAGATTTGATGTGGTAGGCAAAATTTCTAATGGGAAAAATGTGAGTTTTATTAAACAAGCTCCACCCACTGATACCATATACTTTAATTTAGACGGATTCACGGTATCACCCTACGAAAACTTAAATACAAGTATTATACAAACTTCCACTTTAGCATATAGTGAAATTAGTTTATTTCCAGTGCCTGCTAACGATCAATTGACTGTACACACCAATGTGAACCTGCTAGACCAAACACAAATTCAAATAATGATGATTGATGCCACAGGTCGCCAAGTGAAGAGGCAAGAAACCATCAACAAAGAATTTCACACCATCGATATTAGTAGTTTGCCACAAGGAATATACTGGTGTGTGCTTACTGGTAAAAACGGTTTTATTAAAAATATTCCAGTAGTTAAAAAATAAATTTGGGCAGTATAATAACTGCACCCGAAGTTTGATCCATGAAATTAGAACATGTGGGCATTGCCGTAAAGGATCTCAGCCGCTCCAAAAAAATTTTTGACAGTTTGTTTGGCCATCAAAGCTATAAAACTGAAATGGTGGAAAGCGAACAAGTAAGTACAGTTTTTTACCAAACTGGCGTTTCCAAAATAGAATTATTACAAGCAGTGAGCAACGAAAGTGCTATATCCAAATTTATTGAAAAACGAGGTGAGGGAATGCACCATCTGGCGTTTGAGGTAAGTGATATAGAGCAGGAAATAAGTAGACTAAAACTTGAAGGATTTCTATTTGTAAGCGATTCTCCAAAAGTGGGTGCCGACGGCAAACGAATTTGTTTTCTCCATCCCAAAAGCACCAATGGAGTGCTTATAGAACTTTGCGAAACTATAATTTATACCAATTCTTAAACTAATACCAATTCTTATCCTAAAATAGTCCAAAGATTATTTTAGGTTTGTAGAATGGTAATGCCGAACTACATCCCGAAAGCATTCGGGATTAGTCCCTTTCTTTTGGACTATTATATATTGAGTTTCGGTATTAGTGATTATTATATTTGCACCCCTTAAGTAAATCGCCCACCAAGTGAAATGGTAGAATGGTAGGCACGGCTGTCTTCAGGCGGCACCAATGATTGAATGATTGAACGATTGAATGATTGAATGATTTAAGATTAAATGATTCCTCTAATCCCGAATCCCAATCCCTACCTTCCCTTAATCACGGTTTTTATATCTGAAATTATTTTTTGGGCAAGATGTTGTGCTGTGCTCTCATTTGAACTTTCTGCATAAATACGAATAATGGGCTCAGTGTTCGATTTACGTAAATGCACCCATTCTTTATCGAACTCTATTTTCAATCCATCAACAGTATTAACGGGCTGCTTCACGTATTTGTTTTTTAATTGTAGTAATAAGTGGTCAATATCAATATCGGGGGTAAGCTCTATTTTGTTTTTTGAAATAAAATAACCAGGGTATGAATTACGTAATATAGAGGCTACGGTTTTCGACTTGGCCAAATGAGAAAGAAAAAGAGCAATGCCAACTAATGCATCGCGGCCGTAATGTAGTTCTGGATATATAATACCTCCATTGCCCTCGCCACCAATTACAGCATGCACATCTTTCATCATCTTCACCACATTTACTTCGCCTACCGCAGTTGCGTGGTGCACACCACCATGTTTTTCAGTTATGTCTTTTAAGGCCCGTGTGCTGGACAAATTGGAGACCGTACTTCCTTTCTTGTTTTTGAGTATATAATCGGAAACAGCTACCAAAGTATACTCCTCGCCGAAAAAGCTTCCATCCTCACAAATGAGTGCTAATCTGTCTACATCAGGATCTACCACAATACCCAAATTGGCTTTGTGGAATTTAACTTCGCTGGCTGTTGTAACCAGGTTTTCGGGAAGTGGTTCGGGGTTATGGGCAAACTTGCCTGTAGGTTCACAATTTATCTCTATGATATCATCAACGCCCAATGCGTTAAGCAACATGGGAACTGCGATACCACCCGTACTGTTAACCGCATCGACCACTATTTTATAGTTGCGACTTCTTATGGCTTTTACATCAACCAATTCCAAAGCTAAAATCTGATCTATGTGATATTGTATATAGGAATTCTTGTAGGTATGCTTGCCTAATTTCTCAACTGTTGCATAATCAAACTTCCCGACTTCTGCTAACTTCAATAATTCTTCGCCTTCTTCGGCAGAAATAAACTCGCCTGCTGCATTTAAAAGTTTGAGAGCATTCCATTGTTTTGGATTGTGGCTAGCGGTAAGAATAATACCACCCGCTGCTTGCTCACGCGGCACGGCCATCTCTACGGTAGGTGTGGTGGACAAACCTAAATCTATCACATCGAAACCCATCCCTGTAAGTGTACCGACCACCAAATTATTCAACATTTCTCCGCTAAGGCGGGCATCGCGGCCAATTACAAGTGTTCGGTTATCTGACTCTTGGGCAATAAGCGTAGCGAATGCGGAAGTAAATTTTACGATGTCGAGCGGGGTAAGCCCCTCACCTATTGAACCGCCGATGGTACCACGAATACCAGATATTGATTTAATTAAACTCAAGGTAGTAAATTTGGGCAACAAAGGTAAGCGGGTTTGAGGGTGAGACAAAAACAATATAGCTTCAGATTATAATAATCTTGTATATGTAATTATGGTGTAAGAATCGCCTTGTTAATAACTAGTTGATTTTATACGTTTTATACAAAATTTGGATTTTTTAGTTGTTTAAATACCACCATTCAGTAGTTATTTGTATCTAATAATTAAATAAATAAACACTGCCATGAAAAACAATTACTCTGCTTTTTACTTTCTGCTAGCTTTATAACATACGCTTCTATACAAGCTGTAACCGACACCAGTGGCAAAAACGGTTTTGTCGGAAGCTTGGGTGAATCTACGTGTGCAACTAGCAGTTGCATCACCACAGCTCATTAAATGGCAGTTATATAATCTCCCCCAAAACCGTGAATTATGTAAAGTGTTTAACATAAGGTGTAACATTCTTTACTTTCAATATGTGCACCTTTACAGCTTATTAATTTAAGATGATTTATATATTTAAATCATTCAACCCCGAAAATAAAATATATTAATGAGGAAGGTATTTAAATATGTATTTATTTTTCTGTGTATCGTTGGCTTGTTAGCTGGGGCAGCATACTATTGGTTCGACCCGGCCAAAGCATTACACTTTGTACCCAACCTTAACAAGTTAAATAATATTTACGCAAAAATTCACTCCGACACTGCCTATATTGAAGTAGAAGGGGTACTCGAAAATAAAGCTCCGTATAAGTTAACAATAGACAGTCTTGTAAGTGAACTGGAACTAGGAGGCGTAAAGCTGGTGGCCGAAAGGCAGGCGGTTAACTTGAAACAGAAGCCTGGCGATATTGATACTATTAAGTTGGCATTCCGCTTGCCGGTAACGAAGGTGAGACATCTTCTTAAAAGTTTGCGTGGCCGAGACTCAACACGTATTGTCGCTGATTTTAAAATTACCTATAATACAATTTTTGGCCGCACCACAATTTCCGTTAAAAAGGATTTTAACATTAAAGTGCCCAATCCACCCGAAATAAAAGTGAAGAAAGTAAAATTGGGCTTGTGGAGTTGGAAACGCAAAGAAGTAAATATTGAATTGCAATTGGAAATAATTAACCATAGCAACAAACTAGAAGTAAACTTGAGCAAACTCAATTATAATGTGGTTATTGGGCCTGATATCACAGGCAAAGGCTCTTATATGCAGAGGCTTAGCATTAAGCCAAATTCATCTATTACCGTAGCACTTCCTTTTGAAATCAATGTAAAAAAGCCATTTAAAGTAATGAAGCAAATAATAACTGATAAAGACAGTATGTATTATAAAATACATCTTACTGGTTTGATTGATAACAATTCAATGAAACAAACTCCTATTTCTATTGAGGCTGCAGGACATGCCGAGTTGGTGAAAAACGAATGGTGGAAGGTGGCAAAAAACTTGCGAAAAAAAACTAAAAGCAACAATTAAATGCAAAGCAACATAATACTGCCATAAATAAAGTTAACTTTGACCTTTTTATTTTAAGAAATTACAGAATGACAGCATCAAAAAAAGACAAAGCAAAACCACCAAAAACTCCACAATATTTTCCAATTGTAGGTGTGGGTGCATCGGCTGGGGGGTTGGATGCTTTTAAGCGATTACTAAAAGCAATCCCCGAAGATTCGGGAATGGCTTATGTGCTAGTGCAGCACTTGGACCCCACACACGAAAGTTTGCTGCCAGAAATACTTACCCGCGTTACAAAAATACCGGTACACGAAATTACGGACGACATACATCTTGCCCCAAACCATATATATATTATACCATCGAACAAAATACTTACCTCGACTGATGGGGTGCTTAAACTTACTACACGGGATAAAAAAATTCAAAATCGCCCCATCGATATTTTCTTTGCCTCACTGGCCCAAGTGCATACTACTTTTGCAGTGGGTGTGGTGCTATCGGGCACTGGCAACGATGGAACCATTGGCTTAACAGAAATTAAAGCACACGGAGGAATTACCCTAGCACAAGACCCAACATCAGCGGCATACGACGGCATGCCCCAAAACGCTGTTGACGCCGGCGTGGTTGATTTTATTTTACAGCCCGAAAAAATTCCGCACCAACTTTTGCAAATCAATGGAATTGATAAACCTTCTACCTTGAATGCGGCAGAGGAACCTCTCGCAACCGACGATGAAGCTGTTTTTAAACAAATCCTTACCATCATTCGCTTGAATAGCGGTGTTGATTTTTCTTACTACAAACAACCCACACCCCGCAGACGCATTGCCCGCAGAATGGCAATCTGCAAAACATTAAAACTTTCGGGCTACCTCAAATTTCTTCGTAACAATAAAGCAGAGCAAGATGCCTTGTTTCAAGATATGCTTATTCCTGTTACTTCTTTTTTTCGCGACAAAAAAACATTTCAGGAATTAAGTACAACTATAATCCCACTACTGGTTAAAAATAATATAAGCGGTGAGCCCATTCGTGTTTGGATTACTGGATGCTCAACAGGCGAAGAAGCCTATTCAATCGCTATCTGCCTGCATGAATGTTGCTCACAAAAATTGTCGCAAACCCGTATTCAAATATTTGCATCCGATATTTCTGATGAAGCCATTAAAAAAGCTCGTAGAGGTATATACAGCAAGGCCGATGTGGGAATACTTACCGATGTACGCCTCAAAACTTATTTTGTAAAAAACAACGACGGCTATGAGGTAAGTAAGCTCATTCGCGATATGTGTGTATTTGCTCCACACAATTTTCTGAAAGACCCACCATTTGCAAATATGGATTTAATAAGCTGCCGTAATGTGCTTATATATATGGATACTTTTTTGCAAAAAAAAGCACTCGCCACGTTTCATTATGCACTTAAAGAAAAAGGAGTTTTATTACTAGGAAAATCTGAAACCGTAGGCACATCTTCCGACCTCTTTGCTTCCATGAACAAGCACGAAAAAATATATTCTCGCATGCCTATACCCGGTCGTTTTATGCATGTGGCTACCGAACGCAAAGAAGAAGCCTTAGCCTCAAAAAATAACACAAAAAAAAAAGCAGAAGGCACACAAACCGACTTTCGCAAAAGTGCCGAGACGATGCTGTTATCCGATTTCACCCCTGCCGGTGTAGTCGTTAACGAGCAAATGGACATTGTTCACATTCACGGTGCAATGACCCCTTTTCTGGAACAGTCGCCGGGCAAGCCTACTTTTAACCTGCTCAAGATGGCAAAAGAAGGGTTAGCTTTTGAATTGCGAAATGCACTGCACAAAGCCAAAACCAACCAAAAAACTTTTACCAAAGAGAATATCCCAGTAAAGATGCATGGGAAACAAACACTTGTTACTATTCAAGTTGTTCCTCTTGTAAATACTATTGAGCCGCATTATTTTATTCTCTTAAATAAAACAGCATCACCTGTGGCATTGCCCGAAGAAAAAAGTAAAAGCACCACGGCAGCACAAAGAATAAAAAAACTTTCTGAATTACGGATACAACAAGTTGAAAATGAATTGGCACAAAACCGCGAAGACATGCGTGCCATTACTGAAGACCAAGAAGCCGCCAATGAAGAATTGCAGAGTGCCAACGAGGAACTATTGAGCAGCAGCGAAGAGATGCAAAGTTTGAACGAAGAATTAGAAACATCAAAAGAAGAACTGCAATCGACCAACGAAGAATTACTGATCGTAAACCAGGAATTATTGGACAAGCAGGAAGAACTCAATATTTCCCGTTCTTATTCGGAAGCCATTGTTGCCACCATGCGAGAACCCCTTATAGTTCTCGATAAATCGCTTCGCATAAAAACCGCCAACGCAGCCTTCTACAAAAAATTCAATGTGCATGAAGATGAAACCGAGGGCAAACTATTTTACGAAATACAACACCACAAGTTCGATGACCAAATACTGCGTTCATTGCTGGAGCGGATTCTCCCTAAAAAAAACCGCATAGAAGATTTTGAAATCAATTTACACTTTACCTCAATTGGTGAACGTACCATACTGCTAAATGCAAGGCAGATTATAAATGAAAAAACTGCAGAGCAGTTAATTCTAATAGCTTTGGAGGATATTACTGAGCGGAAAGTGGCAGAGCAAAAAATAAAAGCTATTAACGATGACCTTGAATTAAAAAATAAAAGAATAGAAGCAAGCGAAGCAAAATTTAGAACTCTGTCCGAAAACATTCCTCACATGATATGGACAGGCACACCCGATGGAAAGAAAAATTACTTCAACAAATATTTTCTCGATTACACCGGAATGTCTTTCGAAGAATTGATAGGCGAAGGTTTCCGCAAAATTATTTTTCCTGATGACCTAAAAAAAGATTTACTATTATGGCATCACTCCCTTAAAACAGGTGAAGATTTTAACATGGAAAAGCGTATTCGTTATCATGATGGAACTTACCGTTGGCATATTAGTCGTGGCATTGCACAAAAAGACGAGCAGGGAAACATTATAGGATGGGTAGGAAGCAGCACTGACATTGATGCACATAAAAGTTTTGCCAACGATTTAATGGAGGCAAAAGTATTTGCCGAAATGGCAACACTAATTGCAGAAGATGAAAAAGAAAAAGCTGAAATCGCAATGCAATCGAAGCAGCAATTTTTATCGAATATGAGTCATGAAATCCGTACTCCAATGAATGCGATTATTGGTTTTACAAAAGTGCTGATGAAAACAGATTTGACTGAAAAACAAACAGAATATTTAGAAGCCGTTAAATCAAGCGGAAATACTTTAATCGTTCTCATCAATGACATACTTGACTTAGCAAAAGTAGATGCAGGTAAAATGACATTTGCAAACTCGCCTTTTAAAATATTACATTCAATAAATACAATTCTTCATTTGTTTGAAACAAAAATACAGGAAAGTAATTTAGAATTAGTAAAGGAATATGATTCCCGAATTCCCGAAATATTACTTGGTGATTCGGTTCGTTTGCATCAAATTCTTATTAACCTTTTGGGCAATGCAATAAAATTTACTTCAAAAGGCAAAATCACCGTAAGCGTTGATTTACTAAACGAAAACGAGGAAAAAGTAACACTTGAATTTAAAGTTACCGATAGCGGAATTGGGATACCAGAAAATAAAATAAAAAATGTTTTTAATGACTTTGAGCAGGCATATATGGATACTTCAAGGGTGTATGGAGGTACCGGTTTAGGACTTGCCATCGTTAAACAATTGGTAGAAAAACAGGGTGGAACTATTTCAGTAAAAAGTAAAATTAATGAGGGTTCTACATTTAGTTTTATATTAAGTTTTCCAAAAAGCGAAAGCGAAAGCGAAAGCGAAAGCGAAAGCGAAAGCGAAAGCGAAAGCGAAAGCGAAAGCGAAAGCCTGGAAATTAAAAACATTAAAGTATTGGTTGTGGAAGATATTAAACTCAATCAATTATTGTTGAGAACCATATTGGATGATTTCAAATTCGCATGGGATATTGCAGACAACGGAAAAATAGCTATTGAAAAACTAAAAACTAAATCGTTCGATATTGTTTTGATGGACTTGCAAATGCCTGAAATGAATGGATTTGAAGCCACGGAGCACATTCGCAATAAAATGAACTCTAATATCCCCATCATTGCATTAACTGCAGATGTAACAACCATGGATTTAGCAAAATGCAAAGCTGTAGGCATGAACGATTATATTTCCAAACCTATTGACGAAAAATTATTGTACCAGAAAATGATTGGTTTTTTTAAAGAACAAAATGATGATACCGTTGCTTAAGGATGGCATAAGGCTGGGCCGCACTTCATAAAATATTTGCTTTTTACAAAGATATGTTAATTCTGATTTCCATAGTTGCTTGTACTAATACTCATTATAATACCGAAACTCAATATATAATAGTCCAAAAGAAAGGGACTAATCCCGAATGCTTTCGGGATGTAGTTCGGCATTACCATTCTACAAACTAAATCCGCCACAGGCGGAGAACTATTTTAGTTTAAGAATTGGTATTATAAGGAGTATTGGTATTAATTCCCTTTTCCTGCCATAAATTTGACGGCTTTAAAAATGCTTATGAAGAACACCATACTCTTATTTTTTGCAATTTGTTTTGGCAACATAGTATACGCACAAATTGCTGTGGAAGGCCGTGTGCTTAATGCAACAACTGTGGAAGGAATTAAGAATGTGAAGGTAGTGTGTAAATTAATGAACGGTAAAGCAGATTTATATACTTACAGCAACGATACAGGATATTATATCTTTGAAAATGTAGATACTCCCGCCACACTTTATATAAACCACTATGGATATAAACCTATAGAAAGATTGGTGGACAAACAATATATATATTTAGTACTGGAAGACAATGTATATACCTTGAACGATGTGGTGGTTACCGCTGGCAAAACTCAGCAAAAGATTACAGATGTAACAGTATCCATATCGACACTAAAACCTAAGTTAATCGAAAACACGAACAGCATAAAAATGGATGCCGCCGTGGAGAATGTGCCTGGCGTTAATATCATATTTGGGCAAGCCAATATAAGAGGCGGAAGTGGATTTAGTTATGGCACAGGCAGCAGGGTGCTGATGATGTTGGACGACATGCCCATATTAAGTGCCGATGCCGCCGATGTGAAATGGGATGCCATGCCTGTAGAAAACATTAAGCAAATAGAGGTGGTTAAAGGTGCTTCATCTGCCTTGTTTGGCTCGGGGGCTATGGGTGGTGTAATAAATATTAGAACGGCTGAGCCCACCAAATTACCTTTTACCAAAGTGAACGTATTCACGGGGTTTTATGATAATCCTACAAACCCAAATTTTAAAATATTTAAACAAAGACAAAGCACCAGCGGTATAAATGTATTCCATTCGCAAACGAATAATAACACAGGGATTACTTTTGCCATCTATGGCCTAAAGGATGATGGATACCGCCAGTATGAAGCGGCGAATAATAAAAGGTGAGTATGGGTGTGAAACAAAAAATTTGATAAAGTAAAGGGACTGCAAGTGGGTGTATATGCTTCTTTCTTCTCGGCACAGGTGGGTAATTTCTTGTTTTGGAAACAGGCCGATTCTCCCTTTGTGGCTTACCCTAATACTGGCAGCAATATGATTAACAAAAGATATAATATTGACCCCTATATAGAATATGCGAAACCCAATAAATATAAAATTATTTTAAGAAGCAGGATATATGTTACCGAAAATAATAACTACAGTGCCGATACTTATGATACTATTGGGATTCACACAAAAGCTACCTTGGCCTATAATGAATTGCAATATCAAAAATATTTCAATAATGCAGACAAGCATTTTAAACTAACCGCTACTGGCGGAGGTGTGTATACCATCAATACTATTAAAAGTGATAGCCTTTACCACGACCACCAAGGCTACAATGCAGCCGCTTATTTGCAAATGGATGGAAAGTTATCCAAACTCAATTTTTCGGCGGGTATTCGTTACGAGCGTAACCAAATAGACCAACGCAAAGCAGAAGGATTACCGGTATATCGCTTTGGGCTAAGTCATCCATTGGCCAAATATACATTTGCGAGGGCCAGCTATGGCACGGGGTACCGTTTCCCCTCGGTGGCCGAAAGATATGTGAATACCGTAGCTGCGGTAGTGAGGGTGCTGCCCAACCCAAATGTGAAAAGTGAAACAGGACAGAGTGCTGAAATAGGTATAAAACAAGGACTGAAAATAGGCAAATGGATGGGCTATGCCGATGTGGCAGGGTTCTGGAACCAGTATAATAATATGGTTGATTTTATGTATGTGTACGACCCTGTATATATTGTTGCTTTCCAAACATTGAACACCGCCAAGAAGGCAAGAATTACTGGTATTGATGCATCGATAGGTGGCGAAGGAAAAATAAAAAATGCGAATATCATACTATTGGCTGGGTATACTTTTATAGAACCGGTATATCTCGATTCTGTTTTTACTGATTCTGTTAAAAATATAGAACCCTACTACAAATATTTACAAAGTCGTTTTCGCCATACTTGGAAAGTAAATGCGGATCTTGAATATCATAATTTTTCAATAGGTGCGACTTTTAAATTCAATAGCTATATGTTGCGAGTAAATGATTTTCTCGAAGCCATTGTACCTGGCTCTAATGCCTATAGACTCTCGCATAATAATGGATATAGTTTATGGGATTTCAGGGTAGGATATACTTATAAAAAGCACAAGTTTTCTTTTGTTGTCAAGAATTTGGGCAATGCAGAATATATATATTATTTAGGAAATATGGGTGCCCCAAGAACTTTTACCCTACAGTATTTGTTTAAGATATGATTGTAGACAGCCCGCCGCGGCGGGCAGTAGACAGTAGGCAGTTTTGAGAAATCTCACAACTCACAACACACAACTCATATCTCCAACTCATAACTCATAACTCCTAACTCATACCTCACAACTCATAACTCATACCTCACAACTAGACAACTAGCAACTAAATTCTCTTATATTTGCACACCTTAAAAAAAACAAAACAATGAAAATACTTATATATATTCTTGTATTATTATCTTGCGTTTGCCCAACATTTGCCCAATTGCACCCAGCTAAAACAGGCAAGGTACTTCCTACATTCCAGTACCAAACCGTGTATGGTAGAACAGCTTTAGAACAACATCCACAAGCTATCGTTAATGATATAAGTAGTATTACCAGCCCCTTAAGCGGGTACCATGTTAGTTACGACCCAAGCAACCAATTAGCTATAATGATTGAAGGCAAATACCTATTGCTAGGGGCCGATTATGCTGGAGTATATACTTATCTAGAAAAGATAAAAGGGGCTTTGCACCTTAAGACTTCTAAAGAATTTAACTTATCGCAAACTGATACTGACCCTATAACAGGGCAGGTGTTTTTTAGGTTTTCTCAAATTTATAATAGTATACCTGTGCACGGTAGCGAATGGATAGTGGTGACCCGAAACAATTATGTGGAGCTTTCTATGGGTCGCATGTATCCTACCCCTGCGGCTATTGCAACTATTCCTTTACTTACGCAAGAGCAAGCGGCTATAATGGCAAACAAAAAGCTATCTGATATTACCACATTTCAAACGCAAACTCCAGAACAAATTATGATATTTGGCGAAAACAAACCCGTGGTAAAACTCGAGATATATTATAATGATCTATTACAAGCCAAACTTGTATATCATATTACCATCAGACCTAATTTGATAGAGCGATATGTATTGGTAATTGATGCGAATACAGGTGAAACATTAGACCAATACAATCATACTTGCAGTGCTAATGGGCCAAAGACTGCTACTATGAGCGACCTAAACAATAAGCAACGCACTATTAATACGTATGAATATAATGGTTCGTTCTATGCTATCAATGCCAATGAAACTATGTTTAACTCAAGCCAATCGCAGTTCCCAGATGACCCCGAAGGCGTAATATGGACTTTGGATGCGAAGAATACCAGCGGTTCCGGAATTGCTCAAATCAAATTATCGAACAATACTAGCTGGAGTACCAAAACCGTATCGGCACAATACAATGCCAAAGTGTGTTACGATTATTATAAAAATATACATAGCCGCAACAGTATTAATGGCAGCGGCGGCAATATTATAAGCGTAATAAATGTTACCGAAAGTAGTGGTGGCGAAATGGACAATGCATACTGGAATGGGCAAGCTATGTTTTATGGAAATGGCAGCGTGGCTTTTAAACCACTAGCAGGAGCACTTGATGTGGCAGGCCACGAAATGACCCATGGCGTAGTAGAAAAAACTGCGAACCTAGAATATAAATCGCAGAGTGGTGCCATCAACGAATCGATGGCAGATGTATTTGGTGCCATGATAGAAGGGCTTAACTGGAAGCTGGGTGAAGATGTGGTAAAGGCCGCTTACTTTCTCAGCGGTGCATTGCGTGATTTGAGCAACCCACATAACGGTGGCAATAGTTTAAACGACAATGGATGGCAGCCCGCTAAAATGAAAGAATATTATAGTGGCACAAACGATAATGGAGGTGTGCATATCAACTCCGGAATTCCCAATCATGCTTATTACCTTTTTGCCACCAATATTACCAAGGTAAAAGCAGAAAAAGTATATTATAGAGCCTTGAGCAAATACCTCACTTCAACTTCGAAATTTTTGGATTTGCGTTATGCGGTAGTACAAAGCTGTAAAGATTTATATGGAACTACCGAAGAAAACGCAGCCAAAGCAGCGTTCGATGCTGTAGAAATATATGACCCAAATGCAGGTAGTGGAGGCAGCGGCAATACCACTGGAGTAGACCTTCCAACAAACCCTGGAACAGATTATATAATAAGTTACGACGTGAATTATTTTGGAACCAATAACCGTTGGTACAAGTCGACCACCACTCCCAGTGGCTTCCAAGCCATGACCACCACATATACCAAACAGCCTATGTCGCTTACCGACGATGGTTCTACAGGTTATTTTATAGGCTGGGATAGCAAAATGCATAAGATTACCGTCAATACTTTTACTGAAACGATAGCTCAAAACCAAAGTATATGGGACAATGTAGCTATATCGAAAGATGGAAATAAAATAGCAGGAGTTACCACCTCTATCGATAGCAGTATTTGGATATATGATGGTTCAAATTGGACACGTTTTTATTTATATAATCCCACCACTGGGCAAGGGCAAACCTCGGCAGGTGTATTATATGCTGGTGCTTTGGAGTGGGACTATACGGGTGAATATGTTATATATGATGCCTACAACGAAATACCCAATAATGGAGGCAGCGATATTAACTATTGGGATGTGGGAATGATACGTGTATGGAACAATAAGACAAACAAAGTGGGCAATGGGACCATTCAAAAAGTATTCAGCAGCTTACCTTCCGATGTTAGTATTGGCAATCCAGCTATTAGCAAAAACTCTCCTTATATAGTTGCTTTCGATTATATAGATAATTCAGGCAGTAATACACAATACGCACTCATAGCTTCTAACCTCATCACACAAAAAGTGACTACCGTATTTACAAATACTACGCTTTCTTATCCCAATTACTCAAAGAACGACAATAAAATACTCTTCACTACCTTAAATACAAATAGTGATACCATTATAGCCACTATTGATGTGAACACTGATAAAATTACGCCCAAAGCTGGCACCGCCGTTTCATTTATTGCCGATGCCAAGTGGGGCGTTTGGATAGCTCAAGGTACCCGCAAGCTTTTGAGCGGGAACAAAGATTTGCTCGAGTTCAAATTTTTGGGTATTAATCCACAAATAACTACCAATATCAACAGCACTAATGTAGCGGCTACTATTCCCTCGGGGGTGGACATGAGTTCCCTAGTTCCCACTTTTAAAATATCGCCATTGGCCACTGCTTTTATATCAGCCACTGAGCAAGTGAGTGGGGCTACTACCAATAATTTTAACAATACTATAACTTATACCATACAAGCACAAGATGGTACTACAAAAAACTATTCCGTTAAACTTCAACAGCCCGTTGGTATTGCTTCGCTTGAAACCAACGATATTTTGAACTTGTGGCCCAACCCAAGTACCGGAATTGTTAATTTAAATACTACGCCGCATAGCCAAATTACGATATATAATATAATGGGCTTGCAGGTATATCAGTATTATACAAACAATAGCTCAACTACCATAAATTTATCTCATTTACCTTGCGGAGTTTATATGATAAATAACCGAACAAATACGGGTACGAACAATACAAAATTAATCATTGAGCGATAGGCTTATGGTATATAATACTATATTCAAAAAGCTATCGGTTTTAATTCTTTGTTTAGGTGTATGGGTAAAGATATATGCACAATCTGCTACCACTATACTGGGTAATTATTCAGCGGTTTCTATTATATATAAAGGCGACTCTTTGTCGCTCGATTCTTTCTCTCAAAAACAGTGGAGGGCGAGCAAAAAAAGTACGCCAAAAAACTTTGGTTTTATCTTAAATTTCTTACCCAATAACAAAGTATTTGTTCGTTTATATCAATACAGTGCTGGCGATAGTTCACTTATACAAGATACAGTAGGCTATAAAATAAAAGACGGCAATATCTGTTTAGCTGAATCAAAAAAAGTGGGAGACCATAGTTGCCTAGATATTATAGACAAGACCACACTTTGTATTAGATTTCAGAATTTAGAAAACTCGAGGTGCTATTTGAAGAAGACATTCTAGACCATATAATGCCGCATAACAAACCAAATGAAGTGTCTAAATATATTATAGTGGCTGTATCACCATTTCATTTAATACCAATTCTTAACCTAAAATAGTTCTCCGCCTGTGGCGGATTTGATTTTTAGAATGTTATACCAATTCTTAACCTAAAATAGTCTTTGGACTATTTTAGGTTTGTAGAATGGTAATGCCGAACTACATCCCGAAAGCCCCGCTTAATCCCGATAATTATCGGGATGCGGGGGGATTAGTCCCTTTCTTTTGGACTATTATATATTGAGTTTCGGTATAAATTATTTGTCTATCATAATTTAGATAAAAAATCAACAAATAACAACGAACAACAACAGATTATCAATTAGTTTAAATAAAAAATTGCTTTAATAAAAATTGTCTCTATGTTTGTGTTTCTTTAACTTAAAAAAAATAAAAACATGAAAAAAACAGTATTATTTGTTGCAGTTATTGCTGCACTTTCTTTTGCTTCGTGCAAAAAAGACCGTACTTGTACTTGCACCACTACTAGCACCATGAGTGGAGCAACTCCAAGTATAGCGGTGGTGGATTTCCCAAAATCAAAGAAAGGTGCAGCACAAGCTATTTGTGGAACCAATCCATTTGCAAGCAGTGGCAAGAATCAAGTTTCTAAGACTGTTGAGCATTATGATGCTAAGAACAACCAACAAGCTTACACTGTAACCACAGACTGTGTATTAAAATAAGCTTTTAAGTATTCTTTAAAAGGCGTCTTTCTTAATGGGAAGACGCCTTTTATCCTTATGATATGCTTAAAATTTTATTAGGATTTCTTGCTGCACTGCTAGGTGCTGTTTTTGTCTTTTCGGGCTATACCAAATTATATCCTATTGAACCGTTCGAATATACATTTGTCGATTTGGGGTTCATCAATTGGCAAGCCTCTCCCTTTGTGGCTCGCATACTTATAGGTCTTGAATTCCTTATTGGGTTTCTACTTATATTTAACATTTACCTTCATAAAGTTGCCTATAAATTGGGCATCGGTGTACTTTTATTATTTTCTGTTTACCTAATATTATTAATTTCGCTCAACGGAAATAAAGGCAATTGCGGATGTTTTGGTTCTTATATACAAATGACTCCATTGGAAGCATTGGTAAAGAACATCATCATGCTTGCAATATTTTTCGTTTTGCACAAGTATTATAGGGGCAGGGTTTATAATAGTTTTACAAAGGGCTTGCTTATTGAAACAGCGTTGTTTCTTGCCTTATGCATTGCAGCATACAGTGGTGTCCTTATTTGGCAAGAGTTCCAATATATGCTTAATTGGCAATCATATTATTTGTTGATTCCTGCATTTGCATTTGGTTTTTTGCCTTTCATTGTTATAATATATTTTGTGCAAAAGCTTGTACTGCAAAAAAGTAAAAATACAATTTCACCGCCGCTATCTGACAGTGATAAACCTCCGCAAAAGTTGAACAATAAAAAAATGCCATGGCTCATTGCATTACCCATCATCAGTTCGTTTGCGATGCCATTTATACTTAATCCTGTACAACTTGATTATTCAGAAACGTACCTTAACAAACCCGAAGAAAATTATGAACTTGAATTGGATTCTTTATATAATAATGCCAGAATTATTGATCCTGCTTCTAAAGAATTCTTAAGTAAAAAAGAACTCTCAAAAGGAAAACATATAATTATATTTCTGAGTTTAACCTGCCCGCATTGCCGCATTGCTGCCAATAAAATTAGAATCATGCACGAACGAAATCCGCATATCCCTTTTTACATGGTGGTGAATGGTGACGATGAAAATTTAAAACCCTTTTTCGCGGAAACACATACTGAAAACATTCCATACTGCATGCTCCTAGGCCGAAACTTTGTGTACTTGGCAGGAATAAATTTGCCTGTTATATACCTGTTGAACAATGGAATAGTGGAACATGAGGTAAACTATATGGATTTGGACCAAGACGAAATGGAAAAATGGATTATTAGGAAGAAGGAATAGGGGGCTAGGGATAAGGGCCATTCGGCAGCCCACCACTACTCCCCTTTCCCAGATCAGGCGTCAGCTCATTACCCATACCCTTACTACTTCTAACTTCCTACTTACTACTTCCCTTCGCCGCGGCGAACTAACTTCCTACTTATTCCTTACCACTCCGAAGGCAATAAAAATTAACATTTTGCGTTATGGCTTACAGGTAGTTGATTTGCAGGTTGAATAAACGCAGCATTTACCACCCTCGCTCAAACATGCTCTTTAACAAAAAGAAAAGACTGAAACTATTGATGTCATTGATGTTGTGTGCTGCCCTTAGTAGCAAGGCTCAGCGAAATTTGCCCTCATACGATTATAAATTATTGCACTATGGTTTCACTGTGGGGTTTAGTTCTACCAATTTCAAGCTGAACCACGATGCCAGTTTTTTTCCAAACGATACCTTGGCTTCAGTTATTTGCAAACCTCAAGCTGGTTTCAATCTAGGTGTTTTGGGCGATTTGCATTTGGGCAATCACTTCGATATCCGCCTTATCCCATCGCTACACTTCGCTCAACGCAATATCGAATTTGTATTTCGCAAAGACAGTTTATTATCAGTAGCAAAAATTGAATCGACTTATGGCGAATTGCCATTGATATTCAAATACAAATCGGACAGAATTAAGAACACCCGTTTTTATGTAGTGGCTGGCCTTATCTACAGCTTCGATTTTACGTCTAACAAAACGGTGGCCCGCAAGCCCGGTGATGCTTTTGTAGCAGTGGGCACTAATAATTTAGGCTACCAAATAGGCATGGGCTTCGATTTCTATTTCCCTTATTTCAAATTCTCGCCCGAAATAAAACTCACCAATGGAATCAACAATGTACTGGTACGCGATGGCTCAGTTTATAGTAGCAGCATCAGCGGTTTATTTTCTAAAATATTGCAGTTCAATTTCTATATTGAATAATACAATCCTCTAATAATTTTTTATCGTGAAGTTTGATTTGCTGGCCACCGATAATGCCACCCAAGCACGGGCTGGACTTTTGCATACGCCCCATGGCTCTATTGAAACGCCCATCTTTATGCCTGTAGGAACTGTAGGAACTGTAAAATCTGTTACCCAATACGACCTGTGGAACCGCATTAAAGCACCCATCATTCTGGGCAATACCTATCACCTATTTATACGACCTGGAAACGATACCCTAAAACAAGCAGGCGGCTTACCTAAATTCATCAATTGGCCAGGTGCCATGCTTACCGATAGTGGCGGCTATCAAGTATTCTCCTTAGCCGGCAGTCGTAAAATAACTGAGCAAGGGGCTACCTTTCAATCGCATTTGGATGGGAGCAAAATTGTGTTCACGCCCGAGAATGTCGTCGATACGCAACGCATCATTGGTGCCGATATTATCATGGCTTTTGATGAATGCCCGCCCTACCCTGCCGAAAAAAAATATGTGGAGCAAAGCATGCACCTCACCCACAGGTGGCTCGATAGGTGCTTTGCCCAAATGAACAGCACCAAACCTATATATGGATACGAACAAGCACTCTTCCCTATAGTACAAGGTGGTACCTTCCCCGATTTGCGTGTACAGTCTGCCCAATATATTGCCAACAAAGACACTTTTGGTAATGCCATTGGCGGCCTTAGTGTAGGCGAACCTACAGAAGATATGTATAGCATGACTTCTCTAGTATGCGATATCCTGCCCAAGGCAAAACCGCGTTACCTCATGGGAGTGGGCAAGCCTGAAAATATACTGGAATGCATCTCACGAGGTATAGATATGTTCGACTGCGTAATGCCCACCCGCAACGCCCGTCATGGATATATATTTACCACACGCGGCATCGTGAATATAAAAAACGAGAAGTGGAAAAATGACTTTACACCACTCGATCCTTTGCTTACGCCAGAGTATAGCATGGCCTATACCCGCCACCTCTTAATCAGTTCAGAGTATCTCGGATTTATTATAGCATCTATACAAAATCTTTCCTTTTATTTGTGGCTGGTTCGCGAAGCAAGAATGCATATACTGGAAGGCGATTTTGCCCAATGGAAACAGCATATACTGCCGATAGTTTCCAAAAGATTTTAACTTGAAAGAAGATCATAAATATAGTTATGGCCTAATTCTCAAATTGGCCATCCCCATTATTATCGGGCAAGTGGGCAATGTACTTATGGGTCTCACGGACACCTTCTTTGTTTCCAAACTGGGTGTAACAGAAATTGCAGCTTCAGGCATTGGAAATTCCGTTTTTTTCACCACCATTGTTATAGGTATTGGTATGATGATATCTGGCTCGGCGGTGGTTGCTGAGGCATTGGGCAATAAGGACCCCGAACGTATTGGTAAACTATATCACAGTGTGGTGTGGTCGGGTATTATGTTCGGGGTGCTAATGAATTTGGTGGTGCTGTTTCTCTCTTTCAATTTTGGGTGGTTTCAACAAACGACGCAGGTAAATGCGATAGCCCCGCAATATTTAAATATTCTGGGGCTCTCCGTAGTGCCGCTCACGCTATTTATTGGATTAAAAAACATGAGCGATGGCCACGAGGATACCACACCCGGGCTTATTATATCGTTAGGTGCAGTGGTATTAAATGCATTGCTCAACCCCCTCTTCATCTGGACTTTCAATATGGGTTTCAATGGCTCAGCTTGGGCCACTTTTGTTACCCGCATTTGCATGGTTTTGGCAATATGGTTGTACTTACGCGGCAACCACAAATACCGTGTGTGGCGTTATCATATTGGGTTAAAAGATTGGCTCATGGCCATCCCTTTCCGCAAAGAGCTAAATGAGTTTTTAAAAGTGGGCCTTCCTTCGGGCTTACAATTCTTTTTCGAGATAGCAGCCTTTGGCGGTGCGGCGGCAATGATGGGCAATATCAGTGTGGTGGCAGGTGCTTCGCATGTGGTAGCGATACAATTGGCAGCACTCACTTATATGGCGGCTACAGGCTTCTCTGTTGCGGGTAGTATACTCACTGGCAGTGCCCGTGGGGCTGGAGATACCCAAGGCATTCTCGTTGCAGGCAAACGCAGCCTAGTGATGGTTACTGTATGGATGAGCTTTACCTGCCTGTGTTTTATTATATTTAGTCAAGAACTTACTGCCTTGTTCAACCACAAACACGAGCCCGAACTGCAGCAATACGCTGCCAGCTTGCTAATCATTGCGGGCTTCTTCCAATTGGCCGATGGGCTGCAATGTGTAGGCCTGGGCATACTGCGTGGCATAGGCGATACCCGCGTACCCACTTGGATTACACTAGTAGCTTATTGGGTTATAGGCTTGCCCTTGGGCTATATATTGGGGCCTGTATTGGGTTACGATGGAGCTGGAATTTGGTGGGCACTTTGTGCGGGGCTTTGCTTTAGTGCTGTGGCTTTAAATTGGAGGTTCTTTGGGTTGGTGAAGCGTATGGGCAAAAAAGCAACTATACAGTTTAAAAGCTGTTGAACTTTCACTGTTTCTATGCTTACATTTGAAGAAATTATTTATAGTATATGATTTTCTTTAAATGCGGCGGCTATTGCTCAGCCTAAAGACTAAAAACAGAATGAAAAAACTCCTCTTTCTTATCGTCCCATTTATCTTGCATTCTTCCTACGCCAAGGAAGTACATAAGCCTGATACGGTTTCTGTAGGCATATATATCAATAGCATACATGATATTAATTTCATCAACAAAGAATATACAATCAATCTTTGGCTGTGGTTAAAATATAAAAACCAAGATTTTGACTTCTCCAAGTATCTGGAAGTACCAATGGCTAAAACCGTTGACAAATCTTTCTATACGGAAGACACCTTACAGGATGGTAGTATATACATGTTGATGAAATTGCAATGCGTGATGAAAGATTCATGGAAAATACAGAATTTTCCTTTTGATCGTCAGAAATTGAGGTTTACCATTGAGAATTCCCAATATGATGTGAGTGATTTGATTTTTGTGGAAGATACTTTTGGTCAACATTATTCTAAAAGTACGACGATGGACTGGTCCATGATTCCTGATAGCTTTAAAATTACGACAGGCATTAAAAAATACGAAACATCATTTGGAGACCCCTCTTTGACGCTGCCGCATTCCGAATTCAGCAATTTTAAAGTGCAAATTGGCATTGAGCGGGATTCTTGGTGGTTGTTCCTGAAATTATTTATTGGAATGTATATATCTTTCCTATTATCTTTCTTGTGCTTTTTTATTCACTGGGAAAGCATTGAATCACGATTTAGTTTGGGGGTAGGCTCTTTATTTGCCGTCATTGCCAATAAATACGTGATTGATTCCTCACTCCCAGAATCGACTTCCTTTACCTTGGTTGATTCGCTCCACGGCATTACCCTATGTTTTGTTTTTGCCGTTGTGGCATGTGCTGCATATTCGTTGAAACTCGTTAAAGCAAATAAAATTTCACAAACGATTAGGTTTGATAAAACGGCTTCTCTGATGCTGCTGTTGGCCTACCTCATTTTAAATGGTTGGTTTATATATAAAGCGTATTATTTACAGGCGTAATAGAGATAGTCTATACTTAATTTCGGCAACATTAATTTGTATAAAATGAATCATCCCGCTCTTCCACTATAAAGGCCAAATTTTCCCTTAAATATAATTCCAATTTCACTATTATTGCACTACATAAAACAATACTAATAAAATGAAAACACATACATTAAAAAAGCAGTTCTCTTTAGTGGTAATGCTTATGAGCATGTGCTTCCTTTTAGTACAATGCAACCGAAAACCTTGCAAAGATACAGTATGCCAAAACGGTGGCACCGTGGTTGAAAAAACAGGTGGCTGTGGCTGCAATTGCCCTACTGGCTTTACTGGCGACTGTTGTGCTACTCGTGTCGATAATATGAAATGCAAAATAAACGGTAGCGAATACAAATCCATTATAGTGGTGAGTGACACTACTACAGGCCCTGCGGGCACTTATAGATCTATTGCTGGTTTCACCACCTTCGATACTACCGATGTTGTTGTGGTTAATTTTTATAATAACTTGCCCGTAGGCACATACACCACCAACAATTTTAATTTTATGGGAGGGTATCTCAAAAACAAAAATACGATATACCAAAGCAGCAGCGGCACCTTAACCTTAACCAATGTTACCCAACGCTATGAGGGTACTTTTAACTTTACAGGCAGACTGCTCTCAGCACCACAAGATTCGGTAGTGGTTACCGAGGGTAGTTTTAGTTTGGAAAAGTGAGAGTAGGAAGTTAGTTCGCCGCGGCGAAGGGAAGTAGGAAGTTAGAAGTAGGGAGTTTGCAGCAGGGAGTTTGCAGTTTGCAGTTTTGTAAACATATTTATTTTGCAGGTGTTGGGCAATTATATTTGCAGGATACCCTATTCCAAAGAAAAAAATCTCCTGACCTATCTAAACTGCATTACAAAAGCTTACCTCTCATTTATACAAAAAACAAAACTTAATATAGCTTTTGTATTATTCACGGGTTTAGTAATAACGGGAAAGCAGCCGGTGGGTTATCGGGATTAAGCGGGGCTTTCGGGATGTAGTTCGGCATTACCATTCTAAAAACTAAATCCGCCACAGGCGGAGAACTATTTTAGTTTAAGAATGGGTATTAGTTTTTAGAATGGGATACATTAACTATTATAACAACTAACCCTTAATTTTGCTGCACTATATGGAAAAATACGATATCACCATTATTGGTTCGGGCCCTGGCGGTTATGTGGCCGCCATTCGCTGTGCACAGTTGGGAATGAAGGTAGCATTAATAGAAAAATATAATACACTTGGCGGTACTTGCCTCAATGTGGGCTGCATACCCAGCAAAGCCCTGCTCGATAGCAGCGAACATTATCATAATGCCACACACACTTTTAAAGAGCATGGTATAGAAACAGGCACGGTAAAAGTGAATCTCGCCCAAATGATTAAACGCAAAAACGAAGTGGTGAAACAAACCTGCGATGGCATCAGTTTCCTGATGAAAAAAAACAAAGTGGAGGTATTAACAGGCACTGGATCATTTGTGAGCCCCACACAAATAAAAATTACCGACGCCGCAGGCAACGAAACTATTATAGAAACAAGTAAAACTATTATAGCCACAGGTTCCAAACCTGTATCATTGCCCGGTATCGACATCGACAAGAAACGCATCATTACTAGTACAGAAGCATTAAACTTGGCGGAAATTCCAAAGCATTTAATTGTAATAGGTGGTGGTGTAATAGGCCTAGAATTAGGATCAGTATATGCCCGCATAGGCAGCCAGGTAAGTGTAATAGAATATGCCGATAGTATTATACCCACCATGGACCGCACTATGGGCAAAGACTTAGGAAGAGTACTAAAAAAACTGGGCTTTAGCATTAATACAGGACATAAAGTTCAGAGTGCAGTTGCCAAAGGAAAAGAAGTAATAGTAAAAGCCACCGACCCACAAGGCAAGGAGGTGGAATTTAAAGGCGATTATTGTTTGGTATCAGTAGGTCGTAAACCTTATACCGAAGGATTGGCCTTAGACAAAGCTGGTGTGAAAACCGATGAGCGGGGCCGCGTGGAAGTTAACGAGCATTTGCAAACCAATGTACCTAGCATATATGCCATAGGCGATGTGGTGAAAGGTGCTATGCTGGCTCACAAAGCCGAAGAAGAAGGGGTACTTGTAGCGGAATATATATCGGGACAAAAACCACATATAAATTATTTATTAATTCCAGGCGTAGTATATACTTGGCCCGAGGTAGCATCGGTTGGATATACCGAAGAAGAATTGAAAGCCAAAAACATAGCTTATAAAATGGGAGCATTCCCATTCCGTGCCAGTGGTCGTGCCCGTGCCTCTATGGATTTAGACGGTCAAATAAAAGTACTTGCCGATGCTACTACCGATGAAATTTTGGGCGTACACATGATAGGCCCCCGTGCCGCCGATATGATTGCCGAAGCAGTGGTTGCTATGGAGTTTCGTGCCAGTGCCGAGGATATTTCTCGCATGAGCCATGCCCACCCAACATATACTGAAGCTTTTAAAGAAGCTTGTTTAGCTGCAACTGGGAACAGGGCTTTGCATGTGTAATTAGTTTACTGATTATCAATAATCTGCAATAGCTCGTCGAGCTTGGGTGTGAGGATGATTTCTGTCCTGCGGTTTTTGCGTCTGGCTTCTGGAGTTTTAGCAGGGTCAATAGGCATGTACTGACCACGGCCAGCAGCCATAATTCTTTTGGGATCTATGCTACCATCTTTGGTAAGTATTCGTACTATACTGTTAGCACGCATTACGCTAAGGTCCCAATTATCTTGCATCTTTTCACTTTTCATGGGTACATCGTCGGTATGACCTTCTACCAATATATTAATATCTCTTTGTTTTTCCAATACGGTTGCAAGTTGCAACAAAGCTTCGCGGCCTTTCTTGTCTACATCAGTTTTGCCCGATGCGAATAACAATTGCTCGCTAAGCGATACATATACTTTACCATTCTTTATATTGATTTCCAATCCTGCATCTTTAAATCCCAATAATGCATTACTCACCGATGTTTTCAAAGCTTTTACTGCCGAGTCTTTGCTGTGAAGAATTTGTTGAAGCTCCGCTAATTTTGCTTCCTTCTCCTGCAAGCTTTTATCACGCTCTTGCAAGCTAGTAGCTAAAGTACCTTTCTCGCTTTGCAGTTTTTTTTCTTCGTCCTTTAGCTGTGTCATTTTAGCTTTCATTTCTTCATATTCTTTGGCCCTTTCGTTATACTTGGCCTCTAGCTCTTTCAACTGCTCCATTTTACGCTGGGTTTCAAGACTGCCAAATTTAATTTCCTTTTCGTAGGTCTCATTCAGCACTTTATATAATTCTTTTTGTTTGGCAACAATAGCAGCCGTCTCCAAGCTGTCTTCTTTAAGTTTTTGTATAATTCTTTTGGTGCTTCCTACTTGTGCATCAAGGGCCGAATCCTGCTCCCGAAGTTTAGCATACATTTCGAGGCAGCTTTTATTTGCTGAATCGGAAGCTAGTTTTGAAGCTTGCAAATCTTCAAATTTACGCATCGGCACACAAGAAGTAAACGAAATGATTAGCCCGCTGATAGCTACCAACGAAATTTTCTGCAAAAAAGTATTATTATTTGTACCCATGATATTCAATTGATTATAGTTTAATTTGGAATTAGTGACCGTATTTTTACTGAACTACAAATATAATGTGCAACCAATGGTAGACAATTGCGTTATTACCCACATATTAAAGGCAACTATCTAAAATTATTATTAAAAAAAAGAATTAACAAAAACAACACTTGTTTAAATCAAAACAAAATCTATTTTTGCACTCCAAAAAAAAATTAAACTTAGTAAGAAAAGAATCATGAAAAAAGAAGAATCAACCTCGGGCTTTTCAGCCATGTTTGCATTTATTGTTGTACCAGTAGCATTTATTGTGGGCATACTCACCTACGTCTATGTGCTAGGCAACCCACATAATTTTCAAGGTGGCGACATTGAAAAGGAGCCTGTAAAAGATGGTATTGAGCATTGGTTTGGTGTTATTCACAAGGGCGGATTAATTGTTCCCATTCTTTTGAGTTTGCTACTCACCGTTATTATATTTACAGTTGAGCGTTTTGTTACCATCATAAAGGCGACCGGCTCTCAGAACATCAATGTTTTTTCTCGCAATATCAAAAATAAACTTGATACAGGCGATGTACAAGGAGCCATGCTTGCCTGCGATAAGCAAAAAGGCAGCATAGCGAATGTTGCCCGTGCAGGTTTGGCTAAATATAAAGAGATGAGTGAAAACCATGAGTTGGCCAAAGACCAAAAAGTATTGGCTATTCAAAAAGAATTTGAGGAAGCTACCACTTTGGAATTACCCATGTTGGAAAAGAACTTGGTCGTATTATCTACCATATCATCGGTTGCCACACTGGTAGGTCTATTAGGTACTGTAATCGGTATGATTAAAGCGTTCTCGGCTATGGCCAATGCAGGTGCACCTGATGCTTCAGCACTGTCTACTGGTATTTCAGAAGCTCTTATAAATACAGCTTTAGGTATCGGCACCTCAATTTTAGCTATTGTGTTCTATAATATGTTCACCACCCGTATCGATAAACTTACTTATGGTATTGATGAGAGTGGTTATAGCATTACACAAACATTTGCAGCCAAGCATAGTTAATCTTTGAGCAGCTAATTATTATATAAGCAATGCCAAAAGTAAAAATTCCCCGCAAAAGTACTTTCATCGACATGACGGCCATGGTGGACATGGGTTTCCTATTGGTAACGTTCTTTATGTTGGCCACTAAATTTAGACCCGACGAGCCCGTACTTGTGGTATTGCCATCGTCTACACTCACTACGCCCATCCCTGACAAAGACTTAATTACTATAACTGTAAGCAAAGAAGGTCGCATATTTATAGGTATGGACAATCCCAAGCACATGTCAGACATGCTAGATGGCTTTATTACCCGCTTTGCCCCTAATATCAAATTAAATGCAGAACAAAAACAAAAGTTTAGTTTGCAAACTAGTTTCGGTGTTCCTGCCAAAGATTTGTCCAGTTGGCTAAAACTTGAACCAGAGGAATTGAGGAGAAGCCAGCCCGGTATTAAATGGGATAGTATACCCGATAAAAATGAACTATTCTTCTGGGTGTGGAATGCCCGTTTGGCAAGTCCCCGTTCTCAAATAGCCCTTAAAGCAGATGGGGAGACCAACTACCCAATAATTAAACAAGTAATTCAGGTACTAACTAACAAAACCATTCAAGGCCACCGTTTCCAAATGATCACAAGTCAAGAGGAAAACAGAATGGCAGGCAGTAAACCTAAAGAGAAGTAATAAATCGTTAAATCAATCCGCCACGGCGGCGGACATTAAAACATCAATAAAAAATGGCAGATATAGAAAGCTCCGGCGGAGGTGGGGGCAAACATAAAGGGAAGAAAAGAGGCAAAAAACTCTCAACCCGAATAGACATGACACCCATGGTGGACTTGGCATTTTTGCTAGTTACCTTTTTTATGTTGGCCACCACAATGGCTAAACCAAGTGCCTTGGAAGTAACCATGCCCACAGATGAAAAACCTAAAGAAGATATAACCATACCTGAATCAAAGTCCATGACCCTGATTTTGGGAAAAGATGATCAAATATTTTGGTATATGGGTATGCTAACCAAAGACCCTGTGATATCTAAAACCACTTATGGCCCTGCCAATATTAGAAAAGTATTAAAAGCAAAACAAATAGAAGTGAGAAATATTTTTGTTCAAAAAGCTAAAAGTCAGGAAATAGTGGTATTAATTAAGCCGATGAAAGATAGCAAATACCGCAACTTAGTTGATATATTGGATGAGTTTGAAATTTGCGGCATCAAACAATTTGCAGTGGTAGATTTTCAACCAGATGACCAGAAAAACCTGAAGAAAAAAGGTTTAGTAGAATAATCGTTTACCAAAATAGGATAAGGAAAATCAAACCCAACAAAAACACACAGCTATTATGATGAACTTTTTTAGAAACGATACTCTCGAAATTATTTTCGAGCGTAAAAACAAAAAGTACGGTGCATACGCCTTACGTTTACTTTACCCTCAAATTATTACCCGCTCAGGTATTATTACTATCTTAGCTTTTATATTGTTGATGAGCTCGCCAATGATTGCAAGTTATTTTAAAGAAGACAGAGAAAAAGAGAAAGAGGAAAAAAAGAAAAAAAGATTGGTAGAGTTAATAGCTCCTCCTCCACAAGATTTGGAAAAACCGCCTCCACCGGTTATACCACCCCCACCAGTATTGAAAATGCAGCAGTTCACCCCGCCGAAAATAGTTGAAGACGAAAAAATTGATGAGAAACATCAGATAGAAGAGAACAAGGATTTAAAGAAGGCTGACGTTGAAACAAAAGATGGTTTGGATAAAATTAAAATTGAGGAAAACATTACAAAACAACAAGACCAAGTACCAATTGAACCCCTTGATGCTGGCCAAGTGGACGAAATGGCTAAATTCCCAAAACTTTATGATTACCTCGAAAACGAAATCGAATATCCTGCCTATGAAAAAGATGCGGGTATTGAAGGTACAGTAAATGTGCATTTTATAGTAGAACTGGATGGAAGTCTTTCCCATATATATGTGGCCAAAGGTGTTAGCAAAGGCTTAGATGAAGAAGCACTGAGGGTGATGCGTAAAATAAGTGGGGCTGGCAAATGGACAACTGCCAAAAAACAGGGTAAATCGGTTAGGGTAAATTATGTTTTGCCTATCAATTACCAATTAGAAGAATAATACAATCATTCAGTAGATTGATATATAAAGGCTCGCTAAATAGGGTCTGCTCAAAAACTCAGCCACCAGGAACAATTGTCTATTTTGAATTAAAAGCATAGTATAATGAATAATTATTCTTCTTTTTCACATGA
>Ga0163151_10001108_pt1 | contig 46552 bp, 45 predicted proteins | sample OliLakLV19MP5IB2_FD_145596 | JGI IMG/M metagenome (GOLD analysis project Ga0163151, IMG submission 145596) | Freshwater microbial mat bacterial communities from Lake Vanda, McMurdo Dry Valleys, Antarctica - Oligotrophic Lake LV.19.MP5.IB-2 | ecosystem: Environmental > Aquatic > Freshwater >...
TGACCAATGTGGACGCCTGCGAAACCGACCATGAAGGCTGCGATAAACTCAATGTACATGCGGTAAAATATTTGGCACAAGCCGCAGAAGAAAACAAGGCACGCCTCATCCACCTCAGTACGGATTTTATATTTGATGGAACCCATGGTCCGCTTAAGGAAGATGAAAAACCTAAACCTTTAAGTTATTATGGAAATAGTAAATATTTAGGCGAACAAATGGTGCAGCAATATTGTAGCAAATGGGCAATTGTTCGTACTGTTTTGGTATATGGCGTAGTACATAATATGAGTAGAAGTAATATAGTGTTATGGGTGAAATCTTCACTGGAAAATGGACTACCTATAAATGTAGTAGATGATCAGTTTCGGACGCCTACACTTGCGGAGGATTTAGCTGATGGTTGTATTGCAGTTGCAACAAAAAATGCCCAAGGCATTTATAACATATCGGGCAAAGAATTTATGAGCATATACGATTTGGCCCAACGCATTGCCGAGTATTGGCAATTGAATAAAAGTTTGATACGCCGTGCTCAAAGTGCTGATATCAATCAACCTGCCAAACGTCCGCCTATTACGGGTTTCAACATAGGTAAAGCAACAGCAGAATTAGGTTATGAACCACATAGTTTGGAAGAAGGTTTGGAGAGTTTACATTTGCATTGATTTATAATTTTCTTATACTTGAACTTGCTAATCTATTATGAAAAATAGAGAAACTACACCTCAAGATTATTTGAAAAAGGTAAAAATACCTGTTGAGCACAAAGAACTAGTATGGGAAAGAATAGAGAAAAGCAAAAAAGATCCAAGTAAAATGCTAGATTGGGATGAGGTTTCCAAAACTCTTAAATCCTAATTTTAGTGACCTTTAAGGTTCAAATTAATCAAGATGCTTTGCAAAATATTCAAGAAGCCACTTATTGGTATAATGGGCAATAAAAGAATTGGTTAATCTTTTTAAAAAACAAGTAAAAACCCAAATTGAATGCACTTAAAAATCATCCCTTTGCATATTCAATCCGCTACATGAATGTAAGATGCTTGCTTATAGAAAAAATTCCATTTATTGTTCATTATGTAGTTGATGATGAAGAAAATAATATTATATTTTTGCTGTCATTCATACCAATCGTAACCCGAAAATAAGGGAAGAATGAGGAATTTGATAAGAATATATAGATTTTGCATCTGCATTGATTTTTAATTATTTTTGCAATTCATAAATTAGAACCATTTATATAATTTCAAGAAACATGCTGACTCCGATACTGATGCTGAAATAATCAAAGAAAAAACAGAAACTGGTCTTGACATATCAGAAACTTTTTACAGAATGGGGGGAGAAATTAGCAGCAAAAGCAGGTCTATACATCGTAATGACAGACCGCGATATAAACATGAAAATTATGGTAATAATTTTTAATTGATTAATTAAGGCATATTTGTAGTCGAGACACGGACATACTTTTGGGTCTTTTGTCATCCCTCCTGATAGCTATGGGGAGAATGAGGGGCCTATTTGGTTAGAGTTTAGCAACGTGCCATAAGAAGCAGTATATTTCTCTCCCGCAAGTTTGCGAGAATATATGACAAGATATAGGGGTGGTTCCACCCGACTACCTGTAGCTTACTTCACACAAAGTTTCGCATCCACCACCAACAATTCTCCATCATCCAAAAGTTTTCTGATAACAGCCAAGCGTTCGTTTTTAATATGGCTGGGTTGGTTGTTTACCAAGTCAGCAATCGTGGTGGGATTATTATATAATAGTTTTAATAATTTTTCTTCGCTGCTTTTATTATTGTCGAGTTTTTTTCTGTTGGCTATACAATTGTCGCAGATACCGCAGGGTAGGAGGATGCCTTCATCTGCAAAATAATCTCTAATATAATTGCTTCTGCACTCATCCACAAGTTTGGTATATTCTAGCATTTTTGTTTGCCGAGTTATATAAGTAGTTTTTAGAAAATTGATGAGTTGCGTATCCAGTAATAAATCTTCTTTTTTAATACGATCTTCCAAAAAATATATTTGTGGATTGTCTTTGCGTGGCGTATAGTCTAGCACTTCGAGCTTTTTGAGTTTGTTGAGCAGTTCAATAACTTGTGCCGTTGTCCATTTTATTTTGGCCGCAATTTGTTCTTCTTGTATGATGATATAATGATCTAAAATCCCTCCATAACTGCGTAGCAAAAATTTGAGCAAAGTATCATATACAGGGTTTTCAACTTCCAGTTTATATAAAGTAAATTCATCCGAAAGTATCATCACTTTTGAAGGTTCGTGGATGGCATCATTTAGTTTTAACCATTGATTTTGCTCGAGAATTTTTAAAGCGGAGTAAGTTGTTTGTGTATCATAGTTATATTTTTTGCAAAAGGCTCCAATTTCAAAATCGTAACTACTATATTGTCCTTCGCCCCAAGGAATCATTAATTGGGAACACAAATGATTATATACTTCTTGTATAAAACTAAACTCAGGAAAACGCACGGCTTGCATTTCTTTTTTCTTTTCTTCATCAGCAGGATGGGTGAGCAAAACTGCAAATGATTTATTGCCATCACGACCCGCACGGCCAGCTTCTTGGTAGTATGCCTCTATCGAGTCGGGCATTTCGTAATGTATAACGAGTCGCACATCGGCTTTGTCGATGCCCATACCAAAAGCATTGGTGCAACACATAATTCTAATTTTATTCTGCAACCAATCATTCTGTTTTTTTTCGCGTTCTATCATAGTTAATCCCGCATGATAATAATCTGCTTGGTAACCATTTTTGTTTAATAGTAAAGCAATTTCTTTGGTAGCTTTTCTATTATTGGCATATAATATAGTAGTACCTATTATCTTATCTACAATTTGTAAAAGCTGTCCCGTTTTGTCATCGGTTTCTCGCACCACATATGATAAGTTTGCACGTTCGAAAGAACTTTTATATATAATAGGATCTTTGAGCCAAAGTTTTTCAGCAATGTCTTTCACTACAGCAGGCGTGGCACTAGCCGTTACTGCAATAATAGGAATATTGGGTTTTATTTTTCGAAGCTCGGCAATTTTCAAATATTCAGGACGGAAATCATAACCCCATTGTGATATACAATGTGCTTCATCTACTGCAATCAAGTTCACATTCATCCTTTCAAACCGGGCTTGAAATACAGGATTTTGTAGGCGTTCAGGAGAAGTATATAGGAACTTAATATCGCCAGCAAATATACAATTATCTAAAATGCGGTCAATTTCTTTTGATGATTTTCCAGAGTAAACTAATTCAGCTTTGATGCCTATTTTTTTTAATCTATCAGTCTGATCTTTCATTAATGCAACCAAGGGTGAAACTACAATACATATACCTTCCATAGCTAAAGCAGGTATTTGAAAACATAGTGACTTGCCTCCACCCGTGGGCAATAGAGCAATTGTATCTTTTGCTGCTATTACCGAGTTTATAATATCTTCTTGTCCTTTGCGGAAAGTATTATAACCCCAATATTGTTTTAATATCTGGTGTAAATCGGGCTGCATTTATTTACGCAGGGTTAGCACATAATCGGCAAGTGCTTGGTATTCTTCCTCACTTTCCAAATCAACTTTGGGCATCGCTTTCTGCCCATTCTTTATTGTATTTACTATTTGGTCTACTGTATATTTTGATGAGCCCAATTTAGCAGAGCCTGCCAGTCCAGCGTTGCCATCAGTGCCATGACAGGTAGTGCAACGCATTAAGAAAAGTTCTTTGCCATCTGTTTTTTTTGCAGATATTGTTGTTTCGGGCCTCGATGTTTGGTTATTGTTTTGTCCGCAGGCAAATATCATCAATGCTAAAAATATTATAATAAAATACTGCTTCATGATAAACCTTGGTTAGGGATGATAATGGTAAAAGTAGTATATACTTTCTCCTCAGACTCTAAACTAACTGTACCCCACAATTTGCCCAAAAGTTCGCGTACCATAAATAAGCCCAGCCCTGTACCTGACTTATTGAAAGTGGCCCTATAAAACATTTCAAAAACTTTTTCCTGGCTTTCTTCCGCTATGCCTATTCCATTATCTGTAAATATAAAAACACCTTGTTTAGGATCGGTATTTATTTTTATATTAATGGTGTGCGTGCCTTTATTGTCGTCGATATATCTAATAGCATTCGAAACAATATTGGTCAATATAATCCTAAGTTTCATAGGGTCGGAGCGGAACTTTTCGGGTTGGTTTATATCTATATCAACAGTTATATTATTGTCTTTTAATAGCGTGGCATGTGCTTCAATAATATCGTCTAATAATTTATCCAATTCAATATTTTCATAATAATTAATTGATTTGGAATTTTTATAATAGGCCAGCATATCACTCACAAAATCATTCATACGCCGCATACTTTTTTCTTGTATTACCATATACTCATGAATGGTATCTATATCTTTTTCTGTTTTGCTCAATTCAATAAGTCCCAGTGCCGAAGATATAGGAGAACGTAAGTCGTGCGAGACAGTGTATACAAATTTGTCCAGATTTTCGTTTAGCTTGTTTACTTTGTTGATACTTTCCATCAGCTCCTCATTTTTTTGTTCGATGGATTTATTTTGTAGGGTCAAACTTTTCCTCAAACTTAATACATTGATAAAATAGGCTACAATCGTGGCAACCAGCACTACAGTTTGAAATGCATAAAAGCCTCTGCTCTCAATTTTTATCTGGTTAGCAAACAAACTAAAGTCGCTTATATATAATGCCAACAAACCTCCAATTGGAATAAATAATGCCACAACCCTTTGCAGAATCTCCTCCTTATTATAATATATAACAGGGCTTAAAAATAAGACGAGCGAAATGTTTTGAATGCCCGCATCTCTACCGAGAATACAAGCTCCCCAGCAAATTGCAAATTGTATAAGCAGAAAGAAATAGAATTTTGAGAGGATAAAAAATCTGAAATAATTAAATACGAGTCCCGCTAGAAATCCGAATGCGAAAAGGGCGATTGTTACATAAATATCATAACTATCGAAAATCAACTTGGCCGCCAAACTAATTGGCAAAGTACAAAAAAATGCGAGAATGCAGGCCTGATTCAAAAAGGCTATTTCTATATCGGCATGTGGGTTGCTGCCGTAGCCAATGCGTTGCAGGCGTTTCCAAAATTGTATTATTATATTCAAGGTTCGGCAAATATATAATAGATTTATAGGTTTAATGCAATAGGGATATACACTATCTGAAAATTATAGATTAAAATTGCAGTGAAATTGTGAATAAGCTTTTATGAGTGGACTAAAACTAAACTTGGATTTTAAACTACAGCAAAAACTGTCGCCTCAGCAAATACAGTTTATTAAATTGCTACAACTCAATACGCTAGATTTGGAAAAGCGTGTGGAGGAAGAATTATTGGATAATCCGGCCATGGAGCAAAGCTTGGACGACGACGACGAAGTGGATGTAAAATTTGGAGAGGATGATGCCAAGGGGATTGAAAATGAGCTGGCCCACGAGGGCGATGAACCTGCAGAGCCTAAAGCAGAAATAGAAAATCAATTGGACGATGAACCTATTGCTGAAACAGCAGAAGATGGCAGCGATGATTTATATGACCTTTCTAATTATGATTATGAAATGGCCGATGGTGACGATTTTCAATTATATGAAGAATCGGATCCCAATGAAGAACGCAAGGAAATGCCCATTGCCAGTGCAACTACTTTTCACGATTATCTGACCGAACAGTTTGAAGCGATCGTATCATCAGATAAAGAAGAAATTATAGGGTTGCAAATTATCGGTTCGCTCGACGATGATGGTTATCTCCGTAGGGACTTACCGGCCATCTCAAACGATTTGGTATTTACACAAAATGTAGAATGCAATATCAACGAGCTCGAAGCGGTATTAAAAAAAATACAAAGCCTCGACCCCGCAGGTATTGCTGCACGTAGCTTGCAGGAGTGTTTACTATTACAACTCAAGCGTAAAGATGTAAAAGATTTGGACGTGAAAATGGCCGTCTTGATCATTGAAAAACATATAGATGATTTTACCAAGAAGCATTATGACCGACTTTGCAAACAGTTGAAAATAGAAGAGCCCCAGCTCAAAAGAGCGATTGAGGTTATTATACATCTCAACCCAAAACCAGGAGATATTTCGGTTGCCGATAAAAGCAATTATATCATCCCCGATTTTACGGTGACAAATGAGGGCAATAAACTTTTGGTGCAATTAAATAACCGCAATGTACCTCCGCTCAGGGTAAGCCGTTCTTATATTGACACAATTAAAAGTTACGAAAAAAATCCGAATAACAAGCAGTTGAAGGACTCGATGCAATACGTCAAACAAAAAATTGATGGGGCACGTTGGTTTATAGAGAGCATCAAGCAAAGACATAATACCTTGATGTTGACGATGAATGCCATTGTCGAGTTTCAAAGAGATTTCTTTTTTGAGGGCGATGAACGTTCATTGAGACCCATGATATTGAAAGATATTGCTACCAAAGTGAGCTTAGATATATCAACCATTAGTCGTGTAGCGAGCAGTAAATATGTGGACACGGAGTTTGGGATCTTTCCACTCAAATTTTTCTTTAGCGAAGGCATGACCAATGAAGATGGGGAAGAAGTATCGAACAAAGAGATCAAAAAAATATTGACGGAATGTATAGCTGCCGAAGACAAACGTAAGCCCCTGCCCGACGAGATATTGATGGAGATTTTGAAAAAGAAAGGGTATGGCATTGCACGCCGCACAGTGGCTAAATACCGTGAACAGCTTAATATACCTGTGGCTAGGCTGAGGAGGGAACTATAATTTCTAATTAAATTTGCTTGAAGAAAAATGAGTATGTATTTTTGTACTTATTATAAAAAGTAAAATCATGTTAGCTGCAAATTATTTCAGTTTAGGACAGACCTGAAAAAGTATTTAGATAGGGTAGAACAGGATAATGAAACTCTTGTTATTAAAAGAGGCCTAGGTAAAGGAACTGTTGTTATTTCTTTAGTTGAATACAATTCCATTATGGAGACCATGCATTTATTAAGTTCAAAAAAGAATGCAGATAGGCTATATGAATCTATCAAGCAAATGGATGACGGTAAAGTGGTTAGCAAAGGTTTGATTGAGGAATAATGAGAATTATATTTTCGAAAAATGCTTGGGAAGATTATATCTCCTGGCTAACAGTAGATAAAAATAGCGTAAAAAAAAATAACGAATTAATCAAGAAAATTGAAAGAACCCCCTTTGAAGGCAAAGGGAAACCAGAATCGTTAAAATATGATTTAGCTGGATATTGGTCTAGGAGAATTGATAAAGAACATAGACTAGTTTATAAAGTTGAGGGGAAGGACATACTGATATTTAGCTGCAGATACCATTATGATAAATAAGGATTCAAGCTTCTAAAAAAAATCTCCTCCTCCTATTTGTATTTAAGATTTTAAGCCTTACTTTTGCAGCCCAAAATAAATTAACATGTACGCAATAGTAGAAATCGCCGGACAACAGTTTAAAGTGCAAAAAGACCAATTTTTGTTCGTTCATCATTTGAACGAGAAGAATGGTGCCACTGTTGTTTTCGACAAAGTGTTGTTGGTTGACAACAACGGTAAAGTAAATGTAGGAGCTCCTACAGTTGCAGGTGCCAAAGTAACCGCCAAAGTAATCGCTGATATGATTCAGGGCGACAAGGTTATTGTTTTTAAGAAAAAACGCCGTAAAGGTTACAAACGTAAGAATGGCCACCGCCAACAATATACCAAAATTCTGATAGAAAATATCGCAGCTTAATTTTTATTAACCTTTTAATTAGATACAAACATGGCACACAAAAAAGGAGCGGGTAGTTCGAATAACGGACGCGAATCGCATTCAAAACGTTTAGGCGTAAAAATATATGGTGGTCAATTTGCCACTGCTGGTAATATCATCGTTCGTCAACGTGGTACCAAGCATCACCCAGGAGCAAACGTAGGTTTAGGTAAAGACCATACCATTTTTGCATTGGTTGATGGTAAAGTTCAATTCCGTAAATCTCGGGAAGATCGTTCTTTTGTATCTATAGTTCCTGTAGAAGCTCAAGCATAATCTCAAAAACATTATTATATAACCCTGTCTCGAAAGAGATGGGGTTTTTTATTGCCGTTGGCTTTAGCCAACGGCAATAAAAAAAGCTGAAGCCAACGGCAATAAAAAAGTTTAATAGCTGTCCGAAGTTTGGAACATCAAAGCCGCCCTGTGGCTAGGTAATACCAATTCTTAAACTATAATAGTTCTCCGCCTGTGGCGGCTTAGTTTGTAGAATGGTAATGCCGAACTACATCCCGAAAGCCCCGCTTAATCCCGATAATTATCGGGATGCGGGAGGATTAGTCCCTTTCTTTTGGACTATTATATATTGAGTTTCGGTGGTAATGCCGAACTACAATATGTTTAGTCCCCCTTTTTTTGGACTATTATATATTGAGTTTCGGTATAAAATCTACTTCATACAGGCTGTAATTAACAAATCGGGTCAATTTCCCAATCAGAAATTAACACCAACTCAAACACATATTATTATTGATTGAGCAGTTTAAACAATTCAGTTAAATTGGGTGATAGAATAATCTCAGTTCTGCGATTACTTGCCCTTCCATCTGCAGTTAAATTAGTGGCTACAGGAATAAATTCTCCGCGTCCAGATGCCACGATACTACGCGGGTTTACGCCATTTTCTAAAGTTAATATGCGTACTATAGAAGTAGCCCTTGCCACACTTAATGCCCAATTGTCTACAAATGTTCCTTTGATTGGAACACTATCGGTATGCCCTTGAATATCTACATTAATATCTGGATTGCTATTTAATACCGTTGCCAGTTTTTGCAATGCTCCTTTACCATTTGCACTTACTTTATCACTACCCGATTTAAACAATAATTTTTCTTGAAGTGATACATATATATTCCCATCTCTAATTTCAATACTTAATTCCTCAGGTGTAAAACCAACCAATGCGTCTGCAACAGTTTTCTTCAATTTGCTCATGATATCCCTTTGTGCTAAAATTATATTTTGCATATCGGCAAGCCTTTTTGCTTGGTCTGCAATGGTCATTTGTGAGTTCTTCGAAAGAGTTTGCAAGTCATTAAGCACTGTTGCATTTTTGTTACTAAGTTGTGATACTAAATCTTTAGATTGGGCTAAAGCAGTATTACATTCTTTTACAGATACAGCACATTGTGCTGCTTTACCATGCAATGCCGTGCTATCCACCTGTAATCGCTCAACAGTGGCTTGCGAAGCTCTATATTTCTTTTTAGAAACACAACTAAAGTTTAAAAGTGAAGCAAAGCATACAAGGACTAATAGGGAGTATATAGATTTCATAATAATAGTTTTTTTTGCAAATTTGAGGGCTATGATTCACTGAAATGTTATATAATATGTATAATAAGTTGCATAATTCACATATTTATAATTTTTAGTTTTGTCGCAGTCATTTTCAAATTTGCCCAATTCTTTTATCCGTTTGGGTCTCGGTTAAATCCCGAATATTCCCTATGGATGCCGTTGTATTAGCTAACATAATAGTCGGCGAAATGACACCAGATACGTGCTTTACAGGTCTATTTCCTCACCCCTCAATCTCAATATCATACCTATTCAACAAACCCGCAAGCCCCACAGCGGAGAACTTTGCCTTTTTAATTCTATTGGTTTCTGGGTCTAATATATAATTAAATGCGGAACGAAAATCGGCTTTTTCTATAATAGTATGATCGAAGATGGCACCCATCAAATCGCAGTTGTCAAATGAAGATTGTGTGAGGTCAGTTTCTGTAAAATCAACTTCATGCAAACTGCAATTGCTGAATTTGGTTTTCTTTACATTTAGTTTATAAAATGAAGAAAGATTTAATATACAATCTTCAAATGCTACAGAAAAAAGAAATGGATTACAGTTCTCAAAATGCAGGCCCATCAGTTTGCAACTTTTAAATTTCGCTTCTCTAAATGCAGTCTGCACCAGCTTTGCCGAGCTCATATTACAGTCCTTAAACTCACAGGTAGTAAAATTTATTTCAGATAAATCTGCATTCTCAAATATACAATTATTAAATATACAGTTTTCGTATTCACCTTTGGTAAAAGGTGTTTTAGAATGATCTATTTTATCGAAAACTTTGTCTTCTGTATATGTTTTGTCCATTGATATTATTCAGCTTTCCAAGTGTATGCTTTGGACCAAGCAAAGAATTTTGCTATCTCATCCTGATGAGATTTTATCCATTTCTTCACCTTTTTGTCGTTGGATGAACTAAAAGCTATATAACCAAATGTTTCAATCATATCTTGTTCTTTCATTTCTAAAAAATAAGGAACATAATAATCCCAATAAAATCCATAGTTATCTTTTTTTGTTTCTTTCAACGATGAGCATACCAATTCTATTTTACTAATAAATAGTTGCACCTCTGTTTTTTTCTTATTGCTTTTATCAAAGTCGAGACCTGCTTCTATAGCTAATATTAAGTCGGTAGAAGTGAAACTATTTTCTTTTGGTTTGCCGTTAGCACTTGTGTCGCTTAACATATCAGGCGTTATACTAATAGTAATACTATTATTTCCTGTTTTTTGAGCACTGCTATTTATTAGTTTTTTAATGCTTTCCAAATTATCAATACCCCTGCTACTTCCAGGTTCCAAAACCATAAATCGACAAAAGGCCAATAGCGAGGGAATCCTTTTCTTTTTTACGTTCAATATTCTAGCAATCGCATTGTGGGAACTTGCATGTTTTGGATTAATACTTATAGCTTTTTGAAAAGCTTTAATAGCTTCATCATATTCTTTCATTCCAGATAAGGTAACTCCCTTGTTGAAATACAATTGATAGTTATCAGGAAATAATTTTATGCCTTCATTATATATTTCTATGGAAATATCTGTTTTTTCCGTCGCATCTAATACATTGCCATAAGTAACATATACCGATACTATATTTTTGTTTTCTGGATATAGTTCAATAACTTTTTTACAACATCTAATCGACTCATCATATTTTTGGAGCGAAAAACAAGTAAGTGCCTTTTCAGATAAAGCAACTAGATTGTTTTTGTCGAATTCTAGTGCTTGGTCGTATTTGGCAATGGCAGCTTCATAGTCGCCTTTGTCATGCAAAATAATCCCTTCATTCACATATTTTTCAGCAGTGTTTTTGTCTTGGGCTAATAGCATAGTAGTCGCACAAGAAATTAAGAGTAATAAAAGAGTTTTTTTCATTTTAGTTTATATTATAATTGGTGTTGTCCATTGGGTATAATCTAGTTTATCGAATATTTTTTCTGCTGTATATATTTTGGCCATTATTGTTAGTTATTTCGTGCTGTTGCGAGTTCCGAAGCCTCGGAATAATTTGACAAATATAATTACAAATCAAACGATTTCCCCACCATCACCGATTTCATACTTACGGGCGGAGCAATTAATCCCCCAGCTTTTAATTGTGTGCTGGATTAGTCCCCTTTCTTTTGGACTATTATATATTGAATTTCGTTATAAATGGATTTAAGGTTCTTTCAAAAAAATTCATAGGAGGTTGGCATGATAATAAATAATTTTGAAAATATTCAGACTGTTACCCTAAGAAATGGGTTATGGATTATGCTGCCATAAGATATGGGATTCGAGTTCCCATGCAGCTTGATAAGCCATCTCTCGTGGGTCGGGAGGTGGTTTTTTTTGACAATCCATTAGCACCCCACAAAAAAAGCACCCTCTCAGGTGCTTTATAATTTCTAACAAAAAGTATGATAGTCTTATTTCACTTTCTCAACCACCGCTTTAAAAGCTTCTGGATGATTCATGGCTAAGTCGGCCAATACTTTACGGTTCAATTCCAAACCATTTTTGTGAAGTTTACCCATCAATACAGAATAAGACATTCCGTGGATTCTAGCTCCTGCATTGATACGTACAATCCATAATGAACGGAAGTTACGTTTTTTGGTTTTACGGTCGCGGTAGGCATAAGTTAAGCCTTTTTCAACTGCGTTTTTAGCAATGGTCCAAACATTACTACGAGTTCCCCAATAGCCTTTGGCCATTTTAAGAATTCTTTTTCTGCGGGCTTTACTGGCCGCATGGTTTACCGATCTTGGCATAGTATATTATATATTAGTTGGTTGGGGCGGCAGCAACACTGTACTACACTTGCTTTCTGATAAAGAAGCCCTTTTCCGGTTTTTCTTAATTACTTCCCTATAGCTAACAACCTACGAACATTGCCCATATCGGCATCATTCACAATTCCTTTGTGGGTAAGGCGGCGTTTACGTTTAGTACTTTTTTTGGTAAGTATATGACTCTTGTATGCATGGGCCATTTTTACTTTGCCTGAGCCTGTTATTTTAAAACGTTTTTTGGCTCCTGAATTTGTCTTTTGCTTTGGCATCGTGGTATTTTATATTTTATAGTTATTGTTTTTTATTTTCTATCCCCGTCTGCTGCCAGTCTATCCCCGTCTATCCCCGTCTGCTGCCAGTCTATCCCCGTCTGCTTTAGCTGACGGCCATAACCCTACGGTTACTTCGCTACCTTCCCTTTTGGCGACATCAGTAGGAACATTTTCTTTCCTTCTAATTTTGGTAATTGCTCCACTTTGCCCACCTCACTTAGGTCTTGTGCAAATTGAAGTAATAATACCTCGCCACGTTCTTTATATACAATCGATCTTCCGCGGAAGAATACATAAGCTCTCACTTTGCTTCCTTCCTGCAAAAAGGTTTTGGCATGGTTAAGCTTGAAATTAAAATCATGCTCATCAGTATTCGGGCCGAAACGTATTTCTTTGATTACGTTCTTCACAGAGTTAGCCTTCAACTCTTTTTGCTTCTTCTTTTGCTCGTATAAGTATTTATTGTAATCAACAACTTTGCAAACAGGCGGTTCGGCATTAGGTGAAATTTCCACCAAATCTACTCCTTGTTCTTCGGCTATAGCCAATGCATCTTTGGCAGAGTAAATGCCTTGTTCCACATTGTCGCCTACTAAGCGTACCTCCCAAGCTGTTATTCGCTTGTTGATTCTAAATAGTTCTTCTTTTTTTTTCAATTGTTGTTATTAATCTCTTCGTTTACTTGCCCTATGAATTCAGAAACCGAAAGTTTGCCCAAATCTCCCTTGCCATGGCGGCGAATTGAAATTTTCTCTTCATTCTGTTCTTGCTCGCCAATGATAATCATGTACGGAACTTTCTGAATTTCAGCGTCTCTTATCTTCTTCCCAATTTTTTCGTTACGGCTGTCAACGAAGCCGCGAATATCGGACTTTTTCAGCACATTCAAAACATTTTGTGCATATTCCTCATTTTTATCTGAAATAGGCAGCACCGCTACTTGTTCTGGAGCCAACCACAATGGGAAGTTCCCTGCATAATGCTCCAATAAAAATCCGATGAAACGCTCATGGGTACTCAGTGGTGCACGATGTATTATAATAGGATGTTCCTGTGTATTTTCTTTGGTGGTATAAGTTAAATCGAAACGCTTGCCCTGTGCAAAATCAACTTGGTTGGTGGCCAAAGTAAACTGACGACCGATGGCAGAGTATATTTGTATATCAATCTTTGGCCCGTAGAATGCTGCCTCATCTTCAATCTCCACAAATGGAATTCCTGAATTGATTAATACTTTGCGAACCATATCTTCGGTCTCTAACCAAAGCTCAGGCTCGTTCAAATATTTTTGTCCAAGCTTGGCAGGATCGTGCTTACTCAGTTGCATCATATATTTATCGATACCAAATATTTTAAAATATTTCAGATACAATTCATTCACCGCTCTAAACTCACTTTCAAATTGTTCCTTAGTACAATATATATGTGCATCGTTCATTTGCATAGAACGCACACGCATTAAGCCAAACAAACTTCCTGAATCTTCGTAACGATAGCAAGTTCCATACTCGGCCAAACGAACCGGCAAATCTTTATAGCTTTTGTGAGTAGCCCCAAATATTTTATGGTGATGCGGACAGTTCATGGCTTTCAAATAATATTTCACATTATCCAATTCCATGGGCGGGAACATACTCTCGGCATAATAAGGCAAATGACCGCTACGTATATATAAACTTTCTTTGGCAATATGTGGCGTACGAACCCTTTGGTATCCAGCTTCCTTCTCCGATTTTTTTGCAAGCTCTTCTAGCTGTTCTATAATAGCGGCACCTTTGGGCAACCATAGCGGAAGACCTGGGCCAACTTCATCATCAAATGTAAATATTTCGAGTTCCTTACCAAGTTTGCGGTGGTCGCGTTTCTTCGCTTCCTCCATCATTTCTACATACTCTGTAAGCTCTGCATTTTTGGTAAAAGTGATCCCATATATACGTGTAAGCTGTTTGCGTTTTTCATCACCACGCCAGTAAGCACCTGCCACAGTAGTAAGTTTCACTGCTTTTATAAAACCAGTATTGGGTATATGTGGCCCACGACACAAATCAGTAAAATTACCTTGTTGATAGAAAGTTATTTCACCATCGTTCAATCCTTCTATTAATTCAAGTTTGTATTCATCACCTTTTTCGGTGAAGTATTTTGTCGCATCGGCTTTGTTTACTTCGCTACGGGTATAAGCATTTGCCTGCTTGGCAAGCTCTAACATTTTGTCTTCAATCTTTTTAAAATCGTCGACGGTTATGGTTTTACCACCGAGGTCTATATCATAATAAAAACCTTGTTCGATAGCAGGACCAATTCCGAATTTAGTTCCTGGATATATTGCTTCAATAGCCTCAGCAAGTAAGTGAGCCGATGAATGCCAAAATGTATTTTTGCCTTCCGTATCATTCCACGTAAGCAGGCGAATGCTCGCATCTTGGTTAATAGGTCGTGTGGCATCCCATGTCACACCGTTCACTTCAGCGGCAAGCACATTGCGTGCAAGTCCCTCGCTGATAGATTTGGCTACATCAAGCCCTGTAGCTCCAGCTTCGTACTGTCTCACCGAACCATCGGGCAAAGTAATATTGATCATGTTTTATAAAATTTAATCCGCTGTGTGCGGATGTTTTGGGCGGCAAAGTTAAATACTAATGATGAATTATAAATGATAAGTTAAATACTAATGATGAATTATAAATGATAAGTTAAATACTAATGATGAATTATAAATGATAAGTTATGAATGATGAGCATTATTATAATAGTTAATCAATTGTTTTCAAAACTATTTAATGATGGACCCATTGATACCATGTAAAATTATGCATATAGGTAATTCTAGATGAGAAATAGTCGTCCAACTTGTTCTTGTTAATATTATAATATCCGCTATATCCAATATAGATAGAAATCTGGTGCTCAAAGTTTACACTATATAATACACCCAACGAACTGCTAAAGTTGACAAAATAGTTTTTATCAATCATCACTGTTTGGTATTTATTTGTATAGTATCGTGTATTGTATAAAACAGTTTGAAGGGATAAAAGCGGGTTGATTTTGTTTCTGATATTTCTGAATCTGTAATATTCAAGTGATAACCCTCGACTAATGAGTTTATCATCAAATTTGTCATAAGGTAAGAATTTTCGCCATAAGATGCATATTTTATTTTAGAGGTATCAATTCCCAATTGATGGAGATAGCTGCCCACGGACTCTACACGGCTATTTGATAAAATTAGATTATAGTTTTTATCGCCTACGCTGTCTGTATTTCCGTAAAGATATATTTTATAATTGGTACTGTCTTTCCATACATTATATATAGAATCCATTTTGTGTTTTGAATTCAAATCCAAATTGTATTTGGCAGTTTCAAATAATATATAACTAGTAGATTGTTTAACGGGAATTTCTTTTTTTGTTTGTGCTGATGAAGTATGATAACATATCAATCCAACTACAAAAAATACAATTCTCCGTTTGTAAAAGACTGGCTTAAAAATGTTTAACACGTTGCAAATATATAGGAGGGAGTGGAAATATTTTCCATCGTCAGTTGGAAACAACCGACAGCACACTTTGCGTACAACTTTGCGGTCACGTGTTTCGATTAGTAGTGCGGTCAGGTCTTTCCTCCAGTAGTGTTGTCAGGTGTTTCCACCTGACCTAGTTCATTCCTACCTTTGTGCCATGGTTATACAATCCCCAAAATTCACCTTACGCCCTTTGAGAATGGAAGATGCAGAGCAGATGGCTGCGTTTTGCAATAACAAAAAACTGTGGATTAATATGCGTAATCGTTTCGCCCATCCTTATCATACAGAGCATGCAGAAATATTTATTGCAGATGTTTTAACACGTGATCCCGTCAATGTTTTGGGAATAGAAATAGAAGGGAAAATTTATGGAACAGTGGGCATTTTCCCTGGTGAAGATGTATATAATAAAAGTGGTGAACTGGGTTATTGCCTTAGCGAAGAACATTGGGGGCATGGCATCGCCACCGAAGCAGTGAAATTATTTTTGGAATTATATGTTGCTAAGAATTATAATTTAACTCGAGTTTATGCTACCGTTTTTGGTTGGAATCCAATTTCCAGAAAAGTATTAGAAAAGAATGGTTTTGTATTAGAAGGCATCGGCAAAAATGCAATATATAAAGATGAAGAGTATACGGATGAGTATCGGTATGCGAAGATGTTGTGAGACCATCCACACCCTCATGCTGAACTTGTTTCAGCATCTAAGCCACAAAGAAATGCTGAAATAAATTCAGCATGACGACCTTCTCTACTTTATAAATCTTCTAAAATCTTCATTTGTTAATCCTTGTTCATTATTCTGTTGTTTTAAGTTTTATATGTCTTTAGTCTTGGCATTACGCAGGCTCACTATTGTGTTGCCGTCGCGGCGTCATCCTGAACTTGATTCAGGATCTCGTTAATATATAGATGCTGAAATAAATTTAGGATGACGTTCGTCTCCGAAATTTAGAGATTGCCACGCCTCTTTTTTAAGCTAACATTTTCAACCTTGGCATTTTTCTTAAAAAGGCTCGCCATGACGGTTTGATATAGTAATTCGTAATTGAAGTTTCGTAATTTGCAATTAAAATTTCAGCCCTAACTGTTATACTATCAATTATATTGCCTACCTTTGCCGAAAATTTATTAATGATATCATTTGCAGAACTAGGTCTAGACGACCGACTTATTCAGGCTATTACTGACCTGAACTTTACCACCCCCACCGAGATTCAAGAAAAAGCCATACCTGTATTATTATCAGGTGAAAAAGACTTTATAGGATTAGCACAAACAGGCACAGGAAAAACCGCTGCCTTTGGCTTACCATTGTTGCATTTCGCCCAAGGAATCAAGAAAAACCCAATGGCATTGGTAATATGCCCCACACGCGAACTGTGTATGCAGTTGGTGAAGGAAATGGAGTTGTTCAAAAAGTATTTACCAGGCATAGACGTAACCGCAGTGTATGGTGGAACTTCCATCTCTATGCAAATTCGTGATTTGAAAAGAGGAACCAATATCGTTATCGCTACCCCAGGCCGACTCATCGATTTGATTGAACGCAAAGCTGTGAATTTAGCCAATGTACAATATGTAGTTTTGGACGAGGCCGATGAAATGTTGAACATGGGTTTCCGTGAAGATATTGAATTCGTATTACAGAACACGCCTTCGCGTCAATGCACATGGTTGTTCAGTGCTACCATGCCAGCAGGCGTGAGGCAGGTGAGCAAAAAATATATGGATACGCCTGTGGAGGTTACCATTGGTTCAGCAAATACTACCAACAAAAATATCGACCACCAATATTATATAACTTCGCATCGCCATCGTTATGATACCTTAAAACGTATTATAGATTTTAACCCCGGCATGTATGGCATTATATTTACCCGTACAAGGGCCGATGCACAAGATATCACCGATAAATTAACCCGTGAAGGTTATGATATCGATGCCTTGCATGGTGACTTATCGCAACAACAACGCGATAAAGTAATGGGACAATTCCGTGATAGAAGTTTGCAATTATTAATAGCAACCGATGTGGCCGCAAGGGGTATTGATGTAAAAGAAATTACGCACGTAATCAATTACGAATTACCCGATGAAATTGAAGTATATACGCATAGAAGTGGGCGTACAGGCCGTGCAGGCAATGCAGGAATTAGCATGTCTATTATAACTCCGCGTGAAAATGGTAAATTCGCTCAGATACAAAGATTGTCCAAAGCAAAATTCAATAAACTAGAAATTCCTTCTGGCACTGATGTTTGTCGCAAACAGTTTTTTGAGTTTATTGGTCGCTTGCAAAAAGCAGATATATCTCATGGCAATTATGAAACTTATATGCCATTGCTCACAGAGAAATTTGCGGACATGAGCAAGGAAGAAATACTGCAACGCGTAGCTGCGATGGAGTTTGACCGTTTCTTAAAATATTATGAGAATGCAGAAGATTTGAATGCCCGTGAAGGATTTAATGATCGTGGGGATAGTCGTAGCAGAGGCGGGGACCGCGGTGGCGATAGTCGTGGTGGCAGCAGAGGTGGAGAAAGAGGCGGTGACCGTGGCGGAAGAGGTAACGACCGTGGAGGTGATAGAGGCGGAGATAGCCGCGGACGTTCATCATTTGGAGTAGATGATACCAACAAAGAAAGATTATATATAAATGTGGGTATGAAAGATGGTTTTTATAAAGCCAGCTTCCTACAATTTGTATTAGATATGAGCGATTTGCGTAAAGACAATTTGGGAAGTGTGGAGCTTCACAAACTGCATAGCATTGTATATGTAGATCGCAAACTTGCTGGAAAAATGGTGGAAGCAATCGACCGCAAAAGCTATAAAGGCCGAAAGCTGAAGATGAATGTGGACCAAGAATAATGTATAATGTACGATATACGATATACGATATTTGATTCAGAATATATGATATAAAGAGTGTGACCTATTTTGGGTTAGGTTCTATCTTATTTTTTGCTTTTATTTCTCATTGTTTTAATAGTTGCCACAGTGATGGACAGAATTTTGTTCGCTTCCTTTTTAATAGATTGGATTTTGTTTGAGGTCAGCATATTGCTTTCTTCTATAATTTCCAACCAATAAATAGTTTCGTCCGTTTCTTCCTCAACTATCTTTAGTTTATAAATATAGTCTGCTTCAGACTTTGCCCTGCAAGCAGCTCGATAGTGGGCTCCAATAGAAGTCGAACTTCGTACGATTTGTTTTGCTATTGCCCAACCAGATGGCTTATTGGGCAATTCATCGATGGGCATAATAACGTCTAGTCCAATCTTTTTCGTTTGCAATTTGATTTCTTCCTTCATAATAGTATTAATATAAAAAACAAACATACTATTAAAAGCAATAAATATCTCAAATGTTATTTCCCGTACATCGTACATCGTAAATAAACAAGCGTCAGCCACATCCATCGTACTCGCCGCGGCGAGCTACATCGTAAATAAATTATATATTAAAACTATAGAAAAGCCTAAGCCTAGCTCCAAAATTCAAATCGTTTCTTCTATAAGGCACAGAAATAATTTGTTTGTTGACATATATATATGCTTGTACACCAAAATTTTTCCATATCTGTTTTTGTGCACCAACCGCTAAAGACATATTATTTAAACGTGGAATTTTGGGGACTACTTCAAAACCTAATCGTTCCTCTCTATTGCCTGGGCCAGGGAGCCTATGTGTGAAATCAATTTTTTGTTTGCTGTATAATTCTACATCTGTAGCAAGGCTTGCTAATAGTGTAATTTTATTATTTAATGAATACCGATAAGAAACTTGTACCGGCAATTGTAATAGTATAGCATTGTGAATATTGATATCTTTTATATTGTTACTATCGGGAGGCAATTGTTTGCGAAATGCTTGATGAAAACTCTTACCTTGAGGATCACGCCATTCACGCCCATCACGAAAATGTTCATCTTTTAAAAACACCATTTTTACTCCTGCCGCCGCACTAAAGTTTTTGTGAAAAACATATTCAACAAATACATTCATGCTTTTGGCAGGCTTCCTCAATTCCATATTGCCGCCGATACCAGCCAATATATATTTTTTGCTTGATGGTTTTTTAGGACGGACATTAGGTTGGGGAACAGAATCTATAATACGCTCTGTAGAATCAATAGACTCCAAAGGCTTGATATCATTATTTGCAAGTGTTCCCTTGTTTTCTTTTGGAAGTATAATATCCTCAGATTTTTTTTGTATACTATTTTCAAAAGCTATTTTATTTTCTTTTGGTAAAACATTAACAGGATTACTAATATTTCTATCCTGATTTGTATTTGAATTCTGTACTTTATTTTTAGCTATTGGAGTAGAACCTTTGTCATCATTAATATTATATTTTTGTTTTGGAGATTCTGTATTCTTATTAATGTTTATATTGTTAATATTTGCTGATGAAGTAGCAGGTATTGTTTCTTTTATATAAACCGTATCTGGTTTCGATGTTGGTATTTCTTGTTTGTTAATTCTTAAGTTATTAATAGTTTCTGTGAGTTGTTCTTGTTTGTTCAGTTGTATTATATTCCAAATTGTGAGGCCAATTATCGATATCCCGATTACCGAGACAGCGGCTTTTGCAAATAAAGTTTTTGCAAAAGGCACACGCAAGTTTTTGCTAACAAAGCTATTTACTTTATCAATGTCGGCATCAGTATATTGTGGGTTGATGCTATCCATCTTGCGACGGATCGAATCATCAAAATTATCAGTTTTCATGTATTTTTAAATTTTTTTGTCCATATACTATATATAAATGGGGGTAATTATTTTTAATTAGAGCTTGCAGTTTTTTGCGTGCATCTTGAAGATTAGATTTTGAAGTACCTTCTCTGATGCCCAGCAATTCAGCAATTTCACGGTGGTTATATCCTTCTACTACATATAAAGTGAAAACCATTCGGTATGACGGAGGTAATTGTTGCACGAGTTTCAGTATTTCTTCGGCAGCAATTTTCCCGATTACATCTTCGCTCACATCTAAGGCTTCTATATTATCCAAACTGTCTTGGTTATTATATTTTTGCCACTTGCGATAGTAATCAATTGCAGTATTTACCATGATGGTTCTCAACCATGCTTTGAACGGTTGTGCGTGATCATATTTATTCAAATTATTAAACACTTTCAAAAAACCATCATTGATCATTTCTTCGACTTCCTCAACACTTGCAGCATATTTTATGCAAATGGTTTTCGCATAGCCGAAGAACAATTTGATAAGTGCCCTCTGAGCTCGCGGACTATTGTCCTGACAGGCTTTGATCACACTCTCCAAATCGTGTTCGTTGTATCGGGTGTTCTTATTGAAAAACAAATTGGCTTTTATTTAATTACTATTACGAAACAAATTTAAAATAGGTGGGGTATACTTGATACTTATTTCAAAAATACTGTCCTAAATTTTACTTTCAGATTGTAATGACTTGAAGATAACTGCCTTCTCAAATTATTTATATTCTTTCCCCACCTTTTAGTATCTTGCCCCGTAATAATCATTTGACAACTTTGATAGGTTACTGGCCTAGGCAGCGTGGTCAAATTAACCCCGCCGCGGCGGAAACCATCAATCATTAACCATTATACAAAAGCCATGAACAAAAAAAGCACATTATTATTGGGAATTTTCCTTTTATTTTTTAGCATCACACGAGCCCAGCAATGGGGCGACTATACACTATACGCCACACAAAATGGAACTACTGCAAATTTGTTAGATACTAATGGAAATATATATCATACTTGGACTTTCCCTTCAACTAAGAAAACAGGTTATTCCACTTATATGTTACCAGGTGGAAGTTTGATGCGAACCGTGGCCCGTGCAGGTAATTCATTTAGTGGTGGTCCTATTTGTGGTGAAGTGCAAAAAGTAGATTGGAACGGAAATGTAGTTTGGGATTTTGTATACTCAACCACCACTTACTGTACCCATCATGATATATGTCCCATGCCCAATGGAAATGTACTATTAATTGCCTACGAGTCGAAAACTGCGGCTGAGGTAACACAAGCTGGTTCTTCAAAAAATATAGTGATGTGGCCAGATAAAATTGTGGAAATAAAACCTACAGGTGCCACCACAGGCGATGTAGTTTGGGAATGGCATGCCTGGGATCATTTGGTGCAAAACTATGATAATACAAAAAGTAATTACTATAGTTCCATTGTCAACCATCCCGAGTTGTTAAATATCAATTATAAAACAGCACAGGATTGGATACACATGAATGGAATATCATACAATGAGGAACTGAGCCAGGTCTGCTTTAGTTCACATTTTTTGAACGAAATATATGTAATAGATCATAGTACAACAACTGCCGAGGCTGCTACACATAGTGGTGGAAAATCAGGCAAAGGAGGAGATTTATTATACCGTTGGGGAAATCCTCCTGCTTACGGAGCAAATGCAACAGCTACCATCAATGCAGTTCACGATGCACACTGGATTCCTAAAGGTTGTCCCAATGCAGGATATTTGGTAGGTTTTAGTAACGAAGGTATATCTGCTACGCAATCTGCAGTGTTTCAAGTTTCACCACCGTATAATGGTTATACTTATGCTATCACACAAGGACAAGCATATACACCCACATCTTATACAAAAGTGCATGCCTGCAAAGGCCATACAAAAAATATGGGTGGTAGTCAGCAGTTGCCAAATGGAAATATGTTAGTTTGCATTGCACAAGCGGGTTATATATATGAGATCGATTCTTCAGGAAACCTATTATGGTCAACCACAACATCAGGTGCGGTGGCTAAAGCTTTCAGATACAGCAAATGTTATATAACTGGAGGTGATACACCTATCATTTCTCAAAATATAAATTCTTTAATGTCGAGTAGTGCAGCGAGTTATCAGTGGTATTTTAATGGTAGCCCGATTGCAGGAGCAACTTCCCAAACTTATAGCCCAACTCAGAAAGGCATGTATCAAGTGCAAATTGTAAATGCGAGTGGTTGCAGTGCAATTTCAAATCAATTAAGTTTCTATTTTAATAGTATTAATACGTTATCAGATAATAACAATTTGAATATATATCCAAATCCAACAGATGGTATAGTTAATATAGAAGGAAGCATTGCCAAAGAGCAGTTTGAGATTTATATTCGTGATATTACAGGCAGATTGATCAGTAAAACTAAAAATACGAATATACTTGACCTGTCAACATTTAACAAAGGAATATATGAATAAGATTATTGTAACTATTTTTTTAGGCCTAATTGTAAACTTTTCTTTTGCAAAAAGAGTAAAGTTCGCTGTAAGTATGTTGGGACAAGATTTAAGCCCCAATGGAATACATGTAACTGGCGATTTTCAAACTTCTGCGGGCTATACAGGTGGAAATTGGCAAGCTGATGTAACAAAAATGGTAAAAGAATTGGATACCAATATATACAGTATAATCGTTGATATCCCTGCTTTCACTAAGTATGAATATAAATTTGTGAATGGAGATAAATTTTACGAAGTAGAATTTGTTCCTGTTGAATCGAGAGTAGGCTATAATTTCAATGACAATCGTTGGTTATTTGTGGACTCACTAGCCAATGATACTACTTTTGTTGGTGCAATTTTGTTTGCAGGGAATGCACCCGCAGGGCTTAATTTAGTACGTTACATGGTCGACATGCAAACAGTTGCAACGATTGCTTTAAATGGCGTTCACTTGGCAGGAAATTTTCAGTCATGGAGTCCAAACAATATTCGTTTATATAGTTTTGGAGATAGTATATATGAGATTATTTCTTATGTGAATATAGGAGATTATGAATTTAAATATTATAATGGAAATACTTTGGCAAATTCTGAAATTGTTCCCCAAAGTTGTGCTGTAAATTCAAATCGGGAAATTCATGTGAGCAAAGACACCGTGCTTAGTGCAGTGTGTTTTTCAAAGTGTAGCAGTTGTTATAATACAGGTTTTGAAACGGTGATGTCCATGATTAACTATACTGTTTATCCAAATCCAAGTAGCGGTTTTATTACCGTAAATTTTCATGATAATATTATCTATCACCATATCACTTTAACAGATGTTACAGGAAAAGAAATTGGCAACTATGATATATACAATGACACTAATTTCAAAATTGAAAAACAGGCTTTGAGCAAAGGCATCTATTTCGTGAATGTCTTTACTGGAAATGGTCTTCGCTCATCTCAAAAACTTGTTGTTAATTAGTATGCTTAGAGAGTTTTATAAATTGGCCTTACTATTTTTAGTGCAATTCCCCGTTGTAAATGCATTTTCCCAAACCACATTTTATGATATAAATACCATTCAAAAAATTGAAGTAGTATTTACGCAAACCAATTGGGATTATCAAATGGATACCTCGAAATTAGGAGCAGAGGGGTATATCATGGCCCAGTCTGTTACAGTAAATGGGGTGAAATTCGACAGTGTGGGCGTAAAATATAAAGGGAGCAGTTCTTATGATTCTTCTTATATAAAGAATCCTTTCCATTTTGCTTTAGATAAATACAAAGACCAATCATACCAAGGTTTTACAGATATAAAATTATCCAACGATTATGCCGATCCTTCCATGATTCGTGAAGCATTGTCGTATCAGATTTTAAAGAATTATATGGTTTGTCCTAGAGCAAATTTTGCTCAATTATATATCAATGGAAACTACATGGGCTTGTTCACCAACGATGAAGATATTAATAAGAAATTTTGTACTGAACATTTTTACGTAGCTAAAAATACGTTCATCAAATGCAATCCATTAAGCAACCCAGGACCCACTGTGAAAAGCAATTTGAAATATATAAATGCAGATAGCTCAGCTTATAATAATTTCTATGAGGTGAAATCGAAAAATGGTTGGAATGAGCTTGTAGCTTTATGCGATACTATCACCAATCACCCTGCAAAAATTGATGCTATGATGGATATGGACCGTGCAATTTGGATGCTTGCTTTTAATAATGTATTAATTAATTTGGATAGTTATACAGGAGCATTTGCCCAAAATTATTATTTATATAAAGATAAAACCAATCGCTTTAATCCCATTATTTGGGATATGAATATGTCGTTTGGTGGATTTCCATTTGTGGGAAGTTCTAATAGCAGCATGGGCAGTTTAACGGTGGCCAATATGCAACAGTTGCCTATTAATATTCATGCTTCAGACCCTTACTGGCCGCTTATCAATTTGGTGTTGAACAACACATCTTATAAGAAAATATATATGGCTCATATACGTACCATTGCCGGACAAATGTTTGCTAATGGCAGTTATGAAACTATTGCTACTTCAATGCAAAATTTAATTGATACTGCGGTGAAAGCAGACAATAATAAATTCTATTCTTATACGCAGTTTCAAAATGCGATGACTGCTAACAATACATTCGGAAGTTATACGGTGCCCGGAATTAAAACCTTGATGGATGCACGCATCACCTATCTGAAATCCACTACAGATTTTCAGTATGCTCCACCAGTGATAAGTGCCGTTTTAGCAACATCTGCCACCTTATATTCGTCGGTTCATATCTCAGCCAATATCACAAATGCCAGTATCGTTTACCTAGCTTTTCGTTTTGATTCTTCACAAAAATTTATCAAAATACCCATGTACGATGATGGTTCTCATAACGATGGTGCGGCAGGCGACAATATATACGGAGAAGCTTTTACCATGTTGGCATCCTTTGCACAATATTATATTTATGCTGAAAATTCGAACGCGGGAATATTCTCCCCTGAACGTGCCGAGCATGAATTTCATTTGCTCAGTATATCATCGAATATAACAACGGCAAACGAAACTATAAGTAGTTTTGAAATATATCCCAATCCCGCAAACGAATTAATTGTTTTAAACTTTGAGCAATCTAGTAAGAACTCCCAATTATATATATATAACGCTACTGGCCAAATTATTTTAACAGAAACAATAAAGCCTAATCTATATATCAATACTACTGATTTTGCGAATGGGATTTATTTTGTAAAAGCGGCGAATGGGAAAGTGAAAAAGTTTGTGGTGCAGCATTGAGTATGAAGTGGCAAGTGGGAATTGAGAAGTGGGAAGTTTTGTTTGTGTTAGCACTTCAGCTTCTGACTACTAACTTTAAACTTCTAGCTCCTAACTTCTAGCTTCAAACTTCTAGCTTCAAACTTCTAGCTTCAAACTTCAAACTCCTAACTTCTAGCTTCTAGCTACCTTTTAACTTTCCCCATTTACCTTCGTTCACCTTTCCAACATGTAACTTCAAAATAACAAAAATTATGATGTTCAAAAATCGACCCCTTAAAAATCTGTTGACCATTGGTATGATATTAATTGGTGGCAGTGTAATTTACTTTTCGTTTGCCAATAAAGTAATGATGCAGAACTTTAGCATCAATATTAAGAATGGCGATGACATGATTAATCTGCCGGGAGTGCGGATAGAACTTTCAAACTCGGTTAATAATTATTCATTGCTAACAAACGCTTCTGGATACTATTCCTCATGGATTGCTCCTGGAAAGTACCGCATTAAAATTAGTAAAACAGGATTTATTGAAACAACTGATTCTATCACCCTTATATACAAATTGATGTTGGAAGTAAAAATGTACCCTAAACTGAAAGCTACTATTATCAATACGCTAACCCGTGTAAAAAAAGATAGTGCTAGTATAATATTAATTGAAGACAGTATGGACAAAATGATTGAACCGACAATTTCAAGAGATAGGCTAAAATATGATAAATCAAGATCATTAGGCTATAAAGATGAGTCAGATTATTCTGTGCCAGCAACTACATACGACAAGGTTGCTCCTCCTACTCCTGGGGGTGCCAAATATTATAAAACCACCTCAACGTCTTCGAGAACTGATATGCCTGCAAAACGGAAAATATCAGAATCGGCTGTAATGAAAAGTGTTGATGTAGATTTTGACATTACTTATGATGATAATAAAATTGTAAAAGCAGGCCTACTCACTGCCGGCGAAGTAAACGACTTTAGCAAATGGAATATGTGGAATGATATAGCCGAAGGTGATTTGAAAATACATAGCAGTGTTTGGAAAATGCAACCAAAATTTAGATATACGGTGCAGGTAACAAATAGTAATAGTTTTCCAGTAATTAATGCCACAGTAAAACTTATTGATAAAAAGGGAAATATTATATGGACTGCAATGAGCGACCAAACGGGTAAGGCAGAATTATGGGCTGAATTATATAATGCTCAACAATCGCAAAACGCGAGTTATGATGCGAGTATTATTATACAAGATAAAGTTATCAAAATAAATAATTTAAAACCTTTCAAACAAGGAATTAATTTTATAAAAGTAACAGAAGGATGTAGTAAAGCAGATACGGTTGATATTGCCTGGGTGGTTGATGCCACAGGGAGTATGGGCGATGAGATAGCTTTTTTGAAAACGGAATTAAATGATGTGATGCTAAAGGCCAAAGAAAAACATCCTGATTTGAATTTTCGTTTGGGTTCTGTTTTTTATCGTGATTTTGGTGATGCATATTTAACCCAAACCAGTCAGTTGAGTTCTGATATCAATCAAACGGTAAACTTTATCAAAAACCAAAATGCAGGCGGCGGTGGCGATTTTCCAGAGGCGGTTGATACAGCATTGAGTACAGCCATGAATAAATTAAACTGGAGCAAAAATGCAAGAACGAAATTACTATTTTTAGTTTTGGATGCACCTCCACATACAAATCCAGCCGATATAGATCGTGTGAAAAAAGCAATAGAAAAAGCGGCAAAATTGGGTATACACATCATACCTGTGGCATCGAGTGGGGTTGATAAAAGTACAGAATATTTGATGCGTTGTTTGGCGTTGACTACCAATGGTACTTATGTATTCCTAACGGATGACAGCGGTATAGGAGGATCGCATATAAAACCCACTACCGATGAATATAAAGTAGAAACTTTGAATGGTTTGTTATTGCGTTTGATAGATCAATATACTTTAATGGTAAGTTGTACGAAACAATTGCCCGATACTTTCAAACAAATACTAAAAGATACCATGCAAGTGGTAAATCGTTTTAATATAAAAGATACTGCAAAATTTGACAGCACACAACTTACGCAAACCAAGAAAGATAGTATTGTAGAACCGCATCTCAAATTTGCCAATTGGAAATATTATCCAAATCCAACCACTGGCCCCTTAACCGTTGAAATTGAGGGTCAAATAAACGAATTATTTTTAACAGATTTTGGAGGTAAAATATTGATGCGTTTCCAACCGGGTAATGAAAGAATATTTAATATAAATTTGGAACAATATCCATCGGGAGTATATTTATTACGTTATTATTATGGTGATAAGCTACTGGATGGAAAAGTTGTTGTGATGCATTGATGCTATTTTTCACCTTTTGGAAAGTTTCAAACTTTCCAAAAGGTGAAAATAATATCAAAAATATGATTAACTTTGGCGTTCGTTTTCCACCATGCCTCAGACCCAAAAACTTTCTGAACTAGTCAATGAAATTGATGCAACCCTAAGAAATAGGTTTGATGGCAGAACTTTTTGGATAAAGGCTGAGATAACTGATGTGAAAAAATATATAGATAAACGTTGGTGCTTTTTAAAGTTTATCGAGAAAAGTGGAAGTGCAATTACCACAGAAATTAAAGCAGTGTTTTGGGCGAACTCTTATATACATATACAAAATTTTGAAAAAGAAACACAACAAACATTTGCTAGCGGATTAGAAATTACCTGCAACGTAAGAGTCCGATTCCATAAGCGTTTTGGGCTCGATTTGGAAGTTTTGGAAATTGATTTTGCGTATGCTATCGGTAAATTAGAGCTCGAAAGAAAGCAGATACTAGAGAGATTATTAAAGGAAAATCCCAGTATTAAACTTTTAGAAAGCGGAAATTATAGTACGAATAATAATCGGGCAATATTACCCACGGTTATTCAAACTATAGCTTTAATTACGGCTCCAAACTCTGATGGGCAAAGGGACTTCAATAAAGTAATAGAAAAAAATAAATATGGATATGCGTTTGTAGCTCATTCATTTTTAACCCAAGTGCAAGGTGATAATGCCAGTCAATTAATTATAGAACAATTGAAATTAATTGAAGCAAGTAAAACCAAATTTGATATCATAGTTATCGTACGAGGTGGTGGTTCCGATATAGATTTTAAATCGTTCAACGATTATGAACTTGCAAAATGTATAGCATTATTCCCTGTTCCCATCCTTACTGGCATAGGCCACGACCGTAATACCAGTATCGCTGATTTGATGGCCCGCCAACATAAAACACCTACCGAAGTAGCAAGTTTTATATTGGATACCAATTATAATTTTGAATATAATATATTGTTATTAAAACAAAAACTATCACAGCGAATAAAAGAATTGATTGAAGGTGCTAAAGACGATTTGAAACATTATAAGCAACGGGTAAAAAATTTGAACCCAACCACAATTCTTAAAAAAGGATTTGCTATTATATATAGTGATGATAAGATTGTAATAGATCCAAAAAATATAAAAAACAATGCAGAGGTGAAAACACTGTTGCAAAATGAAATGATATATAGTAAGGTAAGCAAAATAGAAAAAAATGAAAAACTTGACTTATAAGAAAGCGTTCTCCGATCTCGAGAAATTGGTAGACCAAATCGAAGATGACGAAATCCAGCTAGACACACTTGCTGATAAAGTAAAGCAAGCCAATGAGCTTATTAAGTTTTGTGAAACTAATTTACGTAGTATTGAAAAGGATGTGGAAGTAGCGATGGGAGAGGGGAAGAAGGGTAGGAAGAAAGGTTGAGATTTACCTTGTTAGCAGTGTAGAACCATGTTAGTGCTTGTACCTATAATCAAATTATGTGCTGTAGATGCGATTATCCCGAAACTCAATATATAATAGTCCAAAAAAAGAGGACTAATCCCCCCGAATGCTTTCGGGATGTAGTTCGGCAGTACCATTCTACAAACCAATTCGCAACAGGCGGAGAACTATTATAGTTTAAGAAATGATATTATTTCATTAACGCATCCTTAACTTAAGGAACTTCGGTCAACAGTTTCAACTAAAAATTTAATAAGAAAAAGCTTAATTCAATTTCTTCACTGCCGCCACTTTTTTATCATCTTCTAGTTTCAAACTTTTCTGCCATTCTTCAATATAGGCCGATTCAAAGTCGGAGAATTGTGTTTGGTTTAGCGTATAAGCATATATATAATACTGAGGCGATGCCCCCGCACTAATTTTTTTGTCTCTTCTCACATAAGATACCGCTACTTTTTTACTGGCTTCGGCTTTGGTGATATTGGAAGTGGTTAAGAAAAAAGTGATTTGTTCGGCGATACTACAACTCGATAAAAAATAGTTAAAATGGTCTATCAAATATTGAGGTTCTTTTTTCATAGGGAGCTCAAATTGTAAATCAGAATTCGGATCTATCAATATAATAGAAGGCAATTTATATACATTATACTTCTTTGCTATACTATTGCCATTACTGCTCGATATTTCTGCATCTAAACAATTATATTGGTTCTTCAAAACATTCACTATTTCGACACTAGACATAATTTCACGGGTGAATTTTTTACTGTCGTAGCAATGCGAGGAATGCACATATACCAATAAAGGACGGTGTTCTTTCTTAGCAAATTCTAGTGCAGAGTTTATATCGTGATGTGTAAAGCATTTGGGCAGTGCAGATTTTGCACTGTAAACTACAGTAGTTATAGACAAAAATAATAGTATATTTTTCATTATAGTTTCCAGTTAGGGTATGCAATGATAGCTTAGGTAGCAATTTAATTTCAACATTATTTTTATGATATTAACAGTTTATGAACATATATTTTAAAATCTATATTATTCTTAGAAATGTATGCTATCAACTACTTTTCCATACTGTGTATTATACTGTACAGGTTTAGGTATTTGTACTGAATAATCTTTTTAAGTCCCTAAATTTATTTTATTCCTGTAGTTTTGAACCAAGATTGAACGCAGAAAAACATACAGCTATTGTTAAACAAATAGCCCAAGAACTTGGGTTTTCGTTTTGTGGAGTTTCCATTGCAGGTTTTTTGGAACATGAAGCACCGCGATTGGAAACTTGGCTCACCCAGAATTTGAACGGGGAAATGAGCTATATGGCCAATTATTTTGATATGCGTGTCGACCCGACCATATTAGTGCCTGGGGCAAAATCGGTAGTTTCATTATTATATAACTATTATCCAAAAGATAAAAATATATATAATACAGGGGAGGTGAAAATAGCAAAATATGCCTGGGGAGAAGACTATCATAAAGTAGTAAAGAGCAAACTAAAAACAATGCTCAAAATGCTAAAAGAACAAATCGGAGACATTGAAGGGCGGGCTTTTGTAGATAGTGCTCCCATACTCGAAAGAGCTTGGGCCACAAAAAGCGGTTTGGGCTGGATAGGCAAAAATTCGATGCTCATCAATAAAAATTTAGGATCCTATTTTTTTATCGCTGAACTTATTATAGATTTAGAATTAGTTCCCGATAAAGCTCCCGTAAAAGATTATTGCGGAACCTGTACAGCCTGTATTGATGCCTGTCCTACGGATGCTATAGTATCACCACAAATTGTGGATGGTTCTAAATGTATATCATACTTTACCATTGAACTGAAAGATGAAATACCTAAGGAGTATCGTAGTAAAATGGATAACTGGGTTTTTGGTTGCGATATATGTCAAGACGTTTGCCCGTGGAATAAATTTTCAAAACCAAATAACGAACCCAGATTTGAACCCAATAAAGAGTTATTAAATATGAACGCTAAAGAATGGCTGGAAATTACGGATGAAGTTTTTGAAATAATGGCTAAAAAATCACCTATGATGCGGGCGAAGTTGAAGGGGATGAAGCGGAATGTTAGGAATACGAAGGAATAAGGAGTTTATGCCAATATTGCTAATTGGAATTATAATAATAGTAGTGAGGAGCTGTCACGTGCTGCTTTATGGGCTAAGCTACCGAATGGCCTTACTCCTTACTTCTATTTCCTTAGCAATAGCGTCCAAATCCTGATATATCATACATTTAAAATGCTTTTTGGGGCATGTATCTCTTCCTAGTTTTGAGCAGGGTCTGCATGATAATCCTTTTACTTCGGCGTTGTATTGTTTCACACTTTCATTCCCGTAATAAGGTGTCATTCCCATTTGGGGTGTAGTATTTCCCCAAATAGAAACCAGAGGTTTATTTAACGCAGCAGCAATATGCATCAACCCCGTATCATTGCTCACTACCACGGTTGATTTATCCATCAATAGGGCAGATTGATTTAAAGTGAGAACCCCTACATTATTATATATTTTTTTATATAATTTTTGCTCTACCCATTTGGCATCATCCATTTCTTTTGGACCACCTAAAAGTACAACAGGAAATCCAATTTTTTCAATGAGATCAACGAGTTTTGAATTGGGTAAACGTTTGGTGAAATGTGTGCCACCCATTACAATGCAACAATAGGGTGTATCAGGCACCATAGAGCCTGGTATATGTGGAGTATCATAATAATAATCCAGTCCTTTTCCATCGTCGTGAACGCCCAAAGGTTTTAAAGTCTGTATACATCGCAATGCGAAATGGGGAATTTGTATTTGTTTCATTTTAAAATTCACCATCAACCATTTTTGGAAATTATGCTTGCGAACTTTGTAGCTAGGCTTTTTTAATTTCATTGTCAACCTACGGCTGCGAAAATTGTTTTGTAAATCGATGACATAATCAAATTGTAATACTTTAAGTAAGGTGACGGTATCAATAAAACTCTCACCATATATATGTATACCGCCAATGTTGGGATTTGCACTTAGCACCTCTTTATACTGAGGTTTCACCAATAAATGAATTTCGCAGCTTGGAAATTGTTCCTTCAAACACCTAATGGCAGCAGTGATGAGAACCAAATCGCCAATGGAACTAAATCGTATGATGAGTATTTTTAACAAACTTTTTGACTATAAGGTTTTATGTCGGTATTGAATAACATATCTATGATACTTAGCCCCGTAACAAAACCAAATTTGGGTGCAAATACTTGCTGATATTTTTGTTGCGTAGCGGCCATCGCTATAAGTTCTTTGCGTTCCTCTTGTTTTTGTTGAGCTGGGTTTATGAAGGTATTTATTGATAATTCGATTGCTATCTGATCTATTTGCGATTGGGTGGGTTTTAGTTTATATATATTGAAAAGCATATCACTACTTGCAAGGTTCAAATCTATTAAAAAATTATAATTGTTAAGCAATATATTTTCAATTTTGTCTTTATAATAATAGTAAAAGGGGCTACTGCCATAAGCCGATGCAAGTGCTCTAATATGCTGTTTGACCCAATTAGTTTGGTAACTTATCTTTACGTCTCTGTATAATTGTTTGCTATTTGCTTTTTGTACCGGAATCACCAAATCCAAAGAGCCATTGGCATCCAAAATTGTACAGCGGTTGCGAATAGTTTGTTTGATATATAATCCATCGACCACCCAGTTGATATTTTCACAGTGGGTCATAGCGGCGAAAAGCTGCACTGGCGGCAGATAAGTGGGGTAGAATTGGCAAGGAGCTATTTCGGCTGTCAAATTATATTTGCTATGGAGTGGATTTATCCTTACTTTTGCGGCAAAATTAGGCCAAGTTTTGCTTATTGATTAGCAGTGCCAAAATAAACCAATTATTATAATGAAATTAGCCGCATACCGATTTACCCTTCCCGAAAAACTAATAGCAAGCTACCCTACTCCTAACAGAGACGATGCTCGTATGATGGTGGTTGATAGAACCAAAAAAACCATCAAACATAAAATGTTCAAAGACCTTCTTGGGTATTTCAAAGAAGGCGACGTAATGGTGTTCAACAATACCAAAGTGTTCAATGCCCGCATGTACGGTAGCAAAGAAAAAACAGGTGCTAAGATTGAAGTGTTCTTGCTTCGTGAGCTCAACAAAGAAATGCGTTTGTGGGATGTATTGGTAGACCCTGCCCGTAAAATAAGAGTAGGCAATAAACTATATTTTGGCGATGATGATTTACTGGTAGCCGAAGTAGTTGACAATACAACTTCACGTGGTCGTACCATTCGTTTTTTGTTTGATGGTAATGATGAACAACTTTGGAAAACAATTCAAACTTTGGGCGAACCTCCAGTTCCAAAATATATAAACCGCCCAGTAGAAGATTTGGATTCTGAACGTTTCCAAACAATTTTTGCAAAGCACACAGGTGCTGTAGCTGCCCCAAGTGCAGGTCTACATTTTAGTAGACAAACCTTGATGCGTATGGAGATAAAAGGTATAAAAACTGCTGAACTTACTTTGCATGCCAGCCTTGGTTCTTTTAAAGCCGTGGAAGTAGAAGATTTGACCAAACATAAAATGGATTCTGAAAGTTTGCATATCGAACAGGAATGCTGCGATATAGTGAACAATGCTACCATCAATAAAAAGAAAATTTGTGCCATTGGTGCTACTACTTTGCGTGGTTTAGAGACTTCGGTTTCCTCTACCAAAACATTGAACCCTTTTGATGGTTGGACCGATAAATTTATTTATCCTCCTTACCAATTCAAAATATGTTCGAGCATGCTCACCAATTTCCACCATCCTGAATCTACCTTGTTGATGCTAACCTCCGCATTATTGGGATACGATTTCACCTTTGAATGTTATAATGAAGCAATGAAAGAAGAGTACAGGTTTCTCGCTTACGGCGATGCCATGCTAATCATATAATTACTGTGAAACGGTTTGCAATAATCGTTGCGGGTGGCTCAGGCCAAAGGATGGGTGGCGATTTGCCCAAACAGTTTATGCTTTTAAACGGCAAGCCCATTTTATTTCATACGTTATCAGCTTTTCAAAAGGCCATTCCCGATATTAATTTGATTTTGGTACTGCCCCAAAACGAAATTGAGACATGGACTCAGCTCTGCAAAAGTTATCAAATGGTATTTTCAACACAAATTGTGGCGGGCGGAAATACCCGATTCCAATCTGTGGATAACGGATTGAAATTAGTACCAAATGAAGAAGGTGTTTTGATTGCAATACACGATGGCGTGCGGCCTTTGGTAAGTGCGACATTAATTCAAAAGTGTTTTTCAGCAGTTACTTTAGATATCGGAGTAGTGCCTATTACCAAGCTTAAGGAAAGCATCGTTAACGCAAATAATTTGCAAATGGTTGACAGGGAAAATTTAAGGTCGGTGCAAACTCCCCAAATATTTCCTGCAAAAAAATTGAAAGATGCTTACGAATTTTGTAGCATACTCGACCCTTTAGGAAATGGGTTTACCGACGACAGCAGTGTGTTTTCAAAATCGGGCTATAAAATCAATAGTGTAGCGGGCGAGTATAGCAATATAAAAATAACAACAGCCGACGATATAATTATAGCAAGTGCTTTATTAGATTCAATTCAATAATATTTTATGGAACAACCTATTAAACTAGATTTATTATTTTTTGCTGCACATCCCGATGATGTGGAGATTGCCTGCTCGGGTACGCTCATCAAACATCTTAAAATGGGATACAAAGCGGGTATTATAGATCTGACACGTGGAGAGTTAGGAACCCGCGGCAGTGCCGATATTCGTGACAAGGAAGCAGCAGCTTCGTCAAAAATATTGGGATTAACCGTCCGTGAAAATTTAGACTTGGGCGATGGTATATTTGAAAACAACCATGAGACCCGATTAAAAGTGATAGAAGTAATTCGCAAATACAGACCTGCGGTTATTTTTATGAATGCACCCAGCGATCGTCATCCCGACCATGGGCGAGCAGGACAGTTAGAATCGGAAGCGTATTTTTATTGTGGCTTACCCAAGATTGTGACTCAGTATCCCGCATGGAGACCAAAAGCGGCCTACCATTATGTGCAAGATGTACGATTACAACCCGATTTTTTGGTAGATATTACAGCAGAGATGGACCAAAAGTTTGAAGCATTAATGTGTTATAGTAGTCAATTTCATGATCCTAATTCCGACGAGCCACAAACCTCGATCTCAACCCCTCAGTTTCTCAATTTTCTTAAAGCCCGCTTTGCCGATTTTGGTAGACCAATAGGGGCAGCCTATGCCGAAGGATTTATTTGCCATAGAACACCTGGGGTGAAGGATGTGATGAAGGATTTGGTGTAGGAAATTTACCTCACCATGGCGAGTATGATGTACGATGTATGATGTGCGAGGTATGAATTAGGATTGCTACCTGTGGTTTTTTTAAGAGATTGCAAATTAGATTCATAAGTGATGCCGCCAGAAAAACCTGTTCTACTTTTTAAGTAGTAATCCTAGCGATAGTTATAAAAAGATGCAAAGCGAATAGAATTATGGTTAGTTTTTTCATTTATACCGAAACTCAATATATAATAGTCCAAAAGAAAGCTTTCGGGATGTAGTTCGCTAGTACCATTCTACAAACCTAAAATAGTCCAAAGACTATTTTAGGTTAAGAATTGGTATAACATTCTAAAAACTAATTCGCCACAGGCGGAGAACTATTAAAGTTTAAGAGTTGGTATTATATAAATAATTAGACTACCATCAATGCAATGCCCAATGGGAATATGTTGCATTATCCACTTACAGAGCATTCCTATTCCTTATAATAAGTATTTATATATTACTGTGGCAAAATATGGACGATTGCCTTTAAAAGACTGGTTTAGTGATAACCATGATGTGCAAAAGGGGCAAACAAATGTTTATACTTGGTTTTTTTACTTTTCACTTTTCTTACCCCAATCCTCTTAACTTTGCACCCGTTTAGTAAAGCATGCCAACAACAAGAAACCTCTTTATATTATTATCGGCTCTCACTATGGTCTCTTGTGGTAGCGATACGCCCTTTAGCAAGCCAGTTATAAAGGCAGATAGCACCCAAAAAGTAATTAACAAAGTTGAGGAGGAAGAAATTCCTGTTGTTAAAACCATTCCTGATGTGTATGCCAATCAAATTGCTCGATACATGGCAGGCTTATCGCAAGAGGGCGAAAATGAACTGAAAAATTTGGAGGGCATTGCCAAGTGGCAAACCTATAGCAAAAAGTTTGATACCCTATGGCGAAAATTGGAAAATAGCCGATTGAACAAAGAACGCAAATGGGCACAAACAGAAACATCGAATGCTGATGCCGAAACCAAATTTTTGTTCTACCCTTTTAGTGGTGCCGATTTTATGCACGGTTATACATTTTTCCCTAATGCCAGAAAAATGGTATTGATAGGATTGGAACCTCCGGGTAGTTTGCCTGAATTCGTTAATTTGAAACAAGACAGTGGCAAGGTTTATTTTTCATCTATTCAAAAATCATTGTTCTCGGTGATGCAATGGAGTTTCTTCCGCACCAATTCTATGGCGAAAGATTTGAAAACAAGAGAACTGGATGGCACGCTTCCACTAATCATGATATTTATGGCACGCACCGGAAATACGGTATTGAAAGCTCAGCCTATATATATAGATAGTAATGGTAAAGAAACTTTCAAAAGCTTCCCAAGTAAGAACCATAGAGGTGTGAAAGTGATATATAAATCGGTGGGCAGCGACCAGGAAAAAGAATTGTGTTATTATAAGGCCGATATAGCCGATGGCGGTTTAGAAGCCGATCGTGGCTTTTATAAACTATTACAGAGTTTCAATTTTCAAAGTACCTATCTTAAATCGGCATCGTACCTTATGCACAATAACTATTTCTCCAGGGTACGTTCTATTATATTAGAAAAATCGAAATATGTATTGCAGGATGATTCAGGAATACCGTTTAAATTTTTCAAAGCAGAAAAGTGGAATACGGTTTTATATGGAACCTATGATAAACCAATTAACCTCTTCTCCAATCGTTTTCAAAAAGACTTTAAAGAAGCTTATGGTGATAGTACCAAAGTTAAATCACTTCCCTTTGGAATAGGCTACGACTGGATGGAGAACACCAGTAATTTAATGTTGGCAACAAAGAAATAATTCCCATGAACAAATTATATATACTATCTTTTATTATCATGATTGCCGCATGCAATGGCAATAAACCAGTAGGGACTGACATAGTGAACAACCCAAAAACTGCCAGTGGAAAAAAGGGAACAGGCAAAGGCCCGATGCTGACATTTGATAAAATAACTCAAGATTTTGGTACTATTAAGAGTAACGGTTCGCACCCCGAACTTATTTTCAATTTCACCAATACGGGCGATGAACCTTTGGTTATCACCAATGTGCAAGCAGGCTGCAGTTGTACCACACCTGAGTGGCCTCGTGACCCCATTGCACCTGGAAAAGAATCATATATTAAAGCAGTGTTTGACCCCACAGGTAAAGGCACAAAGGATGGAATGCCACCCGTTGTGAAAACAATTTCTGTGCAATCGAATAGTAGCAAAGAACCTTTACAAACGCTTACCCTTACAGGGAAAGTAATTGAAGTAATTAACTAATAAATTCAACAAAAAAAATGATATATAATTTAATTCTAACAGAACTCCAAGATGGAGGTACCTCAAACATTCTATTTTTTGTAGCCATGTTTGCGGTCATTTATTTCTTTATGATTTATCCCCAAATGAAGAAACAGAAAAAGACAAAAAAGTTCAGAGAGGAAATTGCTGAAGGCACACAGATAGTAACCATTGGTGGACTTCATGCTAGAATTAGCAAAATGCATGATGATGGAACTATGATAGTAGATTGCGAAGGCACGAAATTACGTGTTGACCGTTCTGCAATTTCTATGGAAGCCACAGAAGCATTGAACAAAGTAGACAAGGAGAAAAAATAATCTTGTTATCTTTTTTACATAAACGTCTTTATATTATTATAATATTGGCGGCATTACCCACATGGGGTTTTGCTCAAACCACCACGCCTGTGGTTCCGCCTGATAGTATGATAATACAAGATAGTTTGGACGATGGCGATATAGAAGATGCAGTCGACTCCGTGTTTCACTATGAATTAATTCGACCTGCGGGTTTCCGATTCGATACCCTATTAATCCCCAGCAAACATTTATATAATACTTGGGATACTAATTTTATAGACCCCTACAGAGAAAATATGGTACTCCCTTTTGACTCTGTTAGCTTGGTTATATGCGATAGTTCAGGAGGATGTTCCTTTGTGCAACCCTGTACCAATGCCTCTACTTCAGGTTTTGGTTATAGGCGATGGGGGTGGGGCTATAAGTTCCACTATGGGATAGATTTCGGCCTCAAAACGGGTGATCCTGTATATGCAGCATTCGATGGAGTGGTGAGGGTTTCACAGTATAATCCTGGCGGTTATGGTTATATGGTTATCATCAGACATTATAATGGTTTCGAAACATTATATGGCCATTTCTCCAAGTTGTTAGTTTATACAGGGCAATCGATAAGAGCCGGCGATATAGTGGGTTTAGGAGGCAGCACAGGGCATAGTACCGGCAGTCATTTGCATTTCGAAATTCGCTATAAAGGAAAACCTATTGACCCCACAAAGTTTATTGATTTTAATACACATGCTGTTTTAAAAGATACTGTAATAGTTTGCTCCACTAATTTCGACCATCTGCGACCCACGCCACAACAAATTTATTGGCAGAACTATTATAAGAACCTTCATACCAAGAAAGGAAGATTATATCATACTGTTCGCAGGCATGATAATGTATATAGTATCGCTACCCGATATCATACAACTGTTAGAAGATTGTGTCAGATGAATGGCTTAAGCAGTAGAACAAAGTTGAAGGCAGGGAGAAGGTTGAGGGTTAGGTAGAGGTTGTGGTTCGGTCCGCCAGTGCAGATGGGGGCTGACGTAGTTTGATGCCTTAGCCCGCAAGTATTGGTATTGATTCAAAGTTGTTGAAAATAATCTTATTAACTTTATAAGTAGTCAAGAAATAAGCGGCGTGATGGTGGATGGTGATTCCGATGCTTCAGAACACAGAACCATAGGCTTCCAGGATAGCTATTATATTCTGACTATATTTTTGCCTCTTTTTATTATTTCGATGAGCTACATGCGATCATGAAATAAAAGGAGTTGCTTTGGGTTTATCCTGAAAAGGGAGAAAGCGTAATTGGATTATTTTATAATGAGTATTGGTATTGCTTTATTTACATTAAATTTGCAAGAAAAACATCATGAAAGGAATAAGTTATACCAATTCATAAACTATAATAGTTCTCCGCCTGTGGCGAATTGGTTTGTAGAATGGTAATGCCGAACTACATCCCGAAAGCCCCGCAGCGGGGGGATTAGTCCCTTTCTTTTGGACTATTATATATTGAGTTTTGGTATTATTTAACTTACGAAAAGAATAATAAGAAAGGTCTTGTCATTGATTTGAAAACGAGTAAAAGGAATGAGGAAGAAGTTCATGAATTTATTGATGTGTTAGTGGCTGAGAGTAGAAAAGGGTATGGTACAATAAGTTGAGAAAAAGCTAAAGAGCAATTGAATATTAAATAAAAATAATTGAATTGTGAAGTATAAAAATTGGGCGGTATCCGTATTGGTAATTCTAACAAATTTTTACTTCTTACCCTTTTCGTTTATTACAATAAAATCATATAACATATCTTTTGTATCCTTATCGATAAATCTTCTAATTATTACATCTATTTTAACTTTTACAAAGAAGTTTAGCAATGATAAAGGACTTTTAATTGTTAATTCTTTAGGACTTATTTGGTCATTGTTTTGGTTACGTTTGTTTTTGACTACTCCCTTGATCGACAAGTTCGCTTCACAAAAAAAATTTTGATTTAATGGGTAATTTCAGGAATATCATCTTCATTTTTTGCATAACCTCTTTATATACAAAAGGGCAAATTCGAGATAGTACTTACGGTAAAATGCCAAATAAACAGTATAAGGAATTAGGGCTTGTTTTTGGAGTCCATCAATTTAATAATACTTATATAGAAGCAGGTATTGCAAAGGTAAAGTATAATAGTGCAAGATGTGCTTTCAGTAGTTATTTCAAAGGACAATCGTTTAGTGTATTGTATAATCCGTTTCAACAAGAAATAGGGCTATCATTAACCACTTGGACTAGCATAGGAACAATAATAACAGCGGGAACAAATTTTAATTCGTATACCGATTTCAAAAACTATAATATAGGAATGATGCCCTTTATTGGCATAGGTCCGGGGCAATTATCTTTGACTTATGGTTATAATGTTCAATTTATTAATAGCAAAGTTTTGCATGTTAACACACATTGTTTTTCGTTGCGATATTATATAAAATTGCGGAAAATTTGACAACTCTGACGAGATTGTGCCTAGCGGAGTTGTCAAATCTGTACTCGCCTATGCGACGGCAGAATTGTCAAATCTAAAATGATAAAAAAAGCCACTCATCCCTGAGCGGCTTTCCATTCATTCAATTGATTTATAAACTTACTTTTTCACTACAATATTGAAATCGATGTCTATCATATCTTTGATAATTTTATCGCCAAATGATTTTTCAGACATATAGTTTAATTTCCATTTTTTGCGGTCGATACTAAAACTTGCAGTTGCTGTAATTTTTCCATCTTCCATTTTAATAATTGCAGGAAATTCAATCATATTGGTCATATCTTTTATTTTAAGATTGCCTTTAATAGTAGCACTGTCGCCATTCCCTTTCACTACTTCAGCAATGGTAAATTCTGCATCTTTATATTTTTCTACATCGAAAAAATCAGGACTTTTTAAATGTTTTTGCAACTTGGCTTGCTTTTCAGGTTCAGGCATTTCTGTAGGAGTTATGGACGTCATATCCATTGTGAAATTACCTCCACGAATATTTCCTGAATTTACAGATAATTCGCCACCTGCAATGTTAATCGTTCCTTTATGACCGCCATTTGCCAATGTTTGGTAGGCTTGCCAGTTAAGTGATGATTCACTTGCAACAATTGTATACTTCTGACCCGCTGAATCATTTTTGATTTCAGTGGCATCACCAGTTTTGGCTTCTTTGTTTTTAGGATCGTTTTTGCAGGCAACTAACATTGTAGCTACAGTCGCTAAGATAATAAATGTTTTTTTCATGTTTTATATTTTTACTTTGTCTATAAAACATGTAGATACAAATATTGTTTTTTATAATGTTCGGGAAATACTTAAACACCTAAAAAATAGGAAAGTAAAATTATTTCGAAACTAAAGGTAGCCCGAAGCTGGAGTTGGAAGCAGGTTCGCCGCGGCGTAGGAAGTAGGAAGTAGGAAGTAGGTAGGAAAAAGTGGGAAGTAGGTAGGAAGTTTGTTTACGTGTTAACTTGAACTTCGGTCTTCGAACTTCTAAATTCTGACTACAAATTTAGGGCGGCTAAAAATATCGCTTAATAATCCTTAACTTGTGAGAATAGGAATTGTTATCAATATTATAAATTCCGCTTTGGTCAAACTTATCTATCCGCACTTTTCCATGGGCATGGATAATTTGTTCTTCATTCCAAATCATTCCTACATGTATAATACGTCCTTCGTCGTTATCAAAAAAAGCTAAATCACCAGGTTTTGCAGTGGCGGCAAAATCAACAGTTTCGCCTTCGGTAGCTTGCTGGTTTGCATCACGCAAAAGTTTTACACCAATACTTTTATATAATACTTGTGTAAATCCTGAGCAATCAATTCCAAACGGAGAGCGACCGCCCCATAGATATGGAGCATTTATATATATTAGTGCTTGCTTCTCTATATTTTCCCAAGTGGGTTCTTTCTTTTTCCCCTCAATACTGGCACCGACTGTTACATGAATTATCTGATTATTAAAGTTAACCTGTTGAAGAAGTTCATTACAAATTCCTTTATATATAATTGTATTTGCGTTACCACAAAATTGGTTAATTGCCATCCAGCCTTCATATCCATCATAATCGCATCTAATCTGCATCCAACTTTCTTGTTTATCAATTACTTTATAGGTTTCACCAAATAATAATTGCGTCACCATTTCGGTAACACTTCCGGGCTCTTTCCTAATGGGAATGCAAGCCAAATGACATATTCCTCCACCTATCATAATTTAATACATATATTTTTGGCTTCAGTAAAAAAACGCATAGCTTCCCATCCACCTTCTCTGCCATTACCACTGTTTTTCATACCACCAAAAGGAGTTCTTAAATCGCGGAACAACCAACAATTAATCCATATAATACCACTGTCAATTCCTGCTGCTACTTTGTGGGCTGTGTTTAAATTTGTCGTCCAAATGCTGGCTGCTAGTCCATAACCATTGCTGTTTGCCAATGCTATAACTTCTTCTTCTGTATCAAAAGGTGTCAACGTAACCACAGGTCCAAATATTTCCTCTTGTTGTGTTTGGCAGTTGGAATTTAATCCTTCAATCACCGTAGGTTCTATATAATAACCATCTTTCAAATGGTTGTCGAATATGACAGCTTTGCCGCCATACAGTATAGTTCCGCCTTCTTCTTTGGCAGTTTCTATACAACGTAAAATTTTATCATAATGCAGTTTGGAAGCAATGGCACCAATACGTGTGTCCTTGTCTAGCGGATCTCCAACAGTTTGCTTTTTCACCAATTCCAAAAATCGTTCTTTGAAAGTATGATATATACTTCTTTCTATATAAATTCTGGAGCCGCACAAACATATTTCTCCTTGATTCAAAAAGGAAGAACTGATAGTAGTTTTCAATGCTTGTTCCATATCACAATCGGCAAATATGATATTGGGATTTTTGCCACCAAGTTCCAATGATAATTTTTTGAACATTGGCCCTGCAGTGGCAGCAATCCATTTTCCTGTGGCTGAACCGCCCGTAAATGATATCGCTTTAATTTCGGGATGTTCTACAATAGCTTTACCACATTGTGGGCCAAGTCCATGCACAATATTTAAAACGCCTGCGGGCAAACCCGCTTCTATACAAATGTTGCTGAGCATAAAAGCAGTCATGGGTGTGATTTCTGAAGGTTTGGCTACCACACAGTTCCCAGCGGCTATGGCAGGGGCAATTTTCCAAGTAAAAAGATATAAAGGTAAATTCCAGGGACTGATACAACCCACCACACCAATGGGTTGGCGTAAAGTATAATTGATCGCAGTATTCTCCGTTGCATGGCTTTCACTCGCAAAATGCATGGCCGCTGTTGCAAAAAATCTAAAGTTTTGTGCTGCACGTATCACTTCATTTTTGGCTAACCACATTGGTTTGCCTTGGTCTACACTTTCAGCCAATGCAAGTTCATCGGATTTTTCGTCAATTATATCAGCGATGCGATTTAGTATTTTAAATTTATCCTCAGCAGGCAAGTTAGCCCAAGGTTTGAAAGCTGCTTTTGCTGCATCCACCGCCAGTTGTAAGTCTTTTTCGTTTGAGGAAGGGCAAAGACTATATACAGTTCCCCAAGCTGGGTTTATATTGTCGATATATTCCCCATCAACGGGGGCGAGCAGTTCGTTATTGATATAGTTTTGTATTTTCTGCATATAGAAGTGCAAACTTAATTGTAATATGGTAATTATTTGCATAGAATAACACTTGGCAAATTATATAGTTTGTTCATAGTGATAAAATATATACTTTTGCACGTGTTGAAACGACAAAGTAGCTACGCGTCATTCTGAGCGGGCTTCCCGCGAAGAATCTCCTTGAACGTATGCTCGACGATATAGAATTCCCGAGCACACAACCAAGAGATTCTTAGTTGTTCCTCCTCAGAATAACGCTGTAATTCTAAAACGAAAAATATACAATGAAAAATTTTTTCCTAATTGCTGGCCCTTGTGTGGTGGAAAGCATTGATTTATGTGATGAGATCGCTGGCAAAGTGAAAGAACTCACCACGAAATATGATATACCGTATTATTTCAAAGCATCATACCGCAAAGCAAATCGCTCACGCCTTGATTCATTTAAAGGAGAAGGCGATATAGCAGGTTTGGAGATTATCGCACATATTGGTAAAACGCATAATCTCCCCACATTGACTGATATACATGAAAGTCATGAAGCCGCGATAGCAGCCTCGTTTGTGGATGTATTACAAATTCCCGCATTCTTGTGTAGGCAAACGGATTTGCTAATAGCTGCTGCTAAAACTGGCAAAATAGTGAATATTAAAAAAGGACAATTCCTATCGCCCGATGCGATGCAACATGCAGTCAATAAAGTGAAAGCAAATTCTGAAGCACCTGTCTGGTTAACAGAAAGAGGAACCACATTCGGTTATCAAGATATGGTAGTCGACTTCCGTGGAATTCCGATTATGAAAGAAACAGGATGCCCTGTAATATTAGATTGTACGCATAGTTTGCAACAGCCCAACCAAACAAGTGGCGTAACAGGAGGTTTGCCACACCTCATTGAAACCATTGGTAAATGTGGAATTGCAGCAGGTTGTGATGGCATCTTTATCGAAACACATCCCAATCCCGCAAAAGCTTTGAGTGATGGAGCAAATATGTTAGCATTGGATAAGTTGGATGCTTTGTTGGAGAAATTGGTGAGGGTGAGAGAGGCGGTTTCGTAGTATTATATGCTATATCTCAAAGATAAAAATAAACAAAAATTATGAATATAAGAGATTATATACATGTTCAAGAACTTATATCGATTTATCGGCATAATTCACAGAAAGATTGGGAAAACATTGCATTTAATCATACTAGAAAGATAAACAGAGATACGGGCAAAAATATGCTTTATAAAAACATACTTAAACGTTGGCAGGAAAAAAGCAAAAATCTAAGAAGACAAATTGATTTTATTAATAAGAATAGGCTTTTCCAAAGTGGAAAAAATTGGGGACAATTAAATACATTAATAAAAGATGATATTTACAAGATAATAGGTCAACCCGCATTGGTATTTTACTTGAAAAACAAATCAATACAAATTCAACAGATTTCCCGGATACATGATATAAGTGAAGTCCCATACTTTGATCAAAGAATAGGGTTCCATTATATGCGAGAGCCTATTAACAATATAGCTGATTCAACATATTGGACGCTAGCTCTAGAGTTATCTGTATATGGGTATATTTTCGAAAATCAAGGTCGCACAGTTGAAAAATTATATATTTGGCATCAAACTCCTTACAATGCAGATGAAAGAATAGAAGTCCCATATTTGAAGGAAGAAGTAATTAAATTATTAGAGGACTATAAAGAGAATGCTGAAAAAAAACAATAAATACGTTATCCACCTGCATATATTTAATAATTCGAATTACAAATTGCCAGGTTTATGAGAAGGGATTTAATGAATATATTGACAAAACGCCAACTCTAAGCTGCCCGAATATATAGAGATGTTTTAGGCCAAGATATTATTTATAAAACAAACAAGATATATAGCGTTAAATGAAAACCTTGTAACTACTCAGGTACAACACGTATTCAAAACCCTTGATAAGTCTGACTATGTTAATAAATTCTATATTCTGAAGAATACCTATAAATGCTCACTTCTGTAAATATCATTGCATTTCCACTTGAATTGAAAGCCCTTGCCACCATTGAGTTTTACCTACCTGAGTAGTTACA
>Ga0163151_10001109_pt1 | contig 46456 bp, 30 predicted proteins | sample OliLakLV19MP5IB2_FD_145596 | JGI IMG/M metagenome (GOLD analysis project Ga0163151, IMG submission 145596) | Freshwater microbial mat bacterial communities from Lake Vanda, McMurdo Dry Valleys, Antarctica - Oligotrophic Lake LV.19.MP5.IB-2 | ecosystem: Environmental > Aquatic > Freshwater >...
GGTCATCATCACCGCCTGCATGAGAAAGCTCTTGGTGATTCTTAACACCATGATCAGGAACAATACTCCCTGGAGAGACCTCCATGCCTGCTAAAAAATCATTGACAAACAACACAGCCGCTGGGCTATCATAGCGCACTCCTGCGGAGCTAAATCGGTCGCATGATACAGCCCTGTCGCATGATACAGCCCTACGGATAAAGCAAGAATTGCTGGCGGCGATTGTTGTACTCGGCGAGTTCGGGGGCGATCAGTTTTTCGAGTTCCGCGAGGGTTGTGCCCTTTTCAATCGCGGAGAATACTTTCTCGCTGCCGAGCAGGCGATTGAAATTGGTCATGTCCCAGTCGTCGGGAAAAAGCTCACGCAGGGCGATCGCGATGGCGAGTCCCACGGGCACGGAGCGAAACGCTGCGCGGTCGATGACGATGATGTTGATGCCTTGGCAAGGTTCCTGAGCAAACTTGCTTTCGCGGGGCGTGAATTGGATCGGCACGAAGGTGGCACCCGGAAGCTGTTGGCTGTTGAGATGCGCGGCTAGTTTTGGTCCCTCGATCCACGGTGCGCCGAGAACTTCAAACGGCGTGTCGGTGCCACGGCCTACCGAGACGTTGGTCGTTTCGAGCAAGCCGATGCCGGGATAGAGCACCGCCTCGGCGAGGCTCCGCATGTTGGGTGATGGGTTTGTCCAGGTAAGCGCCGTTTGGTCCCAGTACTCGTCGCGGTGCCAATTTTCTACATTCACGATTTGTAGACCGACATCGAGTTCGTTTTCCGCGGCGAACATCTGGGCGAGCTCGCCCACTGTCATGCCGTGGCGGACGGTAATGGCGTGATGGCCCACGAAGTTTTTGATCCCGGTGTCGAGCACCGAACCTTCGGTGATTGAACCTCCGAGCGGATTGGGGCGGTCGAGCACGACGAACTTGAGATCATGCTCCGCTGCCGCTTCGAGGGCCAAGCCCATGGTCGAAATGTACGTGTAGAAGCGGCAGCCAATGTCCTGAATGTCGAACACAATCGTGTCGATGCCCTCAAGCTGGTTGGGATCGGGCTTACGCGTTTTGTTGTACAAGCTGTAGACGGGCAAGCCGGTCGCTTCGTCGCGCGTGTCGGCGATGTTTGATTCGTCGAGTTTTCCGTACAAGCCATGTTCGGGGCTGAAAACGGCAACCAATTCCACATCGGGTGCATTATGCAACAAATCGACCGTGCGTTTGCCGTCGCGGTTAAGACCTGTGTGGTTGGTGATCAAGCCGACCCGACGGCCATTGAGCGCGGCAAAGTTGTCGCGCTCGAGAACATCAATGCCGAGCAGAGCAGGGGCTTGGAGAGTACCTTCAGTACCCGCACTTGTTTGAAGCGCTGCCGCGGCAACGGTGCCGATGCGGCCGGCGAGGGGATTGACGTTGCCCACGCCGTCGGGATGAAGTCGGCTCGACAGGAAAATCACGAAGAGATCGAGCTCGGGGTCGATCCAAAACGCATTGCCGGTGAAGCCGCCGTGGCCAATGGCCTTGTCGCTGAAGAGTTCACCACGGTTGCTGGAGTACTTGCTGCGACTATCCCAACCGAGGGCGCGTTTGTTGCCGTCGATGGTTCGTGTGCGGCGCATCTCGGCGATGGTGAGCGGATGCAGGAATTGCTTTTCGCCGACGCGACCGTCGGAGAGTTGCATGCGGGCGTACTTGGCTAAGTCGTGGACGGTGGAAAACAGACCCGCGTGCCCGGCGACTCCGCCCAACAGCGCGGCGCGGGGATCGTGCACTTCGCCGCGCCGCCACTGGCCGTCGATTTTTTCGGTGGTGGCCGTGCGGGCCTTCAACTCATCGCTGGGAAGATACCCCGTTTCGGTCATGCCGAGGGGTTGGTAAATGTTTTGGGCGGCGAATTCCGCGACCGTTTGGCCCGTCACGCGGCGGACGATTTCACCCAGCGTCATGAAACCGACATCGGTATAGATGAACTTCGTGCCGACCGGCTCGATGGGCTTTAAGGCCCACATCCGTTTCCAGGCTTCCTCGACCCCGTGTTCGTAATCTTCAATCGAATTGTCGGGGATCAGTCCGCCTTGGTGCGTGAGGAGATGTTCGACCGTGATTGCTTCCTTGCCGTTTTGAGCAAACTCGGGGATGTACGTCGCCACGGGTTCGCCCAGGCGAACTTGGCCGCGCTCGACGAGCAGCATGATGCTGGTCGCCGTGGCGACAGGCTTGGTCACCGAGGCCATGTCGAACACGGTGTCGAGCGTCATCGCTTCCTTGGTTGGTTCGACTTGCCGATCTCCATAGGCCCGAGCGAAGGCGATGCCGTCGCGGCGGCCGATCATCACCACGCAGCCGGGCATGTTGCCGTTCTCGATTTCCGCAGCGACCATGTCGTCGATGCGGTTGAGTTGAGGAGCGGAAAAGCCTAGCTTCGCTGGCTCTTTCACAGGGAGTGCCGAAGAATCTGTTTCCGCGCTGGCGGTCGTTCCACAAAAGTTTAGACACGCGAGAGAACAAAGAATAATCAGAACACGTTTTTGGATATTCACTTCTTTTCCCACTCAGGTTGCGAGGCAGGATGTGTCGGTTCAACGAGAACATGACTCAGCAGGATACCGGCAGTGAAAGTAATCAGCGAGCCAACTCCAGCATACCAGGGCCAATACAGCGGGGTGGCTAATGCGATATAAGTGAGCGAAGCCACGCCGACACAAAAGCCGGTCAAGGCCGCGCGTTGCTGAACCCCTTTGGCGAAAACCGCCAGAAAATAGATTCCTAACAGCGGCCCCAAGGCAAAGCCAGCAATCTTGAGGACGCTGTTGACCGTGTTTTCCGTTGTGCCCAGGTAATAACTGGCGATGGCGATAACAACCTGCAGGACGCCGAAGCCCACCGTAGCTAGGCGGCTGATCCAAAGTTGTTGCTTGGCAGAAGGTTCGTGGCGCACGAGTGGCAAGTAAATGTCGTTGATGAGCGCGGTCGCCGAGGAATTGAGCGAGCCGGAGAGCGTGGACATGGCAGCCGCGAACACCGCTGACAGGGTGAGACCGACCAGTCCGCGGCCAAGATGATGCACGATGAAATGGGAGAAGACTTTGTCGCCGTCTTTCGGCCCAAACGGCAGGTCTGGCGGATATTCCGTGTAGAAGCAGGCCAAAGCGGCACCGATGACCAGGAACAACGCGAATTGGGCAGCAACCACTATTCCGCTCAGCCCCAACGCCCAACCAGCGGCACGTTGACTACGCGCGGTGAGGTAGCGCTGGACCATAAGTTGGTCGGTGCCGTGGGTGGCGGCGGTGAGAAATAATCCCCCAATCAGCCCCGACCAAAACGTCATCGTGGGTTTGGTTAAACTGAGATCAAAGTCCAGAACGCGGAATTTATCGTATTCCGCGCCAAATTCGGCAAAATGCTCCCAGCCCCCTGGTAACTGCGAGACGATCACGAACAACGCCACGACAGCGCCTATGATGTAGATAAAAAACTGGAGGCAATCGTTCCAAACCACCGATTTCACGCCGCCGAGCACCGTGTAAATAATCGTGACGGTTCCCATCACAACGATGCAGGTTGGCAAACTCAAACCGATCACTTGTTGTAGCGCCAAGGCAGTCAGATAAAGTCGTAATGCATCGCTCAAATTTCGCGTAATAAGAAATAAGAGCGACGTGGCACGCCGTGAGGAAATGCCGAAGCGGCGCTGCAGCACCTCGTAAGCGGTAAATGATTGCCCTTGGAAATAGAGCGGTAGCAAGGCCCAGACGACTAGAAATCGGCCCACGATGTAGCCGAAGGTGATTTGCAGAAATCGCATGTCGCCGGCTTCGGCGAAGGCGAAGCCAGGAATGCTCAGGAAGGTGACGGTGCTGGTTTCCGTGGCGACAATCGACAGGAGCACGGCCCACGTGGGGAGCGAGCGGTCACCGAGAAAATATTCGGTCGTGGTCTTTTGCCCGCGTCCGACCCATAGCCCCAGGGCGAGTACCGTCGCGAGATAGGCGACGACGATGGCTGCATCGATAGCATGAATCGAAAGGTTCAAGGGTGGTGATTACCGAGCCAGAAAAGGTTTTGTGGAAAAAGAAGCGGTCATTTTTTGCCAAAAACGTGGCGGGATTGTTGCCCCAACTGCGATTAAGTTGATGCGAGTTTCTTGATTCCCATGCTAAACGAAAGACATCGTGCATCGCGAGCCAAACCAAGCAGCAGAAGTTCCAGCGTATTTTGCTACACAAAAAAAGTCGATGCTGACATCCTAAGAGGTGGGAATAAAGTACCGACTAAAGCGAAATTAGAAGTGAGACATCTAGCGTAGCGCAGGATTTTCTCTTTTTCGCGCATGTTAGCTACTTGTCTTCACACCCGCACATTAGAATTGAAAACATGTTAGAACATCTCACCACAGAGGCCAGCAATCCCGCGTCGGAAGGGCTCGATAGCCTTAGCGCTCAGGAAATCGTCGCGCTGATTAATTCCGAAGACGCCAAAGTGGCCGAGGCCGTGAATCAACAGGCGGATGCAATTGCCAAGGCCATCGACGTGATTGCCAATCGACTGCAACACGGCGGGCGGCTGATTTACATTGGTGCCGGAACTTCCGGCCGCCTCGGCGTTCTCGATGCTGCCGAGTGCCCTCCGACTTTTAATTCCGATCCCGCGCAAGTGGTAGGCATTATTGCTGGTGGCCCCGGTGCTTTGCTGAAAGCCGTGGAAGGGGCTGAAGATGCTCCTTATCTGGCTTCTCAAGACTTAAAGAACATTGAACTGTGCAGCCATGACGTCGTGGTGGGGATTGCCACGAGCGGCCGGACACCCTATGTGATGGGGGCTTTGGACTACGCTCGCAGCCAAGGAGCCTACGCCATTGGTCTGAGCTGCAATCGCGATCCGGCACTGAGTGCGCGGGCCGATCTGAGCATCAATCCCGTCGTCGGTCCGGAAATCTTGAGTGGCTCGACTCGCATGAAAGCGGGCACCGCCACGAAAATGGTGCTCAACATGCTCTCCACCGGCGCGATGGTGCGGATGGGCAAAACCTACGGCAATCTGATGGTCGATTTGCAGGCGACCAATGTCAAACTCACCGAACGGAGCCGGCGGATCGTGTGCAAATTGACGGGTGTCACCCCGGAAGCGGCTTCAAGTTTGCTTCAACAAAGCCGGGGGGAACTCAAAACGGCGATCGTGTCTCAGCGATTAGGGCTGCCACCCGAGCAAGCTCGCTTGCGACTGCAAGCGTCGAAAGGACACTTGCGCAAAGCCCTCGAAAACGGCCATGCCTGACCACAACTTCGCGGCTATACTCGAATCATGTCTGCAAATACCAGCTTGATTCTCGGAGTCGATGGCGGGGGCACCAAGACCGATGCTTGCCTGGCGCAAGTTGGTCCCGCTGGTGAAGAAACAATTCTTGGTCAGGGCCAAGCGGGGTCGTCAAACGTCAAGGCCGTGGGCGCGGAGAAAGCGCTTGCCAATCTTTCGCAGGCAATTGACCAGGCGTGGTCTACGGCTCAGTTGCCGCGTGATTGTGTTGCCGGCGCGGTGTTTGGACTTTCCGGTGCCGGTCGGCCTGAAACTCAGCAACTTATCCAAAATTGGGCTCGCGAGAAAAACATCGCCGAGCAAGTGCGCGTGGTGCATGATGCGTTGCCGGTGCTGATCGCGGGCACACCCCTGGGACATGGCGTGGCCCTTATCGCGGGAACGGGTGCGGTCGCCTTTGCCGCGGATCGGCAGAATAACACCGCGGTAACCGGTGGTTGGGGTTATTGGTTTGGCGATGAAGGGAGCGCTTTTTGGCTCGGCCAAGCCGCCGCGCGCGCCGTTTCCCAAGCGACGGATGGCCGATCAGCGCCCACGCTTTTGCAGGAAGCTCTCCTCAATCGCTTGGCAATTGCAGAGCCGCGCGATTTGCTCACCTCCTTATCTCACGAGGGCGATGTCCGCACCGCTATGGCGGGACTCGCCGACTTGGTTTCTGATTGTGCCGAACAAGGAGACATCATCGCTCAAGGGATTCTCATGCAAGCTGCCGAGCAATTAGCCGATTTGGTGATTTCCGCGGCCCAACAACTGAAACTTGGCAATGAGTTTCCGCTGGCGCTCGCTGGGGGCGTGGCCTGTGGTAGCTCACTCCTCCGCGACGGGCTGATCAAAAAGCTCAACAGCCGGAGGGTGTTTCCCTCGACGGTCACAATCGTGGCCAAACCCGTGCTGGGATGCGTTCGACTGGCCGGGCGAGAACTCGGCTCTGAGCTTGGCAACTAGAACATCCGCCGCGGCGCGCCATTCCACGCGTTAAAATGGGCGTGCATCCCCAGTTCGGAATGGTTTAGGGCCAAATCCTGGGCGAAATGTCGGGCAATAGCCATCTTCGGGGATTTCTGACCAGAAATAATTTGACTTCTGGAATAGGCAATCTTAGATTGAACCCCTGGCTAGACGATTTCCGTTTGACATTTCACCTTATTTCTGGAGACACGTCTAATGAAATTGACATCCGTTGCTCTTGCGATGTGCATCATCGCGAACTTGTCTGACAAGACGGTGGCTCTCGTCGATTGGACCGACTGGACGGCGGCCACGTTTGGCAACGTGGGTGCCGCATCGGGTACGCTGTCGACGCCGGGAGGCCCTGTTTCCGTTTCCTACACTGGTGAGGTTTTTCTTACGACGCAGGTCGCTGGTGGGACGAACTATTGGTTTCCCAATGCTCCCTATCTGAGCGGACTCGTTCCCAACGAACCACCGGCCGCGGACGTTATTACCTTGCAAGGAGGGCTCTCCGCCCCAAATACTCTGACCTTTTCGCAGCCGCTGACCAATCCGCTGATGGCGATTCTCAGCCTGGGCCGCTCTAACCTTCCGGTGCAGTACGCGTTTGACAGACCGTTCGACGTCGTCAGTTTTGCTCCTGGCATCTTTGGCGGACCAGGAACCTTATCCGAACTAACGGGAGACGTCCTTGAAGGCGTGGAAGGCCACGGCGTGATTCAGTTTCAGGGGACGTTCTCGTCTCTGTCGTGGACCGTAGCCACGCCTGAAACTTGGCACGGATTCACCCTCGGCGTGGGGCCTGTTCCTGAGCCGGCTTCGTTTGCGCTGCTCGCCGCCGGAGGCGGGTTGGCGCTGCTGCTACGTCGTCGGGGTTGTTGAGGAATAAATTTAGCCACGGAATACTGGTCTGCCAGTCCGGAAGACCGGACACGGATTAAACACGGATTAAACACGGATGGGGGATAGCTCAGACGTTAGAAGACGATTCTATTGAATGGTTCTTCGGGAGATTTAACGGGTGAAACATCTAACGGGAGAGATCCCTCGGACGATCTCTTCATCCCGCAGGGATACCATCATTCAGCCCAGGGTTGGTCGCTTTAGCGACTACCCTGGGTTACGATAACCAGAAAAGCGCCAACCCTGAAAGGGTTGCATCCACTACGCAGATCGCGTTTACCTGCTCTCGACCTTGTCACGGACTTGTGCGGTGATCGACGAACGCTACGTCTGGGACTGATACAACCCTTTCAGGGTAGGCTGTGGGGCGGGATACCTACCCAGGGTAGTCGCCAGAAGCGACCAACCCTGGGCTAAAATATCTAACCCCTCCGGGATACCCGAGCTGCAAACAATTGGCAACCCCCGGCCAGCAGACCGCTTGAGCTAGAATTAGCCATTAAAATTCCTGAGGAACCCTAATAGAAATATCCTCTAACCAAACTGAGTGGTCACGCCACCACTGATCGGTGCCGCGCAACCCGTCGTTTCGGGAATCGTGAGCGGCAATTTGTCCTGGTGCCGGACGGCGAGCCAAGCAAAGCACTCCGCTTCCAAGGTGTCGGGGTTGAGTTTGCGCTCGCGGACATTGCGAATTTTTCCAAAGCGCTCGGCGAGCATCCGCATGATGACGGGGTGATGCACGCCACCCCCCGTGACCCACATTTGCTTGGGCATCGCGGGCAGCCGTTTCACGGCGCGATAGACGGCCTCCGCCGTGACGGCGCACAAGGTGGCCGCGCCATCTTCCACGCTCAGGCCCGAAACATCGACATGATCGAAGTCGTAGCGATCCGCCGATTTGGGAAGCGGCTGGGAAAAGAACGGCGTCTCGAAGGCCGACTCTAGGATTTCTTCGTCGACCGTGCCAGCGAGCGCTAACTGGCCATCGCGATCGTGCGGCAAGTCGGCCATGGTCTGCGCCCACTCGTCGATCAAGCCGCAACCAGGCCCCGTGTCGCCGGCGATGATTTCATTGTTAGCACCAAGCCAAGTGACGTTCGCCACGCCGCCCAAGTTGAGCACAAGCGTCGGATGGGGATCGTCGGCGAAGAGTGCTTGATGGAACATCGCCACGAGCGGCGCGCCTTGACCGCCAGCCGCCATGTCGCAACGGCGGAAGTCGGTCACCACGGGAATTTGAAATTCCTTGGCGAGAATCCAAGGATTGCCGATCTGCATGGTGAGACCTTCCTTGGGAACATGGCGGATCGTGTGTCCATGAAACCCAAGGAGCGAAACCTTGGCGGCATACTTGGGTTGCTCAGCGAGCAACTTTTTCAGCGCGGCAACATGATGGCGCGAAATCTCGTTTTCCAGACGCAAAAGCTCGGTAAAGGGTACATCATGCTGCGAAGCATCCAAGAGTCGCAGGCGGAGACTTTCTTCGTAGGGGAGTGTTAGCCCGCCGAGGACAAGGATTTTGCTTTTGCCATCGGTTTCGAGCATGGCGACATCGACGCCATCGCAGGAAGTTCCGCTCATAAATCCGACTGAAATCCTGCTCATAATCGTTTGCCGCTAGCGAAGACCCCTGAATTGTTTTTCTCAATTTGCAGTCAACCACCATGCGAAGTCAACCCCGTGCAAGCGTTCCGCGGGTCTTTCGTGGCATAGGCTTCCAGCCTGTAACCTTTGTGGCTCCGGCTGCCCGAATGCCATGACAGCCAGGATGGCTATCCCACGTTTTGCGCACTGAACATTCGATAATGTTCATGACTCAAACACGGCCTTGCGGCTATGCGCAAGTGCGAGAAAGAATTGCGCACAATTGTTTCGTGAATTCGCGAATTGTCGTTAAGATGCAAGAGTGGGGTTAAAGCTACGCGGACATCTCGTAATCCACCTTCGTCCGCTACACCAAGACCAAAAACATCGTGAGTTGCTCAATGAATTCATTCTCATCTTTTCTGGTAAGGGACTATTTCATGCTCAAGAGAATTGCTTGCTTTTCGCTCCTCAGCGCGGTGCTGATCGCGCCCGTCACTGCCGACACGAACATTATCGTCGAAGACTTTGAGTCCTACGCAGACGATGCCGCGTTGTTGGCCGCTTGGGTGTCGAGCGATGTCACCCGTCCGAACAATGCCACTGCACTCATTCCAGGTGACACGGCACCGTTTTACGGTGGCACCAATCTGACCAAATTTGCACAGTTCTGCGGTTCACTCAACGACGCCACCGGCCTTGCTAACTGTGGTGGCGAGGGACCGGGTGGTGGAACGGTGAACATCTCGCAAACGGCTTTTCAGATTGCCCCCTCGGCAACACAGAATGTCGAGCTCACCGTGGACATCGGCGACGATGCGTTATCGGAGAACAAGCGCCTTACCGTGGGCCTCCGCGCGGTAACTCCAGCGGCACAAAACCTGATCGAACTTGGCTTCTTTAACAGTGTTAGCACGACGACCGCTCCACACTTTGCCTATCGGGCCGTGTTGTTCCCCTCGGGCAATCTCCCTGGAACCGGAAGCTGGGGTTCTTTCAGCGACGACGCCATCGACCAACCCTTGCCCCCTGAGATAGACACTCCCTCGGAAGTCGGCGCGGGATTTCATCGGTATAAGGCGGTGATCAGCCTTACTGGAATCACTTTCTCGCTAGATCTTTTTGCTGACGGGCTCCTAAATGATCCCCTGGACCCTGTACCCGGAGTCGGTATCGCCGGTCTCGACGCTATCGATATCACCGCCGCAACAACCGGACCCAATGGATTCAACCAAATTCGCTTTGGTACTCCTTCGGGTGCTTCGACTCCTTCCTCGGGGGGTACGAACATTAATGCTGCTTTTGCGGCGTTCGACAACATCAGCCTGCGACTTGTTGATATTCCGGTTGTTGGCACCCCTGGCGACTTTGATGGCGATGGCGACGTTGATGGACGCGACTTCCTCGCTTGGCAGCGTGGTGAGTCTCCCGATCCACTCAGTGCGGCTGATTTGGCCGAGTGGCAAGGTGCCTACAATGGTGGCGCCTTGTCGGCGGTGTCCGTGCCCGAACCGACTTCCGCTGGCTTGCTGCTGTTGGCGTTGTCGTCGTTGTTGGCGATCAAGCGCCGGTAGACTGTAGGCCGGAACGAGCCACGCGAGTTCCGGCTTGACCAATTTTTTCGACCGCGTCGTGGTGCTGGGGGCAGCCCACGGCGCGGCTTTTTTATGCGACGATCTTGGACGGCGATGCCGATGGGGATGTCGACGTCGATGGGCGTGATTTTCTGGTTTGGCAAGGCAATCACACGGGAAACCCCGCACTGGTCAGCGTGCCCGAGCCGCCTACAATTGCGGCACTGCTTTTCCTTTTTTCAGCGCTGCTGACATACCGCTCCCTAAACCATGTTTCCCGCGCAGAGTTTGCCCCTCGCTGAGGCAGGGACAAAAACTTAGTTCAATTGTCAAAGCTTGATTTTAGGATTAGCCGTTAGGCGCTAGCCCACGGTTCGAGCGGCAAAAACCGAGGGCTAGCGCCCTGCGGCTGATTCCCTCTGCGCGGGAAAGACGTAGCAGGCTGGTGCGCACTTGCGAGAAAAAGGTGCGCAAGATTCTCTTGGGTTATTTGCAGTGCCAGCTTAGAATTAGAGTTATAAGCCTTTAGAGAACTTGTACTTATCACAGAGCGAGTATGCTCGTTCGCACCCTAGGAATTTTTCCATGAGTTCAGGCCAATCAACAATTTCTATTCGCTGTCGCGGTTTGGGCGTGTCGCACAAGAGAGCCTTCACCCTCGTGGAACTGCTGGTGGTGATCGCTATCATCGGCGTGTTGGTCGCGTTGTTGTTGCCGGCCATTCAAGCGGCGCGGGAAGCGGCTCGGCGGATGAGTTGTCAGAATAACTTGAAGAATATCGCCTTGGCATGTCTTAACTATGAAGCGAGTAAGAATGCTCTTCCCCCTGGCTCACTGAACACTCGTGACCCACAGAAGAGTGGACTGGGTTGGACGGTACAAATTCTGCCCTATGTTGAACAGAGTACTGTCAGTCAGGAAGCGATTGATGAATTTATTGCGACTGACGACGCCTACGGCTCGGCCATGGACGAGTTAAACAAGTTGTTAATGCCGATGTATTTATGCCCGAGCGATCCTGAATTACTTCTACAGACCGAGAAATTTGGGAATGCTGATCGCCGAGCGATGAGCTATGCGGGTGTCGCGGGATCGTACTTTAGCCGGACTGGCCGGTGCCCTGCCAACAGAGATGGAGATGATTACTGTGTGGCTACTTCAACTACTAACCTCTTTGGCCCCAACAATCATGACGGACTATTAACGCAGGGCTGGCCTGTCGCATTAAAGCAGGCTACAGATGGCATCAGCAACACACTCATGATAGGTGAGCGTACCTATCAGATCCGCGCATGGATGATTGGTGCGTATTGGTTGGATCCCTCGATTGGCGGCCCTCCGGCAGTTCGAGGGGGCAAGAGGGCTACTGCTCCTGACGGCCCTCAGCCCTCGACGGCCAACTTTGCCTGTAAGAATCTCACCGCAGCTTATGCCCTTAATCACGATCCTTTTCAGGGCTGCTACCAAGATCATAATAATGCCTTGGGTGATCGCCCCCAGGTTCCTGACAGCACGCCACGCGTTATTTCCGTCAATGATTTACCTTTTGGGAGTCGCCACCCCGGTGGGGTCAACTTCGCCCGGGGCGATGGGGGCGTTAGCTTCCTGGATGATGCTCTCGATTCCCGTGTGTATCTGGCTCTGGGATCGCGTAATGGCGGTGAAACGGATGTCTCGCTCCCATGATGCGTCTTTGGCAGTGCCTACCCTTACTTTTGTGGAGCTTACAGCTTGGGTGCGATCGCGGTCTGCAGTTAGGCGATGTGCAGGGTAAAGTTACTTTTCGTGGCAAGAGCCTCGACCACGGAATGGTTAGTTTCTTCCCTGCAAAGGGACGCCCCATCGGAGTCGCGATTCTCATCGATGGTACCTACATGGCTGCACTAGAAGCTGGTGATTACGAAGTCATCGTAGTATCGCCGCCCAAGCTTCCCGCCGGCTTCAAGGAGGGCGATCCGCTGCCGCCGCCTGATCCCAATCCGCTGCCGGCCAAGTACGGGCGCAAGGAAACCTCCGGCCTGTCGGCCAGGATCGAACCGGGCAGCGAGCCGCAGGTTGTGGATTTTGAGATGGAGTGAGGGGAATAGTCAAGAGTCGAGAGCTAAGAGTCCAGAGCCATACAGTCTGGCTCTGGACTCTTGACTGTCTGCTCTTGACAACCTACCAGATACTTCGGTCGCCAAGGCTCCCTAGGGATGACCTTTCTCTGCGGGCAAACCGTTTACCACCTGCGTCGGATGCCGCTGACCGCCAGCAGGCTGATGAGCAGCAACGCGATTGCCGCTGGTTCGGGGACGGCCACTGCCGAGGCGGTCAGCGGACCAGGGCCCGTGAAGTTCTGTTGCCAGATGAGGAAGTCGCGGCCGTCGGAGTCGCCATCTTCGTCCGCATCGGACTCGCCGTTGGCGTCGTAATCGTCCTGCCATTGGGCGAGGTCGGTGCCGTCGACGTCGCCGTCGCCGTCGAAGTCGCCAGGAATCGTGGGGGCGATAATTGTCGAGGTCACTTGCAGCAGGCCGGTGCCAGTAATCAGCGGGCTTGTGAATTGGGCTGCTGAACCGATGGCACCCCAAGTGCCGATGGCCTGGGCCGCGCCATCGATGAAGAGTGAATCAATTACGTCGGAGCCACCGAAGTTGAGATTCAAGAGCGACCCCGTGCTCAAATGCAGGTCGGCCGTGTTGTAGAGGAAGGGAATGTTGATGCTCAAAGCGCCTTGCTGCACGGCCGTATCACCTTGGTAGACACTGTTGGCCGTCATGTGCAAGGTGCCTGGTCCCGCTTTCGTGACGCCGCCATTCAAAAAGGGAATGCTGATGGTGAGATCGGTCGCGGCAGATCCGTCGCCTATCGTGAACACACGATTCGCTCCCCCCAAATCGATGAAACCACCATTGATCACACCGGGGCCTTTGGCGATGACGGCCGCCGCGTTGGACAGCGGATTCAGGGCCACATCGCCGCCCACAAGGATCGTGGCGGGAGTGGTGGCGTGGGGCATGAGATCGATTTTATTGAGTGTCAGCGTACCGCCATTGAGTGTGAGGGTTTTCGACGCGTCGACTTGCAGAGTATGCACGCTGAGGCTGCCGTTGCCACCGAGGCTGACATCGGCGGAGAATTGCGCGGAAAGCGGGGTCGAATCCGCGACGGGAACGTAGCCGATATTGAGGCTGCCACCAGTGATGTTAAGTGCTTCGCGTGCATAGAGCTTGCGAATATCATGCGTTCCTGAAGAGAGTGTCACCGTAATATTGGCATTGGGGCGGTCGAGAATGACCGTGTCGTGCTGACCCGAGGTCACGCCGCTCCCCGCGGCACCCGGCAACCGCGGAGTGGGCATCGTCAGCGTTCCTACCCGAGCAACCTGGCCTGGTCCCTGGACAGGCGCGATTGGCGTTTGTCCGCTGTTCCAATTGGCCAGCGACGACCAATCGCCGCTGGAATCATTCATCCACACTGCGGGGACGAGTTTGTCCTTGAGAAACTCCACACCGCCTTGGGCCACGTTAACGTCGAGACTGCCGCTGTAACCGGGAACCTGACCCGTGCTGGCATACTGCCAAAATGACCAGGGGTGAGTCGTGCCGCTGTCGTCCCACGGGCCGTAAATGTAGGAGAGGGAATCCTTGGGATGACCGGTCTGCACGTTGATCGCGTCGGGGTTATTTTGGTTAGGCCAGCGAGGATTCCAGGTGGTTGTGTAAATTGCGGTGATCTCGTTTTGCAGAGCCTGCGAGGCGGTCTCCAGATCGTTGTTGTAGTTGCCGCCGATGTAGATCCCAGGCCGGATACGCATTTGCTGGTAAATTCGATTCGAGAAATCGATTGCAAATTGGGCCAATTCATCCGGGGTCCGCTGCGATATTCCGGCTTCATGGTCAAAAATGGGCAGCAAGTATCCTGGCCGCATCCAGGGCCCCGCCATTTGGATAAAGTGATCCGCCTCATCGGTGCCGTTGTTGGGAATGCCGTCGGCATTGAGCGTGGAGGCGATGATGTCCATGCGTCCAAAGTGATAGGCACCTGCAAACATCCCCGCCGTCGTGGCGCGAGTGATGTTTTGGACGAAGTAGGGATCGTCGTAGCGCTGTGAGAAGGTATTCTGGCCAGGTGGATTGGTGTTGCTGGCATTGCTCTGATTGTAATAACCGGTCGTCCCTCCGCGGCTCGAACGGAGGAACACGAAGTCGCGGTTTCCCGCCCCGGCGAACGTGTTCCACGTCGCTTGCGTCAGATTACCCTGCCAGGCCGAGATATCGATCCCTAGGGAGCGAGTTTGCGCCGCAGCTTTTTCGACGAGACCACTTGAACAACACGCAAGAGCCAAGACGCAGCTAAAAGCCCATCCGTAAGCGCGAGCAGCAGTCAACAGATGAAAAGATCGAAATACTCTAACGATCAACACCGCCTCCTCGATCCATGAACTTTGGAGAAAAATAGTCTCAGCCAGAACAACTGAATAGATACACCAATTGTAGTCGCCAAGGGGTTTTAGACAATCAAAGTGCTGGTGCGTAAACCGCAAAAGCCGGAACAGTTCGCAAAAACGATACCATGCTGCGCAAGCCTGAGAGCAACACGCCTCATCACGGTTGGTCCCGTCGCGCGATTCACTTACAATACGGCTTACCAGCGTGACTGGATGGATTTTCTCTTCACTCCATGAGGAACATTGGCGATGAGATGTCTTGATATTCGCCAGAGAACTGCCAAAGCGTTCAGCTATGTAGCAGGCACACTCCGTGTGCCGTCCGCCAATCCCAATAATGCTCCCAGCCGTCCTAGTGCTGGTGTTACGTCACGCGGAGCGTGCCTACTACGTGGTTTTACTTTGGTGGAGTTGTTGGTGGTGATCGCGATTATTGGCGTGCTCGTTGGTTTGCTGCTGAGCGCCCTGCAGGCCGCGCGGGAATCGGCGCGGCGGATGAACTGCGAGAGCAATCTCAAGAATGTGGCGCTTGCGAGCCTCAACTTTGAATCGGCGCACAAGACGTTGCCGCCGGGTTCGACGATCAACAAAGTCGGTGGACGCAACGGTTTGAGCTGGCACGTGAATTTGCTTTCTTTCCTTGAGAACGAAACCCTGCGTGCGGAAATTCAGCGGCAGATCGAAGCGTTTCGCAAAGTCGATCCCGCCAGAGAGCCGCAGAACATCTACGACTTGCAAAACGTGAACGAAAACCAGATTTCACCGTACATTTGCCCGAGCGATGACGAGGTCGTGGACAATCGAAATGGCACCAATCTCGCGAGTGCGAGCTACGCGGGGATTGCTGGTTCCGCCGCGAGCCGGGGGGCTGCCGAGGGGTTTGCCGGAGACAACAGCGGTTTGTGCGGCGTGGTGAATTTCGACGGGCTTTTTTTCCCGGGGAGTCGCATTGCACTCAAGCAAATTCAAGACGGTCTGAGCAACACGTTCCTGGCGGGGGAACGGTGGTATCAATTGCGGGCCTGGACGGCGGGCGCGTTTTGGCAAGTCTCGGTGCTGCCCAAACCTCCCGAGGGTCCGTCGGAAGGTTATTGCCTGACGGCGGTGAAAAACATCGACGGCGCGATCCCGATCAATGCGAATCTTGAATCCGTTGGTTACTACAAACAACATGAACCCCACGACCGCCCCGGCGAGGTCGCCGCGGAGAAGAAGATCATTCCGTTTAACAATCTGCCGTTCGGCAGCTTCCATCCCGGCGGTGCCAATTTTGCCTTTGCCGATGGGAGCGTGAGTTACGTTGGCGAAGAGGTCGATACGCAGGTTTACACTTCGCAAGCTTCGCGTGATGGTGGGGAGATTATTACCCAATGAGCAATGCGTTCGGTTTAATTCGTTCTCACCTGTCTTTCCCGTCAACCTTGGCATTCCAGTCAACCTTGGTTGTACAACTTTTGCTGACTTGTAGTGTCTGCTGGGCTGAGGGGGACAAGCAAGCCACGGAAGCACCGCCGTTGCGGCGCGAGTTCCGTGCGGCGTGGGTGGCCACGGTAGCCAACATCGACTGGCCGTCCAAGCCAGGACTATCCACCGCTGAGCAAAAGGTGGAAATGATCGCGCTCTTGGATAACGCAGTGCGCATGAATCTCAACGCAATCATTCTGCAAGTGCGGCCAAGCTGTGATGCGCTGTACGACTCGAAGCTGGAACCTTGGTCGGAATTTCTGACGGGAACCATGGGGCAAGCCCCCGATCCGTATTACGATCCACTCGAGTTTGCCGTCACCGAGGCGCACAAGCGGGGGTTGGAATTGCACGCGTGGTTCAATCCCTATCGGACCCGCCATGCAGACACGACAACTCCCGCCGCGGATACGCATGTGAGCAAGACCCATCCCGAGATCGTCAAGCAGTACGGCAACTATCACTGGATGGATCCCGGTGAACCGGCCGCCTTCAATCACACGATGGCGGTGATTCGCGACGTGGTCGAACGGTACGACATCGATGGCGTCCACATGGATGACTATTTTTATCCTTATCCCGTGAACGACGATCAGAAAAAGCTGGTGCCGTTTCCCGATGATCCCAGTTGGGAAAAAGCCGTTGCCGCTGGCAACAAACTCGAACGCAACGACTGGCGGCGCGATAATATCAATCGGCTGGTGAAGCAAATCAACGAGGATATCAAAAAAATCAAGCCGTGGATGAAGTTCGGCATCAGCCCGTTTGGCATCGGCCGACCCGGCAAGCCGCCGCAGATTGTCGGCTTTGATCAATACGAATCGTTGTATGCCGACACGGAGAAATGGCTGAAGGAGGGTTGGGTCGATTACTTTACGCCGCAGCTTTATTGGAAGATTGGCCCTCCCAAGCAAAGCTACGCCGCGCTGCTTGATTGGTGGCACGCACAAAACACCGCCAAGCGGCATCTCTGGCCGGGGAACTACACTTCCCGCATGCTCAATACGGTGGATCAAACATGGGCACCGGATGAATTGATCGCGCAGATCTGGGTTACACGTGCTCAAGAAGGGGCGACGGGCAACGTGCATTTTAGCATGAAGGCTCTCACGCAAAATGCGGGGGGCATCGCCGACGCACTCATTGAGGGACCGTATCGTCATCCGGCGCTCGTGCCGGCAAGTCCTTGGCTCGCCAGTGCGGGAGATCAACAACCTGAAGCACCCAAGATCAAAGTCAAGAAAGCGGGCGGCCATTGGGTGGTCACGCTTGATGCCGACAAAGAACAGCAGCCTTGGCTGTGGGTCGTGAAAACCAAACACGCCGATGGCTGGCATCTCGACGTGGTCCCTGGCAGCGAGCAGGAATTTCGTTTAGATTTTCTGCCGAAGTCCGCCGCTCCTCAAGCGATTGCCGTGTCGACTGTTGATCGGATTGGTCGGGAAAGCACTGTCAGTTGGTACAAGCAGGATGCGCAGTGATGGGATCGATCTTCTTTGTCTGAACCAATATCTCCCGTCGCATCGACTGCCTACTCCCGCCGTCTAGCATGGTGGTGGATTCCCAGCTTGTATTTCGTTGAAGGCTTGCCGAACGTGGTCGTCGCCACGGTTTCGGTGCTCATGTACAAGAGTCTCAACATCTCCAACACCGACATTGCCCTATACACAAGCTTGCTCTACTTGCCGTGGGTGATTAAACCGTTGTGGAGCCCGTTTGTCGATAACTTGCGGACCAAGCGTTGGTGGACCGTGAGCATGCAGTTTTTGCTCGGGCTCGGCATGGTGGGCGTGGCGTTCTCTTTGGTCACGGAGCACTACTTCGTGGCCTCGCTCTGTTTTTTCTGGGTGATGGCGTTTTGTTCGGCCACGCATGACATTGCCGCCGATGGTTTTTATCTGCTGGCCGTTCCGGAAAGCGATCAAGCATGGTTTGTCGGTATCCGCAGCACTTGTTACCGCATGGCCATGATTGCTGGCCAAGGACTGTTGGTGATTCTAGTGGGCCGGCTCGAAGGCTCGCTCGCTCCCCAGCACGCCTGGCTGATCGGGTTCTTAGTGCTCGGTGTGATCTTCTTCATGGCGGGCACCTACCATTACGTGGTGCTTCCCCGACCCGTGGCCGATGTCAATCGAGCTGCTCATTCTCCCGCGGAATTGCTCAAGAGTTTCAGTGAAACTTTTGCTTCCTTCTTTCGCAAGCCGGGCATTGCGTCGGCGCTTGCGTTTCTACTCTTCTATCGTTTTGCCGAGGCACAACTTACTAAAGTCATTAGCCTTTTCTTGCGTGACCCACGCGAAAACGGCGGTCTGGGATTGACCACGGACGAAGTTGGCTGGATCTATGGCACGGCGGGCGTCGGCATGTTGCTGACGGGCGGAATTCTGGGAGGAATGGTTGCATCACGACAAGGACTCCGCTATTGGCTCTGGTGGATGGTCGCTGCCATCAACGTGCCCAACGCCGTCTATATTTTTCTTTCGCAGGCACAGCCCGAGAATCTCTTTGTGATTGGATTTTGCGTGGCGATCGAACAATTGGGGTATGGGTTTGGCTTTACAGCTTACATGCTGTACATGCTGTACTTGGCCCGCGGGGAGCATGAAACGGCCCATTACGCAATTTGCACGGGCTTCATGGCCTTGGGCATGATGCTGCCGGGGATGCTCAGCGGTAAGTTGCAAGAACTGCTGGGTTACCAGTGGTTTTTCTTGTGGGTGATGGTCGCCACGATTCCCAGTTTCTTGGTTTGCATGTTGGTGAAAGTTGATCCCAGCTTCGGAAGCAGCAGGGCCGTGAAAGAGGAGCCCGCGCCATGACGAATCGCATTCCCGAGTTGGCCTCCCTGTCGCTCCGCGAGAAGTTAGCGCAACTGCTGTTCGTGCGAATTGGCTCGAACTTGCCCCCCGTGAGGACCGTGGAAGAAGATGCGGTACGCGTGGCGGGATTAGTGGAGCGATTTGCGCTGGGCGGTTTGTTGCTCTTCAATGGACAGAGCGAACAGACGGCGGGAACGCTGGAAAAATTGCAAGCGGCGGCTCGTTATCCGATGCTGATTGGCGCGGACATCGAGCGCGGCATCGGCCAGCAACTCCGCGGTTACACGCTTTTTCCTCATGCGATGGCTTTCGACGCCCTCGGCGATGATGCCGAGAAACAGGTTTATGAGTTTGCACGGCTCACCGCTTTGGCGGCGCGGGCTCACGGGATTCACATGACATTTTCTCCCGTCGCCGATGTGAACATCGACCCGCGAAATCCCATCATCGCCACGCGGGCCTTTGGCAACGATCCGCAGCGTGTTGCCCAGTTGGTCACGGCCTATGTCGCCGGGAGTCAGGCCGGCGGCTGTTTGGCGGCTGCGAAACATTTTCCCGGTCATGGCAACACGCATGAGGATTCGCATCATGCGCTGCCCACGGTCCATGGAACCCGCGAAGAAATGGCTGCCTGTGAACTTGTGCCATTTCAAGCTGCGATTGCGGCTGGCTTGCCGCTCATCATGACGGCGCACGTGAGCTATCCGAGTTGGGACGCGAGCGGCAATCCGGCCACGCTCTCAAAACCGATACTGCAAGATTTGCTGCGCGGCGAGATGAAATTCGAGGGCGCGGTGGTGAGCGACAGCTTGCTTATGGAGGGGGTGAAATCGCAGTTTGATAACGAGGGTGAGCTGGTGCTGCACACATTGCTGGCGGGAGTGGACTTGCAACTCGACGTGAACGACCCTGGCGTGGTGTTGGCGGCGCTGGAGCAAGCGGTGGCCGACGGTCTGTTGCCCCTGGCACGGGTTGATGAAGCTTGCGAGCGAGTTCTCAAGTTAAAGCACGCCGTTTTTGCGAGCACCACCGAGAAACTTTCCGGGGATGCACTCGCCGCAGTGCTCGACCAGAGTGACCAGTTGGCTAGAAACGTCGCGGCCCAGTCGATTCTCACCTTGGCAGCCAAGAAAAACCTCGTGCCACTCTCGGCGGATCGAGAGCTTTTCGTCGTGATGTTGCGGCCTCATCAGTCGCATCTTGATCCCGACGAATTGCCGTTCGGAACTTTTTTACGCAAACGCTTTTCGCGTTGTGAGTATCATGAACTCGGCCCGCAGGCAACGACCGAGGATTATGCCCAGATGCTGGCGGATGGCTTGGCTGCTGAGCAGGTTGTGATCGCCATGGTTGTGAAGCCGGCGGCTTGGTATCGCTTTGGCTTGCTTCCCGAGCAAGACCAGTTTGTGCGTGAATTGACGAGCCAACTCGACTCTGTGTTGGTGTCGCTTGGCTCGCCGGTCGCGCTGGAAAATTATCCCGACGCGGCCGAACGCATCTGTGCCTATAGCGACGTGTTTGTTTCTCAGGCAGCGCTAGCGGAGTTTCTCTGCGACAACCGAGCGGACTTGATCGCATACTGAAACAGCCTTGCTCCACGCAAACCGAGGGGGGTGCGCGTTCGCAATAGGGGGGTGCGCGAAATCGTGAGGTAACTTTTCTCGCGTCACTTCTCTCGGTTGTGCTTAGCTATTAAACTTCATACTGGTGGTCGGTTGATAATATCGTAGGCCGGAACAAGCCGTGCGCGCTCTGTAAATCAATACTGGCGGCAAATTTTTGATGAAGAAACTGGGTCATGCCGGAACTCGCGGGACTCGTTCCGGCCTACAAATCTATTAAACTTCATACTAGCTGTCGGTTCACTCTTTGTGGCAGGGAAGAAAAAGAAAGCTATGTCTCAGTATTTGAACAATGGTTCTCACGATTCCTTGTCGGGCCGTCGCTTGATCATTCTCACCGAAGGTCATACCGAACCGGTCACGGGTAAAACTGCCACTTGTGTCGTGCGTTACCGACCTGAACAGGTGGTGGCGCTGTTGGATTCGACCCAAGCGGGCAAGACAGCCCAAGAATTGCTGGGAGTCGGCGGTTCGATTCCGATTGTGGCCAAGCTCGACGACGCCCCGCAAGCGAACGCTCTGATGCTGGGGATTGCTCCCTCGGGGGGCCGCATCCCGCCGGCTTGGCGTTCGGTCATTCTGGCCGCGATTAATCGCGGGATGGATGTTATCTCGGGACTGCATGAATTCCTGAGCAACGATCCCGAGTTTTCCAAGGCGGCGGCGGAAAAGGGTGTGCAGATTGTTGATATCCGCAAGAATAATGAGCGCGACGTGGCGCATCGCAAAGACATCCGCGAAGAATGCCTGCGGATTCACACGGTCGGCCAAGATTGCAGCGTCGGCAAGATGCTCGTGGCCTTGGAACTCACCAACGCCATGAAGGCGCAAGGCGTGAAGGCGAAATTCATTGCCACGGGTCAAACCGGCATTATGGTCGAGGGCGATGGCTCGCCGATTGACTGCGTGGTCTCGGATTTCGTGAGTGGTGCCGTCGAGAAGATGATTATTGAGCATCAACATAATGATGTGCTGTTTGTCGAAGGGCAGGGAAGTTTGTCTCACCCGCGCTATTCCGGCGTAACGCTGGGCTTACTGCATGGCTGCATGCCTCATGGCATGATTCTGTGTTATGAAGTCGGCCGCAAGAACGTGTATGGCATGGATTACATCCCGCTCAAGCCGCTTGGCGAATTGCTGAAAGTTTACGAGACCATGGCCAACCTCATGGTTCCCTCGAAGGTGATCGGCATCGCCATGAATTCACGCAAGTCTTCGGAGGACGAGACCGAACGCGAACGTGAAAAGATTCGCCAAGAGTTCGGGCTCCCCGTGTGCGATGTGATTCGACATGGCCCCGATGAGTTGCTGCAGGCGGTTCAACAAATGTTGCCGACCAGTAGCGTCTTTCCCGCGCAGGCGGGAATCCAGACGGCGGTGCTGTAAAACTAGTTTCCCGCCTGCGCGGGAATGACGCCACTGGCCCTCGCAGACATCGGAATGAACCGTGAAACTGCTGACACATTCCTTCGACTTGCCCCTGCGGCACACTTTTACCATTTCGCGTGAATCGACCTCGGTTCAACCCACGTTGATTGTCGAACTGACCGACGGTGAGCACCGGGGTTTTGGCGAAGCGACGACCAATGCCTACTACGGCATGACACTCGAAAACATGCGAGCCGGCCTCGAGCGCGTGCGGTCGATTGTTGAATCGCAAGTTGAACTCGATCCCCCCGCGCTGTGGGAAGCCGTCGCGCCGCAACTCAAGGATTGCCCGTTCGCGCTCTGTGCGTTGGATCAAGCCGCGTACGATTTGTGGGGGAAACAACAAGGTAAGCCGGTTTATGAGTTGTGGGGGCATACGACCGATCACATTCCGCTCTCGAACTTTACCATTGGCATCGACACCATCGAAACGATGGTTGCCAAATTGCAAGAAATGCCTGATTGGCCGATTTATAAAATCAAGCTTGGCACGCCGAACGACATGGGCATCGTGCACGAGTTGCGTAAGCACACCAATGCCGTGTTTCGCGTGGACGCTAACTGTGGTTGGTATGCTGATAAGGCGATTGCGCTCTCCCATGAACTGGCGTCACTCAACGTCGAGTTTATCGAACAGCCTTTGCCAGCAGGGGATTGGGAAGGTTATCGCAGGGTGTTTGCAGAATCCGCTTTGCCGATCATCGCCGACGAGAGCTGCATCACCGAGGACGATGTCGCAACTTGCGCGGGTCACTTTCATGGGATCAACATCAAGCTGGTGAAATGCGGCGGGCTGACCCCAGCGCGGCGGATGATTGCTCATGCCCGCGAATTGGGCCTCAAGGTGATGGTCGGTTGCATGACCGAGTCGAGCGTCGGCATCTCGGCGATTGCACAGTTGTTGCCGCTGTTGGATTACGTGGACATGGACGGCGCGGCCTTGTTGGCCCAAGATATTGCCACGGGGGTCGAGGTTATCCGTGGCAAGTGCCATTATCCGAATGTTCCTGGTTCCGGAGTCAAATTGCTCGATGCCGCGCTCGCGCGGGCGTATTGAGCACATGCAAAAGGTGTTGGTCAGCAAGTTATGAATCAAAAAACTTTTTCGCGGGTTCTCTATTTCATGGTGGCGATTGGCTGCGTTTCGTCATCGACTGCCAGCCGTGCCGACGAGTTGGCTAATCGGTTGCAACCCCTGATTGATAATTTCGCCGGGAAAGCGGCGGTGATGGTCAAGAACCTGGAGACGGGGGAGACGTTTGCCTTTCGCGCTGACGAACCTTTTCCCACGGCGAGCTTGATTAAGTTCCCCGTCATGATCGCGGCCTACGACGCGGCTGAAAAGAAGCAACTCGCTCTCGACGATACAGTCACGCTGCACAATGAAGATAAGGTGCCAGGATCGGGAATACTCACTTCACACTTTGCTGACGGAGTGACCATGCCGTTGAGTACGGCGATTCAGTTGATGATCGCTTATTCCGACAACACGGCCACCAATTTGGTGATCGATGCGATCGGCATCGAAACGACGAACACGTTGATGAAGTCACTCGGTTGCGAGAATACGCTCCTCAACTCGAAAGTTTACCGCCGGGATACGTCGATTGCCCCCGAGCGGAGCAACAAGTATGGACTCGGCAGCACCACGGCCGCGGACATGGTTAAATTGCTCGAATTGCTTCAGTCGAACAAGTTGGTGAGTGAATCAGCCAGCAAGCACATGTTGGCGCACATGCTGGCCTGTCAGGATCGCACGAAAATTGTTCGTCTCTTACCTCCGGGGACACAAGTGGCGCACAAGACGGGGGAAGTCTCCGCCTCGCGGACTGATGCCGGTTTGATCGCGAGTCCCGCGGGTTCGATTGCGGTTTGCGTGTTGACCGACGAGATTGAAGACCGTCGCTCGAGCACAGACAACGCAGCCGATCTGCTCTGCTCGAACATCGCCAAGGAAGCCTACGACTATTTCAATCAGGGAAAAAATGCTGAGAGCGGTCCGCCCATCGTGCGTTTGGGCGCGACGGGGTTGTTGGTTGAGTCCTTGCAGCGCATGCTCAATGCTCGGCTTGATCCTTCGCCCGAGATCGGCGTCGATGGTGACTTTGGTAGTCAGACTCAGCAGGCGCTTCTGCTGTTTCAACGTATCAACAAACTCCCCGAAACGGGCGAGGTTGGGCCCGACACTTGGGCGGCGTTGGGAACTTTGGTATCCGAGGAAGAAGCTCCCGACCCGGCGGTGGTCAACACCACGGTGAGCAAGAAAGAACCGCTGGAGATTCTCACCGGGCCACCGGTGACGACTTGCAAGGCTTGGGCCATCGGCGATGCCGAGACCGGCAAGCTCCTGTGGGGCCTCAACGATGCCGAGCGCCGCGACATCGCCAGTACAACCAAGATCATGACCGCGTATCTCGTCACCATTTTGGCGGAGAAACATCCCGAAGTGCTTGATGAGATGGTGGTCTTCTCGGAACGCGCGGACACCACCACGGGTTCGACGGCGGGGGTGCGCGTGGGTGAAAAAATCCCCGTTCGCGAGTTGCTCTACGGGCTGTTGCTCCCCTCGGGCAACGATGCCGCGGTCGCACTGGCCGAACATTTTGGCGAGCGCTTGGGAAAATCCGACAAAGAGGGTGCCGACTCCTACGACCACTTCATCGCCGCGATGAACGACATGGCCAAGGAATTGAACATGGACGCGACCGACTTTCGCAATCCCAACGGCTTGCCCGAGGAAGGGCATCAATCGAGTGCGGCCGATTTGCTCAAACTGTCCCACGCCGCGATGCAGCAGCCGCTGTTTCGCGATGTTGTTGCCACGCCACAACATGGCTGCACCGTCGAGGGCGCGGAGGGTTACAAGCGTAATCTGTTTTGGAAAAACACGAATCAACTGCTCGGCACGACAGGTTACGACGGCATCAAGACGGGGACCACCAGTGCCGCAGGGGCCTGTCTGGTCTCGCAAGGGACTCGTGATGGCAAATCGCTGATTGTCGTCGTGCTGGGGGCGACCTCCTCGGACGGGCGTTATGTTGACGCGCGCAATCTGTACCGCTGGGCTTGGCAAGAACTCGGCGTGGACTCAGCCACCAAAAATTAGGGTCCATTTTCATGTCGAATTGGAAAGCAAGTCGCTGTCTTGGCAATCGCATTTTGTTGGCGGCGTGTGGGTTCATACTGATCGCTCAGACAACCATATGCACCACCACCAGAGCCGAGGAAGAGTCCCGCGAAAGACCAACGGTGGTGATGACCTCTGAGGGAGAACGCATTCACCGGAGTGCGATTCTCATTGACGGTCATAACGACATGCCTTGGGAAATCCGCATGCAGGGGAGCCGCACGTTCGAGCGGCTCAACATTGCCGAACATCAAGAATCGTTGCAGACCGACATCCCACGCCTGCGCAAGGGAGGCATGGGGGCGCAGTTTTGGTCGGTCTGGGTGCCTGCGGCTACCGCCTACGATGGCACCGCGCTGACCGCGACTCTGGAGCAAATCGACTTGGTTCACGCCATGATCGACCTCTATCCGGAGGATTTTGAACTGGCGCTCACCACGGACGACATTCGCCGCATTCATGGCGCGGGCAAAATCGCTTCACTCATCGGCGTCGAGGGAGGGCATTGCATCGAGAATTCGCTCAACGTATTGCGGCAGTTGTATCGGCTGGGTGCCCGTTACATGACGCTTACGCACTCGGACACGATTGACTGGGCCGACTCCGGAACCGACGAACCCAAGCACGGTGGTTTGACCCCCTTCGGCGAGGATGTGATCGCCGAGATGAATCGGCTTGGCATGATGGTGGATATTTCGCATGTTTCCCCCGACACGATGAAGCATGTGCTGCGGATCACGAAAGCGCCGGTGATTTTTTCGCACTCCTCGGCACGGGCCATCGCGGACAGCCCCCGCAATGTTCCCGACGACGTGCTGAAACTCGTCAAGGACAACGGCGGAGTGGTGATGGTGAATTTCTTTTCGGGATTCGTGGTTCCCGAGGCTTCGGACCGCTATCTCAATCGTCTCAAGCGCGAACGCGAACTCAAGGCGACGTTAAAGGATGCGGTAAAAGTGCAAGCCGAGCTGCGCCGACTGGAACCGAGCGGCCCCATGCAGCGTGGCACGATTCACGACCTCATCGACCACATCGATCACATCGTGAAAATCGCGGGCATCGACCACGTGGGTCTCGGTTCCGATTACGACGGCGTGTCGGTGTTGCCGACTCAGCTTGATGACGTGGCGAGCTATCCGTTCATTACCCAGGCCCTGTTGGATCGCGGCTACAGCGAGAGCGATGTCAAGAAAGTGCTAGGCGAGAATCTGTTGCGGGTGATGAAGAACGTCGAGGAAGTGGCCGAGAAACCGGCGGGCGGGGGGGTTAAGAATTAGCCACGGAATTACACGGATGAAACACGGATCGGAAAATTGAATGGCCGTGTTCAATCCGTGTTTCATCCGTGGCTATTAACTCCGCGCTGTACTGCAATTCATCACTCCGGAATTTCTCGCACGACCGACCCAGCTTTGCCGGGGACGCGCGGGTCGTGGACGCCGACTAACTCGTCGGCGGCGTTTTTGGCGATGCCTTGGGCCACGCCGCTGGCGTCGATCGTTTCGATCTTGTGGCCCAATGTTTTTAAGCCTGCGACGATTTCCTTTGGCACTTTTGATTCTAAGAGCACGCTGTCCGGCTGCCACTGGTGATGAAAACGGGGCGTGGATATCGCGGTTTGGAGGTCTTGCTGCAAGTCGAGCGTGCCGATCAGCGCGAGCAGGACTTGCGTGATTATCTTCGGCCCGCCGGCGGCACCCACCGTGAGCAAGGGTTGATCGCCCTCGTCGAGCACAATCGTCGGGCTCATGCTCGACAAGGGGCGTTTGCCCGGTTCAATCGCGTTGTTCTCGGCACCAATCAGTCCGAAGGCGTTGGGAACACCCGGTTGGCTGGAAAAATCGTCCATCTGGTCGTTGAGAATAATGCCCGTGCCGGGGACGATCACTTTCGAGCCGAAGCCTGTGTTGACCGTGGCGGTAATGGCGACCCAATAGCCCTCGGTATCGACGGCGGTGATGTGGGTCGTGTGTTTGCCGAAGACTTCGTCTTGGTGTTGAGGCGGGGTGCCGTGCGTGGGGACCGTGCTGGCCTTGGTGAGATCGATCCGCTGAGCAAGCGACCGGGCATATTCCTTGTCGACCAGCCCGCGTGGGACGGCGGCGAAATCGGAATCGCCGAGCCAATAGGCCCGGTCCGCGAAGGCCAGTTTCATGGCTTCGATCATCAAGTGCGTGCCGCGTACATTGTCCTGTTGAAATTCAGCCGCCACGTCAAACGGTTCCAAAATGTTGAGAATCTGCGCGACATGAATGCCGCCCGAGCTTGGCGGAGGAAAGCCGACGATTTTCCAGTCGCGATAAGTGGTGACCAGCGGCTCGCGCTCGATGGGTTCGTAAGCGGCGAAATCCTCGGCAGTAAGAATTCCCCCGTTGGCGGCCATCCACTGGCCGACTTTGGTGGCGAACTCGCCACGGTAAAACCAGTCGGGGCCTTGCTCAGCCATCAGGCGATACGATCGCGCGAGATCGGGCTGGCGGAGGATTTCACATTCCTGATAGGGGCAGCCATTGGGTTTCAGCAGTGCCCGTCGACTGCCGGGGAAACGGGCCAGCACTTTGGCCATCGCTTTGAGCTTGCCGGCGTAGATGCGGTCGAGGGGAAAACCACACTCCGCGATCTTGGCAGCGGGCAAGAGCAACTCCGCAAGTTCTTTTTCACCGCACTTGTCGAGGGCATGAGCATAAGCGGCAAGCGCACCGGGCACGGCCACGGCCAGCGCGCCGGTGGTGCTGAGCTCGGGCACGGCTTTGCCATCGCGGAGATACATATCGCGGGTCGCGGCGGCGGGGGCCTTTTCGCGGCCGTCGATGGCGAGGAGATTTCCGTCTGGCTTGCGAATCAGAATGAAGCAGCCACCCCCCAGCCCCGAGTTGTGATTATCAACCACACCCAGCGTGAGTGCCGTCGCGACGGCGGCATCCAAAGCGTTGCCACCGGAGGCGAAGGCATTCAATCCCGCGTCGGTCGCCAGGGGATTCACTGACGCCACGACACAGCGGTCTTTAGCGGCTGAGGTTGTGCAGAAAACCACAACGAGAAACGCGGCTGTGAGATAATTTTCCATAACGACAAATGGACCAGAACCCATGGATGACCTTTCGCCCGTGTGATTAATGTTGAAGAACAGTGTAAGTGTCTTTGGCCACGGATTGAACACGGATTAAACACGGATGGTTGAGGAGTTGATGAGGAAAAACGAATGACTAGAGACGGTTTCAAAAAACCGAGGGCTAGCGCCCTGCGGCTGATGAAAATCAGCCGCCACGCGTTAGCGTCCGGTTCTCTCTCTTTCGGAATGACATGGTTCTAGCTCGAGCACTAGTGAAAGTTCTCTGGAGATCACCACCCGTTTGCGCAGCGGCCTGTTTAGATTGCGCAGCAGGCACAAAACGCTTTCGCCATAAGCTCCACTGACTATAATAAAGGGATATTCTCCCGGAACTAGGTGCTGTCGTTTGTTTCTCGCGCTCCGCGATGCGTCGACGGCTTCTATTTGAATTGGCATTCTTCCTTAAGCTGCAAGTCGATTGATGAATTCACCCAAGCCTCGGCGTCAAAAAACGCTCGCTGAAAAGTTATCTCGTGCATTTACCCAGCGACTGGGTTTGGCTTCTCGCATGTCGAATTTCGCCAAGCGGTTGCGGTACGAGACGTTGGAACCGCGCATTGCTCTGGCTGCCGCGGGGCTGGTGGAGGTTGGTACGCAACCTCTAGGGGGTCTGGCGGACAAGATCGCCTATATCCACCCCGGGCATGGTTATGAAAACACCGACGGATCATGGAACTTTCAACGCTCCGAGTCCCCCGGCACGGAAATGATCGAGGACTTGGGCACCTACGATCAGATGACATTCCTCGCCGACTATTTGTTCCGCGCGGGAGCAACGGTCGTCCCCTTGCGGCCGATTGGTCATCAAACCAACGAGATCGTGCTCGATAACGACGACGCGGGCGTGACGTTCACGGGGACTTGGTCGAACAGCTCTGCGACGATTTTTTATGGTGCGGCGGGGGATGTGCCCTACAAATTTGCCACATCGGACCTTACCGAGACCGCCACCGCGCGCTACCAGCCCAACATTGCCGAGGCAGGTTTTTATCCGGTCTACGCCTGGGCAACCCACGGCAGTAATCGCGCGACCGATCAGTTGTATCGGGTAACTCACTCCGGCGGCAGCACCGAGGTCACGATCAATCATCGCCGCGTCGGCAATGGGTTGGTGTACCTCGGCACGTACTATTTTGAAACGGGGACCGGCGGCTACGTGGAGATCAGCAATCGCTCAAGCGTGGCGGGGAACGCGATCATTGCCGACATGATTCGCTTCGGCAACGGCATCGGCACTTCGGGCCAAGCCCGCGAGGACGAGGCCAGCCTGTATTGGATTCAGCGTCATGCAGCCCCGCCGTTCGCGCAGGGGATTAGTTCGGCCGAATATGGCACTTCAGTTGTGTCGGCAGCGCCGAGATTTGCGGAGTTCATGAACCGTGAGGCCGACGGAGTGCTCGCGGATCGCGTGTTTGTCAGTTATCACTCGAATGCTTTTAACGGAACCGCTCGCGGCGTGGTCGGCCTGTATAACAACAATGCCGGCGGCAACTCATCGACACCCAATCAGTTTGATCTGGCGTTAAAGCTCGCCAACGAAATTAACGTCGATATTATTGCTCAAGCTGGTCAGTTCGAGAATTCGTGGAATAACCGCGGCTCGGGAATTACCCTGGGCAGCAGCTTCGGGGAGATAAATAACGACGTCATCAATAATGAGTTCGATGCCACGATCGTCGAAGTTGCGTTTCACGACAATATTGACGACGCCGAGCTGATGCGCGACGCGAAGTTTCGAGACGCCACCGCGCGGGCCACTTATCAGGGGCTTATCAAGTATTTCCGCGCCCGCGACGGTAATACCACCTCGGCGACGGAACTTCCAGCCCCCATGACGGGCGTTCATGCGGAGTCGAACGCCTTGGGCAGTGTCACTCTCTCGTGGGTGCCGCCAGTTGCAAATACATTCGCGGGGGGGGCCACGACCGGCTACCGCATCTATGTGTCGGCGAACGGCTACGGGTTCGATGGCGGAACTTATGTCGATGGCGAAGCTACCACGACCGCGACACTCACCGGCTACGATCCTACGATCCCGTACTATTTTAAGATCGTGGCGGTGAACAACTTTGATCTCGTCCCGGTAAACGTCGGCGGGGAATCGCAGGGATCCGAAGTTCTCACCGTGCTTCCAAGTGGCGGATCAAAGCAAGTGCTCATCGTCAACGGTTTCGACCGGCTCGACCGCAGCTTGAACCCTCGACAGACTTACCCATCACCTGACAATACGGTGGATCGCGTGCGGCCTCGGGAGAGCAACTCGCGCGACTACACGGTGCAGGTGGCAGCCGCGATTGAGGCGGCCGCGCCGGGAGTTCGTGTCGAAAGCACGAGCAACGAGGCCATCACATCGGGCATGGTCAATCTCGCCAACTACGAAGCAGTGATTTGGATTTCCGGCGAAGAGTCCACCGGCGACGAAACTTTCAGCGCGACCGAACAGACACTTGTTGCCAGTTATCTCACCGGCGGGGGGAAACTGTTGGTCTCTGGGGCGGAAATCGGCTGGGATTTGGATCGCCCGAGCGGGCCGACGGCGGCGGATCGGTCGTTCTTCAATAACAACTTAAAGGCAGATTACGTCTCCGACGACGCGGGGACATACAACGTGCAGGGTGCGGCGGGATCGATTTTTGACGGGCTGAGCTTTTCCTTCGACAACGGCAGCCAGTTTTATAACGTCGAATTTCCCGATGTGATTAACGCCTTCGGCGGTTCCATTAGCGCGCTCACCTATGTGGGCGGACTCGGCGGTGGGGCAGGGGTACAGTTCGACACTGGGACGGGAACCAAGCTCGTGAATCTCGCGTTCCCTTTTGAAACGATCACCACTGCCGCCAACCGGGCGACTGTCATGGACCGGGTGCTCGATTTCTTCGGCGTCTCGGGCTTCGAGCCGACCGGCGATTTCGATGAGGATGACGACGTCGATGGCCGTGATTTTCTCGCTTGGCAACGGGGCGTGGGAACCGCGAGCCCCACGCTGGCGGATGGCGATGCCGATGGGAATGGCGTGGTGAATGGAGATGATCTCGTTGTTTGGCAGACGCAGTACGACACGCCGCCGCCGGTTGTGGCGCTGTCCGCGTTAGCTGCCACCGAGGAAGAAGTAGCGTTGACAGCCGAGCAACTGGCGAGTGCGGCGCGCGTTCTGGCCCCGAATTGGGTGGCGGGTGATCCGTCGCGCGCTGCGGATTCGTCGTTCGAGGATTCGGCAACGACCGAAATGCTTTCCTCGCCCTTACCCCTCGAACGGCAGGAAGCAGTGCAGCTTCAAGTAGGTGAGCATCATCATGTCGGCGAAATCTCAACTGACCGAGATCAAGTCAGTGATCGCGCTGAATTCGATTTGGTGTTCGCGGAATTAGGCAAGCTGCTGGAAGAGTGAGCAAGTTTCGACCAAGCTCGTTCAAATGCGCAGCAAACCCATTCGCATGCGCAAACACGAGAAACTTTTCGCGAGTTCTTGTTGCAGGTTTCGTGAAAGCTTGCGCATAATGAGCGCAGGTGACTGATTGAGCTTCCGTAAGCGGCTGGACGCTGTTTGTTTCTTGCAGACGGATTGCTGAAGTTATGTTGAAGCGCTTTGATGTGCGGCCGGAAACTTGTTACGCTGCGCTGACGATCTCTACCCTGCTGTTGGGCTGTGGAGCGCCAGCGGCCAAGTCCAGCCCGTCACCCGACTTCCCACAACTCAAAGTGGTGGGCATCCTGGCTGGGCAATACCTCTCGTCCAATAACAGTCGTCCTCCTCAAAAACGCGAGGACTTGATTAAGTTCCTCGATAGCATCCCCAATGAATGGCAAGGGCTGGGCATGAAAACAGCCGAAGAATTTTTGACCTCGCCACGTGACGGCAAGCCTTTGGTAATTCTCGTGGGCAAACAGTTTGGAGCCTTGAGTCCCAGTGGTTTGCCGTGGGTTGCTTACGAACAGACGGGTTTGGGGGGTAAGCTGCTGGTGATCAATGCCCGTGGTGGTGTCTCTGAGATGCCCGCCGAAGAAGTGCGTACTTTGTTTCCAGAGTCTTAAACGAATCCCTAGCGAGGTGCGTGTCATGCGGCGCTCAGCCAGCGATAAAAAAGCCTTTACCTTGGTCGAACTCCTAGTGGTGATTGCAATCATCGGGATATTAGTTGCGTTACTCCTTCCCGCCATCCAAGCCGCTCGTGAGGCGGCACGGCGCACGGAATGCAACAACCAACTCAAGCAGATAGGACTATCGATCTTAAATTTTCACGACTCGGTTAAAGTCTTTCCAACTGGCGGTGCATTGACTGTTGGTGACCCAGACAATACTGGACCTAGAATCCAGGATTATATTGTGAATGGCAGGCCACTCGGACCTGAGAAGCAAGGAGTTTCGTGGGGCTATCAAATATTGCCTTACTTGGAACAAGGTGCAGTTTACAATCTTACAAATTCCGCTCAATTAAACTCGACAATCATCGCCGGTTATGTGTGCCCTTCTCGTCGCGCGCCTGTGTTGATTAATGATACCAAGTCAACCAATTCAAGTCTTTATGTAACTTTATCTGATTATGTCGGAGCCATGCCGTGCGGGTATTCCGACGACTCGCGCTCAACTCGCTACACTCCCTTGACACCTGGAGTTCGAGGAGGCCCTGTCGATAGCGCAAATCTTCGACTAGATCGCTTCTTTGGAGGTACTAGCTCGACTCACATTCGACAAGTTCCGGATAATGAGATCTATCAAGGTGTCATTGTACGCACACCCTACCGACTACAAGGGGCTGTAGGTTCTAGAGGTGGTATACAATATGTGCCTGCGTTGAATGTAACTCCGACAATAGGTATTGCCCAGGTTTCTGATGGGACCAGCAACACTTTAATGGTCGGCGAGAAGTTTCTGCGTCCTGATCTTATTGAAGGCCCTAGCGATTCAGATGATCGTGGTTGGTCAGATGGTTGGGATCCCGACACGATGCGATCCACCTGTTTCCCACCCTTGCAGGATTCGCTATCAGGGACCACCGATGATACACTTTATGGCAAATCTGCTCCTGTTGTCAATTTCGGCTCTTCCCATCCTGGCGCATTCAATAGCGTGTTTGCCGATGGTTCGGTGCATGGCATCAACTACGACATCGATCCCACGACTTTTGACCGTCTTGGGGACCGTGAAGACGGCGAAGTGGTTGACCTGAGTCAGTTGTGACGCTGCGCCTAAGATTAGAACCAATGGGAACCACAACGACACAACGGACACGACGAAAGGACGGAGTTTTGCAGGCAATGGTCATGACTCCCGAGAAAAGCCTGCTTCTCTTCAATTTGATTTTTACGTAGTGCTCGTCGTGTCGTCGTGGTTCTATAATCTTGGCACGATCTTCGTTGCGCAAACGTGTGCAACCCGTGCGCAAATGGCAGACTGTGCTGGCAATCGCTGGGCACGTTGCTAATCAGCGAGTGTCCGCGAGGCAACCGCCGGGTTCACGAAATCACGGCATTTTGCGGTAGATCGCAGGCAAATTTGTTGATTGTCCTTGGCCCGTTTGTTATTGTGGAAGATGTAGGTGGCTCAGCGGGTGGCAGTTGAACTAAGTCATCCCGATCGTCAGAGAGAGAGGCAAAAATGGCGAGGTGGTGTTTTGACATTATCTCGTCGTTTTCCGTGTAATTTCTGTTTTTGACATTCTTCCAACACTTCTTTGAGTTAGAGCTAACCGATTCAAACACCTTTGAAAGGGGAGACCACACATGCTGTCCCGACCGAAACTTTTGAGCTTTATTGCGTGTGCCGCGCTCGCGGCCACGCCCACTCTGGTGGAAGGCCAGATTCTGTTTACCGATAGTGCTTTTTTAGCGGCCAATTACACGACCAGTGGCGCTGGCACCCAAGATTACAAATTCAACATCGACTATAGCAGCCTTGATATTTTCGGTGACGGCTTCTTGACCGCCGCGATTCCTCCCTCGCCACGCGGTGGCGGTACGACGACGGGCGCTTTTGTGTCGGCCAATAACAATTCGTTGGTCACGACCGCCCAATCGTTTGCCTCGATCAAGCCGGTCGGCGTGAACGTGGGTACGGGGACGGCCAATGAAGATTACGTCATGCGGGTCGACGTGTTTCACAGCACGGGTGAAGGCACCGACGACGGGGCTGGCAACCAGACCTTCCGTGGCACGACGAACCATGCGGGCGTGGCGATCAATCAAGCCAACAACACCGTGCAGTTTGGTCCGAATAATGCCCCCGGTGGTGGCAACAACCTCACGGGTCAAGGTTTGGGACTCTTCATCACGGCTGATACCGGTGCCGCCGACGACTACATTCCCGTTTACGGCGGTGCTGGCTATGCGGATCGCAACACCGCGTTTGGCGCGGCTCCCGTGGCCGGTCAGTTTTATAATCGCAACTCCTCGCCGACAATTAATACCGGCTTGGTCAGCGACCGGTTGAACGATTACTGGTTGGCCCAAACGACGAGTCCGGAGTTTGTCTTGGGAAATGGCCTTACTTTTGTGACTCCTACCCCCACGAACGACGATCTTAATGCCTTCACGGGTGATGATGCGTTCCATACTCCCGATCCGACCGACATCACCGCCTATGACGAAACCGATCCAGGGCTGGGCGTGAGTCGGCAATATTTCGCCGAATCGTTCCCAACCCACAGCGATCCGTTCCATTTGACGCAGCCTTCGGTAGGCCCTCCCGGATTCCTGTTGGGTAATGAAACCCAAACCCCCGGCGTGCCTTACAACCGTTGGGCCACGCATGAGATTTATTGGGTCGATGGCACGATGACCTACACCATTACCTATGGTGGCAACACGATTCCCATCCTGCAGTTCACCCCGGATAACTCTGGCGGTGTGACCGATAACATCTTCAGCCCGAATGCTCCGAGTGCTGCTGGTGCTCCCGTGCTGGCGTTTTGGGATCGGTTCGGTGGCTCGATTGCCCTCGATCCCGATGGCGGTAACTTCGTGGTCTTTGACAATTTGGAAATCGAAGTCGCCGATGCGGGTGACGTGCCTGATTTTGATGCCTATCTCGAAGCCGAAGGATTCGTCATTTCCGAAGGCGTTCCTGGCGATTTCGATGGCGACGGCGACGTCGATGGTCGTGACTTCCTCTCATGGCAGCGCGGCGTATCACCGACTCCGTTCAGTCCCGCCGATTTGGCGACTTGGCAAGGGGCCTACAACGGCGGTATGTTGTCCGCCGTTTCGGTGCCCGAGCCTTCGTCCGTCCTGCTCTTGTTGAGCGTGGCTGGTTGTGGGTTGCTCGGCCGTCGTCGTGGTTAATTTATGAGTGGTTAGAAGTTAGAGGTTAGTAATACGTTGTTGGGAGTTAGTTTTCTAGCTTCTAGCCACCAGCCTCTAACGTCTATTTATCGTCCTTGTTTGTTGGGATTGCACTGCGTTGTTTGAGTTTGTGGCGCTGGAAGCCTACGCGTCGGTAGCAAACTCAGTTCAGCGGTAGCAAACTCAGCTCAGTAGACCCCGGGAACGGCGGCTGGCTCACTCGTGGTGAACCATCGTCGAACCCGGGGTCGCTGTGTTTGGGAGTTGAACCGCTAATAAACGCTGATTAAAGAAATGAACCACAGAGGCACGGAGATCACGGAGTGGTAGGCCGGAACGAGTTGCACGAGCTCCGGCAAAGATGCGGTTGAAAACATCGGCGATGCCGGAACTCGCATAACTCGTTCCGGCCTACAAGTCTCAACCTCTGATTACCTCCCCATGAGCATTTATCAGCGTCCATCAGCGGTTTGATACTTTCGCAGAAGCGCGAAACTTCTGCGCTGTTTTGTATCGTGGGAACGCCGAATCCTCTATCAAGTTTCGTCGTCATTAGTAAAATGCTAGTGGAGAGAGGCATCCTCCCATTTGTTCATAGGAATTATCCGGTATGTGTCTTTCCGTTTCCCGCGGGCCTCTGCCGCGTCGCCTGACCAATTCTCGTCATGCTGGTTTTACCCTGGTTGAGTTGTTGGTGGTGATCGCCATCATCGGCGTGCTGGTGGCGCTGTTGCTGCCCGCCATCCAAGCGGCCCGTGAGGCCGCGCGGCGGATTCAGTGTCAGAGTCAACTGCACAATCTTGGGTTGGCATTCGCCAATTACGAAAGTGCGCAAAAAAAATTGCCCCAATCAAGCGACATGAATTCACCGGTAGGTGGCCGTGGAGGTGTGAGTTACGCTTTAACACCGTACTCTGGAACAACGCAATTTAGTTGGATCGTTAGGGTACTTCCTTACTTGGAACAGGCCGCTTTGGCGGATCAGTTCGATCCCAAAGCGGGTACAGCTACGCTTCCTGCGGTTATGAATCAAAGCACAGTTACTCGTCCCGAAGAACAGCAACCGCCCGCGTTACTATGTCCCTCGGATTCATCGCGAGGTCGCTTCTACGCCCATCCAGAGTTTGCGAACGGCCGTATGTTCGCTAAGACGAATTACGCCGCGTATGCCTGCCCGGAGCATGTCCTGAGTTCAAAAGTCTGGCCCGGTGCAATGATCCATGAGCCGCAAGCTCTGAAACGCGTGACAGATGGTACTTCCAACACGCTTATGATCGCGGAGATTCGCACGAGGGAAGACCCGAATGATGAACGTGGCGCATGGGCCCTTGGCTGGCCGTCGGCAACGATCTTGGGAGCTGACATGCACGGCAAGGGGGTTGGCACGGGGAATGTTGGCGATCAACTTGTTGGCGAAGTTGCCTATCTCCCTGATCCCAATCTGGAGGTTGGTGCATTGCCACCGAATTCACCCCCTGGCGCGCAAAACGCTGATCACTTGCGCGGGGATACTTGCGCTGCGGATAGCGAGACCCGCCGACTGTCCGCCATAGAAGGAATGCCTTGCAATAATCTCGGTTCCTACAGCGCCGCGGCGCGAAGCTCGCACCCCGGCGGCGTCGATGCCGCCAATATTGATGGTAGCGTCCGCTTCCTGCTCGATGAAATCGATCCTTCGACGCTCGGGTTGCTCATCTGCATAAACGATGGCATCACACTTCCCGACCAGTAACCGCAGCCTTTCAGAGCCGGAGAACATTGTAGGGAACGCCCTCCGTGGCGTTCCGTTTTGAAGTGGCAGGTGTATCCCTGATTCATGGAACGCCAGAGACGGCGTTCCCTACAGAGTGAATTCTCGGACGGCCTGGCTTTATTTTTTCGTGGGGATGATTGCCGTATGAAAGCTGCTCTACCGTTGCTGGGTGTTGGTTTGGGAGTGCTGCTGGTCGCCATCAGCTTGGTCTGGGGACTTGTGTTCTCGTCGGAGAGCGGCTGGACCACCGAAAAATCCACCAAAATGGCAGTACTGGGAGATGAAGTCCATCTGCTGATGTTCAAAGCCGCGGCGGCCAAGGACAAGCCCAACATGCAGGGGGGGGAGAACCCGGCCGAGGTGATCGCCACCTACAAGGCCAAGGAAGAAGAATTGGCCGCGCTCCAGGAGGAGTTCAACAACATCAAAGACAGTCCTAATACGACAGCCAAATACCTCCGCTGGTCGGGCATAGCCTTTGTCTTGCTGGGTGGAGCCGCTTCGATGGCGACCCGCGAGGGGTAGGGGCCGCATCCCGCGTGGCACGTCCAGAGGTACTCCGATGGGCGTGGTTGCCTTTAATGCCAGCGCCGCCACGTCCTGCGGAGTACCTTAGGGCGTGCCACCCGACGGGCGTTTCCTACATTGGATCCTGGGTGTTTACCGCAGAAACCAAAGCCAGGAACTGCGCATTATGGAGAAAATTCTGCGCACTGATTTGTGGTGATTTCCCGCTGAGCGGTTATTATGAAGATTGCGTAACGGCGGAACTTTAACGATTGTGCCGACGTCGGCACCGTCGTAATGACTGAGATACTTGACGTTTAGACACTTGACGTACTTCACTCGCGTTCCCACTGGAAAGGACTAGTCTAATGAAGCGAATTCTCATGTTGACCCTCTGTGCAGCACTGCTGCCCATGCTCTGCGGCAGCCAGGTTTCGGCTGCCCTGATTATTAGTGATGACTATGAAGTCGATTCCTCCGGCAACTATTCGGTTGTCAACGACGGCACTCCCAACGGCACCGTCAATTTTGTTTACGACTACATCGCGGCCGGTATTCCCTTGGCCCCGAACTCCACCGCTGGCGATACGCTGGGCTTGCGGATGACGGCCAATGATTCCGCGGGCGCTGTCGACGCTTTCACGGCGTTTCACAACACCGACATCAATTCCAACATTTTTTCTTTGAAGGTTGACGTGTTCATGAGATTCGTGGGCACAACCGCGACCACGGAATATGCCCATGTTGGCGTGGGTGGCAATGGCACAACCTTCAACCAAGTCTTTTCGCCGATTTCTGGTTCCGGCAGTTTCATCGCGTTCACGGGTGATGGCGGTTCGGCTTCCGATTACCGCTGGTATCTGTCGGCTGCCAATGGTGGCCCGACCACGGTTCCCAACACCGACGCGAGCTATCTGGGTCATGGCAGCAACGGCACGGGGGCGTTTTATACGGCCCTGTTCCCCGCTCCGCCTTCCACGATTGCGGGCAGCCCCGGCAACATTTGGGCCACCGTGGAGGTCAAGGTTAAGAACGGATCGATTTCGTACTTCATGCAGAATCAGCTCGTCTTTAAGGGGACCTATACCGGCAACCTGTATGGACTTGCCAGCCTTGGTATCGTCGACACCTTTACGTCGGTCGATGGTGGTTCCGTGGCGACGATCTACGACAACTTGGAAGTCATTGTTCCCGAACCCGCTTCGCTGAGCCTGTTGGGCTTGAGCCTGATCGGCTTGCTGGCGGGTCGCCGTCGCTAAACGATTGGCGAGAGTGACTGAGTAAATACACACGGCCCAGGCAAGACACTGTTTTGCCTGGGCCGTGCTTCGTTATGCAGAAGATTTTGGCCACGGATTGAACACGGATCAAACACGGATGGGAGGAATCAAGACCCTCTTCATTGCTAATGATTAGGCTTTGAATTCAGGAGAACTGCAAAGTCCGCCTGAATGTAGCAGGCACACTCCGTGTGCCGTGGCGGCCGCGCGAAAACGAGGTGATTTCACCAACGCGGTTTCGGCACACGGAGTGTGCCTACTACTTTGCAGTTCTCCTGGCTTTGAATTCGTCCGTGTTCAATCAGTGTTTAATCCGTGGCTAGATTTTTGCTTGCTTGCGCGTTTTCGAGTGCGGTTTGCGCTCATTCCCGTTGTGAAATCCGTAGTTTCAGCTAAGAATAAATATGGAGCGAGGCGCGATGCTGGCAATCTGTCGATTGATCAGTCATCGATTTATTGAACTTATCAAAATAGGATGGATCACTCCGTGAAGAATATCTTGCCGCGCAAGTTTTTGCTCAGTAACGCGTCAACTTTCCGGCCCGCGTTTACGCTGGTCGAGTTGCTGGTGGTAATCGCGATCATCGGCGTGCTGGTGGCGCTGTTGCTGCCCGCGATTCAAGCCGCCCGCGAAGCCGCCCGGCGTTCGCAGTGCCAGAACAATCTCAAGCAGATGGGGCTAGGTGCGCTGAATCATGAGAGCACGCACAAGTTCTTTCCGTCGGGAGGGTGGACATTCGATTGGGGGCCCGATCCTAATCGAGGCTATGGCAAATCACAGCCTGCGGGTTGGGTCTACAGCCTACTTTCCTTTATCGAACAGCAAAACCTGCGTAATTTAGGTACGGGCACAACGATTGGTACGGCTCCTCACCAAGCAGCCATGACCCAGTTGATTCAAACGCCAGTGGAGACGTTTATCTGTCCCTCTCGTAGCGCTGCCCGTCTACCATTGTGCGTGTGGAACTCTCCTGTTAAGAACCTGGGTACTTGGGTACGGCCATTAACCACCACCACAGGTGCATTCAAATCTGATTATGCTGCCAGTTCAGGCGACTCGATCTATTATGATGGTGATTCATGGGCGCAGGGATTGCCCGCTCCAAGCGGCAATAACTATACGGCTGCCGAGAGCGCTCTCGAAGCGGCTCTATCCAACCCAAGCAAAGTGACCACGGACTGCACTGGGCCTGCCTCTCGTGGCGGAGCCCGCAACTACTGCCAAAGCGGAGTGGTGGGAATCGCTAGCGAAGTGGCCATCCAGCAAATACCTGATGGACTTTCCAATACTTACTTTGTTGGTGAGAAGTACATGCAGCCAGCGGAGTATCCCGGCGCGGCTGCCGCTGGTGAGCCCGGTTATTCTCTCAACTCGAATCAAGCAGCCTATTGTGGCTACGAGTGGGACAACCAACGCCGTGCTTGGAATGCAGACCTAGATACAGTTACCACCCAAGAAAACTTTCAACCGCGTGCCGACACACCAAACTACGAGAACTCGGCGATTTGGGGAAGTGCCCATCCGGCTGCATTTCACATGGTATATTGCGATGGCTCCGTTCGATCAATCAACTACGACATTGATCCTTTCGTACACAGCTATTCGGCGAATCGGTTTGATGGTCGATCCGTGGAAAGCCCGTAAACGATCCACGCTGAGGGCCTCTGCTAACCTAGAGCGTATGTTCGGCAGTTAGCTAACGGTTTTCTTTATGCCTCCTCAGAATTCTGGAGAGCAACTCTGCTATTTGCTTTTTAGGGTGAAAATCACTCTCTTGTTGGCAATTGCAATATCGTCTTTCGAAACCTGCTGCCCTAGGATGGTTTCTACATTGTACTGCGCCGGAATTGTTTCCTTACCAGCTACCATTTTCGAGATGCGCACTTTGTAGAGTCCTGCCTGAATACCGGGAGGGGCGTCAGGACTAGGGCGTTTTTCCTTGGGAATCTTGGGGCTAGCGGTTCCAAGCGAAGACGTGGTGTCGATGGCTTGTTGAGTTGCACCTCCCAAAAATTCTTCGGGATCAAATGTAACCGTTGCATTCTCTAGTGGCTGGCCGTCGAGCGTCACGGAACAATTGAGATTCATTAAACCGATACTCATTTTTTCCCAGGTTCGGACTCGTTCGGCGACCTCTTGTCTGGAGACTTTGCCATCTCCATCGATATCGAAATTCTTTATTGCGGCATTCAAGCCTGGCGCCATTTCCAGTTCCTCTCCCGCCACAAAGCCGTCTTTGTCCGTGTCGTAGGTAGCCAGTGCTTGCTCGGCGGCTCCTTCGGGATCGAAACTGGGTATCTCGACCGCTGTTGGTCCGCCGCTGCATCCCAGCAGAGTACCGAGTAGCACTATCGAAACGATGGTCCGAGACTTTAGCAACATCCAAGACGGCGACGAGATTTGATGCTTCACTTTTTGAACCCCAACGGTGAAAACTTGGCGGACGGCCTACGGCTTTATTCTCAACCACTCGCCACAATCCGCAAGTGGGCGCTTCCGATGAAAGCGAGAAATCTGTAGGGAACGCCCTTCGCGGCGTTGCGTTCTTGGCGTGGAAATTCCCGGAACGCCAGGGACGGCGTTACGTACAGATCTCGGCACAGCGTTACGTACAGATGGAATTCGCGGCCTCGGCCTACTGGCTATCTACTCGCCAGTCACCAGCCCATCGTTGATGCTGACCATGTAAGCCATCGCGATTTCGTCGATCTCGTCGATCAAAAAACTAACGCGGCCATCAAGAAAAGAGGCATTGACGCCGCCGGGATGCAAACTGCGCGGCGCGGCGGACATGTAACCATTGACTCCAATCGTACCAATATGCAGCGAGCAAGGCATTTGAGCCGTGCTTGAGAGGGCAGCCAGCGTTTCATCACAATGCTTGGTGGTGTCCTTGTTCAGCCCTTGATTATTGGGTAATTGAGCTTCGGCCCGGCTATCAGGATTGGCGACATAGGGGCTGCGATTTTCGGTAATAAAGGCATCACCGGCCCCCGTGCCATCATGCTCATGCGACCAGTCCATGGGATGCATGTCAAAGGCAAGCAGACTCGCACCGTTCCAGGGCAAGGCCCACGCTCCGCGTTCGTCTTTCTCGTTATCGAGGGTGCGGACCTCGCTCATCACCAGAGTCGTGGAGTTGCCATCCTCAATGCTGCTGAGTAAGGTTGGCTCGCCAATCAAGGCACCTGGGTAGAGGTACTGTAGGTCGACATGAAAGGGACTCACAAAAGCCGCGTAGTTTCCTTTGGCGACATCCACGAAACTCAGCCCAATCCCTGCCTTAAGAAGTTTGTAGACCCGGTTTTGAGCCTCATCGCTGGGGCAAAGTAGGCTGGAAATGAACTTCTTCTGCGGTTCGCGAGGTTGGTTAGCGAGTGTCAGTGAAAGATCAAATTCATCGTACAAGGCGGCTTGCTCCAGAAAAGGCAGAACAAGCACAATCCAGCTCATTTGCTTTCCTGAAAAGGGATTGTAGATATCGACTTCATACTTTTGGTCGTAGCGAGGATTAACGAGCCCACATGCGGGCAGGGTTTTGTTCACCTGTTCATAATTTAATATCGCCAAACTTAACTGTTTGAGATTATTGGCACATTGAATCCGTCGCGCTGACTCTCGTGCCGACTGCACGGCGGGTAGCAACAACCCGACCAAGATGCCAATGATCGCGATGACGACCAAAAGTTCCACGAGCGTAAAACCCAACATCGCGGGCTTGCTAACAGAGCCAAGACCACGATGTGATTGACGCGAGGCCATAACGCACTTTAGTTGCCGAGCCATCTGCGTAGCACACGCGGACTGCGAGCCAAAGTATACGCCTCGGCAGCACCTTGGACCATTTCCTCGGCGAATTGATCCCAAGCCAACACCAAGGAACTAAGATTGTCGCTGGCTGACTCTTCTGGGGTGGGGTCGAATTCGCTCGGCAGAGTCGCAGCAGCAGGAGAATCTATGAGTTGCTGATCACGCTCCCTGGCCAATCCGCTAGCGAGACTTGCCGGAGTTGCCGTGCTTATCGAGGCAGGCCGCAATGGTTCGGTGGATTGCCCTGCCAAGGTAGGTGCCATCAGAAAACCGTGGAATGAGTTGGCAGTAGCGGTCAAACTCGTTTCCACGTTTATTGGCAGTGTTTGTGATGGTTCGCTGCTCACGGCGGCAAATTGCTGAGCGGAATCACTTTCCAGGGAAATGGCTGCTACGTCAGTAAACCCAGCCAACAGCGGGGACGTTCCGTAATTCTGTTGCCAAATCTCGAGATCCAGCGCGTTGACAGCTTGGTCGCCATTGGCATCGCCATCGGCGGGCAGAGCCCCCGAGCTGATACCAACGCCACGTTGCCAAGCGAGAAAATCGCGGCCATCAATATCACCATCCGCGTCGGCATCTCCTTGACTGGGTTCCGGAGTGGTGGAGCCGGGATACTGGTCTTGCCAAATCGCTAAATCCAGGCCATCAACGATTAAATCGCCATTCGCATCACCATCCGCAAGAGTCGCCCCGCCGGAGATGCCGTAGCCACGTTGCCAAGCGAGAAAGTCACGGCCGCTCACACCGCCATCGCCATTAAAGTCGGCGGAATTGCCGACGATAATTCTGACTGTGCCCGTATTGGATTGGTTAGCGAAGTCGTAAGCGATGTAGGTGAACAGGTCCATGCCCTGGAATCCAGGGTTGGGAGTGTAAGTGAAACCACCATCGGGTTGAAGCACCAAAGTCCCGTGCGAGACATTCGTGCTCAGCAAGGCCACGAAATCTCCGCCTTCCGGGTCAATATCATTGGCCAAGAGGCCATTCGCCTGGCCGACGGTGAACGCGCTGAGCAGATTGGCTGACAAATTCCCGGTCACAGTCAGCGCAGCGCCACTCGCGGTGTTGTACTGATCGTCGTTGGCAAAAACTGGCCCGTTAGTCGAGAACGCGGCCCACACCCACGTCCACCAATCGCCAAACAGGGTGGTGAGTGTTTCCGCGGGGTCAAAATCCGTGGGTGGGGTCGAGAAACTTTCGATAAAGGTATCCCACAAGGTGGGATCCTCGGAAATGATATCGCCAGGGTAGCAAAAGAAACCTTCCAAGCCCGGCTCCGAGCAGGCAAACGGATTGGCCGTCGGATCGTTCGGATCACCGACGAAGGGGTCGGAAATAGCGGCCCAGCGGATATCGTATTGAATCTCAGGGGGCACACTGCCATTGAGTGTTAAGACAACCACGCGCATGGTGTACGTTCCCGGAGCAAGCAAGACGGCTTCCCGCGAACGAGTTTCTCCAGGCCGGGTACTCAACTGATAAACGGGTTGATTTTGATCGTCATAGATCGTGGCCACCAAGACCGTGGGAGTGCTGACAGCAACATTCTCAGCCTCCACGACAAAGTGGAACAATTGAGGCTTACCCACATAGAAGGTGTGGAGATTCTGAGTGGTGCCGTTGCCAAGCGCTGGCAGGGGGTCAAGCCCCAGCGATTCGAACGCGACAACGTCGCTGGCAAAGCTCACGACTAAGTTGTAATTGCCGGTATCGAAAAGTTGCCCCGGATTGGCCGCCGCGACTTTGATCAGGTAATCCTCATCAGGGATGATTCCCTCGACTTGGACGATAAAGTCACCGGCTCCATTGGCAATGATTATCGCTGGAATAATGTTGCTGTCTTCATCAAGGACCGTGATTTGAGGAATTAGCCCGCCGAATTCGAGGGATCGCAGGGAAATTGTCATCACGTCGAGAGGCGTGCCGAGAAGTTCAGGCGCATCGACGGCATAAAAGTCGACATCAGTCGCATCGTCGATACTACCGATGGTTCGATATCTTATTCCCTCGGCAAAGCCGGGAAAAGTTTCTAAATCCACGGCGCTGAGAATCGTATCATCGGTGTGATCGTCGTCGTTGAAAAAGTCTTCCTCAGAATCAAAAAACTCTGCCAGCTCGTCCGCCGGCAAATGTCGATAGGCCCCCCCAGCCAACTCATCGATCTGAGCGGGAGTTGCTAGATTTTCGTCGTCGAAAGCAACTACCAGAGAGTAGCCGCCGACATTCAAGGCAGCGCCGTCCGAACTGCTCACCTGGAAGTAATAGCGCTGGTCTTGGTTGATGCTTGGCAAATTGACGGTTAATCGATCGCCGCCAAACTCCGCGGAGACTCCTTCCGCGACGAGCACTTGATTCTGGTCAAAAACACGAAGACGTGGTTTGAGCAAACTGATACCCAGCGAACGGACCTCGACCGTCAGCGCACCACCATAGTTGCTGGGCGGGTCGATGAAGAAGAAATCGTGATCGGTATTCGCTCCGATGTCACCATACACGACAGTGGGAGCACTGCCTTGACCCGATTCGTTGAATTCGCCTGTCAACAACTCAGACGCACTCGTTATGGTGTCGTTATTGGTCGTTACATTGCCGTTCTCGAGAGACACCTCGTTTAGGTCAGGTGCGCGTACACCGTGCAGCTGTTGGAGGAGGGCAATATCAGTTGCCGTTGGCTCCCTGACGACCGGTGGATCGCCCGAAAACAGGGGAGAGTTGGGATCATTGTTGTCTTCCAAGGCAAAGACATTGCCAGCTTCATGCAGGGCAATCGCGAGGATGTCGTCGATTGTTTGATAGTTGTAGGCCGTATTGAACAGGACGTCGGCAAACCACGTTCCTGAAACAATCCCATCGACGGGCACGGAGACAGCCGCCACATTGGAAGCCATCTCGATCGCACCGATCCGGATATCGCCAAACCGACTATCCTCTTGACTGGCACCGCCCGAGCCAAAGGCCTGGCCCCCGTCAGAAACCACTCCGATATCCGCATTTGTATGGACCGCCCAGGTTTGGAAGGCGGTCAAAATCTTTTCTTGCCAAACGGCCCTGGGGGCAATCGCGTCGAACAGGCTGGCGAGTTCATTTGTTTGCCCAGCAATTGAAGTCCCGTCCGCCGCAAAGCTCAGCGTGAGATGCACGTCGGTTCCGAGAATCGAACCCTCCGCATCAAGAGCCAGTCTTGGCTCGAGATGTTCGAAGCGCAGCGTGTTATAACGCTTGGTTTTCGATCTTGTGGGGCAGGTTCGCTTTAACATGCGTAATGATCACAATCTCGACGTAACCGCAGCCTAGGCGGCTGTTCCTTGATTACGGGAAACATCCCCAAAAAAGGCTGAATTGCCTGTACGCAATTCATGGCTTGGGCTTGACCTGCCCCCTTCACCCGAGTCCACGTTTGGAGCGAGAATCCAAGAGTTGGGCAACACACGAAGGAGGGCATTCGATGCCACGAGGTCAAAAGTTCAAAGCGGAAGAGATCATTGCGAAGCTGCG
>Ga0163151_10001110_pt1 | contig 46441 bp, 40 predicted proteins | sample OliLakLV19MP5IB2_FD_145596 | JGI IMG/M metagenome (GOLD analysis project Ga0163151, IMG submission 145596) | Freshwater microbial mat bacterial communities from Lake Vanda, McMurdo Dry Valleys, Antarctica - Oligotrophic Lake LV.19.MP5.IB-2 | ecosystem: Environmental > Aquatic > Freshwater >...
GCTGATTAATTAGCCCCCCCCCCCTTTTTTTTGTTGCAACATTTTATCATGTAAAAAATACATTGAAAATGTTGCGCCATTTTATTTTTTAGACCCGCTGCTTTCATTTTACTTTGCCTTCAAATTAAATTGTGACAAATGATTTTAAATAAAAGTTATTTCATATTTTGTTATGTGACTATGTGTGCACTGTCTGGTTTTGCGCAAACATATCCTGGCAATGACCCCCATTATGGCGCATATAAATGGAAGGACGATTTTAGAACCAAGTCCCTACCTTATCTTTCTAGCGTGTGGTGGACTGGGCACAACGATGATCATGGAGGAGAGCCGCAAGTATATTTGAATGCAAATGTTACCATAAATACAACGGAGGGGGTTGTGCTTACACAGAAACCCGAAACTGGGGTAACTTGTACCCCTTGTAAATGGTCACCTCATTACTATTCGTCCGGATTAATTCACATGTACCCGGATGTTAGTCCTACTGGTACAAGGTATACTCAGTATGGATATATTGAAGCAACAATTCAAGTGCCAAATAACTATGGTCTTTTTCCGGCACTTTGGCTTTGGTCCTGTAATTCACCGAATAATCATTATAATGAAATAGATGTTTTTGAAGTTATCCCCGGGAATACTCAGAGCAATACTACGCAACCCCTGTATGGCACAATCCATAACCAAAATACTCTGACTTCAAATCGGGGTTGCGATATCAGCCAAACCCTTAATTGTAAGGGTCCTGATACTGACCCACAAATAAATCCAATACCTGCCTCTTGACCCTAATTATGCTAGTGCTTTTCATACATATGGGGTTGAATGGACGCCTTCAAAACTTATATACTATATGGATGGAAAAGTGTACAGAAACACTATTAACCCTGGCTTTTCAAATTCCGCCCCTACAGTTCCTGGTAAAATAAACGAGCCCATGGAGATAATTATAAACTTGGCGTTATCCTCTATTGTACGCTCGAATTGGGTAAGTGGTATTGCGCCACCTGTATGTACTAATCTTAATTATCAGAGCGGGGGTTGTGTTTACAACAATTTATATCCTACTGCTATTGCTCCAAATCCTGCACCGAACAGTAGTTACTATAATGTTCCTTCATGGTACACCTCCATAAATCCCACTTCAATAAATAATGCCAGCGGAACACAAATGAAAATTAAAGAGGTAAAATATTATTCGGTAAGGAAATCGGGTGGTTGTAGTAATACAAATACTTTTACTATCACTTCAACCTCTTTTAACTGGTCGAATCCCCCGATCTCGACCCCAACACCATATGTTTATAGTGATATTAATATGAATATAAATTTTAGTGGAACAGTCTCTGTTCCAAGTTCTACGACAGGGATATTAAGAGCGACAAACAGTATACGCGTTCCATCGGGAACATCGTTATATGTTCCACCCGGCTCATCTTTGTACTTAGATGTTAATCCATGTTATTAAAATTCAAACAAACGCCCATAATCCTTAAATAAAAATGAAAACAAAAATTATTACTGCAGTTGTAATTTTAGCATCTGTTTTAGTTGCAACACAAATAAAGGCGCAATTCCAAATTACCCCATCTGGAAATATTGGTATTGGAACAACAGGACCCATATATAAGTTACAAGTATTAGGGGATCGTGCACTTTTCTCATCCAGTCAAACTCCTACTTCGGCTGCGATGATCCGATGTAATGGGGCACTTTCTACACAAACAACCCCTGATTATACATGGTATAACGAGGATCAGACAGGGCTGTTCCATCCTGCAAGTTTTAACATGGGGTTTACCGTAGGGGGAGTTGAAAGGATGAGATTGCAAGGGGGTAATCTTGGTATAGGAACACCATCTCCCACTGCTTTGTTAAGTGTGAATGGTGCTGCCAATAAAGTTGGCGGAGGTAGTTGGACAGTCTTTTCGGATTCACGATTAAAACAAGACGTACAACCCTTTAATGACGGGTTGGATAAATTGTTACAAATAAACCCTGTGATGTTTAGGTACAATGGCAAGGCTGGCATCACAAGCCAAGAATCATATGTTGGCGTTGTTGCCCAACAAATACAAAAGGTATTGCCATATACTGTTAGTGAAGTACAAATGAATATGAATCCCCTCGATAACTCATCGTCAGAAAAAACGTTGATTTTTGACCCTAATGCAATCACCTATATCTTAATTAATTCAATTAAAGAACAAAACAAAAAAATAACCGACCTTGAAACCCAGCTTTCATATTGCTGCACTAATAAGCAAGAAACTAATACTACGGGTGTTAATCCCGGCAATGGTACAGGGCAAACAAATAATGTTGCCCGCTTGCTTCAGAACAATCCTAACCCGTTTAGCCAGCAAACTAATATAGGGTATTACTTACCTACAGACACTAAATCAGCTTCGCTAATGATTTTTGATATGCAAGGCAAATTAGTTAAAACAATCGCAGTTACAAGCTTTGGAAATGCGTCCTTAACAATTAATGCAAATGAGCTCAGCGCAGGCATGTTTATGTATTCATTAATTGCTGATGGAAAAGAAGTGGATAGCAAGAGAATGATTTTGACTCAATAGATAAAAGTTTTAATATAAACAGTAAAAACCCTTCAGTCCCGATAGCTATCGGGAGAGGGGTTTTTCATTTGCATCAATTGTTAGATAGTACAGATATAGCAATCATATGCTATAATTGTACTATCCCAGAGGATAAAAACCATCCCTAATAATCCGCAAATGATTTCCTGGAAGTGCTTTTTTCCTGAAAGAAAAAAATAAGTATCTTTATGTAAAGATTTAAAGATGCCATCGCTGATAAACAGAATAACAACCAAACCGGATATTTGCCATGGGAAACCTACCATACGGGGTTTGCGTTACCCTGTTGAGAATATGCTGGAGCTCCTTGCTTCAGGGATGACTATAAATGAACTCCTTAAGGATTATCCCGATCTGGAAAAGGAAGATTTTTTGGCTTGCCTTGAATATGCTGCAAAACGCACTCATCTCAAAAGCATTTATAAACTTGCTTCGTGAAATTTTTTGTTGATGCGTAGCTTCCTCGCCTGCTTTCTCTTTTTCTGACACAGAAAGGGCATGATTCAATTCATCCTCTGGATCTTCCGGCAAAAAACGCAACACCCGACCATGCAATTCTTAAAACTATTGAATCAGAAGGCAGGATACTTATCACAAAAGACAATGATTTTATTGTCTCGCATCTTATCACCAATAAACCTGATAAATTGCTGCTGATAAGCACAGGCAATATAGACAACCCCGCTCTGTTAAAAATATTCGACAGCAACATAAAACAAATTTGCGAATTGCTCGAAATAAATTCCTTTGTTGAAGTAACAGAAAATGAAATTATTGCACACAAATGATAATAACAAAAGAAATTTCTGGAACTCTCTTGCTTAAAATTGTGGGATATTCCATAAAGATGGATTTGTCAAAAATTGCTTGATTTCGATTTTCAGGCTCTTAGTAATCCATATTTCAGAATACACCAAATCGCTCTGAAGCCATCCTTCCAGCCAATTTTTTTTCCTTCGGCATAGGTGCGGCCGTAGTAGGAAATGCCTACTTCGTAAATGCGTACGTTTGGCACGCGCGCAACTTTGGCAGTTACTTCGGGCTCAAAGCCAAAACGTTTTTCGTTGAGCTTTATATTTTTAATGATATCTGCTCTAAATAATTTATAGCAGGTTTCCATGTCTGTCAAATTCAAATTGGTAAACATATTGGAAAGGGAGGTGAGTAATTTATTTCCAATGGAGTGCCAGTAAAATAAAATACGATGCGGTTTTCCTCCTATAAAGCGCGAGCCGTACACCACATCGGCAAAGCCATCTAAGATAGGCTTGAGTAGTATGTTGTATTCTTCGGGGTTATATTCTAAATCGGCATCTTGCACAATAATACAATCTCCACTAGCAATTTCTATTCCCTTATGTATAGCAGCTCCTTTGCCCTGGTTTTGTATTTGCGAGAAAAAATTAAATTTTTGCTCTGGGTGAGTTGCAATATATTTTTCTATTACTTCTTGGGTGCTGTCCTTGGAGCAATCGTTTACAATTACAATTTCTTTTTGCATCTCGCCAACTAGCTTTACTGCCAGCACCTTATCCAAAATAAGATGAATGGTTTTTTCTTCGTTGTAGGCGGGAATTATAATTGATAATATTTTCATTGTGTGCACTAATTGCGAGCGCTGATGCTTTGATCAGCGAGAAGCAATCCCATAATTATTGTTACTTATTACTATTTAATCCAATTTGCATTTCTACCTGATTTGATTGCCCATGCTGATGCTCCAGTCAGGGTGAAACAGATCCATAATTTATTTACGTACTATTATTAGCGGACCAGTCACTCCGCAATTATTTTTATTAATGTCACCATTCTAATGCCTCTTCATATAAATCATTCCACGTTGGGTTCAAAGAATTTATGAGTGCAATTTTCTTCTTTCTTGATCCGGCTTTAATTTGTTTCTCTCTTGCAAATGCATCACCAACTCGTGGAAAGCATTCATAATATACAAGTTTATGTAAATTATAGCGAGCGGAGAACGAATCGGGATAATATTTGTTTTTATGCTTATGGGTACGAATTTTTAAATCAGAGGTAGCTCCTGTATATAAGGTAGTATTGTTCTTATTAGTCATGATGTACATAAAGCCTTTGTGTTTCATTAGCATGAGATTGCTTCGGTCGCGCCTCCCTCGCAATTACGTGTACTAGTCAATTTCCATCTCCGGAATTTCGCCCTCTACAATTAATTTACCGAGTGTAGATTTGCGAATGTGATCCACGGTAACTCCGGGCGCGCGCTCGAGTAATTTGAAACCGCCTTGAGGTAACACATCGTATACCCCAAGTTCGGTAACAATTTTTTTGATGCATCGTATGCCGGTAATGGGAAGCGTACATTTTGGAAGCAGCTTGGACTCTCCTTTTTTATTTACTTGCTGCATGGCAACAATAATATTTTTTGCAGAGGCTACTAGGTCCATGGCACCGCCCATGCCTTTTACCATCTTGCCCGGAATTTTCCAGTTGGCAATGTCGCCATCCTCGCTTACCTCCATGGCACCTAATATGGTCAGGTCTACTTTTTGTGCTCGTATCATTCCAAAGCTCATGGCGGAATCAAAAATGGAGGAACCTTTTAATAAGGTTACAGTTTGCTTTCCTGCATTGATTAAGTCTGCATCTTCTTCGCCTTCAAAAGGGAAGGGGCCCATTCCCAATAGTCCATTTTCGGATTGCAGCACAATATCAATGTTATCGGGAACGTAGTTTGCGCATAGGGTAGGGATGCCAATTCCTAAATTTACGTAGTAGCCGCTTTTTATTTCTTTGGCAATTCTTTTTGCGATTCCATTTTTATCTAACATATCAATTTGATAATTGGTTAATTTGAAGATGGTCTCCTTGCTCCGCGAACTTTGCGTCTTTGCGTGAAACGGTTCTCGCAGAGATCGCAAAGGATTATTTTTTTCTAACAGTAAGTTGTTCTATCCGTTTCTCGTAATTTGATCCTTGAAAAATTCGATGCACATAAATTCCTGGTACGTGAATATGATCGGGATTCAGCTCTCCTGGCTGTACCAGCTCTTCCACTTCGGCAATGGTAATTTTCCCGGCCATGGCTACCAGCGGATTAAAATTTCGGGAGGTCATGCGAAAAACCAAATTCCCCTGTGTGTCACCTTTCCAAGCTTTTACCATCGAAAAGGTAGGCTCGAAGGCGTACTCCATTAAATATTCTTTTTCCTGTCCGTTGTAGGTAAACTTGCGGACTTCTTTTCCGATGGCAACTTCTGTTCCAACGCCTGCGGGAGTAAAGATGGCGGGCATGCCGTAACCTCCGGCCAGCATTCGGGTAGCGAGCGTTCCTTGAGGAATTAAATCTACTTCCAATTCGCCACTGAGCATTTGTCTTTCAAACTCCGCATTTTCTCCTACGTAAGAAGAAATCATTTTCTTAATTTGTTTTTTATGAAGCAGCAGTCCTAATCCAAAGTCATCCACCCCGGCATTGTTGGAGATGCAGGTTAAATTTTTCACTCCTAATTTTACTAACGAGGCAATGCAGTTTTCGGGAATGCCGCAAAGACCAAAGCCGCCTAGCGCAATGGTCATACCGTCTTTTACATCTTTTACCGCTTCTTCCGAGTTTTTAATTGTTTTGTTCATACGAGTATAGTATCAAAAAATTTCGTCCCAACTTTTATTTTCGCTGCCTCCGGCTCCCTGTTCAATTTCTTTTTCGTATTTCTCACAATCCAGCTCCACCGTAATTTTTTTGGCAGGCTTTTCAAAATCTCCTTGATATAGATTTATAGATTTATCGGCATACACCTTTTGCATGTAGTAGGCAAACACTGGTAACGCCAGTGCAGCGCCTTGTCCTTCGTTGAGTGCAGAAAAATGTATGCTTCGGTCTTCGCCACCCACCCAAACGCCCGAAACTAAATCCGGAGTAATGCCCATGAACCAACCATCGGAATGATTTTGTGTGGTGCCTGTTTTGCCTGCCATGGGTTGTAGCAATTTATAGCGATAGCGCAAGCGTACTCCAGTACCAAATTGCACAGCTCCCTTCATCAGCTGAATCATAACGTATGCTTTTTCCTCATCCATCACCTCTTCGGTGTGCGGACGGAGATCAGAAATTACACGACCATGTTTATCTTCAATTCGTATTACAAAGGAAGGCTCAATTCGTGTGCCTTGATTTGCAAACGTACTCATGGCGCCCACCATTTCGTATAGGGAGATTTCCGCAGTGCCCAGGCAAAGTGAAGGCACCGCATCCATTGGCGAAGTAATGCCCAGCCTTCTTGCAAGCTGCACCACCGGCTCCGGACCAAACTGTTTCATGATATAGGCCGTAATGGAATTGATGGAAAGCGCCAGCGCAAAACGCAGCGTGAGCATTTTGCCATTGTATTTTTCATCCGAAGAATTGGCAGGCGTCCAAGCGGGCTGATCTGGAATTTCAAAAGTTACAGGAACGTTCGGAATTTTTTGGCATGGACTCCAACCTTCCATAATTGCCAACGCATAAACAAATGGCTTGAAGGTAGAACCTACTTGTCTTCTTGCTGTTTTTACCTGATCGTATTTAAAATGTTTGTAGTTGATTCCACCCACCCAAGCTTTTACATATCCTGTGTGAGGATCCATGGACATAAATCCAGAACGCAAAAATGTTTTGTAATAACGTATAGAGTCCATGGGCGACATCACCGTGTCAAACTCGCCTTTCCAAGAAAATACCGTCATGGGAACAGGCGTATTAAAATCTTTTTCAATTTCCTCGGCCGATAGTCCCTGTGCTTTTAAAACCCGGTAACGCTCGGAGCGCCTCATTGCCGATGCCATAATAGATTTTATTTCTTCTTTTGTTAGTCGCCAATCAAAGGGAGCATTTTTTTTCTTCGCACATTCTTTGGCAAATTTTATTTGCACCTCTTTCATGTGCTCCTCCATGGCTTCTTCGGCATAGCGCTGCATACGGGAATCGATGGTGGTATAAATTTTTAGTCCATCGCGATACACATCGTACTGCGTGCCATCGGGCTTAAGATTTTCGGCACACCATTTTTTCAAAAAGTTATCGCGCAACGACTCGCGCAAGTAAGGGGCAAGGCCAAGGTTATGATCTTCTTTTTGAAAACTTATTCCAAGAGGTAATAATTTAAGTGAGTCATATTTTGTCTGATCCAGATAATTATATTTTACCATTTGATTCAAAACAACATTCCTGCGCTGCATAGTTGTATCTGCTCTTCGCAATGGATTAAACAAGGCTGGGTTTTTACACATGCCAACTAACATGGCAGCCTGTTCGGTTTTTAAAGAATCGGGCGTGGTGTTAAAATAAATTTTTGCTGCCGATTTTATTCCTACTGCCAAGTTTACAAAATCAAACTTGTTGATATACATGGTTAGAATTTCTTCCTTAGTATATTGCTGCTCCAAGCGTGCGGCAATAACCCACTCTTTTATTTTTCGAAAAGCAAGCTGAAACTTAGTTTGGTTTTTTTCTCTGGGGAAAAGCATTTTTGCCAATTGCTGAGACAGCGTGCTGCCACCACCACCACCTTGGTCGCCACCTATCACCGTTCGAAATAGCACCCTAAACAATCCACGCAAGTCAATGCCAGAGTGCTCAAAAAATCGAGCGTCTTCGGTAGCTATCAAGCCATTCACAAGAGAGGGGCTGAGCTCTCTGAATTTAACGTTCACTCTGTTTTCGGCATAATATTTTCCAAGAATCATCCCATCGGAAGAAATAATTTCTGTTGCTAAATTCATCTTTGGATTTTGCAAGTCTTCCACGTGTGGCAAGACCCCCATCCACTCCATGGAAACAGAAAAAACTAATAAGAAGATAGATAGCAAAGGGATTACTACGAATGCCCACAAGAGGAGCAGGTATCTCCTGAGTTTATTTTTGGGAAGCAAATTCTTTTCGGATTTTCTTTTTTCGGCCACTAGATGAATTTTATGCTGCTAATATACAAAGGATAGCCTTGAATGAGATTCACTGTTTATATTTTTCCCGTAATTATTGAAAAACGAATGGTAATAATAAAAAATATGCATTTAAATTTTCTATCTTTGTTTGCCTATTACAGCCTACTAATCTTCAAAAAACATGACAACTCCCGACATTAAAATTTTCTCCGGCACCGCCTCTAGCGTATTAGCTGAGAAAATTGCCAAAGCTTGCAACGAACCACTTGGAAAAGTTTCCATGAATCGTTTCAGCGATGGGGAGTTTGCCCCTTCTTTTGAAGAAACAGTTCGAGGCAACAATGTTTTCTTGATTCAGTCTACTAATCCCCCTACCGATAATCTATTTGAATTATTACTGATGATTGATGCAGCAAAACGCGCATCAGCAAAAAATATTGTTGCTGTAATTCCATACTTTGGATTTGCTCGTCAGGACAGAAAGGACCAGCCACGTGTTCCCATTGGCGCAAAGCTAGTTGCGAATTTATTAACCGCTGCTGGAGCTACACGCATCATGACCATGGATCTTCACGCAGATCAAATACAAGGCTTTTTTGAAATGCCAGTTGATCACTTATATGCATCAACCATTTTTATACCTTATATAAAGAGCCTGAACTTATCCGATTTGATTATTGTTACTCCGGATATTGGAGGGTCCAAACGAGCAAATGCTTATGCAAAGTATTTAGGTTCTGAAATTGCCATTTGTCATAAGCAGCGCAAAAAAGCAAATGTGATTGACAGCATGACTGTGATAGGCGAAGTAGAAGGACGAAATGTTATTTTAGTGGATGATCTGGTAGACACAGCAGGCACTCTTTGCACCGCGGCCGATTTGCTAATGGATAAAGGAGCCTTAAGCGTACGCGCCATTTGCACACACCCGGTACTTTCAGGAAAAGCCTATGAAAAAATTGAGAAATCAAAACTGAAAGAAATGATTGTTACAGATACCATTCCACTTAAACAAGAATCTTCCAAGATAAAAGTTATCTCTGTATCTGATCTTTTTGCTAACGTAATAGATAAAGTACTGAGCCACGAATCTATAAGTGCTCATTTTATCATGTAAGAAAATGCTTAAAAAAATTGGCAAATTTTATTCATAAAGCTGTAAATTTTAAAGAATTTGAAGGCTGAAAATAACAACTAAAAAATTTGACTTTTATAAGGTAAGTATTACCTTTACAAACCTTTTTTAATGAATCAAACAAATAAATCTTTAATATTATAATTCATACGTCATGAAAAAACACTTACTCAAAAATGCAATTTTATTATTAGCGGTTGTCTTCTCTACAACGCTTTTCGCTCAAGACTGGACTAAACTAATGCAAGATCCAGAGGCAAATCTTTTTGATGTTCAAAAAGCATTTGAAAAATACAGAAGCGAATATGTAGCTAGTTACAAAGTTGCAAATAACGGTGCTGAACCGGTAAAAGTACCTGGACATAAAATATTCAAACGTTGGGAGTGGCTAAATGCGCCTCGTGCTTCTGCAACTGGTCAGCTTCCTGCTCCAGGCGCTACTTGGAGTGCTATGGAAAATTACAAAAAAGGATATGACAAGCCAATGGCTGGTGCTTGGGTAAACCTTGGACCTTCTTCAGTATCAGGCATTGCAGGTGCAGGACGACTTAACTTTGTTAGAGTACATCCTACCAATTCTAGCAAATTATTTGTTGGCGCACCTTCTGGCGGGCTTTGGATTTCTAATGATGATGGAAGTACCTGGACAACTAACACCGATAATTTACCTAGTGTAATTGGTTGCACGGATGTAGCTTTTGATCCTATTAATCCAAACACCATGTACATGGCTACTGGCGATGGATGGGGTGGAGACAATTATACGGTAGGTATTTTAAAATCTACAGATGGAGCTGCAACTTGGAATACAACAGGGCTTTCTTACAAAACCTCAGCGTATAGACAAATTTGTAAAATATTAGTTGATCCGGCAAATGGGAATAACATTCTTGCTGCTACTACAGGAGGGATTTATCGCAGTACAGATGCTGCTGCAACTTGGACAATGGTTCAGGCAGGAGCTTTTAAGGATATGGAATTTAAGCCAGGTACTGCTGCTACAATTTATGCAAGCGGAACAGAAGTTTGGAGATCTACCAATAATGGTGTTACTTGGACAAAAGCAACAGGAAGTATTCCTGCTGCTGCAAGTATTCAACGTATTGCTATTGCTACTACAGCTGCAGATCCAAACGTTTTATATGCTGTAGTTATGAAAGCTACTACATATGATATGGAAGGAATTTATAAATCTACTAACAGCGGAGCTAGCTTTGGAGCTAAAATAAGTACTCCAAATATTGGAACTCAAGGTTTTTATGATTTGTGTATTGCGGCAAATCCAACTAATGCCAATGAAGTATTATTAGGTGGACAAACGCAGTTTTTAAAATCAACTAACGGTGGTGTAGCATGGACTACTGCAATTGGCAGCATGCACGTTGATTTTCACGACATTGTTTATACCAATGGTACAACAGCTTATGTAACTAGCGATGGTGGTGTTTGGAAATCATCCAGCAGTACATTCACAAGCTGGACAAACAAAAGTAATGGGTTAAATATTTCTCAAAAATATGGATTTGGCCATTCTGCTACAGCAGTATCGCCTATCATAGTAGGAAGACAAGATAATGGAACAGATTTATATAATGGCGCTTCATGGGGAAATACCATGGGAGGAGATGGGATGCTTTGCTTTGTAAGTTGGGGTTCTAATAGTAACATGTGGGGGTCTCAGTACAATGGCTCATTAAATCGCTCTACAAATGGTGGCGGATCTTGGTCTGCAATGAGTGGCATATCTGAAGCTTGTCCTTGGGTAACAGAGTGGAACGAAGATCCAAATACTGCAGGAACGGTTTACGCTGGATGCGCCAACGTTTGGAAAGCAACTGCAGGAACTTTTACTAAACTTTCAGGAAATGTAGCAGGTACAAGCACAGTTTCTATTACTGCAATTGCAGTATCTAAAGCTAATAGTCTAACCATGTGGGCAGCAAAGGGCGGAGCCTTATATAAGTCTACTAATGGTGGAACTTCTTGGACACAACAAACTGCGGTACCATCCGGTACTATCACGGATATTGTTTGTCATAACACTGATGTGAACAAAGCGTGGATCTCTTTTTCAGGATACACAAACTCATTAAAAGTTTTACAAACTGCTGACGGTGGTACAACATGGACAAATCTTTCAGCCTCTTTGCCAAACATTCCAGTTAATTGTATGGCAAATGACAAGAATGGTAATGATGCCCTATATATTGGTACAGATGCAGGTTGCTTTTTTAAAGATGCAACGCTTAGCGTATGGCAGCCTTTTTCTACTGGATTACCAAACGTAAATATTTCGCAAATCGAAATGCAATATTCATTAAATAAAGTACGCGCTTCTTCATATGGCAGAGGCATGTGGGAGTCTACATTATATGTTGCAGGAGCTTACCCTCCTGATGCAAACTTTGCAGGTAGTGTATTGATTGGCTGTCCAGGGTTAGGAGTTCAGTTTACTGATTATACTGCAGGATCTCCTACATCATGGAGTTGGAGTTTCCCTGGCGGTTCTCCTTCAACTTCTACACAACAGAATCCTTTCGTTGCGTATAACACACCTGGAACATATTCTGTTTCTTTAACTGCAACAAATGCAAATGGTTCAGATTCACAAACATTTACTAGCTATATCAGCATAAGTTCTGCAGCAGCAGCACCTACGGCAGCTGGTAAAACAATTTGTGGACCCGCACCTGTGTCTATAACTGCTACACCTTCTTCTGGAACAGGAACGGTTCGTTGGTGGAATGCTCCAGCAGGTGGCAGCATCATTGGTACTGGAAATACATATTCTGCAACTTTATGGGGAACTCAAACAATCTATGTAGATCAGTCTTTCCCTTCTGCAAATATTGACTTTGTTGGTGCTCAAGACAACACATTAGGTGGCGGAGCAGTATTTACAGCAAATGATATTCGCGGTCTTTATTTTGATGTTGCAAAACCAGTAATTATTAATACTGTTGACGTATATGCTACAACTGCAGGCATGAGAACAATTGAAATATTGGATGCAAATGGTAACTGGGTTACAGATACTACCGTTAACATTCCAGCAAGCCCAACCACTCCAGCTACTGTAACTATTAATCGTACTGTTTATCCTGGTACAAATTACTTTATTAAGTTACGTGGCTTAGTAGATTGTTACAGGAACAGCGATGGAGCAGCGTATCCATATATTGATGGAGGAAGTAGCGCTGTTACAATTACAAATAGCAATGCAGGTGCTCCAGGATATTATTATTTCTTTTACAACTGGCAATTCACTAATATTATTTGTAACACGGGAAGAACAGCGGTGCTTATTACAGACACATGCTCTTTAACTGGCGTTAACGAAATATTTGCAAACAACCAGTTAGACGTGTATCCCAACCCAAATGAAGGTTTGTTTACCGTGTCGTTTAACACTTCTACACTTGACAACTATGTTGTGAAAGTGGTTAACGCAATTGGCCAAACAGTTTACGAGCAAAAACTAGAAAACTTCAGTGGTAAATATTCTAAAAATATTGATATTACTACATTCAGAAAAGGAGTTTACATGTTAAGTGTTTCAAATTCTAAAAACGAAACGATTAAAAAAGTTATAGTTCATTAATTTAAATTTATCTTTTATTAAAAGGGTCTCCATTTGGAGACCCTTTTTTTTGCTCTAATATCGAGCCTCAAATACTTTGATTTTAAAAATATAATGTCTACCTTTAACCCTGTTTTAGAAAAGAATAAAATCACTACATCCTTATAAACTTTATCTAATGAAAAAATCAATCCTCAAAGCACTTTTACTATTTATTACATCAATTATTACCCCGGCAATATTTGCTCAAGATTGGGTAAGTATGATGAAAGACCCGAATGTGAATTTTTTTGAAATTCAAAAAACATTTAATCAGTATTCTGCGGAGTACGTTTCTAATTATAAAAAAGTAAATGGAGCCGAGCCTACTCGCATTCCAGGTGAAAAAATATATAAAAGATGGGAATGGTTTAATGCCCCTCGCGTTTCTTCAACGGGAGAGCGCTACGCACCCGATGTAGCATGGAGGGCGATGGAAACCTATAAAAAAGGCATGGGCGTGCACGGAGCAGGTAATTGGACATTTATTGGCCCTTCAACTGTTGGAGGCATGTCGGGAGCAGGAAGAGTAAATGCCATTCGCGTACATCCAACCGATCCTAATAAGTTATATGCTTGTACACCTGCTGGCGGACTTTGGATTTCTACAAATGGTGGCACAAGCTGGACTACCAACACAGATAATTTAGAACATGTAATTGGCTGTACCGATGTTGCCTTTGACCCTACAAATCCAAACATCATATATATGGCAACAGGTGATGGCGATGCGGGAGATAACTACACAGTGGGATTATTAAAATCTACGGATGGTGCTGTTACCTGGAATAAAACCGGACTAACTTTTGCGATGGGAGTAGGAAGGATGATGAGTAAAGTTCTTGTTAATCCCAACAACGGCAATATTATTCTTGTAGCAACTTCTGCAGGGATTTATCGAAGTACTAATGCAGGAGCTACTTTTTCACTTGCAATAAACTCATCAACAGCGCTTCCTGTTTCTGGCTCATTTAAAGATATGGAGTTCAAGCCAGGAGATCCTAACACAGTTTATGCTTGTGGTTCAGAATTTTACAGATCTACAGATGGAGGAGCTAATTGGTTGAAAGTTACTTCTGGCTTACCTGCTGCTTCCAATGTAAGTCGTATGGCAATTGCTACGTCAACTATTGACCCTACAATTATTTATATGATTGTAGGATTGCCAGGTCCCAATTATGGTACCGAAGGGTTTTATAGATCTACCACAAGTGGTACAAGTTTTTCAAAACTTAGCACCCCTAATATAGGAACACAGCAGTGGTACGATTTAGCAATTGGAGTAAATCAAACAAATGCACAGGAAGTATTAATTGGAGGACAAACTCAGTTTATGAGATCTACTAATGGCGGAACTTCATGGTCAAATGTTGCGGGGTCAACTCACGTAGATTACCATGATGCAATGTATACTACTGGAGCCACTTGCTATTTAGCTAGTGATGGAGGTGTTTGGAAATCTACCAATAGTGGTACTTCTTGGACTAACTTGAGTAACGGACTCGCAATTGCGCAGATGTATGGATTCGGACAATCCACTTCTAATCCAAATTTAATAATTCAAGGATGGCAGGATAATGGCACTAATCTTTATTCAGGAACTTGGAACGCTACCAATATTGGAGGAGATGGGATGCTTGCTCTCATCAGCTGGAATTCAAATGCTAATATGTGGGGTACTTCGCAGTACGGGCGTATTATGCGCAGTACCAATACTGGCGGATCATTTTCTACCGGAACTTCTGGAATAACGGAATATAATGGCGGAAACGCACCTGCCCCTTGGGTAACAGAAATTGTAGAAGACCCTGATGCTGCTAGTACTTTGTATAGCGGATTTAGTAACGTATGGAAAAGTACAAACGGAGCAACTTCATGGACTAAGCTAGGAACAATAGGTTCTGGAACAGTATTCGTACAATCTATAGCTCCAGTGCCAACAACAAACGGACAAGTAATTTGGGCAGCTAAAGGAGGAGAGCTTTACAAGACAACAAATGGGGGATCTACTTGGGTGCTTGTAGGAGGAGGAATAGCAAATGGCAATATATCAGATATCGTTTGTCATCCTACGGATGTAAATAAAGCTTGGGTATCATTTTCGGGATTTTCAAACTCTATTAAAGTTTATGGAACTTCTAATCAAGGAACTTCATGGACTAATTTATCCGGATCAATTCCAAACGTACCTGTAAATTGTATTACCATTGACAAAAATGGTAACGATGCCTTGTATATTGGTACTGATATTGGAGGATTTTTTAAAGATGCTACGATGAATATTTGGCAGCCATTTTCTGGAGGGCTTCCCAATGTTATTATAACTCAGCTTGATATTTATTATGCAGGATCTAAAATACGAGCATCTACGTATGGAAGAGGAATGTGGGAATCTACACTTTATGCACCGGGAGCTTATGCGCCAGATGCAAACTTTACTGGAAATAATTTAATTGGATGCCCGGGATTAGGAGTTCAATACACAGATTATTCTGCTGGATCACCAACATCTTGGAGCTGGAGTTTCCCCGGAGGATCTCCTTCTTCCTCAACTGCGCAGCATCCTTTTGTAGCGTATAACACACCAGGAACTTATTCAGTTTCATTATCTGTAACAAACGCTAATGGAACAGATGTTCAATCGTTTACCAATTATGTTACCATCAGTACAAGCCCTAATGCAGCACCAACTACAACAGGAACTTCTTTCTGTGGTCCAGGAGTTGCTAATTTATCCGCAACACCCGCAGCACCTGGAACAGTGCGTTGGTGGAATCAACCTGCAGGAGGAAATATTGTAGCTACAGGTAACACGTATTCGCCAAACATTTGGGGAACAACCACCTATTATGTTGATGAAGCATTCACCGCATCAGGTATTGACTTTGTTGGAGCACAAGATAACTCTATTGGTGCAGGAGCATACTTTACCGCAAGCGACATTCGTGGATTGTATTTTGATGTAGCAAAGCCAGTGGTAATTAACACCGTAAAAGTATATGCACAATCTGCAGGGGTGAGAACTATTGAAATCATAGACGAAAATGGAAACATGGTCTCTGACACTACAGTCAATATTCCTGCCAGTCCTACAACTCCTGCAACGGTTACAATTAACCGAACAGTATATCCTGGTAATAACTACTTCATCAAATTTAGAGGAACGGTAAATTGCTGGAGAAATTCATCAGGTCCAGCTTACCCTTATATTGATGGAGGAAGTAATGCAGTTACAATCACTAATAGTAATGCAGGATCAGCGGGATACTATTATTATTTTTACGATTGGCAATTCACAAACATTGTTTGTAACACAGGAAGAACTCCAGTAACTGCAACAGACACCTGCTCGTTAACAGGAATAAATGACATTTCTTTATACGGAAAGTTAGATGTTTTCCCAAACCCTAACAACGGGCACTTTGTTGTTGACTTCACAGTAGGACAGCTTGACAACTACAATGTAAAAATCACTAACACGGTAGGGCAGATTGTTTATGAGGAGGCATTAAACAATTTCAACGGACAGTATAAAAAGACACTAGACATCGCTACGTTCGGGAAAGGAATTTATATGCTTAGCATTACAAATTCTAAAAATGAAATGCTAAAGAAAGTAGTAGTGTACTAATCAAGCAAGTAACGAGTAATATAAAAAGACTTGCAGAAATGCAGGTCTTTTTTATTTACGAATAAAAATAAATTGCCCTGATGCTCGCTTCACTCGATCAGGACTTTTTGTATTATTTTCTTATGAATATGAATTGCCCACCTTCATCGCCTGCGTTTTTTACCGGTTGAAGAATGGGCTTTTGGTCTGAGTTATTTGCCACAGGAATTTTAAGTTTTTCAAATACTTGCGATGCATCAAAATAAATTCCTTGATTATTTCGTAACGCCTGTAAAAAGTAATACGCAAATACAGAATGCCCGTCACGTCCTCCATCCATTACGGGCTCAATGCCTCCGGAAGTCATGGCTTGCCTGGATTTTAGATTATACGTTTCAGAATAATATTTTTCTGGTGAGTCCATTTTAACAGCAACCGTATTTCCTCTGAAAATATCTCCACTGAAACATGCATCAGAAACAAGAAGCGTATGCTTTGCTTTTATCCCACTTAAAAAAGTTTGAAGGTCGGAGTTGGAAATGTATGCAGCCACCGAAGTTGTTTGTGCATCGGCAGGGACCCAGTATCCTTTGTTAAGGGATTTATTAAACTCTCCATGTCCGGAATAATAGATGAACACATTGTCATCTTCGGAGACATTCTCTACCAGCCATACCATGGCGTTAATTACATTTTCGCGGGTTGCTTGCTCGTCATACAATGTTTTGAAATGGTCGAAGCGATATTTATTTTTTAGCAACAACTCTACGGCTTGTGCATCGCGCACTGCATTTTGAAGCGAGCTCCATTGTCCCTTATAATTATCTACTCCAATAATGAGCGAGTAAAATTTTCCAGTACCAATAGTAGTTTTGCTTTTAGTAACATTAAGTCCCTTAAGTGGATCGCCACTGCCCCTATACACATCTTTTTCAGATACTACACGCTCCCCATTTTTTACAAAAACATTTGGAATGCGATCGCTTTCGCCAGTTTTTCGATTGGACAGAAAAAGAAATTCATTTTTTCCTACAACCATTATTATTTTTTCGAGTGTAAAACCGCCATCTATAATATCAAATTCTGGGGTTTCAAATTGCACAGAACCAAAACTTTCCTTAAAAGATTGCGCATCGTCCATAGAAACTCGTACACGTAATTTACCTAACCCGATAATAGAAATATTAAACTCCTCTTTATCGGCATCGTAATTACTTAATGTTGCCGTATTTAAGTCAATGGCCTGCCCAGCATAATAGGCAACGGCCTCGCGGGTATGTTTTTCAACAATATTTTTTCTGTTTACCTCATTCACTCTTTTTTGAAACGCCTCTGTTTTTTCAAACTCACCACGTTTTTCCCAGGCTTTTACTTTCATGGATACGTAGTTTGCCACACTCTTTTCCGGTGTGCCTGAAAGTTTTAAGATATTCATGCCGCACTTCACTGGCTTTGAATCGTAATTATAGGGCGTGCATTTTTCAGCAGCTAATACAAAGCCGCCATCGGCAGCAGCTATTATTTTATAAGGACGATCGTTTAATTCTTTCCCAAGATTTTTCGACCAAATCATTTTTCCGGCATAGTCGTATTTTACAAGAGCAATATCATCGCTGTTTGTCTCGCGTGAATTAGTTTGTCCGCAAATAATATAACCATCTTCTGCAATTGCAATGCCTTGGGCTATGTCTTTAGAAATATCTCCAAATGTTTGCTCCCAAATTAACTCTCCCTTTTCATTTAGGAGCAAGGTCCAAAAATCTTCGCTTCCTTTTCCTTTTGAATTTGCGATTCCACTTACTAGAATTTCATTTTTATTTGTTACAACCACATCATTAAAGGAGTCTTCTTTTTCTCCGCCATATATTTTTTCCCAAATCTTATTTCCATTTTCATCGAGCGCCATCACGAGTCCCATATCATCCTTGTATTTATCCTCTCCGCTGGGCTCAAAGTATCCTGCAATAATTAGTTTATCGTTTAACTCGGTAATGGCATTGGCATGCGTTCTCCAATGACCTCCAAACTGCTTATCCCAAACCTTTTCTCCGGAAGAATTTAGTTTTATCACCCAGGCTTCGATGGTGCTGGAGGAAACCGTCATTTTACTTCCACAAATCATCAGCTCACCATTTTTTGTAGCAATAATATTTTCTGCTTTATCATCAAATTTTCCTCCGTACGTTTTTTCCCAAACCAACTCTCCCTTTTCATCCACCTGAATAATCCAGAAATCATGCCCCCCTTCGCCCTTGGAATCCGTGCGACCTGCCGCAACATAACCACCAGCAGGAAGAGCAACTATACTTGAAAGTACGTCCGAATTTCCATATCCAAAAACTTTTTGCCATATTTTATTGCCCTGAAAATCCATTTTTATAATGATTCCATCATACGTCTGGTTTGAATCATTATATGTAGCTCCACATATTACTAGTTCGCCCATGGAATTAGAGCACAACCCATAAGGCCTATCATATAAACTTTTTGAAAAAGAAGATTCCCACTCTACAGTAGGCTGTGCGAAAATGCAAGTAGGCAAAAGAAATGCAAAAAGTAAATTTTTCATTCGCAGTATTATTTTTTTAGAAATGAGTTTATGGCTTTCGTGATTTTTTCCCATTCAATTAAAAAGCCATCATGCCCATACGAGGAGTCAATAATTTTAAGTCTAGCATTCGATAAATTTTTAGCCAGAAATTTTTGTTCGGCTGAAGGGCAAAGAATATCGCTGCTCATGCCAATGACAAGCGTTTTTACTTTAATCTGTTTTAGTACGCTTTCAAGGGTTTTAATTTTTAATTTTTTACTTCTCCCTCTTAGCAAATTATGACTGTCCATAGATTTGGAAAGTATACGATATGATTGCCCACAAAATCGCTTAACCAATTTTTCGCCCTGATAATTTATGTAGGAACTCGCTTTATGATTTTCAATTTTTTCTGAATCTTCTTCTGTTTGCTGCTCAGCAAAAGTTTCGTAGTTACGATAGGTGAGCATACCAATAGCGCGTGCTGCTTTTAGTCCACCAGCTCCGGCATTGTCAGCATCGCTTGACCAGCTTGCATCTGCTTCAATTGCCAAGCGCTGAGCCGTATGAATAGCAATTCCCCAAGCAGATTCTTTGGCCGAAGTATTCATAAGTACTTGTTTTTCAAATAGTTTAGGCTCTATTACTGCCCATTCCAAAAGCTGATAAGCTCCCATAGAGCCACCTGCACCAATGGCTATTTTTTCAATTCCTAAATGTTTTCTTAAAATTATGTGCGCATTTACCATATCCCGAATGGTAATGAAAGGGAAGGAGCTATAATATTTTTTACCCGTTGCAGGATTGATACTATGCGGCCCCGAAGAACCATAGCAGGATCCAAGAATATTTGCACACACAACAAAATATTTATTGGTGTCAAAAATTTTCCCTTCACCAACCAAACCATTCCACCAGTCTGCTGCGTCAGAGCTGGCTGTCAAAGCATGACAAATCCAAATCACGTTATTCTTTTTTTTATTCAGCGTTCCATAGGTATGATAAGCAATCTCTATAGATGGGAGTGAGTCCCCAGCTTCAAGAGAAAAAGAGTGGCCATATTTTAATAAATGCTTACTCATGGTATTTTACCCTTAGGCCCTCTTTTGGAGGGGTTTTGGGAGACCACAAATATAAATCTTTCCCTACCTTTGGCCATCATGAAGATCTCATTAAAAAGAATAGACGATGCCTTTAATTTTGAGGCAAAGAACGAGGATGGCAGAACCGTGCTCATAGATGCAGCAGAAAAAATTGGCGGTCGCAACCAGGGTGTTCGTCCCACGCAGATGTTGCTAATGGCATTTGCTGGGTGTAGCGGAATAGATATTATTAGTATTCTGAAAAAACAAAAACAGGTAATAGAAGATTTTCAGGTAGAAGTGGAAGGAGAGCAGGAAAAACTGGAGAACCAAGGAAAAGTATTTACCGATGTGAAAGCTATATTTATGCTAAAGGGAAACATTGATCCGCAGAAAGCAAAACGAGCAGCAGAACTATCCATCGAAAAATATTGTTCGGTAGAAAAAACACTAAGACTAGCGGGAGCAAAAATAAGCTACGACCTTATCCTGAACGGAGAAACCTTGTAATTTTGAAAAATGAAAAGTAAGATTGATACACTTCTTGCCGAAGTTGAGGGCCTTAAAGTTGAAACAAAGGAACAACTTGAGGAGTACCGATTAAAATTTTTAGCTAAGAAAGGAATCCTTACCGGTCTGTTTGATGATTTTAAAACTCTTGCCAATGAAGAACGCAAGGAAGTAGGTAAGCATCTTAATGATTTGAAAAATAAGGCGCAAGAAAAATTTAATTTATTAAAAGAAAAATTTGAGGGAGGGGAAGAGACCGCATCTTCCGATTTAGACCTTACTCGTCCGGCCGAGCCCATTGCGTTAGGTTCCCGCCATCCAATTTCTATCGTACGAAGTCAGATTGTAGATATTTTTTCCCGCATCGGATTTACCATAAAAGAAGATCGCGAGATAGAGGACGACTGGCATAATTTTTCTGCTTTGAACTTACCAGAAGATCACCCGGCAAGAGATATGCAGGATACGTTTTTTGTCACCCCCTCTTCCGTCTCCCCAAAAGGGGGAGAAACCAAAGCAGCACAATCCTCTCCCCTTGGGGGAGAGATGGAGAGGGGTGGAAATTTTGTACTACGCACCCACACCTCCTCCGTTCAGATACGTATAATGGAAAATACCAAGCCTCCTATACGCAGTATTTTTCCCGGACGTGTATTCAGGAAAGAAAATATTTCGGCTCGTGCACATTGCTTTTTTCATCAAGTAGAAGGATTGTATGTAGATGAAAATGTCTCGTTTGCAGATTTAAAACAAACGCTGCTTTATTTTTCTCAGGAAATGTTTGGCGAGAAAACAAAAATCAGAATGCGTCCTTCTTATTTTCCTTTTACAGAGCCCAGCATGGAAGTAGATATTTCCTGTTTCATCTGCGACAGCAAAGGATGTTCCATTTGCAAAGGCAGTGGTTGGGTAGAAATATTAGGTTGCGGCATGGTACATCCTAAAGTGCTGGAGAATTGTTGGTCTCAATCCCTTCGGGATAAAATTGATTCAAAGAAATATACCGGCTTTGCTTTTGGTATGGGCATAGAGCGTATTGCCATGCTCAAATACCAGATTAACGACATACGTTTATTTTACGAGAATGATGTGAGGTTTTTGGAGCAGTTTAAGAGTGCCTGATACCCCTGATTTCACCCCTGATTTCACAGAGGAACACAGATTTTTGGAATTTGTATAGGAACATATATTTCCGAGTAATTTCAGAAAATAAATTTTTACAAAAAAGATTGTATTATAGTAATTTTTGACTGCTATCTGAGATAATCTGTGTAATCAGTGGCAAGATTCACCACAGAACGCGGATAAGCACAGATTTTTTGCAATGTCATTTCTAATTCTTACCTTTAGCCTTCCAATTAATTTTAATGAAGAAAGCTTTACTCGTTATATTTTTTCTTAGCTCTTTTCGCTTATACGCACAAACAAATATGTATCATCCTTTTCCGGATTCATATGCGGTATGGAATGTATGGTTCAACATGAATTGTTTTTCTAGTGGGTATGCGAATGTGGAATATACTATACAAATAGTAGGAGATACAGTAATTAATAGTCAGAATTATCACAAGTTAAACGTCCCTTATCGAGTAGATAATTCGATTGGAAACTGTAATGGAGGGCAATCTATCGGGTATAAAGGAGCAATTCGATAAGATGTTTCTAACAAGAAAGTCTTTATTATTCCACCCTTGTCTAATACCGAAGAACTACTGTATGATTTCGCACTACAAATAGGAGACACGATAAAGGGATTTATTTCAACGTTTAGTCCACAGCCTGATGTTGTACAGAAAATCGATTCAGTATTAAATAGGAAAGAATTACCGCAAAAGATGGAATATTAACCTTTGTCTAAATCAACCATTAGTGATAATAGAAGGGATTGGGTTTATTTACGGATTAATTCAAAAATCTCCGGGCTGTATTATTGATGAATCCAGCTATGAAATTTCTTGTTTTAGTCAGAATGGAAAAACACTTTACCCAGACACTATTACGAATTGCAATCCACTATTAACTGCCACCGAAGAAACAGATAAAGATGTTTTAATATTAAATGTTAACCCCAGCCCTACTTTAGGAACTGTAAATATCAGCAGCAAGGGAAAAATTCAATATTCTGTTTATGATATTTTCGGAAGGCATATTTTGCAATCACAATTTCCAACATTCGATTTATCGCCCTACCCCAAAGGAATTTATTTTGTCAAAATATTTTCAGAAGGTAAAGCAGCTACGAGAAAAATTGTCTTGCAATAATTTTTGGCTGTTATCTGTGAAAACCTGTGCTATCTGTGGCAAGAAATGTATTCACCACAGATTACATAGATAACGACAGATTGATAATAGCCTAACTTGAAACTTTTAACCTTGAACTTTCAACTTATTTCTCTCCCCAACGAAAAGTCTTAATATCTAAGCCACATAAATCCAGCACACGGTCTATAACCGTAGCAGCGAGTTGTTCAAAGTCTTTTGGTTTGCTGTAAAAGGAAGGCGAGGCCGGACAGATAATTCCACCGGCTTCGGTAATGGTTTTCATATTGTTTATATGAATGAGGCTAAGAGGAGTGTCGCGCTGCACTAAAATTAATTTCCTGCGTTCTTTTAAAATCACATCAGCCGCACGGGTAATTAGATCGTTGGACATCCCGCTTGCTATTCTTGCCATAGTGCCCATAGAGCAAGGACAAATAATCATGGTGCGAAAGTTGGCAGAGCCCGAAGCAAAAGGTGCGTTGAAATCAGATTTGGTATAAAATTTAATTTTCAAATTAGTCGCATCTTCAATTTTTGAAGACGGAACAGGGGTGGGGCTTAATTCCGTTTCCCAAACCTGCTTAGCATTATCACTCATTACAATGCCTACTTCTTCTATCTGAGATTCCAATTGTTGTAATTTATCCAGCAACACTTTTGCATAAATTGCTCCGCTGGCACCTGTAATACCTACTATGATTTTATGTTTATTCATATTGTTAATACCCATCCTAAGTCCTTCCTCAAGGGAAGGACTTGCAACATTACCCCCTTCCTATTGGGGAGGGCAGGGGTGGGGTCTTCTGTTTTACGATACGCATGCACTTAATAGAAAGATCGGTAAAAATTAATTTTCCACTTCCGTTTCGTTCGATGTGAATGATTGCTTCGTTTAATTCATCCGCTAATTGTTTGCAAAGATTGCCGTCTAGCAAAGTAGAAAGTTTTTGTACAAACTCTAACTCCTCTCCATCTACTCGCAGTAATTTTTTATCTCCATACATGCCCACCACACATTCCCGAATTATATTTAGTCCGTACAGCAAAAATGCTTTTTGATTTTCTCTTCCTACTTTGGAGTTTGCTATTTCCTCAACCCAGCCAATCACGGATATCACATTAATTTTAAAGATCATTCGCATCCACTCTCTGAATTTGTGCAACGATACATTTTCTGCCGGATCTTCATTCAATAATTTTAAGGCTGCATTATAATTCCCGTCTGCCAAGTAGGCTATGCGTCCTGCATCTTTTGCTGATAGTTGATGATGCTCTATAAGGGCCTCTTTAATTACTTCATCAGCAAGACGGTTAATTTTTACAAGTTGCGTACGAGAGTAAATGGTACGAAGCAGTGCTTCCTCATTTTCAGACACTAAGATAAAAAGTGTTTTATCGGGAGGTTCTTCCAGAATTTTTAAAAGTTTATTGGCTGCGGAATGATGCATCTTTTCAGGCATCCAAATAATCATGATCTTAAATTCTCCTTCGTAGGTAGTGAGCGACAATTTTCGTAGTATCTCAGCACTTTCTTCAACGCCAATGATGGGCTGTTTGTTTTCCGCATCCAAGTGGGAAAACCAATCCGATAAATTTAAATAGGGGTTATCTAAAAATGCCTCTCTCCATTCAGTAGCAACATCGGTACTTTTTTCCACTTCCCCTTTTTTAATAGCGATCGGATACACAAAATGTACATCGGGATGAACGAGCTTTGAATTTTTTATACAGGATGCACATAGGCCACAAGCTTCACCACCCCTGCGTGTTTTACAAAGAATAAATTGAGAATAGGCAGTTGCCAGCGGCAGTGAGCCTGATCCTACAGCTCCAAGAAATAATTGTGCATGGCTCACGCGGTTTTCTTCCACCGAATGTACCAGACGTTTTTTGACTTCTTTCTGACCTATAATATCCTTGAAAAGCATACCTCAAATATAGCCACAGAATGCTAAGAATCTATCAGAAATATCATTTGTTCTATAGCGCTATTCTGTTAATTTTGTATCGAATTTCTTCCAAAGCTTATGAAAACAGTAGATAGTATAAACTTCAAAAATAAAAAAGCCATAATCCGAGTGGATTTTAATGTTCCGTTAGACGAGCAATTTAGTGTTACTGACGATACTCGTATTCGTGCTGCCATACCAACACTGAAAAAAATTCTCAATGATGGAGGGAGTGTGGTACTTATGTCACATCTAGGAAGGCCCAAAGGAGGCTATGAGGAAAAATTTTCCTTAAAGCACATTGTGGGTGTAATTGAAAAACTTTTAGGGGTTCATATTCAGTTTGCAAACGATTGCGTAGGCGAAGCAGTAAAAAAAGTTGCCTCTGACCTTAAGCCCGGAGAAGTGTTGTTACTAGAGAATCTTCGTTTTCATAAACAAGAAACAACAGGTACTGAGTCTTTTGCCAAAGAGCTAGCCTCATTAGGCGATGTATATGTAAACGATGCATTCGGCACAGCTCATCGCGCACATGCATCTACCACTATCATTGCTCAATTTTTTTCTGATGCAAAATGCTTTGGCTATGTAATGGCAAATGAATTATCCAGCATTAAAAAAGTACTGAACAACCCTGAAAAACCATTCACGGTAATTATTGGAGGAGCCAAAGTCTCTGGAAAAATATTGCTGATTGAAAACCTACTAAACAAAATTGATAACCTCATCATTGGAGGCGGCATGGCTTACACTTTTATTAAAGCATTGGGAGGCAAAGTTGGAAGTTCGCTGGTAGAAGAAGATAAGCTGGACATAGCGTTAAAAATTTTAAGCGATGCAAAGGAAAAAAATGTAAATATTTATCTTCCAGTGGACACTATTGTAGCTGACACATTTTCTAATAATACTACCAACAAATCTTCGGATATTAGGGAAATTCCGGATGGATGGATGGGGCTGGACATAGGGGAACGCACAGAAAAAATTTATGCTGACGTAATAAAAAAATCAAAAACCATTTTGTGGAATGGTCCCATGGGCGTTTTTGAAATGAGCAGCTTTGAGCATGGCACTAAAGCTACTGCCAATGCTGTGGTAGAAGCTACTGCGCTAGGGGCGTATTCATTAATTGGAGGTGGAGATTCTGTTACAGCCATCAATAAATATAAATTAGGAGATAAGGTAAGCTACGTATCTACAGGTGGAGGAGCACTCTTAGAATATATTGAAAGTGGCAATTTACCTGGAGTAGCAGCTATTGAGAAATAAGACCCCACCTAAATCCTCCCCGAAGGGGAGGACTTGTATGCAGTTAGTCTGAAGTTGGTTTGTTATCCATAAAAGGAATTTTTATCATCTCTCCCATTTTACTATTCCTTAACCCGGGTATAATAAGTGGTGCTATTTTCCCAACAGGCTTATAAAGCAATGATTTTTCGGTAACCGGTAGAGGCTCAGCAACAAAACTTAACGTTATTGCGTTAAAAATAAAAATGAACATACTGCTGATTAACCCAAACTTTAACATTCCAAAAATTCCACCAGCAATTTTATTTACAAAGCCCAAGGAAACAGCTTCTACAATGCGTTCCAAAAATTTAGCAAGCAGGAACATGCCGATTAGAATACCTAAAAAAATTATTGCAAACGATACGATGGAAAGGTATTTTGTTTCCCAGCCCCAATTTGCTTGAATGTAGTTTGCTAAAAAATCCGAAAACTTAATTCCTGCCCATATGGCTAATCCAAGAGCTACTATAGAAGAGGCTTCAATAATAAGTCCTTTCGTAAATCCTTTATAAAGTCCCCAAAGCAAGGGAATAGCAATAATAATATCTACATAGTTCATGGGCTATAAATTTTTAATCAGGACTAAAGTATGGATTTAGGGAGGTGGGAAATTTGTTTTTTAATTTGTTAATGAACAAGGCGCTGTGAAAATCAGAGTAATCTGTGGTGCAAATTAGAGCTTACCATAGATAGGCGCAGCTTGACTACAATTATTACGAATAATTTTTGGTAGAGGGTCAGTTTGGCAGTTCTCTGTTTTCTTTGTGCTGCATTTTCTTGGTGTCTTTGTGGTTTCTGTATTTTTAACCCACCTGCCGTCTAACCCTAATATTTGATGTTGGGCAGGCAGCCTTTTACCACAAAGCACATAAAGATGCAATACACAAAGCCCACTAAGAAATAATAACCGTTTAAACTGACTCACTACAGTATTTTATTATACCAGGTTTGTACATTAGTAAATTCGTAATTTAGTAGCAATGGATTTAGAACAAGAAAAGCAGTGGAACGACATTTGCAAAAAACTCTCTTTGCAATTTGATCAAGACCTTGATTTGCAGGGCATATTATTTTTAATTGGAGTTCAAGAGCTAGGCAAAGGATACAAAATATTCGCCAAGGACGAAAAAGTAGAGCTCATGCATATTGCAGTTTGTAAATTGTTGGAGTCTTTTGGATACTATGAATTTAGTGGCAGAGATGAGGAAGGCTGGCCTCATTGGAAGCTGAACGAAAAACTTCCTCCTTTAAAGCCTATGCAACAAGAGATTTTAGTGAAGGAAGCCATCATTGAATATTTTAAGCACGAACTTTTTGTAAAACCAGAACTTGAAAGCTGATACCATGCTAACAATAGATATTCATACACATATTATCCCCGAACATATTCCGAATTTCAAAACAAAGTTTGGCTATGGGGGCTTTATAAACTTAGAGCATCACCGGCCTTGTTGTGCACGCATGATGGTTGACGATAAATTTTTCAGAGAGATTGAAGATAATTGCTGGAGTGCAGAAACCAGAATGAAAGAATGCGATCATCATCAGGTGGACGTTCAGGTGCTCTCTACTATTCCGGTAATGTTTTCGTACTGGGCTAAACCAACAGATTGTCTGGAAGTTTCTGTTTTTTTAAATGACCACATTGCAGATATTGTAAAAAAATATCCAAAACGTTTTGTTGGTCTGGGCACCATACCATTACAAGCGCCTGATTTAGCAATCAAAGAATTGGAGCGCTGCAAAAAAATTGGATTAGCAGGTGTACAAATTGGCTCACACGTTAACGACTGGAATTTAAATGCTCCGGAGTTATTTCCTGTTTTTCAGGCATGCGCAGCAATGAATATGGCTGTTTTCGTTCACCCCTGGGATATGATGGCGCAAGATAAGATGAACAAATATTGGTTGCCTTGGTTAGTAGGAATGCCTGCAGAGTCTTCGTTGGCAATTTGTTCTATGATTTTTGGCGGAGTGCTAGAGCGATTACCAAGCTTACGCGTTGCATTTGCACATGGAGGCGGATCTTTTCCTTCCACCATAGGGCGCATTGAGCACGGCTTTAATTCCAGGCCCGACTTAGTGGCTATTGATAATAAAATAAATCCGCGCGAGTATTTAGGAAAATTCTGGTTGGATTCTCTTACGCACGATGCGCCCATGTTAGACTACATCGTAAATCTTGTTGGTGCTAACCGAGTTGCACTTGGGAGTGATTATCCTTTTCCGCTGGGCGAAAATGAACCTGGGAAACTTATTCGGGAGATGAAATATTCGGATGAAGTCAAGCAGCACTTGCTTCACGCTTCAGCCTTGGAATGGTTGGGGATGAAAAAAGAAATATTTGAATAAGACATTCGCTCAAAAATTTTAACACAGAGAGCACAAAGTTTTAGGAGCCCCACAGAGGTGTGTTTCTCTGTGAAACTCGTTAGCCTCTGTGTTCTCTGTGTTAAACTAGTACAAGTAATTTTTAATTGGAGCAATACGAAATTTAGAAATTAATCCTTCCGCTTCAAAATCGGCACCGTAGAGCAAGCCTCCCCGAAAAATATACTTTTGGCAATAGGTGAAAATAGTCTGGTAATCTCCACAAAGGCAGATTCAGGGACGGGCAGTTTTCCGCATCCCTTCACACAAATTTTTTTATCACGGAAGTCTTCAGTATTTATTTTGGAAAGTGATTCTTGAAATATAATAGTCTCCAGCGTTTTTAAATCACCAAACACAATTTTCTTTGCAAATGGCTCTAGAGAAGAAGTAAGCAACATGTACGCCCAGGTAGGAACAATGGCATCGGCAGAGCAGGTGAGAGCTACAAACTTATCTTTGTACTTACTCCAATCTTCATTTTTTACAAACTCCCTAAAATCTTTTTCTTTTAATATTAGCCCTTGAAATAGTTGATTTTTTATATCAAACAATACGCGCTCTCCTTTAGGATAATAATCCTCCAGATTAAATTCTGTTAATCCGCTTTTATCAACTTTATTTATTATTTCGTTTTCCATTCAATAGTTTTTCTCCTCCCCTTTGGGGAGGCCAGGAGGGGCTACATAAACCCTAATTCTACTTGCGCCACTTCGCTCATCATTGTTTTTTCCCAAGATGGCTCAAAAGTAAGTTTTACTTTTGCAGATTTAATTCCCACTATATTTCTGAGTTTATCTTCTACTTCAGGGGGCAATGTTTCAGCAACTGGGCAGGAAGGCGAAGTAAGAGTCATGGTGACAAGTAAATTATTATCATCATCTAAATCAATTCCATATATAAGGCCAAGTTCCCAAATGTCAACAGGAATTTCGGGATCAAAACAAGTTTTAATCATATCTATAACCTGTTGAGACAGGGCTGCATTTTGAGATGTTATAATTGCGCTCATAGTTTAGTTTTAAAGGCCAGTGCATCCAACTTCATTTGTTTAATCATATTTACTAGTCCGTTTGCTCTGGTTGGTGACAAGTGTTCTTTCAATCCAATATTTTTTATAAAATCCATTTTCGATTCCAGTATTTCATCAGGCGTATGATCAGAAAGCACACGCACCATCAAAGCTACTAACCCTTTAGTGATGATGGCATCGCTATCAGCAGTAAAAAATATTTTTCCGTCTTTCAATTCTGAATGCAACCACACTTTACTTTGACAACCTTTAATTAATCGATTGTCTGTCTTTAGTTTTTCATCTATCATCGGAAGCGACTTGCCCATTTCAATGATGTGTTCGTATTTCCCCATCCAGTCTTCAAACATGAAAAACTCATCAATAATTTCTAATTCTATCTCTGCTATTTTCATCTTATTTTTTGCCACTGATTACACTGATTTACACAGACAGCAAACAGGTGTATTGTCTTTTGTTATTTTTCCCACTAATTAGTACAAAACAATCTGTGTTCATCTGTGCAATCTGTGTCGAATTTTATTCCAGCATTTGTATTGCTTTCAAAATTCCCTTTATCAATTCATCAATTTCTTCTTTCGTATTATAAAATGCTAGCGAAGCGCGCACTGTTCCTTTAACGCCAAATTTTTCCATGATGGGTTGCGTGCAATGATGTCCTGTACGAACTGCTATTCCCAGCTGATCTAGAATCACTCCAATATCGTAGGGGTGAATACCTTCCACATTAAATGAAAGTACACTGGCTTTATTTTTAGCAGTACCAATAATTCTTAGCCCCTGAATGCCAGATAGCTTTTCAGTTGCATACAAAGTAAGCTCGTGTTCATAAGCAGAAATTTTATCTAACCCAATCGCATTTAAATAATTTATTGCAGCAGCTAAACCTATACCACCCTCAATATGTGGTGTGCCAGCTTCAAAGCGCAAAGGAATATCAGCGTACTCTGTTTTTGTAAATGAAACAGTTTTTATTGTTCCTCCACCTACTTGATAGTTGGGAAGCTTGCGCAACAAATCTTCTTTGCCATATAGTATTCCAACACCTGTAGGTCCGTACATTTTATGTCCGCTGAAACAATAAAAATCAGCGTCTAGCTCCTGCACATCAACTTGCATGTGAGGAACAGCTTGAGCGCCATCAATAAGGACTATCACCCCACTCCTGTTCTCTCCCCCAAGGGAAGAGGAATGAGCGCGTACAGTTTGGATGATTTCTTTAATTGGATTAATTGTTCCTAATGTATTTGAAACGTGTGTTATGGCGACTAATCTAGTTTTCTTAGAAAGCAGCTTTTCAAATTCGCCAGGAACCAGCTCTCCACTTTCATTGATAGGAATAATTTTTAGCACCGCATTTTTTTCTTCACAGAGCATTTGCCATGGCAGAATATTGCTGTGATGCTCCATTTCGGAAATGATAATTTCATCTCCATCATTTATGGTTTTTCCAAGTGTACTTGCAACCAGATTAATGGAGGCGGTAGTGCCGCTGGTAAAAATAATTTCGTGAGGATGTTTAGCGCCTATGTATTTTTGAATAATTCCTCTTGCATTTTCATATTCTACAGTTACATCCTGACTTAAGCGATGCACTCCACGATGAATATTTGCATTTTGACAGGAATAATAATTTGTAATGCAGTCAATAACTTCCTTAGGCTTTTGAGCAGTTGCGCCACTGTCAAAATAAATCAAAGGCTTTCCGTTTACTTTTCTGGAAAGGATAGGAAAGCCCTTGCGGATTTTTTCAATATCAATACTCATTATATTTTTTACCACAGATTGCACAGATGAACACAGATTTTTTTATTTGTAGCATTAAGTGTCATCTGTTGTGAGAAATCTTTTTATTTATCAATTCCTCCAAATAAGCTCTTAATGCATCAATCTTGATAGTTTCCAATACATCATTTGCAAATGCTACCAAAAGCAAACGTCTAGCACTTTCTTCGCTTAACCCACGAGCGCGCAGATAGAATAGCGAGTCTTCATTAATCTGTCCGGTAGTAGTGCCGTGCGAACATTTAACATCATCGGCATAAATTTCCAACTCAGGCTTGGTGTTTATGGTGGCATCGTCACTCAGTAAAATATTTTTACTGCTTTGGTATGCGTTTGTTTTTTGTGCATCGCGGGCCACAAATATTTTTCCATTAAAAATACCAGTTGCTTTTTCATCTAGCACGCCTTTGTAAAGTTGATTGCTTTGGCAATGTGGTTTATTGTGTTGTACTGCAGTATGATTATCTACAAACTCATTGCCTGAAACAACAAATAACCCGTTGAGATGTATTTCTGAATTTTCTCCCTCAAATGCTATATTCAAATTATTCCTTACAAAATCATTTCCTAAAGAAATAGTGTTGGTATCAAAATGAGAATTTTTATCTAGTGTAGTGTATATGTTTGATATTTGAGAAACGTTTTTGCAATCATTTTGAATCCGATAGTATTGTAGCTTTCCATTCTCTCCCACAACTACTTCGGCAAAAGAATTTACAATTATATATTTTTCAGCTTCTACGGAAATACTTCGCTCTATGATTTGAGCTTCGGCATTATTTTCAATTACAAATAGATGCTTTGGAGATGCGAGTAGTTCATTATTCCCGGTAGCAATATGTATAATCTCAATGGGATTTTCCAAAATAATTTTTGCAGGAACATAAATAAATGCTCCGTCTGTCCATAATGCAGCATTTAATTGGGATAAGGCATCGCCAGATGAGCTTAGGTGCTTCTTAAGCACTTCAGAATATTTTCCCAATCCATCGGTAGCCATATTTCCAACAACTACCTCTTTTGGGAGCTTGGCGCTTAGCGTAGAGTCTTTATAAAGCCATCCATTGATAAATACCAATTGTATATTTCCTTCCGCTATCGGAGGAGGTATCGCGATTCCTTTGTGTAATTTATTATGTGTCGCAGTATATTTACTGTCGAATATTTTCTTTACGTCTGTATATTTATAATTCTCATCCTTTCGTGTAGGCACACCTTCGGTAGAAAATACTTCAAATGCTTCCTTGCGTTTTTCCTTCAACCAGGCAGGCTCTGAAGCAAACGTGTTTTCCAGCAGAGAATTGAATTCTCCCTGTAATTGAGCAGGAATTTTTTTTTTATTTTCTAAAGTTGCTAACATATATTATTTCGAGAACGTATTTTTATTTTACTGCGGCTAATTCTTCTTTTATCCAATCATATCCTTTCTTTTCTAACTCCAATGCTAATTCCTTGGGCCCAGACTTTACAATTTTTCCATCATATAATACATGTACAAAGTCAGGAGTGATGTAATCTAACAATCGCTGATAATGCGTGATGATAACAAATGAACGCTCTTTGGAACGTAATTTATTTACTCCGTTTGCGACAACACGCAGCGCATCAATGTCTAGTCCTGAATCTGTTTCGTCCAATATGCAAAGTATAGGCTCCAATACAGCCATCTGAAAAATTTCATTTCTCTTTTTTTCTCCACCCGAAAATCCTTCATTCACCGAACGATTAGCAAGCGTGCCCTGTAGCTCAATTAATGCTTGCTTTTCTTTTATTAACTTCAAAAAGTCTTTTGCTTCAATGGGAGTTTGCCCTTTGTAAGCGCGAATTTCATTGATGGCAGTTTTCAAAAAATTAATATTGCTCACTCCAGGAATTTCTATCGGATATTGAAATGCCAGAAAGACCCCTTCGCGGGCCCTGTCTTCAATACTCATTTCAAGCAAATCTTTGCCTTTGTATTTTATTTCACCGGAAGTAATTTCATAATCTTCTTTGCCCGCCAATATATTTGACAAGGTGCTTTTCCCGGATCCGTTAGGGCCCATGATGGCATGCACTTCTCCGGCCTTCACTTCCAAGTTAAATCCTTTGATGATTTCTTTTCCGTCAATGCCTGCGTGTAGATTTTTTATACTTAACATAATTTCAATTTTATATATAGTTAGCCACTAATTTTCACGAATTTCACTAATTAATTAGTGTAATTCGTGGCGCATTATCCAACACTTCCTTCTAAAGACACCGCCAATAATTTTTGTGCTTCAACAGCAAATTCCATCGGCAGTTGATTTAATACTTCTTTGCAATATCCGTTCACGATTAATCCAATTGCTTTCTCATTATCTATTCCGCGCTGCTTGCAATAAAATAATTGATCCTCTCCAATCTTGGATGTAGTTGCTTCATGTTCTACCACGGCAGTTTTATCTTTAATTTCTATGTAAGGAAAAGTATGAGCACCGCATTTATCTCCCATCAAAAGCGAATCGCATTGAGAAAAGTTGCGCGCATTTTTTGCACCTTTGGCTACACGAACCAAGCCACGGTAGGAATTATTACTATATCCAGCTGATATTCCTTTACTTATAATAGTGCTGCGCGTATTTTTCCCGATGTGCATCATTTTTGTTCCGGTATCGGCTTGTTGTTTGTTGTTGGTAACAGCAACAGAATAAAATTCTCCAACCGAATTATCTCCTTTTAAAATCACACTTGGATATTTCCAAGTAATTGCAGAGCCGGTTTCTACTTGCGTCCAAGATATTTTAGAATTCTCTTCCAGGCAAATTCCGCGTTTGGTCACAAAATTATAGATGCCTCCTTTGCCATTTTTATCTCCGGGATACCAGTTTTGTACAGTAGAATATTTTACTTCTGCATTTTTATGTGCAACAATTTCTACCACTGCTGCGTGCAATTGATTTTCATCGCGCTGCGGAGCGGTGCATCCTTCCAGATAACTTACGTAAGCATTTTCATCGGCAATGATTAGCGTTCTTTCAAATTGTCCGGTGCCGGCAGTATTTATTCTGAAGTAAGTGCTAAGTTCCATCGGACAACGCACCCCTTTGGGGATGTAGCAAAAGGACCCATCGGTAAAGACGGCAGAGTTAAGCGCAGCAAAATAATTATCAGTATAAGGGACTACGGAGCCCATGTATTTTTTTATTAACTCTGGATGCTCCTGCACAGCTTCGGAAAAAGAACAAAAAATAATTCCTTTTTCTGCCAGCACTTCTTTGAAAGTCGTTTTTACGGAAACAGAATCTATCACCGCATCTACTGCAATCGTTGACTGAACACCGCTTAATCTTTTTTGTTCTTCGAGAGAGATGCCAAGCTTTTCAAATGTTTTTAAAAGCTCAGGATCTACTTCGTCTAAACTGGCAAGCTCCTTTTTCTTTTTTGGAGCTGCGTAATAAATAACATTCTGATAATTTATTTTTGGATAGTCCAGGTGTGCCCAGTAATGCGGCTCTTCCATTTTTAACCAGTGGCGATAAGCCTTCAATCTATATTCCAACATCCACTCCGGTTCATTTTTCTTTTTAGAAATAAAGCGAACAATATCTTCCGATAGCCCCATCGGGGCAGTATCCATTTCAATATCGGTAGTGAATCCGTATTTATATTCGGAAGAAATTTGTTTTTCTAGTATTTCGTTTTTTTCAGCCATTAGCTACAGATTGAACAGATTATCACTAATTGTTATTTAGATTCATTCTAATTTCAAAAAAAGAGCAAAAAAAATCCGCTCTTTTTACACTGCAAAACTTTCACCGCAACCACAAGTACGAGAAGCGTTAGGGTTTTTGAATTCAAATCCTTTTCCATTCAAACCGCCAGAAAAATCAAGCTCTGTACCAATCAGATACAAGAAACTCTTTTTGTCCACTACGATTTTCATGCCTTTGTCTTCAAAAATTTGATCCCCTTCTTTCATTTGGTTGTCAAACTCAAGTTTGTAGGAAAGTCCAGAGCATCCTCCGCCTTCCACACCCACTCGGATGAAAGTATCTGCAGGCTTGCCTTCTTCCTTTATTAAAGAAAGGGCTCTTTGCTTTGCATTTTCTGATACTGTTATCATAATTTTGTATTGTTTATTTACCCTACAAAGATACCTATTTTTAGGTATGTGGCAAAGTAAAAAAGCAAACAATTAGCAAAATACTTTCAAAAATCACTGATTTGACTATTCCATTTTTCCCGGTTATCCTACCACTTACTAAAATTCTACCGCCACTTAATTAAATGCGTTAGCTATTCCAAACCACCACCCGTATATTTGGTTATATAAACCCAATCTTATGAATATAAGCCACTACTTCCGAACTTTTTTGCTTTTCATCTTAATAACACTAACGCCTAAGCTATTTGCAAAAGAAAGCCCAACTACTAAACAAATACCTAGCCCTCCAACTGTGAATGCTGCTTGTTCAGAAGCAACGGTACAATCTGACCTTACAGTAAATAATGTTAGATGCAGAATTTTAATGGGTGATATGTGGTGGGATCTTAAAAATGGAGCTTATGAAATTCCGAAGGGAGGTGGCGTTATGTCAATTTTTGCAGGATCACTATGGATTGGTGGAATTGACGTTGGAGGCCAGTTGAAAGTAGCAGCCCAAACTTATCGTTCAACAGGAAATGATTTTTGGCCCGGCCCTTTAAATACCACGGACGCATCTATAAGCACAGATGTTTGCTCTGAATACGACAAGCATTTTAGAATAACTCGCAAAGAAGTGGAAACATTTGTTGCAACTGGAGTTAAAACTCCTGCCATAATAAATTGGCCGGGGAATGGAGACCAATCTAAAGGACAATCAAAAAATCTTGCTCCCTTTTTTGATGCAGATGCAGATGGAATATATGACCCTTCTTCTGGCGATTATCCGGGATATGATTTAGTTGCCGGAGATGGATACGGGGATTGCCAATTGAACAACTGTGTGCCGGTAGATCAATTATTTGGAGACGAAACAATTTGGTGGGTATTTAATGATCGAGGAAATATACATGGAGAAACAGGAGGGCAGCCCATTGGCTTAGAGATTCGAACTCAAGCTTTTGGATTTTTTACAGATGATGAAATTAATAACATGACTTTTTACAACTATCGGATTTATAATCGATCAACATTTCAAGTGGACTCTACCTATTTTGGCATCTGGTGCGATGCGGACCTTGGATGTCCTACGGATGACTACGTAGGATGCGATGTTAAAAGAGGGCTGGGTTATACATACAATGGAGATAATGATGATGATGTAGCTTGCCAATCGCTCGGCTATGGACTTAACCCGCCAGCGGTAGGGATAGATTTTTTTCGTGGGCCTCTTGCAGACCCGGGCGATGGGAAAGATAATGACAGAAACTGTCAGATAGATGAATCGTGTGAGCAAGTTATTATGTCCGGGTTTTTATATTACGATAACATTAATGGTGTTCCATTCGGCAATCCTTCGGGCGCCACACATTATTACAATTATTTAAAAATGAAATGGGGAGATGGTAAGCCGGTTACATACGGAGGAAATGGATATAATTCTGGAGGGCCTGTTTGTCAGTTTATGTATCCTGGAAACCCTACAACAGATAATCATGATTGGGGCATAGGAGGAACTTGTGCAACTAGCCCCACTCTTCCTGCTTGGGATGAAGCTTCTGCCGGCAACACTCCTGCAGACAGAAGAATGTTACAATCTGCCGGACCGTTCACTCTTTTGCCAGGCGCAGTAAATGTTATTACAACCGGAGTTGTGTGGGCTCGCGCAACAGCAGGAGGGGCGCAGGCATCAGTAAAATTATTACAGATTGTAGACGATAAAGCTCAGGCTCTTTTTGATAATTGCTTTAAGGTATTGGATGGACCTACCGCACCAGATCTTTCCATTCAAGAGCTTGATAAAGAGTTGATATTATATTTATCAAATACAGACCCGAACTCAAATAATTTTAATGAGAACTATACCGAGCTAGATCCACTTATTTCCTTGGTGGATGAAAACGGAAATCCTTGCCCCAATGTAAATCGATTTTACAAATTTGAAGGATATAAAATTTATCAACTGAAAAATGCTACAGTTTCCTCTAATGATTTAGACGACCCCAACAAAGCACAAATGGTGTATCAATGCGATTTAAAAAATGGAGTAAGCAGACTTATAAATTATGAGTTTGACCAATCCTTGGGAGCGGGTATTCCAAAAGAAAAAGTAAATGGAGCTGATGCCGGGCTTGCACACTCTATAAAAATTACTACAGATGCATTTGCTAAAGGAAATCCCAGCCTTATCAATCATCAGACTTACTATTTTATGGCAGTAGCTTATGGGTACAATGAGTATAAAAAATATTTACAAGATGTTCCGCCAGCACTTTCATCGATGTGCGATTCATCGGTGGGCGCTAGCAGTGGACAAAAGAAACCATACAAACAAGGCAGAAAAAATGTAATATCTATTTCAGCCATTCCGCATATGTCTTCTCCTTATGTAGGTGGCACAAATTTACAATCAGAATATGGAAGCGGTCCAAGAATAACAAGAATAGAAGGAAATGGAAATGGAGGGTTACAACTAGATTTAACAGCAGCGTCTGTAGTAGATATTCTTTCTTCCCAGGATCACAGAACAAAAACACCTACTTACGAATATGGGAAAGGCCCAATTCAGGTGCACGTAATTGACCCACTTAACGTTCCAGAAGGACATAACTTCACGCTAGCATTCGAAAGCGAAGACATAGCGAATTCCAAATGGAAGCTTACCAACAATACTACATCAGAAACAATAACTTCTGATAAAACAATAAAAATGCTGAATGAACAATTGTTTTTGAAATGGGGTTTATCTATTTCTATTGTTCAGATAGCCGAAGTAGGATCCGCTTCTTCCAATAACAACGGATACATTTCTTCAAGCATAACTTTTGCTGACCCCAGTAAAAATTGGTTGTCAGCGCTTGCGGATAAAGACGGGCCCTATTTTGCAAATTGGATCCGTTCCGGAACGATAAGTAATATTTCGGGATTTCAGAATGATTATGCAAATATAGATAATGATCAGATTTACGAAGGAGTTCTTGGAGGTACATGGGCACCATACAGATTATGTGCAGCAACAGAACTGAGCGCTAAGTTTGATAGCACAAAATATTACACTGGTCCTGGATATAAATTAAACTTAATGTCGCAGGTGCAAATAAAAGATCTTGCAAGCGTAGACATTGTATTAACTGCAGATAAAAGTAAGTGGACCCGAAGTGTGGTTCTTGAGCTATGTGAGGACCCTGCATGGTCAGCAAATTCAGCAGGACTTGCTACCAAAGCTAGAAAGCTAGATTTCAGAAGAGGACTATCGGTAGATAAATATGGAAACACAACATCGGGCTCTGACAATAATGATTTTGCAACTGGCATGGGATGGTTTTCGGGATATGCCATCAATGTAGAAACGGGGGAGCGACTAAACATTGCATTCGGAGAAAATTCAGGACTTGTAAACGAAAATGGAAACGACATGTTGTGGAATCCAACCAGCAACCAAACCGCAAAAACATACAATCTCCCTTGGGATACGATCGGACAACACTTTGGCAGCCCTGTGTTCGGAGGCCAGCATTATATTTATGTTTTGGTCACAACAGAGATAATGACCCAACAGCAGTAATTAACACGCCCAATGATCTGGTAAATATTCCCCGCTACGACAGCTGTCGGACGATTCGGGATATTTTAAGTTGGGATAATAATAACCCAGTTGACTCAAAAGCAAAGGCAGAAATATTTAAAGATGCCATGTGGGTAAATATTCCACTCCTTGCTGCTGGTCACTCATTACTAGAAACAGATGTAACCGTAAAACTACGTGTCGCAAAACCTTATAAAAAAGGTTACTCTTCAGCTTTTTGGATTGATGGGGTAAACACTTTTTACTCTGATACTGCAACAACTGCTTTTGGTCAAAACAGAAACTTGCCAATGTATACATTCGATACAAAAGGAATTTCTACTCAAGCTGGAGATAACAATATAGCGGTGCAAGCACTAGACAACATACGCGTAGTCCCTAATCCATATTATGCATATTCAAACTATGAAACAAGTAATCTGGATAGTCGGGTTAAGATTACAAACCTACCCGAAGTATGTACAGTATCTATTTTTAACTTGAGCGGAACCCTCATACGGAGATATAATAAGGGAGGTGCTATGGCTAGCCTTAGTCCCAAAGGCCTAAATAATTCCTCTTACTCGCACGATGGCTCTATGGATTGGGATTTGAAAAACATAGCTGGCATTCCTGTCTCAAGCGGAGTATATGTAATACATATCGAAGTTCCTGGTGTTGGCGAAAAATCATTAAAATGGTTTGGGGTAATGAGACCGATTGATTTAGATTCGTTTTAATGCCATTCATTGAATCGAATAGAAATTTACATTATGGCAACCACGGTATTTTTCCTAAATTCGCAATAACAATGCCTCAATCTCTCTCCAAATAGAAGTTTAGAGAGGGGCAGTGTTTTCTATTATGAGTTGTAGCGGATGTTCAACAGGAAGAGGATGTGGTACTGCCAGCGGACAGTTACCGGGCGGGTGCCGAAATAATGGCTCTTGTGGCGTTGGTGGCTGCAACAAGCTCAATGTATTTGATTGGCTTGCCGATATGCAATTGCCTGGCGGGCAGCAAGTTTTTGATTGTGTAGAAGTGCGTTTTAAAAATTCACGTAAAGAATTTTATAGAAACAGTAACCCTTTTTCTTTAAAAGTTGGAGATGTAATAGCTGTTGAAGCTTCACCGGGTCACGATATTGGCATTGTTGCACTTGCCGGGGAGTTGGTGAGGGCGCAAATGAAAAAGAAAAATGTTAAAACAGATTCTCCCGAAATAAAAAAAGTATATCGTATAGCAAAGCAAGGAGACATTGATAAATGGAAAGAAGCCCAAGAGCTGGAGCAGGATACCATGATGAAGGCAAGAACCATGGCCAGGTATTTAAAACTTGCGATGAAGATTAGCGATGTTGAATATCAGGGCGATAAAAGCAAAGCCATATTTTATTATACCGCAGAAGGACGCGTAGATTTCCGTCAGCTGATAAAAGATTATGCAAGTACTTTTAAAGTGCGAATTGAAATGAAACAGATTACGCTTCGCTACGAAGCTAGCCGTGTTGGCGGAATAGGAGATTGCGGTAGAGAATTATGTTGTTCTACTTGGCTAACAGATTTTAGAGCTGTAAATACCAGCGCTGCACGGTATCAGCAACTGTCCATAAATCCAATAAAATTAGCCGGACAGTGTGGTAAATTAAAATGTTGTTTGAACTATGAATTGGATTCATACCTCGATGCTATTAAAGATTTCCCAAATCCTGAAATAAAATTAGAAACTACCCAAGGTCTTGCTTTTCATATGAAAACGGATATTTTCAGACGCAAGATGTGGTATGTATACGAAAATGCAAGAGGAGTATTTGTAGAACTTACAGTAGATAGAGTAAAAGAAGTTATCGCTTTGAATCGTACCGGCAAAAAGCCAGATGAACTTCGCTCTGAAGCACAGATTAAAGCCCCAGTTGTAAAAGATCTTGATTATCAAAATGTGGTTGGTCAGGATAGCATTTCACGTTTCGACAGAAGTAAAAACAAAGGAAATAAGCAGGGCCGCAATAATAACCGAAACCGCAACAGAAACAGACCTGCGAAATGAAAAAATTATTCATCTTCTTAGCGTTATCTGTTTTTTTATTTTCTTCCTGTGACCCTAACCGCGTATTTGAAGACAACATTGATATTCCTGAATTCAATTGGGATGTAAAAAACAAACTTTCATTTGAAGTTGATGTTACAGATACTACTAGCCTACATAATTTTTATGTAAATGTTCGCCATGCCAGTCATTACCAATATGCAAACCTTTTTGTTTTTATTACTATCAACTTTCCTAATGAAAAAATTGCCAAGGACACGTTAGAGTGTAAACTTGCCGATGAATCTGGTCAGTGGAAAGGCGAGGGAATGGGCGATATTTGGGATAATCAGATTCTTTGGAAGTCGAATGTAAAATTTCCAATTACCGGAAAATATATTTTCGAGTACGAACAGGCCATGCGTGCCGAACAAATTCAGTTTGTGATGGACATGGGATTACGTATAGAGAAAGTTGAAGTTAAGCCTGAGTAAGACTCGTTTTGTACCCCTTCTGTTAATAACTCCTTCTTATTCGTAGTGTAGAATAATATATCCTCTGTATTTTTGAATTGTAAATGTCAACCACCGCTGAAAAATATCTAGAAGCTGCAGAAAAGAAAGTGTTCGACCCCGAGCACCGGAGAAAACTTTCATTTAACATTTCGCAGTACGATAAAAAAGTAGTTGAAGGAAAAAAACAGTTCAGCAATTTAGAGTTGGCAAAGGAACGCGCATCGGCACTAAAAGCGAAAGCCATTGATAATTTAGACAAGTACCTCATTGAATTTGAGGCCAACTTTATTAAACGAGGCGGCAAAGTAATTTGGGCACGCGATGCGCAAGAAGCACAAGAAGAAATTATTAAAATATTGCGCAGGTTTAATACAAAAACTGTGGTGAAATCTAAATCCATGGTTACCGAAGAAATTCATATTAACGATGCGCTAGAGAAAGAAGGAATAGAATCGTTAGAAACAGATTTGGGCGAAGTGATTGTGCAAATGCGCAAGGAAGCGCCCTATCACATTGTAACTCCCGCTATGCATCTTTCAAAAGAAGATGTAGCAAAAACATTTCATGAAATAAAAGGAACGCCTATCGATTTTACACCCCAGCAAATTACAGCTTACGTTCGAGAATATTTACGAGAAAAATATGTGACTGCCGAAGCGGGCATCACCGGAGGAAATTTTTTAATTGCCGATATAGGTGCTGTCGCCTTAACCGAAAATGAAGGCAACGCCTGGCTGTCCATGGCATTTCCAAAGGTGCATATTGCCATTGTGGGAATTGAAAAAATTATTCCATCCATTGCTGATATAGAATTATTCTGGTCCATACTTGCAACACACGGTACCGGACAAAATGTAACGGTATACAATTCTATCATTACTGGCCCACGCCAAAATGGAGAAACCGATGGGCCGGAGGAAATGTATGTTGTACTGTTAGATAATGGTAGAACTAAATTACTGGAGCAGCCCGAGCAGCGCAGAGCATTACACTGCATTCGCTGCGGAGCCTGTTTAAATGCTTGTCCAATTTATCAGGGGGTAGGAGGTCACGCATATGCATCTCCTTACAGCGGACCTATTGGTTCCGTAATTACGCCACAGCTTTGGGGAATGAAAGAGTTTAAACATTTAAGCTATTCCTCTTCGCTTTGCGGTAAATGCACCGAAGTATGTCCGGTAAAAATTGATCTTCATAACTTGCTTTTATATAATCGTAGGGATTCAGTGAAAGAGAAACTTTCTACTTCTACCGAAAATATTACTTGGGTATTTTGGAAAAAAGCAATGTTGAAGCGCAGCACCATGGATAAGGGAGGCGCTAAGCTTAAGAATTTTATGATAGGACAATTTTTTAAAAAGCAATGGGGAGATAAAAGACAACTTCCTAAAGTAGCACCCAAATCATTTAATCAGATTTGGAAAGAAGGCCACAGCATGAAGTAACATTTTTTTTAAAGAATGAAATTTTATATATTGATCAAGACAGTTAACTATAAATAGTAATACGAGCCCTCTCTATTGGAGAGGATTTAGGATAGGTTTTTATGGCAAGAATTTTAACAGGCATACAAAGCAGCGGAGTTCCACATTTGGGAAATATTTTAGGAGCCATTGCTCCTGCAATTGAACTTTCTAAAAAGAAAGAAAACGATTCATTTTTTTTCATAGCCGATTTACATTCTTTAACAACTATCAAAGATGCAGCGCTATTAAAAGAAAACACCTATTCTACCGCAGCAGCTTGGTTGGCATTTGGTTTTGATACCGAAAAAAATACATTTTACCGTCAGAGCGATGTGGCAGAAGTTTGTGAGCTTGCTTGGTATTTATCTTGCTTTACTCCGTTTCCCATGCTTGCCAACGCACATTCATTTAAAGATAAATCGGATCGTTTGTCGGATGTAAACGCAGGACTTTTTACATACCCTGTTTTAATGGCATCGGATATAATTTTGTACGATGCAAATTTTGTTCCTGTTGGAAAGGACCAACAACAGCATTTGGAAATGACGCGTGATATCGCCTCCGCTTTCAACAATAAATACGGAGAAACATTTGTATTGCCCGAACCTTTGATAGATGAACGGGTAATGGTAATTCCCGGAGTTGACGGTCAAAAAATGAGTAAGTCTTACAATAATTTCATAAATATTTTTTTACCTGAAAAGGAGTTGAAAAAAGTGGTGATGAGTATTGTTACGGACAGCACTCCCTTGGAAGAGCCAAAAAATCCGGATACATGCAATGCATTTAAATTATATCAATTACTTGCTGGTGCAGAAGAAGTAAATAAAATGCGTAGCAACTATTTAAGCGGTGGCTATGGTTATGGTCATGCTAAGACTGCCTTGTTTGAGCTTATCATGGATAAGTATAAAAATGAAAGGGCAGCATTTATTAATTTTATGAACGACAAAGCAGAGTTGAATAAAGAATTACTGCTTGGTGCAGATAAAGCAAGAAAAATTGCACACCCGGTATTGAAACGCGTAAGAGCGAAATTAGGATATTAAAATGGCTAAGAAAAAACTTCTCATAGAAAACGACTATGATTTTTTTCTTTTTGGAATTAGTTGTCCGGAAAAGGCATACCGTTTATGTTCAGCTTTAAACACACTACTAGGTGTTACTTTCTCAAAAAGCAAGGACATGGAAGTTCACGAAAAAAAAAATGAAACAGGATACAAATTTCCGGTCTTTTCTTATCACGATGAAGAAATGTTTACAGATTATCGTATCATTGTGAATAAAGCAAATAGTAAAGTGCTTATACCCGAATTTAAGCAAGCAGATTTTTTGCTCATGGTACAAGGAGGAGTTCCGTATTCGGATAAGAGCGAGATATTTAAAAAAATAAAAGAAGTGAACTTTGTGCAAACCGCATTTGAAATAGACCCCAAAAAAGTAAAATCAAAAGAAAACTTTGTATTCTAAATGACAATCAATAAAAAAACTAAAATTATTGCTACGGTAGGTCCTGCATCCGCTCCTAAAAAGATTCTGGAGAAAATGATAAAAGCAGGAGTGGACATTTTTCGAATAAACTTCTCGCACGGTTCGTACGATGAAATCAAAAAAGTTATTCTTTCCATCCGCTCCCTAAATAAAAAACATAAAACCAACATAGGTATTTTGGCAGACCTGCAAGGGCCCAAAATTAGAATAGGAAAAGTAAAAAATAATAGCGTTCTTTTAAAAGAAGGAAAAACTATCACCTTTACTTCTAAGGAATGCATAGGAGACGAAACTAAATTATATATTAATTACGAGCATTTTCCGGCAGATGTCTCGGTAGGAGACCATGTGCTCATCAACGATGGCAAATTTTTATTAAAAGTAACGGCCACCAACAAAAAAGATTCTGTAAAAGCCCTTATTATTCAGGGAGGGGATTTGTCATCTAATAAGGGTGTAAACCTTCCCAACACAAAAATATCATTGCCTTGCCTTACAAAAAAAGATTATAAAGATCTTAACTTCGCATTAGATAATAATGTTGAGTGGATTGGACTTTCTTTTGTTCGTTCTGTAACGGATGTTGTTGATTTGAAAGAAAAAATTAAGGAGAAGAAAAAGCACGCCCGTGTTATTGCCAAGATTGAAAAACCAGAAGCGCTAACAGAAATCGACAACATCATTGATTTAGCAGATGGCATAATGGTAGCCCGCGGAGATTTAGGAGTGGAAATGCCGATGGAGCAAGTGCCACTAATTCAGAAAATGCTAGTTGAAAAATGCATCAATGCTTCGCGACCGGTAATTATTGCAACTCAAATGATGGAAAGCATGATCGAGAACTTTACTCCTACGAGAGCCGAAGTGAATGATGTAGCCAATGCAGTAATGGATGGAGCAGATGCAGTTATGCTAAGCGCAGAAACATCGGTTGGAAAGTACCCGGTGGAAGTTATTCAGGTAATGCAAAAGATTGCAAGCAAAGTAGAAGAAGAAACACGAATTTATTTCCGCGAGCATTCACCTTCATTGAAAACACAGACCTTTATTTCTGATTCTATATGTTATAACGCCTGCGTAATGGCCAAGCACGCAAATGTGGCGGCTATTGTTACCATGACCAATTCGGGAGCCACCGCGTTCAAAATCTCAAGTCATCGGCCTATGGCGAATATTTTTGTTTTTACTGATAATCATTCTTTGCTTACCACACTAAGTTTAGTTTGGGGAGTGCGAGGATTTTATTACGACAAATACGAGAGCACAGATAAAACCATGGAAGATTTAAAAAAATATTTAAAGCGCGAAGGCTTTGTTGATTCGGATGATTTAGTTATTAATACAGCAAGCATGCCCTTGGTGGAAAAAGGCAGGACGAACATGCTTAGGCTGAGCCAGGTGGAATAGTGCAAATAAAAAAGCCGGATCGATATTGCTCCGGTTTTTATAGTTTTGCTTCAATTCAGAATTACTTAGGGTTCACTCAAACCTGTTATTTTGTTGAAAAGTGTAGCTAAACAGAGAGCAGCGTGCAAATAAAAATGCATGACATTTGCAGGAAATGTATCAAAACCCTTGCAGATGATAACAGCTAA
>Ga0163151_10001113_pt1 | contig 46202 bp, 33 predicted proteins | sample OliLakLV19MP5IB2_FD_145596 | JGI IMG/M metagenome (GOLD analysis project Ga0163151, IMG submission 145596) | Freshwater microbial mat bacterial communities from Lake Vanda, McMurdo Dry Valleys, Antarctica - Oligotrophic Lake LV.19.MP5.IB-2 | ecosystem: Environmental > Aquatic > Freshwater >...
ATAATAAAACTCCCAAGTTACACTTCGCTAAACTTGAGAGGGCGGTGGGCGGTATTTAAAAAAAAATGTTTAATATTAAACATTAAATAAATACATTTGCAAAAAAAATATTTATGAATAAAATAATTGGGATTTTAGTTCTATTTACGATATTTGGTTGTTCTGAAAAGAAAAACAAAACAATGACAGTTCAAAATAATGACCAAAAATCACCTTGTGATACTGCAGTTCATACGGGTAATTTTGTTTTTACTAATCAAACTCCAAAAGTGATACAAATAATGTTTCAAAAAATAAATGACCAACAAATATGGAAGGAATTTGAAGACTTTAAACCACCATATCTTACTTCGGAAATATTCAGAGATGCTACAGTCAATATCAATGATGAAGCATCATTTTTTGAACTAGCACCAGGCACATGGCATTACAAAGTTTTAGGAGGATATTGGAATGCAAACCCAGAAGATAAATTTGAAGCTGAAGGAGATGTATTGGTTGAAAAGTGCAAAACCAATAGAAAGACATTTAAAAAATAGCTGATGTCCAACCCCTAAAACTTTATCACAAAATGCAAATTCAATCTCCTCCCCGTTAAATAATTGGGAACCGCGTATTGGTGATTTTGCAAGTCCTTCACCCAAAAAACAGAAGCGGAATTATTAAATTGTAATAGATTGAAAACCTCCAAAGCTACCCACATACTACTTATATGTTTTGCCCACACGGGTTTTGCTTTTGCCCCGAAAGCTTTCGGGGTTTCGTCCACTATCATTTTGCTGAAACCTATATCCACACGGCGATACGGAGGCAATCTAAAAAAATTACGGAACTTATAATTACCCGGAGGGCCAAATGGTAATTTTCCTCCTGCTACTAAATTGAGCGACATACGATAGCTAGGAAACTTAGGCAAATAATCCTGAAAGAATATATTAAAGTTAAAACGTTGGTCGGTGGGGCGGGGCAAAAATCCTTGGTGAATATATATACTATCCACTACGGTATTAACAGGGTCGTAAGGATTGGGATCATATACTGTTTCACCCTTTGCATTACGAAGTCTATAATAGTCGTCGTTGTCTATATCCTCGGCAGTTTTCATAATACTTAAGCTGGCCCACGATTCCAAATCTTTCACAAAATCGCCATTTACACGCAAGTCCAAACCAGTGGCATAGCCGTGGCTGGCATTTTTGGCGAAGTACCGAATTTTTACATTATCAATATCATAAGGAACTAAATCATCATATTTCTTATAATATGTTTCTGCTACAAACTTGAATGGACGCCCCCAAGCTTTAAAATTCACATCGCTACCCAATACCAAATGGATGGAACGCTGTGCCTGCAAATCTAAATTTAACACGCCTAGTTTGTCACGATACTCTCTATAAAATGGAGGTTGATAATACATCCCTCCTGAAGCACGAAGTAATACATCTTTTTTGCGTTTTGCACCAACCGCCAATTTTTTATTGTATTTCCTGTTGGGCTCCCACGATAAGTTTGCCCGTGGACTTATAATAGCTTGATTGGTTACATCATTATATCCGATGCGAAGTCCATAAGTGAGCATCAACTTACTTGAATCTTTAAATTTAGTGGTGTTTTGTATATAGGCCGTGGCACGGTTGGTGGTTAAGGTATTGTTAGCTTGTAAAAAATCTCTCAGTTCTAGTTTGGGGCCAGGTTTAAAAGGAACTATAAAGTCAGAAGAATCATAAAAATTCCATTCATATAAAGCATCTTTTATATATTCTCTTTGCACATTCGCACCCCATAATATATTCACTTTACGGGTGAGATAACTTCCCTTATGTTGAAATGAAAAAACTTGTATATTCAAGTCATTTCTACCATGCGTAAAATATACCCCTAAGCCACGCAGCGATTTTGGTTTCCCGAAATTTTCTGATGCCAAATTTGTTTCTAAATCACTCAGACGGTAACCACTAATCACATCATAATATTCGTTCTCTTCACTTTGAAATCCAGATGCAATAAATTTGAGTTTACACCTATTATTATTCGAAATCCAACCTAAGGTAAGTCCGCCCATCATCGTATTATAACGCATCAATTCACTACCATCAAAACCAACATATAATTGCATGGCTTGATTCACGGTTCCAAAATTTGTAGTACGATTTTGCGGGATTGATAAATAGCGGTTTTGTGCCAGGCTACCCAAAAAAGATAAATTCCAATTGCTTGTCATATTCCACTTGAGCAATGTCTGGAAATCAGTATAGCGAGGTTTGTAATCGCCTTTGGTATCCAACGAATTTAATATATAAGCAGTATTTCGATAACGAAACCCTGTTAAATAGGTAAACTTCCTGTTTTTACTAATGCCTTCTGCTGATATATAAGTACCCATAAAATTCGCATTTACCGATGCTTTAAAAGTATCGGGTTCTTTATAAGTAACATCTAATACACTCGACATTTTATCGCCATATTTTGCATCGAAACCACCTGCAGAAAATTTTACGGATTTTACCAAATCCCCGTTCACAAAATTAAGCCCTTCCTGCTGCCCATTCCGAACCAATTGCGGACGGTATATTTCTATATCATTTACATATATCAAATTTTCATCAAAATTACCACCACGCACATTATATTGACTGCTAAGTTCATTGTTACTTGCAACTGGTCCAAGTGTTTTTAATAAATTAATAAAAGGATCACCAGGACCCACTATTGTTGCAATCAAAATGGGGTCTAATTCTACTATACCTCCCCTGTCTCTCTGGACAGAGATTTTAACAGGGTCGAACCTTTCTCCCACCGGTAATAATTTCACATCAAGTCTATATACTTTTTCTACATCCAATGGTTTTACATCTTCATTTTGCAAAAAGCTATAATCATCTCTACGAAAAACCAACATATTCATTCTTTCAGCTCCCACAGCTATGCGGTAAAAACCTGTATCATTTGTTCTCACAAAATTGCGGGTTATATAATCTACTACCAATAAATTTTTAACGGGTCTATCCAAAGAGTCCAGTACGATGCCCTGAACTACGGCAAGTTGTTGCGATTGCGAATTGAAACTTAGTAAAAGAAAACATGCAGTAAAAAATGCGGCACGGGCAATTGCAAGCAAGTACTTCAGATAGGTGCAAGACCCCAAAAGCTTTGAATTAGTTGCACTTGCTGAATTTAATGTCATTTATTGTTTATCGTTATTGAAAAATTATTATAAATTTTTCACCCAGTATCTGTAGTTATAAGCTGCAAATATACCGAGCCCGCCTTGAATATTGGTAAACACTAAGGAAGGTTCTGCAAAAGGGTTGTCTTGGTTATTCATGTGAGCTATAGCAGACGTATGGTATTTATAATAGTTTATATCAGTATGCATTATACCAAAAGTTATACTAGTTCGTTGTATACGCTCCCCTTTTCCTTCTGCAAGGAATATAGTTGAATTTTGTATTACCTTCTTATTGTCATATTCTGCATCTGTAACAAATTCATGTTCATCGTTTTCGAAATATGCATAATTATTACGGCCATTTAAATTAGAGTCTATAATATTACCTTGATTATCGTAAACATATTCCCATATTTTAGATTCACTACTAATAAATAAACGATAGTAGTCGGATGGGCTTTTTAAATCTGTAAACGAGGTTGCTAAGCGATAATAAGTACTCATTGTATCTTTGGTATGCTGATCAATTTCTGCTTTCAACTCAATTTTATCCAAACTCAAATCAAATGGTAATGTGTATGGAACAACACAACTGGCTGTAACCATTTCAGTGCCATGTGTTACCTTCAAATTATAGGTTTCGCCAGCAATGATTTTTAACAGCGTCGAATCAATAGTATATGCATCTTCTTGGATACTATACAATACTTTATATACTATATTGTTGTTGGTAATTTCAACGGTAGCATCCTTAATTGTATTATAATTTGCCTGTTGTTTATAACCAAATATAGGTGTTGATTTGCTTACATACACTTTAACCAGTGCCTCTTGTGGCGATATAAATGACTGCACTACTAACAGAATTTTAGCTGGGGGCAATTTCACATTCGTTGCATCCTTTTGGCAGGAACTAAATACTGTAGGAAAAATTAAAAATATAATTATATAGTTTTTCATTGTCGATGTAAAATTAAAATTTGAAACCATAAGTAATAGTTGGCAAAATGGGAAATAAAGTAATTTGTTTGAGTTGCACAAGACCATTAATATCTGTTTGTGTAAAATAGAAAAAAGGATTATAATGATTGTAGGCATTATATATACTCAAATCCCAATAAGAATCATAATGTTTATGTTTTTTGAAATGTTTAATTCCTATATCCATTCGGTGGTAAGCACCCATTCTGCTGCTATTTTTAGCACCGTAAGTTTCGCCAGTCATAAAATTTCCCCATCCTCCTTGATTATTGCCGCCGTTAGGTTCATGCAATATCAAATTGTACTGTGAGTTTTGTAAAGTAATCGCATTGCCCGTACCATATACCCATACAAAAGAAAATGTCCATGATGCATTGGGTTTATATATTCCCACTACCGACATGTCGTGCCTTCTATCATAACGGGCATAAAACTTTTGACCGAAATTTAAATCTGCAAATTGTAACTGTGTCCACGATAAAGTATAGCCTATCCAACCTGTAAATTGTCCTACTTTACGTTGTAATAAAAACTCTGTACCATAGCTCCATCCTCTTCCTTGGGTTACTACTTTTTTCCATTTGTCCTTTCCTGCCTGGCTGGGATCGTCAAATATATCTCCTATTCCCAAAAGTGATGCACCTTCTTTATAGCCTATAATATTTTTCATAGTTTTATAATAACCTTCTACAGTAAGTGCCAAATTATATTTAGGAATATCACGTGCGTAGCCCAGTGCCACTTGCTGCGATTGTTGGGGCTTGAGGAAACTGGTGGTTGGTATCCACAAATCGGTAGGCAATCCAATTCCGGTATTGGACAATAAATGTATATATTGATTCATTAATGCATAGGAAGCCTTAAATGCTTGGTTATTTTTGAGTGTGTAAGCTGTCGAGATGCGAGGTTCCGGATTTATATAAGTTTTGTCTTTCAATGCAAAGCTTGATAAGCGTAATCCCCAATTTACTTTCCATTTTAAATCTGGTTTCCAATAATCTTCTATATATATTCCCGACTCCAAGGCATTTGTAAATTTCTTATTCGTATTGTTCAATGAAGAATCTATAGTGGTTTTAACCGTGACTGCACTGGGGGTGAAATGATGGAAAGTAGCCAAAAACCCAAATTTAAAATGGTGTTTGTTATTATAGTAATAATCAAAATCGTGTTTAATGTTCAAATCGCGAATACCAGAAACATAATCCAACTTATAATAATCTACACCGAAATTAAACTGTTCGTATACTTTAAAATTATAATTACTATATATAAAAGAAGTATTGCTAAAGCATTTACTATTATATAAATGGTTCCACCTCAAAGTCCCTGTAACATTGCCCCAATTAAGGCCTGCGGCTAATTTAAAATCTTGTTCTTTATAGCTTGTAAAAAAAACATCACGCCCAAAATAACCACTTAAGTATAACCTATTTTTTTTATTATAATCGTAATTTACTTTGGCATTTAGGTCATAAAAATTATAACCTCCATCGGCTCCAGGTGCTGTATTTCTAATAAGTGGTCGGAGTATCAAATCCAAATAAGTACGTCTTGCCGATATAAGAAATGATGCTTTGTTTTTAATGAGCGGGCCTTCTAAAGTAAAGCGTGAAGATATACTTCCTATCCCACCTTCGCCATGAAACTTGGTTTTATTTCCTTCCTTCATTTGCATCTCAATCACACTGCTTAGTCGGCCCCCATAGCGTGCAGGGAATCCGCCTTTGGTGAGTTCTACACTTTTGAGGGCATCGCCATTGAACAAGCTAAAAAAACCAAACAAATGATTGGCATTATATACCGGAGCATCGTCAAGTATAATTAAGTTTTGGTCGGGGCCGCCGCCTCGCACATATATACCACTGCTGCCTTCGCTACCTTTTTGCACACCGGGTAATAATTGTAATACTTTTAATACATCTTTTTCTCCCAGCAGTGCAGGCAAATCTTTAATAGTTTGCACAGGTATATTAATCTGGCTCATCTGTGCATCTTCACTTACTTTGGGCTCTTTTTTCCCTTTAATATTAACGCTTTCCATTTTGGCCGTTTGCATAACCATTTCTACTATCAGCTCTGTATCTTTTTGTATATTTATATTGATGATCTCCTTTTCAAAACCACTGAATGCAAAAACCAATTGATGCTGTCCACTATCCACCTGAACCGAATAAAATCCATACTTGTTTGCTTGTACCGAAACTGACAAAAATGGTACTGCCACATTCACACCAGTCAAAGGTTCTCGGCTACCCTTTTCATATATATAACCACTTACTGAATATTTTTTTTGTGCAAAGCATATAATGGGGAACAATGATATAAATATTGCGAGTGTTTTTAACTTCATATAATGTATTGAGTGTTTATATATAATTTTATTTATATTTTTCGTGAATGTAATTCGTAATTTAATGAGAAGTCCATCTTTTAACGTAAACAGTTGGGTTCGTTTGCAAAAGTATTTGTTTATAGCTGATGTTCAATGAGAAAAATTATTCTGAGTGGATTCTGATTGCCGCGGCGAATTGATTCATTGTGAAGAATATTTTGAACTCGGAGACGATATTAAAAGATTCTTTGCGGCCAGGACCAATCGGGGCACTCAGAATGACGTGTATTACATTACCCCATTTCATATACCACCAAACCAGTCCTTATCTTGGGTTCTATCCAAGTAGATTTGGGAGGCATGATGAGATGATGTTCTGCTACTTCTTTTAGTTCATCAATAGATGTTGGATAAAGTGTAATTGCCAAATCTGCTTCTCCACTATCTATCTTATCCTGCAAAGTACCTATTCCTTTTCCTCCATCCAAGAATGAAAGTCGCTTATCGGTTTTACTATCGGTAACATGTAATATATTGTTTAAAATATATTTTTCAACGATACTCACATCCAATTTACCCAAAATATCTTCAGGCATATATTCATCTTTTAAGTTAAGTTGATAGGCATGTCCTTTTATATATAAGCCAAACTCTCCTTTCTGTAAAGGCTGGAAAGGCAGGTGTCCGCATCGGGACACATTGAAAAATACTTTTACTTGGTCTAAAAACTCTCTTTCATGAACTTCATTATCTTTTACCAAACGATGGTATTCATATATTGTTAATTTGGAAAAAGGAATCAGACAAACTGGAAAAAAATTGAATGCTGCATTTCTATCATCATCACTCTCACGGCGATATTCACAGTATGATGCCGCACCTGCACTTCGGTGATGTCCGTCGGCAATATACAATTGTTTCATGCCTGCGAATTGTTCGGTAATTTCTGCAATTTCAGCAGCATCGTTTACAGGCCACAAATTATGTTTTATTTGATCTTCACTCAGGAAATTATATTCGGGTTTGCGTTTGGTAGCATTAGCTATAATACGTTCAATGGCCGCATTGTCAGGATAAGTAAGCAGTACAGGGCAACCGATTGTTTTAATATATTTTACATGTTCCATCAACTCATTCTGTTTTTCAGTGAGTGTATTTTCATGTTTTAATATTATTCCGTTCAAATAATCATCAACTGATGCGGCAGCAATAATTCCTGTATATGCTTTGGAGCCGACAATATTTCTATATATATAATAAGATGCTTCTTCTTCTCTAATTAATACATTTTGATCTAATAGTTTTTCTAAATATTCCCTCCCAAATGTATAATGTTTTTCTGGAATTTTAAACTCATCATCAAAGTGTAAAAATGGTTTTACCACATTCAAATAGCTATTGGGATTTTTCTTTATATGCTTTTTAGCTTCTTCCCTGTGCCCCGACTCTGATGCAGCAGAAACCACGTCAGCTAGGTCTTTAGCGGGTCTTATTGCTTTAAAAGGTATGATAGAAGCCAAAATATTTGCGATTGAACGATTTACGATTTATTTTTGATGTCTATATTTTTTTTATTGCTACTGCAACCCTGAGCGGATCCAGATAGCTATCGGGAAAAGGGTTATTTTATTTTAGTGATCAGTAGTCAGTGGCTATTTACTGTTCACTGATTACTATTTACTTCTTCCTAAAAAACTCTATAATTTTCTCAGCAAGTTCAATTCCAATTCTGTTTTGTGCTTCCATGGTAGAGCCGCCGATATGTGGGCTCAGGGATACATTGGGCAACGAAAATAATTCTGATTTTACGGGTGGTTCTTTCTCAAAAACATCGAGTCCTGCAAATGCAACTTTACCAATTTTCAAGGCATTCAATAATGCTTTTTCATCTATTACTCCACCTCGTGAACAATTAACCAAACCAACACCTGGTTTCAAAATTTCAATCTCCTTCTCTCCAATCACAGCATTATCGCCTTCGTTAAAGGGGACATGCAATGATATAAAATCCGCTTTCTTTAATACCTTTTGTTTGGTCACTGTTTGCAATGGGATTTTTACTACTTTGTCACGCATATTAGGATGAAAATAAAAACTAATTTTCACTTCATCTACATAAGGATCATAGGCTAATACATCCATGCCCATACCTAACGCAATCTTAGCAACCTCTTGGCCTATTCGTCCAAAACCTATAATACCCATAGTGCGACCACGAAGTTCAACTCCATTGGCACAAAACTTTTTCAAATCACCAAATTTTCCTGGTGCATCAATAGCCATTTCTCTATTGGCATAATTTATAAATCTCGCCATCGAGAATATATGTGCGAAAACCAACTCAGCTACAGATGCTGATGACGACATAGGTGTATTAACTACTTTTATGCCTTTCTGCTTAGCATAGTCTATATCAATATTATCTAGTCCCACGCCACCACGCCCAATCAGTTTTAAATTAGGGCACACATCCATTAATTCTTTACGAACTTTGGTTGCACTACGCACCGTTATTACATCATAAGCATTTAGTTTTTTTGCTAATTCTTCTTGCGGAATTTTGGTAGTGTCCACTTTGAATCCAGCTTTCTCTAGCATCTTTTTTCCAGTACTGTCGATTCCGTCGTTTGCGAGTATTTTTATCATATTTAAGTAGTTAGTAAACAGTGGTCAGTAATCAGTGGTCAGCCCACCGCGGCGGGCAGTAATCAGTGGCTGACGCTGGATTTGTAACCATTGCTTATATTTATTTTTTGAATTAATTGTTATTTCTCATTAGTAGTCAGTGGTCAGTGGTCAGTCCGCTGCGGCGGGCAGTGGCCAGTGGTCAGTGGCTGACGCCGAACTTGCCTGCGGCAAGCAGGTGGCACTGACTAGTATTTACCGACTACTGTCCACTTTCAAACTCTTTCATTACATCTACCAAAACTTCTACACTTTCGATAGGTAATGCGTTATATAATGATGCACGGAAACCACCAACGGAGCGGTGACCTTTAATTCCTGATATATTTGCTTCTTTTGCAGCAGCCATAAATGCATCATCCAAATCGGGTTTTGTCATTACAAAACATACATTCATTTTCGAGCGGTCTTCGATTTCGCAAGTTCCTTTAAACAAACTGTTGCGGTCAATTTCATTATATAATAAATTTGCTTTGGCGGTATTGCGAACTTCCATGGCAGCAACACCTCCCATCTCTTTCACCCATTTCAAAGTTTGTAATGAAACATAAATAGCAAATACCGAAGGCGTATTATACATACTTCCATTGTCTATATGTACTTGATAGTTCAGCATGGTTGGAATTTTGCGTTTCACATGTCCCAATAAACCACTTTTAATGATAGCCATTGCAACACCTGCAGCCCCCATATTTTTTTGTGCTCCAGCATATATCATATCAAATTTATTAATATCGATAGGGCGACTAAAAATATCAGAGCTCATATCACAAATCATCGGAATAGGGCTATCGGGGAAGCTTTGCATCTGGGTTCCATAAATCGTATTATTAGAAGTGCAATGGAAATATTTGGCATCCGCGGGAATTGTATAATCCTTGGGAATATAATTAAAATTTTTATCCTCTGAGGAAGCTAATACATTCACATTTCCAAAAAACTTCGCTTCCTTAATTGCTCTGGTAGCCCACACACCAGTATTTACATAGGCAGCGGTATCTGTTTCGTCTAACAAATTATTGGGTATCATATCAAATTGCAAACTAGCTCCACCTTGCAAAAACACGATTGAATAACCATCGGGTATATTATATAATTCTTTAATGAGTGCAACAGCTTCATCAATCACCGCTTCAAATTGCTTGCTACGGTGTGAAATTTCGAGAATTGATAAACCCGTGCCTGCAAAATTATTAATAGCATCAATTGAATTCTTGATTGCCTGTGCGGGTATGATGGCTGGTCCTGCAGAAAAATTATGTATCATAAATAGGGTTTTAATTTTGATGCGAAATTATTCGATTTTGTCCAAATGCTCAAGATAATCAAGGTAATTTATTGTCCACACAGCTAAATAATTAACCGTCTCGGTGTTCAAACCTGTTAATGACAGGCTCAAAAAATTAACAAAAAGCAGAATTTGGGATTAAATAAATTGGGGATGACACATTCAGCCTTTATTTTTGCAGACATTGTACTTATAAAATAAAACGCATGACAACTGATACTACTTCCACAATTTCTTTTGCACAAACCGAGAACCAACGCATGATAGCTGATATGGTTCGTGAGTTTGGCGATAAACACATTCGACCGAAGATGATGGAATGGGACGAGAGCCAAGAGTTCCCCGTTGAGGTTTTCAAAAAACTGGGAGAGCTAGGATTGATGGGCGTTTTAGTCCCACAAGAATATGGAGGATCAGGTTTTGGATATTTGGAATATGTAACTGCAATTGTTGAACTTTCAAAAATTTGTGGTTCAATCGGTTTGTCAATGGCTGCTCACAATTCATTAGGTACAGGTCATATTTTACAATTTGGAAACGAAGAACAAAAACAAAAATACCTTCCCAAACTTGCTACTGCAGAATGGATTGGTGCTTGGGGATTGACTGAACCAAATACAGGAAGTGATGCAGGTCGTATGATGACCACCGCTGTAAAAGATGGCGACCACTGGGTGATTAATGGAGCCAAGTCGTGGATTACCCATGGCAAAAGCGGTAATGTAGCTGTTGTTATAGTTCGCACAGGCGAACTGCTCGACTCACATGGCATGACTGCATTTATTATAGAAAAAGGAACAGCCGGTTTTTCTGCGGGTCGTAAAGAAAATAAATTGGGCATGCGTGCCAGTGAAACTACCGAACTCATTTTTGAAAACTGTCGTGTGCACAATGATCAAGTATTGGGCAAAGTAGGCGATGGTTTTGTGCAAGCCATGAAAGTACTTGATGGAGGTCGTATATCCATTGCCTCATTGGGATTGGGAATTGCCAAAGGTGCTTTTGAAGCATCGGTGAAATATGCAAAAGAGCGTCAGCAGTTTGGAAAGCCCATTGGAGAATTCCAAGGAATTGGTTTTAAATTGGCCGATATGGCTACGCAAATTGAAGCAGCCGAACTATTGACCATGCAAGCAGCATATATGAAAAACGAAGGACAGAATGTAAACAAGCAATCGGCCTTTGCAAAATATTATGCCAGTGAAGTTGCCGTACGTTGTAGCACTGAGGCTATTCAAATATTTGGAGGCTATGGTTATACCAAAGATTATCCTGTAGAAAAGTATTATAGAGATTCAAAACTTTGCACCATTGGTGAAGGTACTTCTGAGATACAGAAGTTGGTAATTTCGAGAGCGATTTTGAAGGAATAATTTGGGGCTACCGTCATTCTGAGTCTCGTTGAAAAATGCAAAAAATATTTGACTATTTTTGACGAGACGAAGAATCTCTTGAAATGGAACACGTTTAAATAACTTATATGAAATCCATAAAATCCAAACATATAACAACATTCGAAGAACATTTAGAAAATCGGTATGGTAAAATTGGTTCGGTAAAGAGAACTGAGTTCGAAATAAAAGCGAAGTCATTTGTTGCACAAGAATTAAAACATGCTAAATAATACCGACACTCAATATATAATAGTCCAAAAGAAAGGGACTAATCCCCCCGCATCCCGATAATTATCGGGATTAAGCGGGGCATTCGGGATGTAGTTCGGTATTACCATTCTAAAAACTAAATCCGCCACAGGCGGAGAACTATTTTACTTTAAGAATTGGTATAAAATGGGACACATCAAAGAACCAGAAGGTTTTGATTTAGCAATCAATAGTAGGTCTTTGTCAGTTGAAGAAGAAGAAGCCGTCAGCAAATATATTCGCGAATACAAAGCAAAAAATTTGAACAAGAAGAAATAATTTATATTACTTTTTCCTCTTCCTATTCCCCTCCATCTTCTTCACCTCTTCTTCAAACCATGCTATATATCCATCTAGTTGCGATGCAAGATAATAAGGCAAGTTAAGCAGATGATAGTCTTTGCCCGTCATCGTTTTTATTCCTGTAATTTTAAAATCGCCACTATAGAAACGAATAGCCATTTTGTGTGGAGATTCATCCATATATAAGTGCAAAGATTTTAACGTTCCTGCTGCACCAGATTTAACTTCAACAGGAATTAAATTTCCTTCAAATGGATATATATAATCAATCTCGGCCATCGAAGTTTTTTTCTCACGAACCCAAAAATTCAAACTATATAATGCATTAAAATGCGAGGCCAATAGTTCTTGTCCCACTAAATGTTCTATCATAATACCATTATATACATTATTCAAATCCTGGGTGCCCATAATTTCTTTTTGTATACCTACAAAATAGTTAAGCATACCTGTGTCTAAAACTTGCAAGCGTGGAGATTTTTTATAATCGGGCATTAGGGGCAAAACCACATTTGTTTGCGGATATATCAATTGAATGAGCAGGGCTTTCTCTAAGGCACGTAGGGCTTCTCCCATTTCTCTACTACCATAATTGGATTTCCCAAAACCCTGAAATTTGATGCGTTTTCCTGCTTCACTATAGCTGGCACGAATAGCTTGTCTGATGGTTTGCAATTGAACATTATTGCTTGCATATTTTTCAACATCGTCTATATAAGAAACTATCAACGATTCATATATTTTATTCAAGGAAACCAAATCTTTTGATTTGGCATATTGTTCAACAATCTCGGGCATGCCTCCTATCAAACTATAGGTTTTGAATAACTGTAATAGTTTTTCATGGGCGAAAGATGCTATCGGAATAGTAGTTAATTCTTTCAATGCAGTTTTTTCGCCTATCGCATCCAAAAATTCAGGGAATGAAACAGGACGAACTACTAAATAATCGACACGACCAACAGGGAAACTTATATTTCTATCGAACAAAGATTCCAACATCGAGCCTGCTGCTATAATATATAGTTCGGGCATTTGCTCGTAGAAATAACGGAGTATATTAAGTGCTTCGGGAACTTCTTGTATTTCGTCAATAAAAATGAGTGTTTTTTGTTTGGCTGAATACTTTTTATTTTTTGCAAAAAAAAGTGACTGAACCAGGTCTTCAATTTTTGTGAACTCTCTGAAGGGATCACTATCGACCTTTATTTCTAGGTTCAAATAAAGGTACTGATCGAACTGGGTACCAAACAAATTGACCAAAGTAGTTTTGCCAACCTGCCTAGCACCCCTCAAAACCAATGGTTTCCGCTTTTCACTTGCGGCCCATTTTTCCAATTCTCTAAATACTATCCTACTAAACATGTCACAAAGTTAGGGTAAATACTACAAATTTTTGTCATAAAGTTAGGGTTGTTTTTGTCATTTTCTGTCACAAAGTTAGGGTAATTTTTGATATTTTTTGTCACAAAGTTAGGGTTGTTTTTGATATTTTTTGTCACAGAGTTAGGGTTGTTTTTGTCTTTTTTTGTCACAAAGTTAGGGTAAATTTTACAATATTTTGTCACAAAGTTAGGGTAATTTTTACAATATCTTGTCACAAAGTTGGGGTAATTATTGTAAAATATTGTCACAGAGTTAGGGTTGTTTTTGTCATTTTTTGTCACAGAGTTAGGGTAAATATTGCCGATTTTTGTCACAAAGTTAGGGTTGTTTACTTTTTAAGAATGCTAAAAAAGTAGACAGAAAACAAGTATTTTTGCCCCATGTCTAACCCATTCAAACAAGAATTAATTAGTGCATTAATGCGAGAACATTCCATTAAAAATACGATGGCAATTGTTGGGTTAATTGGTGGAGAGCAAAAGAAGTTTGATATACTGATGGATTTATTTTTCCATGGTGAATATAGAATCGTACAACGTGCATCGTGGGTGCTGGGCCATTGCGGAGAGATGCATCCCCAACTAATTAAAAAATGGATTAAGCCCTTGCTCGAAAATCTTTCCAATCAAGTTCATGATGCTGTAAAAAGAAATACTGTAAGAATTTTACAGGAATATATAATCCCTGAAGAGTTAAGTGGTTTGGCGTACGATCAATGTTTCAAATTATTAATTAGCCCCACCGAACCTATAGCGGTTAAGGCATTTTCCATGCAAGTATTATATAATATAACGACAGATATTCCTGAGCTAAAACCCGAATTGGCAGAAGCGATCAGCAAACAATTACCTTTCGGTTCAGCCGGTTTAAAAAGTAGAGGTGGGAAGATTTTGAAGTTGTTGGGATATTAATATCTCCGTCGTATTCCTAAAATCATTCTCCGCCGCGGCGGAATAATTAATTCAATCGTAAATGTTAATGTCTATTATATATGAATCCTTGTCCACAATGTGGAAACTTAGGCTTAACATATGCTTAATCGTATATAATACATTTGCACACCATGGATAAAACACTACAGAACCTAGTTGAAAAACTTATATTAAAAGATGAGTTTTTTGATATCAACAACAATATACATAACAAGGCCCACACCTACCGTGTGATGTGTCATATCATAACATTGAGCGAACGTGTAGGACAAATCCGCGAAGGCAGTTTGGCTATGTGTGCTGCATTTTTACACGATATGGCCCGCACCGACAGTGGTTTTTGCAAACTACATAATAAATGGGCAGCCGAGGTAAAACTTCCACAGTATGAAGAATTCTTTTTCGAATGTGGGGTAAGCCGTAAAGACCGTGAAGAGATAAGAGTTGCAATTAATTTCCATAGCATCGATCAAGAATTGGATAGATTCCATCCTTTTGCAAAAACAACTGCTATATTAAAAGATGCCGATGCATTGGATCGTTTCCGTTATGGGGATGATGATTTTGATGCGAAGTTTTTGCGTTATAAAACGTCATTACAATTGATAGATTTCGGTAGACATTTATATATCGAAACCAAAAACAATAAAGACTTAACTTTGCTAGAATGCTTACGTATTCGTGATGAATTTTTCGCTCAACAAAAAGAAATTGAAGCTTTAACAAAGCCAGTTGAAGAAGAAGGGATTTTCAGAAGGGTGTTTACAAGGATGTTTGCGTAGTAGGATTCGGGAATTGCGATTCGGTTAGCCGCGGCGAATGGGGCTATAAAGCTGATGATTGTTAGATGCCTGTGGTTGCGTGTTATCGCCAACCACACTTATATCAACTAATAACCAACCTTAACTAATTTTCTATTATATATTTCCTTCGTTATCACAGCGTAATATATATATTCCATTTTGCATTGCCGATAAATCAATCGTCGTATTCTGATTGGCTAAAATTAGTATATTATTCATTACCATCTTTCCTGAAATATCTATAATACTTGCTGCTAGATTTTTGCTCGACTGCGAACTTATTTGTATTTGATGATTATTTATATATAATACTTCGATGAGTGAATTTCTATCCATATCTGAAATTGATTCTGGATAAAAAAAGATGGTGTCATCTACTACAAACACATAGCTACTGCCAGCTATTATTATAGACCTAACCACGGTAGGGCCTACTCTATTATACCGAAACTCAATATATAATAGTCCACAAAAAGGGGACTAAACATATTGTAGTTCGGCATTACCATTCTAAAAAACTAAATCCGCCACAGGCGGAGAACTATTTTAGTTTAAGAATTGGTATAAACTTAAGATGCTGAATAGCTCCTTTATATTTATTACCACCCGGAAAAGGCACAGTCCATTCGTAAAATAAATCTGAATCTCGAATTCCAATTCTTGTACTTTCCATTTTTAATTCAAAGCTATCATTACCCAAATAATTGGTAACTACTCAGGTAGGTAAAACTCAATGGTGTCAATGGCTTTCAATTCAAGTGGAAATGCAATGATATTTACAGAAGTGAGCATTTATAGGTGTTCTTCAGAATATAGAATTTATCAACATATTAACATAGTTAGACTTATCAAGGGTTTTGAATACGTGTTGTACCTGAGTAGTTACCATTATAGCTACTCTGAAGATATTATTCTCATATATATTGCGTCCCTAAAGGGAATTTTTAGTTGTCTTTTTTTAATATTACCGAGATTTCGTCCCTCTGGGACTTCAAGACGGTTTATATTAAAGCAAAAGTCACATGTGCAATATCCCAGCGGGATAAAATATCGGCAAGAAAATGGTACACACAATCCCCTTAAAGTTCCTTTAAGGACAATATTACACCTTCCAAACACTGAAAGTATGGGCATAAAATTCGCTCGTTATATAGTACTTTCGCAACCCAAAAACCAAACGAAACAAAATACCGTTTATTCTGTTATATATCACTCATGCTAGGCTTCCGTTTCTCTGATTATAAGCAACCCAATCAAACTCCATTTGATAGGCTATTCGATATATTCAAACAGTTGCTAACCTATACCAGTGGCGACTTTAATGATGCTATCAGTTGGCTTACCGAACTCGATAAAGAATATAAACTTACTGAGCCTGATTATGGCATTGGTAATTTTATTCAAGACCTAAAGGATAAAGGTTATATTAAAGATGATGAGCCTGGGTCTGGTGAGTTTGTGATTACTCCCAAAACAGAGCAAGCCATTCGGCAACAAGCTTTGGAGAAAATTTTTGGCAAACTCAAAAAAGGAAAATCAGGGAATCATGCCACCAAATATACAGGTAGTGGAGATGAGTTGAGTAGTGATAGTCGTCCGTTTCAGTTTGGTGATTCGTTGGAGCAAATATCCATGCTCGAGTCCATGAAAAATGCCCAAGTGAACAATGGTATCGCCAATTTTCAAATCACAGAAAATGATTTGGAAGTAAAAGAGAAAGAGCATAAAACACAAACTTCTACTGTGCTGATGATTGACATTTCGCACTCGATGATATTATATGGTGAGGATAGAATTACGCCTGCAAAAAATGTAGCAATGGCATTGGCAGAACTTATCAAACGCAAATATCCAAAAGATACTTTAGATATTATAGTTTTTGGTGATGATGCTTGGCAAATTGAAATAAAAGAATTGCCTTACTTGCAAGTAGGTCCTTATCATACCAATACGGTAGCGGGTTTGGAGCTTGCAATGGATTTATTACGCAGAAGAAAAAATGCGAACAAACAAATTTTTATGATAACAGATGGAAAACCTACTTGCTTAAAAGAATATGGGAACTATTATAAGAATAGTTTTGGATTGGATAAAAAAATATTGAACAAATGTTTTACCCTCGCACAAAGTTGTAGACGATTAAAAATACCGATTACCACTTTTATGGTAGCCAGCGATCCATACCTGCAAGAATTTGTACACGATTTCACACAAGCCAATAATGGCAAGGCTTTCTACACCTCACTACAAGGATTGGGTGAATTTATTTTTGAAGATTTTGAACGGAATAAGAAGAAGAGAATATAGTAAACAGTGGGCAATAAGCCTCGGCGGGCAGTGCTCCGCCTTGGCGGACGGCGTCAGCTACTGACTACTGCCCGCCGCGGTGGGCTGACTACTGCCCGCCGCGGTGGGCTGACCACTGACCACTGACCGCTACGGCGGGCTAACTACTAACTACTAAAAAAAAACTAATGACTATAAATATTAAAACACTCGGTGAGTTAAAAAAATTAGGTTATATAAGCAAAACTATTAAAGATGAATTGCGGAATAATTTGATTACGAAAATCAAAAACAAGGAAAATGTTTTTAAAGGTATTATAGGCTTTGAAGACTCGGTAATCCCAGAAATAGAACGTGCCATCCTTTCACGCCACAATATGAATTTACTGGGCCTCCGTGGACAAGCAAAGACCAGAATTGCCCGGCAAATTACAGAATTGTTGGATGAATATACACCTATTATAGATGGTAGTGAATTGAATGATGATCCACTGAATCCTATATCAAATTTTGCTAAACAATTGATTATAGAAAAAGGTGCTAAAACTCCAATTTCTTGGTTACATCGTAGCGAAAGATATATAGAAAAATTAGCAACCCCCGATGTATCCATTGCCGATTTAATTGGTGATGTAGACCCTATCAAAGCTGCAAATCTCAGACTTAGTTATGCTGATGAACGTGTGATACATTATGGCATTATACCTCGAAGTAATCGTTGTATATTTGTTATAAACGAATTGCCCGATTTGCAAGCTCGTATACAAGTTGCACTATTTAATATATTACAAGAAGGGGATATACAAATTCGTGGATTCAAGTTAAGAATTCCTTTGGATATAGAATTTATTTTTACCGCAAACCCCGAAGACTATACAAACAGAGGCAGTATCGTTACACCTTTGAAGGATAGGATTGGTAGTCAGATTCTCACACATTACCCAAAAAGTATAGAATTATCAAAACAAATTACTGCTCAAGAAGCAAAATTATCTGAGCATCAAAAACAAAATATTATAGTTGGAGATTTAATTGCAACTATTATAGAACGTATTGCTTTTGAAGCCAGAGAAAGTGAATTTGTGGATACGAAAAGCGGAGTCTCTGCAAGATTAACTATATCCGCCTTTGAAAATTTAGTGAGCACGGCCGAACGCAGAATGCTACTGAACGGAGAAGAAAAAACTCATGCAAGAATTAGTGATTTGATTGGTGTTATTCCTGCGGTTAATGGAAAAATAGAATTGGTATATGAAGGTGAGCAAGAAGGTGCGGGTATTGTAGCTCAGAACTTATTGGGCAAAGCAATTCGCAATGAATTTATACAATTATTTCCTGACCCAAGTAAATTAAAAAAGAAGAATATAGCGACTCCCTATGATAATATTATAAACTGGTTTGGCGAAGGGAATGTATATGATATATTATTATTGGAAAATGATAAAGCATATAAGAAAGGATTGGAAAATGTTCCTGGTCTTAGTGATTTTGTAGAAACTTATATTCCTAAACTTAGTAAAAATGAAAAGCTATTAATGATGGAGTTTGTTTTATTTGCTATGGCAGAACATTCGCTTATCGGGAAGAATAGTTTGCTACGTGGTGTTCAGTTCAAAGATATTTTAGGCTCTATGTTTTCTGAGAAAAATTTGTTTAGGGATTTGTAGTGCTCTCCCGTGTCGTCATTCTGAGGCACGCCAGAATAGAATCTTAAACAAACAACAAATCTTAAAGGCGTAACGAAGAATCTCTTGAAATCGGAGACCAACCTCTACCGTCATTCTGAGGCACGCCAGAATAGAATCTTAAACAAACAACAAATCTTAATGGCGTAACAAAGAATCTCTTGAAATCGGAGACCAACCTATACCGTCATTCTGAGGCAAGCCAAAGTAGAATCTTAAAACAAACAACAAATCTTAAAGGCGTAACGAAGAATCTCTTGAAATCGGAGACCAACCTAAACCGTCATTCTGAGGCAAGCCAAAGTAGAATCTTAAAACAAACAACAAATCTTAATGGCGTAACAAAGAATCTGCCCAAAGTATATACTAAATTATAAATCCTCGTACAAATCTTTCCACTCAGGATTAATCGAATTTAACAAATCTTCTTTCTTCCTTCTCACCCACCCCTTCAACTTCTTCTCCCTAACAATTGCCTCTTCTATACTATGAAAGCTTTCATAATAAACTAATTTTTCTAAATTGTATCTCGCACTAAATGATTTTGGATTTTTCTTATTTCTGTGCTCGCTTATTCTAGCTATTAAATTTGACGTAACACCAATATATAATGTGGTGTGATTTTTATTGGTTATTATATAAACTGAACCACCGCGTTCCATGACTCTGATATCTAAAATAAACCTTTGTACATACTATGGGCAGATTCTTCGCTCGAAGCATCGCTCAGAATGACGTTACACATTAAACCTAAAGTGCATCACATCACCATCCTGCACTATATATTCTTTTCCTTCAATACCTAACTTACCCGCATCTCTGCAAGCACTTTCGCTTCCTAATGTGATGAAATCATTATAATGTATTACCTCGGCACGGATGAATCCTTTTTCAAAATCGGTATGGATAACCCCGGCAGCTTGTGGAGCTTTATAACCTCTATATATGGTCCAAGCTCTCACTTCTTGCACACCTGCAGTGAAGTAGGTTTGTAAATCTAAAAGTCTGTATGCTGCTTTAATTAATTTTGAAACACCTGATTCTTTCAAACCCATGCTGCTCAAGAAATCCAACTGATCTTCCAAACTTTCCAAATCAGTAATTTCACTTTCTATTGCAGCAGATATTATAATACATTCTGCATTCTCACTTTTAATTGCTTCCAATACTTTTTTCACATGATCATTGCCCTCAACTACTGCAGCTTCATCCACATTGCAAACATATAATACGGGTTTGCTCGTGAGCAATTGAAAAGTATCTACAATCTCTTTTTCTACATCAGTCAATTCTACAGTTCGTGCAGATTTTCCCTGCTCCAAAACATCCTTAATTCTTTCAATCAATTCTACTTCTTTCTTCGCGTCTTTATCTTTCGTAGCTTTATTCCAACGGGATTTTAAAGTCTCCAAATCTTTCAACTGAAGTTCAGTATCTATAATTTCTTTATCACTAACGGGGTCCACTTTTCCATCCACATGTATTACATTCGGGTCATCGAAACAACGGAGTACATGTATAATAGCATCGGTATTTCTAATATTCCCCAAAAACTGATTGCCCAATCCTTCGCCTTTGCTGGCACCTTTTACGAGGCCTGCAATGTCTACTATCTCGACAGTTGTTGGCACTACTTTTTGAGGATTTACGATAGCTGAAAGTTTTTCCAAACGCTCATCGGGCACGGTGATAACGCCCACATTGGGCTCGATGGTGCAAAAAGGAAAATTGGCTGCCTGTGCTTTGGCATTGGAGAGACAGTTGAAAAGGGTTGATTTACCTACGTTTGGCAAACCCACGATACCGCATTGTAAAGACATATATTATAATGGTTAAGATGAATGGTTAATGGTTAATGAATATGCGTTGGTGCTAGTATTATTATCCATTTTTCGCGGCAAAGATAGGGATTAAAAACTCTGTATAACACTGTGCAATACTCTGTGTAACTCCGTGGTTAGTTTTTTACAACAGAGTAACACAGAGTTTCAAAGAGTGAAAAACTTATTTGCCGCAAAACCATCCATCCCCTAAATTTGCCCTCACAAAAGCCGTCCTAGCTCAGTTGGTAGAGCAACTGTTTCGTAAATAGTAGGTCGAGGGTTCGAATCCCTTGGATGGCTCAAGGGATATTTTATCCGCCGCGGTTGATTATATTTGGAATTTTTTATTTTATATTTCATTTAATACCGATACTCAATATATAATAGTCCAAAAGAAAGGGACTAAATGTATTGTAGTTCGTTATTACCATTCTAAAAACTAAATCCGCCACAGGCGGAGGACTATTTTAGTTTAAGAATTGGTATAATATATCATTGAATAATAATATCTGATACGATTCTCAGTCATAAATTTTCTTGATAATTCCCCTTGTTTTATCAAATTTATGTTTTACATTTGTTTTAAGTAATTAACCAAAATATTTATGAATACAAGAATTATTAAGCTGTTTTTTACAGAAATCATTTTAGCTGCGGCTTTGCCTAGCATGGCTCAAGATCACAAACAATGGTGCAAGTATATATATAAGTCCGGGTACAACGCTACACTCTGGAGGCAATTTAGTCCATGCAGCAGGAAGCACGATCAAAAACTCGGGAACCCTCACTGTGAGTGGTAATTTGACCCATGAAGCTACACTAAATGGGAATGGCAAAATAGAAATGATGGGCACCACTGCTCAAACGATTGATATGGGCAGCGACAGTGCTTATGATTTGGTGATAAACAATACGGCCAATACCACGCTCATTAATTCCATAGTTATATTAGACAACCTCGATTTCTCCAATGGTAAGGTGATACTAGGTTCCTATAATATGAATTTGGTAGAAGCCGCAAACGTGAGCAACTATTCATCAAGTAAATATATAGTAACAGATGGTACCGGAAGTTTAATACAAAATGGAATTGGCACTAGTGGCCGCACTGGAAGTATTGATTTCCCTATTGGAGCAAGCACTAGTTCGTATAATCCTGCTACTATAAATAACAGTGGAACGAAGGATAATTTTTCGGTAAAAGTATATCCCACAATATATAATAGTTATAGTGGCGGAGTAGGCAGTGGTGGCTCATTGAGCAGTACAGAAGAAGTAGATCGCACTTGGATTATTAACGAAGCAACCAATGGTGGCAGCAATGCTACACTTACTTTACAATGGAATGCAAGTGATGAAGATGCATCTTTTTCGCGTAACAATTGTGCTATTGCCTATTATGATGGTACAACTTGGGTAAGGAATATAAATGGTGCAGCAGCCACTGGTTCTAATCCTTATACCCGTTCAGTTTCGGGAGTAGCGGAATTTGCAAATACACCCTACGGATTGGGAAGCAATAATTCTCCATTACCCGTTCAGTTCCTCGATTTTGATGTAGTAAAACAAAATTTCGATGCCCATATTACTTGGTCAACAGCCCTTCAATACAATACCAATAATTTTGAAGTGGAACGTAGTTTCGATATGATACATTTTGAAACAATAGGTTCACTTCCCGCATTAAAAAATTCAAGCACAAACAGTTATTATACTTTCGACGATAAAGCCATTTTACAATATATGATAGGTAATAATTTGCCCTATGTATATTATCGAATAAAAGAAAACGATAAAGATGGTAAATCTCAAAGCACTGCGGTAAAATCCTTGAATATATCGAGTAATGCTACTGCAAGTATGAGTATGGAAAGTGTGAAAGTATTACCTAATCCGTATTCAGATAATTTTGCTATATTATATACGATGAACAGCAATATGCATATCGATTTTAGGTTATTGGATGTTAATGGCAAACTTATATATACCCAAAGTGCAAATGCTTTAAAGGGTATCAACCAATTTGATTTTAAAGGTTTTGACCACTTGGCATCAGGTTTATATATGATAGAAGCTCGAATGCAAAATGGCGAAAAGCAATTGTATAAAATTATGAAGAATTAAGAAATTTTTCTTTATCTATTTTCTCAATATTTCTTTCCCATTGGTTTCTTGCAGGGTAATTTTTGTTCATTATCTTTGAACCTTTAAAAAAATCATTTTCATGGCTAAAAATTTACTCATCATAGCAGGCATATTTTTGTTTACCTGCTCCATGCGAACAAATAACAAAGAATCATTTGAAGGTATTATAACATATAAAATTACTTATACACCTAAAAATCCCGATAAAAGATATAATGACTACCAACAGAAAAAATTTGGTGATACCTTGGTTTTATATATATCTAAAAATGGGGATTTTAAAAAGGAATATCCTACAAGTGGCGAAATGGGCTACGACTATTATACTTATTTAACACGAACAAATAAAGCTTATCTCAAATGGAGAAACCAGGATACTTTGGCCACTTATGATTGTTCGTTGAATAGCTTAAAAATAAAAAGTGAAATAGAAAAGCCTTCTGAAACAATACATAACATTGTATGTAAAGGTTATTGCATCACACTTGTAGACAGCAGTAACAGCAGAAGGCCCATGCTTGCTATACTTACTTATTATTACCCATCGAACAAAGAATATATAGACCCTAAATTATATACACAGCACCACGATTTTTTCTATAATAAAACTATGAATAAAATACAAGCTCCTTATTATAAACATACCTTGGATATGGGAAGCTATGAAGTTACTTTTGAACTCGTAAAAATTCAAGCTAAGGAATTATCTCCAGTCGTGTTTAAAATTAATTAGAAACTAGGAGTAAGGGCCATTCGGCGAAAGCAATCCTTACCCCTTCAGCCTATCCCTATCCCCTTATTCCTTAACCCTTTCCCTCCCCTTGGGGAAAACTCAGTACACTACCTAAAAGCTTCATCCTTTATTTTTGCAGTTCATGCAGAAATTGATTTCTTTATATATATATGTTTTCTTAAGCTCGAGCACCTTGTATGCACAGTACTTGCCAAACTTGCCGATTGGAATTGAAGGTGAGCATTGGGTAGATTCAGTATTTAAAACACTCACTCCTGAGCGAAAAGTGGGTCAGTTATTTATGATCTCTGAATTTAGTGACAGTGCTCAATCGTTAGCTATAGAAAATGAGTGCTTGATAAAAGACTACGGCATTGGTGGCTTATGTTTTTTTAAGGGAGGCCCGATGCGTCAAGCAATATTATGCAATAAACTACAATCGTATTGTAAAGTACCTATGCTTATCTCTATGGATGCCGAGTGGGGATTAGCCATGCGACTCGATAGTGTAATTAGTTATCCAAAACAAATGGCATTGGGAACTGTAGCTAATGAAAAACATTGTTATATATTGGGCAAACAAATGGCGGAGCAATGCCAGAGACTAGGCGTTCATATTAGCTTCTCGCCAGTTGCCGATGTAAATAACAATCCGCTGAATCCAGTTATTGGTGACCGCTCATTTGGCGAGGACAAAGAGAAAGTTTCAAAACGTGCGGTACAATATATGAAAGGTTTGCAAGAGGGGCATGTGATGGCATGTGCGAAACATTTTCCCGGGCATGGAAATACAGAATCCGATTCACATTTAGATTTACCTATCATACACCAACCTATTGCAGAAATTGATACCGTAGAATTATATCCTTTCCGTCATTTATTTGCCGCTGGTGTCGCTTCTGTAATGGCCGCACATTTATATATACCAGCTATTGATAGTACGCAAAATACTGCTACTTCTATATCAGAAAAAGCAGTAACGGAATTATTGAAAACCAAATTAGGCTATACTGGATTGGTAATTACCGATGGACTTGCCATGAAAGGTGTTGCAAAATTTTATACCCCTCACGAACTTGCCCTTAAAGCACTCAAAGCAGGTAATGATATATTATTGTGTGCCGAAGATGTGCCGCAATCAGTAAGTTACATTTTGGATGCTGTAAAAAAAGGGAAGCTTAAAATGAGTGAAATAGATATCAGCGTGAAGAAAATTCTGGCTGCAAAATATTGGGTAGGCCTGGCAAATTACAAAGCTATTGATACCGCCAATTTATATAATGGTTTGAACAAACCAGACTATTATGAGGCAAGGCAATTGATGGCACAAGATGCTGTATGTTTGGTTAATCTTCATAATAAACTATTGCCCTTGAAACCTGGTCAAAAAATTATAGCTGTTTCAGTGGGAACAGGCAAACTCACAAGATTTCAAGAGATGTTGAGTTTATATACTCCAATGCAAATATTGGCCTTGGATAAATATCAGGGAACTGCCTATTTTGATTCTATCATACAAATCCTTAAAAAGGCTGATGTGGTAATTGCCTCGGTACAAAATACCAGCAGGTTTCTTACCAAACAGTTTGGGCTAACTAGCAACGAAATTAATTTTGTAAATGCACTTCCGCGTAACAAAACGCTACTGGTACATTTTGGAAATGTATATGCCTTGGATTCTTTCGAAAATTTTAGAAATATCATCAATGCAAATGAAGATTGGGAACACTATCAGGAGGCTGCTGCACAGCTAATTTCGGGAAGTATATTTCGCATGGACCAAGCCACTTTGCCAGTTTCAGCATCCAAAGAATATAGTTATAATATGGGTGAAGGTTTTCCATTTTTACGCCGTCCGTATCACGATCTCAATAATACAAGTGCAAAATTACTCGAGCATAAAATAGATAGTATTGTGAAAGCCGCAATAGATTCGCAAGCTACTCCAGGCTGCCAAATACTGGTTTCGCACCAAGGCCGATTGGTATTGCATAAAGCTTATGGAACCCATACTTATATAGATAGCCAATTGGTGAAATTAAATGATATATATGATATTGCTTCTGTAACCAAAATTATGTCGACCACCCTTGCAGTAATGAAATTGGTGGAGAATGGTGATATTAAATTGGATGAAAAATTGAGTACGTATTTGAAAGATCTACGTAAAACAAACAAGAAAGATATCATACTTAAAGATGTGCTCACACACCGTGCTGGCTTGCAGGAATGGATTCCGTTCTATCAATACACACTCATGGATAAGCAACCCAGTCCTTATATATATATGAACCGCAAATATGAGGACTATACTATACAGGTAGCCGATAGTTTATGGATGAATGAAAAGTATATTGATACGATATGGCAAACAATATATAAATCGACATTAATAGAGCCTGGCAAATATGCTTATAGTGATATTGGTTTTATATTATTACAAAAACTGGTAGAAAAAGTGAGTGGCAAAAAATTGGATAACTATATGAATCATAATTTCTATGAACCCATGGGGTTTGCAACCATGACATATAATCCGATGGAAAAATTTACTAAGCAAAAACTCATAGCAACAGAAAATGATAGTGCTTTTAGAAGGCAGCTTATACACGGATTTGTACACGATCCTGCTGCTGCAATGATGGGCGGCGTGGCTGGCCATGCTGGGGTTTTCTCCAATGCTTTTGATATATTTCAAATCATGCAAATGTTGATGAATAATGGAAGCTATCAAGGTAAAACATATTTCAAACCCGAAACTGTGGCATTGTTTAATAAAGCACATTTCGCAGGCTTACGCCGTGGCTTGGGCTTCGACAAACCAGAAACTACAGTCGGCAAAGGTAGTCCTTGTACCAAGTATGCATCGCCTGAAACTTTTGGACACCAAGGTTTCACGGGTACCTGCACTTGGGCCGACCCTACCAATAGTATTATAATAGTTTTCTTAAGTAACCGTGTTAATCCCGATGCTGCAAATACGAAACTTAGCAAAATGAATGTGAGAACTGCTATTCAGGATGCGGCGTATGAGGTGTTGGTGAAGTGACGACTTATGATGTATGATGTACCTCGCCGCGGCGAATACGATTTATACCGAAACTCAATATATAATGTCCAAAAAAAGGGGACTAATCCTTTGCTAACGCACTAGCTTGGCGGAGTTATCAATTTGTGCACTGCAAGGCCCAAACTATTTGTCCTCCCGAGGCTAGAGCCTGTGCCGAACTTGTTTCGGTAAAGGATCTCACGCTGCTGAAAATATGCTAAGATTTAGCATGGTAAATATCTCTCCCGCAAGCGTGCAGGAGAGAAAAAACAAAATACTTTAGCATATAATACTAATTCACCACTGCTTCCTTAGCAACAACTGCAGATGCTTTGAAGAAACCGAGAGCATTGCCACTTATATTTCCTTTGTAGGGTGCTGGTGGCGGGGCAAATAAACTTTGCTGGCGTACTGCGTTATTGATCATTTGGAAATAATAATTATATGCATTGGCACTGAGTGAATGAACTTCAACTCTTACCTTATCTCCCTTTTTTACTGGGCGTCCTATATATACATCTTTGGCCTGATTGCCATCAATAAATTGGTCCGTGGTAAAGTTGAGGTCATTCAAAGTATTGAAAGCGGTGTCATTCCTCCAAAAATACGCTATATAATTATCGCCAAGCCCAGCAGGGTCGGTATGGTTTATATTACTGAATTTATTATATGGGTTACCTGGTCTGCCAAATGGAAAATCGATAAAATATAAACTATCAAACTGTGTGGTACGATTCAATTTATCGGTTGCCACATATTCAGTATTATTATACTTTATTTTTAAGGTATAAGTATTTCCTACTACGCCTTTCATATTTTTACCGACATATATTCCACTTGCCACAGGGTTTTCAACCAAAGTATCAATATTGATATTATCGGTAATAGTAACCAAGTCAGCTTTCACTTTTGGATTTGCCATAGTATCGAAATAAGGCAAGCTCATGGTAAGAGTAACCTTTGCCACACTATCACTATATATGTATGCATCCACTACCAAATTGCTTTGTTGATCTTTGGGTAAATCTACTTTTATCACATCCTCGCATGAAGAGAATAGCAGCGTAGTACCTATTAATATATATAATATTTTATTTTTCATAATCTAGCTTTATTATTTTTCACTGTGTCTGCTTAAAAATTGAAGTTATAGGTTACGGCAGGTATAATAGACCCGAATACTGAAATCCTTACTGCTTCAGTCAGTTTGGTATCGGTGTTTTGTCGAAAATATACAGAATACGCATTACGTCGTGAAGTAACATTATATGCTGAGAATACCCACTCACCCTGCCAATACTTCCTTTTGCGTGGTTTAAAACTAGCCGAGAAATCTATCCTAAAATAATCTGGCACACGAATACTGTTACGTAAACTGGCTTGCCCTAGTAAGTATCCTTGGTAAGTAAATTTCTGAGCCATACCTGTAATTGGTGCACCAGTACTATATACACAATTACTTCCAAAAGTCCATTTTTTTGTGAACTCATACGATGCTGTAATACTTAAATTATTTGTTTTATCATAAGGAGCGAAATACCATTTATCTTCATTAATACCAACTATTTGCCTACGTGTGCGGCTATAGGTATAGCTTATCCAACCCGTAAGTTTTCCTTCCGTTTTGCGAACAAAAAACTCTGCACCATAGCTATATCCAATACCTCTCAGCATCTCAGTTTCAAGAGCAGGATTGGCAATTAGCTGTGCTCCACTTTTAAAATCTATTACATTCATATATTTTTTATAGAATACTTCTACCGATGTTTCATATATATTTCTTTTAAAATTTTGAAAATAACCTAATGCTACTTGGTCGGCCACTTGGGGTTTGAAATAGTTATCGCTAGGCCAATAAATATCTAGAGGAGTTGCTGCACTTGTTTGTGTAATTAAATGTATATTTTGACGGGTTCTATTATAACTTCCTTTTATAGAATTTGAATTTTTCAAACTATATTTAAACGATATCCTCGGCTCAAGCCCTTGGTAAAATTTGATAATTTTTCCTGCATCATACACTGTAGTATCACTAATCTGCGAGGCTATCCTATTATTAGGGTCACTGTAAGTATATACACTTGATTTGCCCATCTGAGCAAAACCATTATATCTAATACCATACTGTAACGTAAGTCTTCTACTAACTGTTTGTTCGTTGCTTATATATAAATTGGGTTCAATCGCAAATTTTTTCTCCATCTTGATTTGGTTGATAAACGAACTTTGCCCCGTTACTGGGTCTGTTTGGCCTGGATTGAAATCATAATATATCATATTGCCGCCAAACAAAAAAGTATTGTTAGAATTTATATAATAAGTATGGTCATATTTAAGGTTATAAAATCTAATATTTGAAATCCATTTAAAGGCACTACTTCCCGAAGTTGAACCTAAGTCATAATTATAATTGCTTACCACACCAGTGATGTTTGCAAAGTGTTTGCGGTTATTATATAAATGGTTCCACCGAACAGTAAGATTTGTATTGCCCCAACTGGTTGCAAACAAATCAGCAAATCCAAAAGCGTCTCTACCATAATAGCCGCTCACATACAATCGGTTTTTCTTGTCCAATATATAATTAAATTTGGCATTAAAATCTGTAAAGTTGATAGAACTTTTTTTCAATTGTGCATTACTTGCAAATGGGAAAAATAAATCAATATAGCTGCGACGAAAAGCAACCATATAGGAGCTTTTGTCTTTTACGATAGGCCCTTCCAACATAACTCTAGAAAATATGGTACCTATGCCTCCACTACCATGAAATTTTTTCATATTCCCATCCTTCATTCTTATATCGAGTACCGATGATAATCTACCACCATAATTGGCTGGAATACCACCTTTGATCAACTTTACATCCTTCACCGCATCAGGGTTAAATACTGAGAAAAAACCCAAGGCATGAGATGAATTATATATGGGTGCTTCATCCTGTAAAATCAAATTTTGATCGACCGAGCCTCCTCTTACATTAAATCCTGTAGCCCCCTCTCCCACTGTAGAAACGCCTGGCAATAATTGTATAGACTTAATTACATCTACTTCGCCCAATACCGCTGGGATTCTCTTAATGGTAGCAGATGATAATTGCACCGTGCTCATCTCTACCTTTTCCACATTTTTATTACTGCGTTTTTCTTTAATTGTTACACTTTCCAGTTCTTTCGTTTGTACCTTAAGTTCTATATTGAGCGTTGTATCAGAAGTTAACTCAAGTAGCTGGATATAACTATCAAAATTTACAGCTATACAATTAATTTCATAACTTCCTTTAGGCAATGATAAAGAGTAGAATCCATAGCTATTAGATAATACTTTATTGTTTCTATCCTTCACTGTAATGCTTGCTCCACTAATGTCTTCACCATTTTGTCCATCTTTTACATGGCCACTAATATTATAAGTTTGTGCTGAAGAAAATAGACTGCCGATTAAAAAGAATGATATTAATATTTTTTTCATATTTGAGGTATATAACGCCGCGAAATTGCTTTTGTTTTAAGTGCCTGAAAAAATATAATTTATAAACCCAAAGATTAATACTCCAAACTGTGTTTTTTGGCTGCTGAAACAAAATATATCCACCTACTGCATAATCCGTTAGTCGTTAATGTAATGAAAACAAGCATTTACTTTGCGTTTTCATTGCATCATCTCATACCCCCTAAGTACAAGATATATATTATTGAAAAAAGTGGCTAAACCACCACAACAGAAAAAATTAATTATTTGTTTTTTCGGGATAAAACTTCATGTGCTGGTACATCACATTCGACTCCCAGTAAGTTTTCTCACGTTTACGAAAACCAAATTTCTCATAGAAAGGTATCAATTCAGTTGGGCATCCCAGGGTTAATTGTAAATTTTCGGGGATATCGTCCATCATTTTTTGCAACAAAGCAGCTCCAATTCCTTTGCCTCTCTGATCCTTAAGCACACACATTCTTTCAAACTTATAACCAGACCCACCTTCTCTCCATCTTGATGCTCCAACAGGTTCGTTATTATACAGTGCTATATAATATCTGCATTTGCGTTCCTTATCATAATGGTCATGCTCATCGTTTGGAATCATACCAAGTTCGTCAACAAAAACCGAATTGCGGATTTTGAAATTATTTTCCATGTCGGCAGAACTATCTACCTTTTTAATTTCAATCATGCGTTCAGAGTACTATATAAATTAGGCAGCAAATGTACACAAAAAAGATTGCTAGAAATTCATTTTGTTTAAATTCTATGTCAAATAAATGTTAATTCGTACTGTTGGCAAATTATTAAATCATATTATGAATAAATGCAGCTACTGCTAACCCATATAGAATTTCCTTATCCTGTCAGCCAATTCCCACACATCTATAAAAGAATTATATAAGGGCACCGGGGCAACACGAATCACATCTGGCTCTCGCCAATCTGATATGATATGGTGTTTTTGCAAATATGCATGCAATTTTTTGCCTCTTGCTTTGGCTACTATCGATAGCTGACAACCGCGGTGGTCAGGGTGCTTGGGCGTAAGTATAGAAATATCTTCTATGGCCAAATCATTCAATAAATATTCGAGGTAGCCAGTGAGCAATACACTTTTTTTTCTCAGATTTTTGATTCCTGCTTTGTCAAACATTTCGAGCGATGTACGATGCACTGCCATAGGCAATATTTGTGCATTGCTTAACTGCCAGCCCTCTGCAGTAGGTGTAGGGTCAAATTCTTTTTGCATCAAGAACCTTGTCTTTTCATTATTGCCCCACCAACCCGCAAACCTCGGCAAGGTTTTATCAGCCACATGCTTCTCATTTATATATACACCCGATGTGCCACCTGGGCCAGAGTTCAAGTATTTATAAGTACACCACACAGCAAAATCTACTTTCCATTTATTCAATTGCAAATGCAAATTGCCTGCAGCATGGGCCAAATCGAAACCTGCCAATGCTCCAATATTATGGGCAGCCTCCGTAATTTTATCCATCTCAAATGCTTGACCCGTATAATAGTTTACGCCACCCATCATCACCAATGCAAGACTATCCTTATGCTCTTCAATAGTGCTAATAATATCATCGGTACACAAATTATGTTTGCCTTCTTTGGGTTTTAATTCTATCAACGTTTTTGCAGGATCGAACCCATGAAATTTAATTTGCGATTCGAGTGCATAACGGTCGCTTGGGAATGGATTTGCCTCCATCAAAATTTTGAAACGGGTTTTGGTAGGTCTGTAAAAACTTACCATCATCAAATGCAGATTGGTAGTGAGGTTATTCATCACCACCACCTCTTTATTTTTTGCACCCACCAATCGTGCCGACATGGCCGTAAGAAAATGATGGTAGCCGAACCAATCGAACTTGCTTTTGAAATGCCCTTCCACACCCAGCTCTGCCCAAGCATCAAGCTCCTCGTTCACTGCTTTCTTTACGCCTTTAGGTTGCAGACCTAATGAATTTCCACAAAAATATATTTGTTTGTTACCCTTTATTATTGGGAAATGAAACTGCTTGCGATAAGATACTAGTGGATCTTCTTTATCAAGCTGCTTGGCAAATTCTTTATTATTTTGATATTTCATATTATAAATGTCCGTGGTTGTATGTCCTCACCAACCACTAACTTTTTATGCTAATCTTTAAGGTATTAATACAATCATCGATATCTCAACCCTTGCATCCTTAGGCAAACGTGATACCTGCACAGTTTCACGGGCGGGTGGCATCACCGTGAAATAACTTCCATACATTTCGTTGATGGCTGCAAAATCGTTAAGGTCGGTGCAGAAAATAGTAGCCTTCACCACGCTGTCAAAAATGGTTTTAGCCTCAGTGAGAATGGCTTTCAGATTTTCCATTACTTGCTTGGTTTCAGCCTTGATATCACCAGTAACCATAGTACCTGTAGTGGGATTTAAAGGTATCTGACCCGATACGTAAAGCATGTTGCCCACTTTCACGGCTTGGCTATAAGGGCCAATGGGTTGCGGGGCATTTTCAGTTTTTATAACTTCTTTGTGCATAGTTGTTTTATTTTTGCCATTCTTATTAGCCCCCTGACCCCATGAAAATTGTATGCACAGGCACATTGAAGCAGCAAGAAGAACTGCGTGCAAAGTTAAACGATGTTGAGTTATCATATTGTAATGTTGATGAATTTGTTGGTGCAAACCTACAAAATTTTGATTTGATAATTGACCTCGATTTTGATTCCGATCCAATATCAAAAGCAAAAGCTTATAAAAATGTAGAAGGCAAATGTATGATATTGGGTGCAACCAAAACAAATTTATACAGTCATTTTACAGGTTCGAAAAACTATATAATAGGAATTAATAACCTCTGCGGTTTCATCAATAAACCAATTTGGGAAATGACTGCTTTGAATACCGAAAGTGAAAACCAATGGAATATTATAGCTGCTGCTCTTAAACTCGATTGCAAAACTGTGCACGATCGCGTAGGTATGGTATCTCCACGGGTTATTTGTATGATAATAAATGAGGCCTATTATACCGTGCAAGAAGGCACTGCCAATAAAAGTGATATTGATATTGCGATGAAATTGGGAACGTCATATCCCTATGGACCTTTTGAGTGGGCAGGAATTTTAGGATTGAAAAATGTATATGATGTTTTATCATCTGTATATGAGGATACGAAGGACGAACGATATAAGATTTGTCCGATGCTGAGGAAAGAAGCGACATTATAAAACTCTGTGAAACTCTGTGTGTTTTTTTTACTCTGTGTTTCGCCGGCGGCGAACTGTGGTAAAAAAATACACACAGAGGTTAGCACAGAGTTTCACAGAGGTTTCTTTACAACAGTAAGAGTGGTAACAGACAGAGCCAAAACTATAAATATTATAAAGCTAATTTCAAATGGTTTTGGCCAAATCCAATTAGTTATTATACCAATTCTTAAACTAAAATAGTTCTCCGCCTGTGGCCGATTTGGTTTGTAGAATGGTAATGCCGTAATGAACACCAAAGGAATAGTAATTTTATTTGAAAATAAAAATGGTTTATATATAGTGTAAGCTATAACAAATAAACAGAATAAAACAAAAATTGATACAAAGAAATAATTTGGAAAAAGCCCAAACATAATAAATAATACCGAAACTCAATATATAATAGTCCAAAAAAAGGGGGACTAATTCCCCCGAATCCCGATAACTATCGGGATTAAGCGGGGCTTTCGGGAAGTAGTTCGGCATTACCATTCTAAAAACTAAAATAGTCTTTTGGACTATTTTAGTTTAAGAAATGGTATAATATTACAGGACTCCAATATGCTCTCCAGATATTTGTATAAAACAATAAGATAGTATAGCTACAACTTTAAGAATATCTAATAGCATCATAACAACCTACTACTTCTCATCATACACCATACTATTGTCCATCAATATCTGGGCAATGTGGGTTGTATATCCTTTAAAGGATGCATACTTAATTCTATTCAAAAAGTGAAAATAATCTTCTTTTTTTGTATATCTTTTTCTTTGCCATTCGTCATAATAATCTACACAATCTTGCCACTTATCAAATTCCATACATTGGCCTGGGCCAGCCATAAAACCAAATAGATTATTTTTTTGCAGACAACAACTGGTGCAAGTAAAGTATCCTGTTTCTACCATCGCTTGTGCCCATACCACTTTGGGCCATTTAATACCTTTGAGTCTCACATACTTCATCACATTGGCGGGCGTGAGAATACTGTCTACCAACATCACTGGATCACGATATAGATGACCTATATGTTTTTGCAAAGAATCATTGGATAAATTGAGAGCAGCTATCTCTTTTGTCATCTTATCTATTCTGGTAAGAAACAAAATATTTGTTATTAAAACAATAAGTAGCAATAGTTTTATCCAGTTTCTTTTTGACATAGGCTATAAATTGAAGTTTTGCAAATGTATAGGTTGGGTGTGAAAGAAAACCCACAACTTATCAAGGGGGATTTGGTTCGCCGCCGGCGAATGGGGGATGACGCCGAATTTCGCTGACGCATCTATTATTTGCTGGATAGGAAAGCCCCGCGAAGCATCATTCTGGGTGGGCTTCGAGCGAAGAATCTCTAAAGTATAGTACCGCCATTTATGAGATTCTTCGCATTGAAGCAAGTACGATAGCTATCGCACTCAGAATGACGGTACGCTATTTCGTTACCACAAATTTAGAAAGGTACTTACCATTCAAATTCAACATATACAATCCTGCATTCCAATTGGAAACATTTAAAGTTATAGTAGCTTCATTTACCGATTGCTCATGAACCAATTTGCCGTTCATATCATATATTTTCATTCGGCCATTTGCTACAGCCACAGGCTGTGTGAATTGAATATATAATAAAGTATTTGCGGGATTGGGATATATGCTCACATTATCTGTTACATTAATTGGATAAATACTTACTGGCTTAACTCTCAAAGGACAAGGCGTTGTGTATCTAAAGCCAGGGGAACCTTCCTCGCAGCCTGCAAACCAATAAATAGATGAATAAGGTTTGGATGTCTTGAACATATTCTCCATTGTAAATCCTTGTGCATTACTACTAGACACATATCCATTTGTATAGAAATTACTATACATTAATTGGGTATCTTTATTGTATATAAATATGACGTCACTGTCATTCGCTAAACTAAAATTGGGAATATATACAATATTGGATTGGAAAATGCTATTCCGACTATTATACAAAGCGGTATCTCCAACTATTACCATAAATGAATCAGCTTGTACCAAAGTGTTTGCAGGTATTTGCCACCAAGTATGATAATCTTTTGTGCGGATATAACTCCCACTCAAATCCATTATTTGTTTATTGGGATTATAGAGTTCCACCCAATCTCCCGCATCTTTAGTAGGGAAACTATTATAGTTAATTTCTGAAACTATAATTGTGTCCTTGCAAGTATTATTGGGTCTTCCCGGGGTTCCTCCAAAACATCCTGCACTCCAATAAGAATTATTAATTAGGTGAAGAACACTAGCAGTATTATTGACCGTATGCCCGAAATGTATGGCACCAATTGAAATAGAATCTGGATTATTATAATAGATGACATCACCTCCAACTATATAGTAATAATCAGTGATGCTTAAACTTCCATCCAGTAAATCTGGATTTTTAGTAAACTGCAAATCTGCCACAACATTTGGATGCCATTTCTTAAATTTAGAAGTATCACTACATAATAAGATATAAGAATTTGCCTTCATAATATAATTATTGGGGAAACGTAATAAAATATTGTGTTGATCGTTTAGAATAGCCCAATTAGAGATATCTCTATCGCTGGTATCTTTATTATATAATTCCACCCATATCCCCTCATCTCTTGCACTATCGGGCCACAAGCTAAGTTCGTTAAAAACTATCTTCGCATTCAATGAAGGCCAGCAATCTGCACCTATAGCCTTACCTGGTGTTCCATTCTCACAAGATATTCTCCACGATGAAGCTTTTTCTGGATTAAGTGTATCATTATACATATTTAAAGTATAACCAAATCCATTTGCCAAAGTATCATAAGGTAGTTTATTTTCATAAATATTTGAGTACACCAATTTACCTGTATTATTATATACTTTAATGATGCCTAAAGTATCATTCAAACTAAAAGAATTATTTACTAAATAGTTTCGGATAAAGAAATGATTGAAAAATTTCGCACTATCAGCCACTATAGCCAAATATGATTTAGCACCTAAAATGGTATTTGCTGAAACTATAATACTGTCCTTATTTGTATGTATTTCATATCCTGAATAATCAACTACTGCGGTATCAAAATTATATAGTTCAAGCCAGTCACCTGTAATGGTAAAATTATTATTATAACATATTTCACTAATATAATTTGGCTCTCCGCATGCTGTTGGAGTTTGCGACGGCGTAGCGTGCAAACAGCCATCCATCCAATTGATTACACTATTATCGGATGAATCACTATTGACTAATTCTATACTTCTAGTGAGCAAATTCGATTTGGTATATTTGCTAAAATCGAACACAAAAGCTTTTGCTGGATAATTGGTATTGTCTATTATATTTAAGCTATCCTTATTCAGTGATATTTGATAATTAAAATTGCCTATATAATTTGTGATGCTTGGATATTGCTGTTTGAAAGCATTGGTATCGTTACATAAAATAACATTTGACTTTGCTGGCAGAATAGTATTTTTTGCAAAAGTGAGAATCGATGCACCAACTGAATTGGTCATCTTCCAATTACTTATATCGAGTGCGGCAGTATCTCTATTATATAATTCCAACCACTGACCTTCATTATTTTTTGAATCACTTAATAATTTCAATTCCGTAAAAACCAAATTGGCAAATTGACCGGGGTTACAATATTTGGGTTTTGCCTTACCCGGTGAACCCAAGTAACAGCTCAACTGCCAACTACTTCCATAATCTTGATAGATACAGGTATCAATAAAATCAATGGTATAGCCCGTACCTTTTGCTCCCCAAGGGTAGGGGAATGAATCGCTATAATATACTTTTTGCACTGGTGTACCGAAACCATTATATATTCTAATGGCGTCGCCTTTGGCATTAAGTCCATAATTAAACTGACCAATATAATTGCTCACGTTGGGATATATAGTTTTAAACTTAGTTGTATCATTACATACCACTAAATAACCCTTTGGAGGAATACTTATATTATTTTTGATAACAAAAACATCAGTATCGTTATCGTCTTTTATGATATAGTCTTTTAAATTATAGGCTACAGTATCTATATTATGTAGCTCGAACCAATCGCCTGCATCATTATTTTTCTCGGAGCTATAATTTATTTCGCTCACATATAATTTTTCGCTGCAACTAGTTCGTGCCTTACCAGGTGAGCCGCCAATACATCCATCCATCCACGACTTGGGATCGTTAAGATTTGTACCCGGCGTTTTAAGTTCCAAGGTATATCCACGCCCATCGGCACCTTGGGGCCATGCTTTTTTATCGCTATAACCCATTTGAAAAACCTGATAGCTTAGTGCATCAAATAATCTAATAGTTCCAGTATCATTGGGCAGCGACCAATTCATTGGGCCTCTAAAGTTCTTTGCATTGGGATATTTCTTTTTGAACAAAGCAGTATCTTCCACCAAAACTATATATGACCTCGCATTAAGGACTGTATTTGTAGGAACACTGTAACTTCTAAAACCACTGACATCAGTAACCATATAACCCGCAATATTGATATTGGAAGATGAATTATTATATAACTCAATCCAATTTCCACCATCTAAATTGGGATGCGAATTATAATTAAGTTCCGAAACTATGATAGAACTGCTGTAAGTGGACTTGCAGGAAGAGGTAACATTGGGCATATTTTTATCCATCCAATTCATTCTACCTCTTACCCACGTTTTCAGATAATTTATTTCTTGGGCGTAGGTACTTCCTATATAATTATTTGGCCACACATAAGTTCCCAATATCTGCCATTGCTTATAATGACGGCGTTGGGGAACTTCCAATATATCAGCCACAGAATCAATCCAATTATATATGTTTTGTGTTTTTAATAAATCTTTCCTTAAGCTTGTCCATCGGCATTTGAACTGTTTTTTATAATCGGGGTCTTCCAATAACCTATCAAACCAAAACGGTTCTGACGAATACGAGCAGGTACTCCAACCAGTGGTATCGCCACCATTACAGTAATTTGCGTTTCCCAGTGCTATATTAAAATCCCAAATAGGTCCGGCATATAATCGGCCTCCCAAACTATTTTTTTGTTTATATAAAAAACAACTAAGGCGATAAGCATCCACATTATGGGTCATTTCGTTGCATATATAAAAATCGATGAAAGAATTCACATCAATAAATTTATGATAGTTGGTAGAAAGTTTACTGCCATACCCACCCCCATATAATATATTCTCGAAACTATCCATCCACCGTTTGATATAATTGGCTTGTATTTGAGTAATATCTGGGATATCAGGATTTACTGTTTGTATCTCATAGTTTTTACTTCCAGCATAATTCGTAATAGGCGATGTCCAAACCCCATATCCCGATTGTTTCACACGATCTACTTTCATTATATAACCACCCGTTAGGCTATCACCTTTGGTTGTGGATGAAAGAATCTTTGGTATATCCACACGATTCTTATCCCATTTAATTTTTTCCATTACCACATATACACCCACATATTGATTGTTCAAAATGAGTTCGGCAAATTCAGTACGTGAGGCATACCAGCCCATTTGACGCGAAATTTCATATATCAAATTATTACGCATTAAAGTTTTGTCGGTATAAGGCCCAAATAATATCCAATCACTTTCTTTGGGCATACCGAGTATCTTTACATTCCTGCCATTTCCCGCCGAATCGACTGTGCTCCATGCATAACTTCTTTGTGGTTGCCCCGCCGATGATGAACCACGAATTTGTATCGTTATCTTTCCATTATATCCATTAAAACTATCTGTTAAATGATTTTGATCAAAGCCATTATTCACTATCCCCATATCGGCGGTAATAGAAGGATCGTTTGGGATTCCCTGACCATTTGTATTGATAACTATAATAGGTAGGTGCGTGGTTAAAGTAGGCGAGAACCATGTTGGATTTGTTCTATAGTTATTGGTAGTGGTATCATTAATAGCTACGAATAAATAGGGTATACAAGACAAGTCGTTTGAAGCAGCCGATACATTATGAACTTGTATACACAAATAGTTAAAACCATTCAGTAATAAATTATTTAATAATGATTTTTGTATATAATAATACTCCGGCTGTCCACCTTGGTACATCTGAGCTTCGTGACTTCTCCATGCCAACGAATCGTGACGCGGGTTACTTTTATTGCCCATATTTGCACGTGCTATTTCTACGCCATTTAGATATGCTACAAAGCCATCATCATAATCTAAAGCAAGCAAAGCATTATATATTTTTGAGGTATCTTTTATACTAAATTTTCTTATAATATATATCGAAGTTGCCGAAGTACTTATTATGGTAGTGTCATCACCATCGCCAAAACCAAATCCGCCGTATCCCTTACTCCAGTTAGGATTATACGAAGGTTTATACCAATCGGTATCGGGCTCAGTAGTGCCAGGAAAATACGAAAAAGTATCCTTGGGCGATAGTACATTTTCCCAGTGGTCGACCACGTTTTTATGTTTGTATTTCTGAGCGTTTGCATTGGCGGTAAATGCAAGGAAGGCAATTAGGTAAAAATATTTCATGTGAATTTAAAGTGACGCAAATATAAAGAAAAAAGGGGGAAGTGGGAAGCTGGTTCGCCGCGGCGAAGGGAAGTGGGAAGCTAGAAGCTAGAAGCTAGAAGTAGGAAGACCGAAGTTGGTTCGCTGCGGCGAAGGGAAGCTAGTTCGCTGCGGCGAAGGGAAGTTCATTCGGCAAATAATTTCACCTATGGTTTACAGCATTGCTTGCTTACTAGAAAGCACTTCAAAAGGAACTTGTAGCAACTAATTCGGCTAACAAGCTCGGCAGAGGATGTACTCAAATAAGGATGTAGACGAGGATACACAAACAGAAACATCGAAATAAAATTTCAGAACAGAAAAATCCTGTTTGTGAAGTTAAATATTTGTTTTAGATTGCAGGGCGAAAATAAAAAAAGCCCCACAGAGCGTAAACGATGCAGAGCTTAAGAAAATTATCTTCGGCTTAGGCCTTTCGGCACGAGCCTTATTGTGATAAGCTTTCGAATTGCAAAAGTAATTAAAAACAAACAAAACAAAATGGAAAAAATTTTAGGCCTTGATTTAGGAACCAACTCTATCGGTTGGGCAATTAGAGATACCGCTGAACACGAAAATCAGATTATTGATAAAGGTGTCTTAATATTTAAAAAAGGTGTAGGGCAAGATGATAAAGGTAATGAACAGCCAATGGTCAAGGTCAGAACTGAATCCAGAGGAAGAAGAAGAAATTATCAAGCAGAAAAGTATAGGAAGTATGAATTGCTTGAATGTTTGATTGAAACTAAGATGTGTCCACTAACTATTGAGGAGTTAAATGAATGGAGGCATTACAAAAAAGGGACAGGTAGGAAGTACCCTCAATCAAAAGTATTTCATAACTGGTTAAAGTTTGATTTCAATGGAGATGGCAAACCAGATTTTGAACAATTTGGTTTTAGTAAGCATGAAAATTGTTATTTGTTCAGATGGCTTGCAATAAGCGATAAGCCTGAGCATATCAAAATATTTGGAGACAATCCTCAACTTTTGGGGAGAGTTTTTTATCAATTGGTTCAAAGAAGGGGCTATAATAGTCCTGATACAGACGACCCAGAAACCAAATTAATTGAAGATGGAAGAAAAAATCAAATCACAAAGGAGATTGAAGTTGTAGGAGTTAAAGTGATTGAAAATCTAATTAAAGAAAAATACAAAACTTTGGGGGCTGCATTGTATTGGGGTCAAAAAAACAATGAACTGGAAAGCATCAATCACAACAGAATAAGAAACCGTTTTACATATAGAAATTATTTTGAAGATGAGTTGAATTTGATTTTTAAAAATCTTGGCTTTGATAAAGAATCTGATTTCTGCAAAAAAATAAAGAAGTGTATTACATGGCAACGTCCCTTGCGAAGCCAAAAAGGATTGGTTGGCTTTTGCACTTTAGATGCACCATTAAAAAGTAAAACTGGAATCTATTACAAACCAGGTAAAAAAAGGATTCCATTGAGCCATCCACTATATGAAGAGTTCAGAACATGGCAGTTTATGAATAATTTAAAAATTGAGCCGCCAAAAGGAAAGAATAGAATCGAATTTATTAATGAGGTAGTATTTCCTTTGTTTAACCGCAGCACAGATTTCTATACTAAGAATAAGAAGGATAAAAGTGGAAAAATTACTGAAAAAGGGCTAATAACTAAAATTGAAAATGCAGGGGGCAAAGTAATTGCTAAATATGAAAATGATACAGATGATGAGGATGAGGGGGCAAAATGTATTGCGAATACTTTTATATTTAAAATAGCAAAAATATTTGGTAAGAATTGGAAAGAATTACTACAATGGAATGAAACGTTATCTGGGGATGAAAAGAATGGCAAATATTTAAGAGTTGAAGATTTATGGCATTTGGTTTACGATGCACAGATAACAAAAAAACAAACCGATAATCTTGGCGAAAGAATAATCCCTATTCTTAAAAAGCATTTCCCAATCATTGAATTTGATGTGAAAGATTTTGACAAATTTCCTTTGGACAAAGGTTATGCTTCACTAAGTGCCTCAAGTATTCGAAAAGTATTGCCTTATCTGAAACAAGGAATGATTTATTCTCAGGCAGTATTTATAGCCAATCTTGAAAATGTTTTAGGTGGGAAATTAGATGATGAAACATTGAGCCTACTTTCAAATGATTTCAATAAAATTTTAAACCAACACAAAGAAGATAAAACCATTTACGGCTTGGTAAACGAACTCATATCAGATCGACTTTATCATAACGAACGACTATGTATGGGTGATAAATATGTATTGGATGACATTGATAAACGTGATATTGGAAAAAAAATTAAAGACACATACGAATCTAAAGTATGGAAAAAGAAAACCGAAGAAGAAAGGTTAAATATAAACGATGAAGTTGAAAAACACTATCAAACATTTTTCAGGCAACCGTTTGGTGCAGAAAAATCAAAACTGTTTTGTAAGATTTACCGAATTGAAGAAAAGCTAAAGGAACTTTTAATTAATAAATATAAAGCTGACCCTGAAAGAATCAAAAAATATTTGTGGCACCCAAGTGAACAGGAAAAATACTCGCCTGCCTATGTGAAAAAAGATAGCGATGGGAATACCTACAAGGATGAAACAGAAAAGGAAATTTTTTTCTTGGGTGACCCAAATCCAATTAGCTGTGGGTTTAAAAATCCGATGGCAATGAAAACACTACAGATTCTGAAAAAGCATTTGAATTATTTGTTGCAGGTAGGAAAAGTTAATTCTCAGACAAAAATAATAGTTGAAATAGCCAGAGAACTAAACGACCAAAATAAACGAAAAGCAATTCAACTGTTTCAAGGAGACCAAAAAAGGAAACGAGATAAATATAGAAAATTAATTGAGGAGTATTTCAATGAAAATAATACTTCAAACCGAACTATCTCCGAAGTGATGTTAGACCGTTATGAATTGTGGGAAGAACAAACAAAGAAATGTTTATACTGTGCGCAGCCAATAAGTTGTAGTGATTTGATGAATGGTACTGCACAGCTGGAACATACCATTCCTGCGAAGATTTCCAATTGTGATGAATTATATAACCTTACGCTCGCACATCATACATGCAATGCCACAAAAGCAAAAAGATTTCCTACAGAATGGAAAGATAATTTCGAGAACATAAAAAAGAATGTTGCATTCATTTATGCAAAATTCAAAACACATGAAGAAGCATGGAAAGAATCTTACAATAAAGCAAGATCTGCGAGAGATAAAAGTGGTAAGGATACGATAATTCAAAATAGACATTACCAAAAAATGTACATGGATTATTGGAGAAAAAAGTATGAAACGTTCACCATTGAAGAGGTAACCAACCAATTCAGAAGGCAGCAATTAACAGATACGCAAATTATTACCAAGTATGCTTTGCCGTATTTGAGAACCGTATTTGCGAGAGTGGAAGTGCAAAAAGGAATGGCTACAGCAAAATTTAGAAAAATTTTTGAAATTGAACCCAAATTTGGTGAAAAAGACAGAACAGAACATAGTCATCATGCACTAGATGCGGCTGTATTAACGCTTATCCCTCCTCCAAGTATCAGGGAAAATATGATGAAAGATTATAATGATGCGGTAGATAATAATACCATGAATAATTATGTTCATCCCAAACCAAAAAACTGGGATAATTTTCATGAGTCATTTATCACTTCCATGAAGAATGAGATTATTATCAATCATATTTCAGAAGATAAAACCTTAACGCAAAGTTTCAAGTACAAACGGAGAAGAGGTGAAATTGTAAAGGATAAAAATGGAAAGCCAATTATGCAGCAGGGTGCTACTACGAGAGGTAAATTACACGATGAAAGTATTTTTGGAATAATAAAAATGCCTGAGACCGAATTCAGAGAAGGGAAACATCGTTTGAAAATTACTGAGGGCAAACTTACATTTAAACAAAATGAGAAAAGGAAAACGAAAAAGGATTTGTTTGTTGTAAAACGAGTTAAAATCACAGATATTAGTAGTTTTGAGGGATTAGAAAATATCATTGACCCAAATCTTCGGGATTATATTAAGAATGAGATTTCAAAAAGAATGCAAATGCAAGATTCACCCTTTGAAAAAATTATTCTACAGCCCATTTATGCTTATGGTATAACAAAAGATAAAAATCAAAATCCTATTCAACCAATTAGGCATTTAAGGTGTTTAACAACTTGGAATTCTGCTGTAGAGATAAAAAAGGTTGAATCTGCCTTTAAATCAAAAAGAGAACACAAGCAATTTACTTATGCCAATAATGGTGAGCTACCTATTTGTGCTATTTATGAATGGACAGAAAAGGATAAAATAATACGGGAATTAAAACCCATAACCATCTTAGAAATGAGCAAAGCATTTCATTTTGAAAAAAAGAAGGATTATGCCGAACACGAAAAAATAATTACTAAAGGAGCAGGAAAAAATAAAGTTGAGATAGTGAAAAAACTATCAGTCATATTACACAAAAAGCAACAAGTAATTTTTTATAATAAGAATTTAGCAGAATTGAAAGAATTATACATATCAGATAAAACATCTTTTGCAAAAAGAGTTTATACTACCGAAAAATTTGAAGAAGGTAGAATTGTATTCAAGTATCATCTATGTTCTTTAAGTGATAAGGAAATTACTGTTTTAATGGAAGCCAGAGGATTTAAAAACGGTGCTTCTAAAATAGACTATGATAATCCTTTCTTAAAATTAAGAGTTAGCCAAGGTGCTTTAGATATGGCTATTGAAGGAAAACACTTTGAATTAAGACGTGATGGGGAAATAAAATGGATATAAGCTATGACTAACGCGAAAATATTAATTTGGTTATTCTCCCTAATATATATAAAATATTTTATGTACAATAGATGCTTCGCTCAGAATTTATTAAATCATTATCCCTATTAGGTGCTGCGGGTATTATCCCAAAGCATTGATTAAAGATATAAAAGAAGTAGCAGATGATTTGGATATAGTATATACACAGTTAATTGTACAAATAAAACAATGCCCTCTATTCCTCTCAAATAAAAATAAAATAATTGCAAAATATTTCAAAAGAACCATACCTTATTATAGCTTAAAAAATGAATCAAAAAACATCCCCACTCTCACCCGAAAAATATATTAGAACCAAAGCCAGGTCATTACCAATTATTGCCTGCTATATAAACTCCGATTGGAAAGAAGCGGGGATGGCAAATATTATTGTGGTGAGGAAACATAATAACAGCAATCTTACTTTTGGTATCTATTTAGTTGATTTATTTGCCTTAGGCACCAAAGATGCATTATATAGGTTTAATGTTTCAGAAGATGTATTAAAAGATGTACTAAATAATAGTTTTATTGTAGTTGACTATTTATTGGTGCACAATATCATATACGGAGCCAATGCTTTTGCTGAGGAATATGGTTTTAAAGTATGTAAAGAATTTGCACTCGTTCAATATATTTTGGAGGAAGATATAGAGGAAATCGAATTGATGGAGATTGAGTTCGGCAGAGATGGCAAGCCGTTCCTAATCATTTAATTATTTTTAAAATTCACCACAAAACATAAGCTATATTAATAATAAAATGTACCCTATACTTCCGCAACCTGCTTATTTAAAAACCACGAATGGATTAGCTTTGGATTAGCTTTTCCAAAGTTCTACAAATGAATAAATGCAACTATAAA
>Ga0163151_10001115_pt1 | contig 46153 bp, 49 predicted proteins | sample OliLakLV19MP5IB2_FD_145596 | JGI IMG/M metagenome (GOLD analysis project Ga0163151, IMG submission 145596) | Freshwater microbial mat bacterial communities from Lake Vanda, McMurdo Dry Valleys, Antarctica - Oligotrophic Lake LV.19.MP5.IB-2 | ecosystem: Environmental > Aquatic > Freshwater >...
ATGAGGACCGCAGCCGAATCCGAACCGGGTTCGGCCCGGAAAACATCACGCGGCTGCGCCGCTTTGCCGTGGGCGTCCTTAAGTCATTGCAGAAACCCGGACAATCCATCGCCGCAATGATGCGCAAGCTCACGTTCCGGAACCGTCTCGTCTTCGACTACTTGCGAATGACTCAAAATTCCAGCGCCCGGGGTTTCGCCCATTGAGAACAAATTTGCCGTGCGGCAATGACACCGTTGTTCAATGCATCGGCCAGATCTTGCTCTACGATGAGCGGGCCGCGCGAGGTGTTTAGCAGGAACGCCGTTGGCTTCATGGTCGCGATACGCTGCCTGTTCATCAGGTCCTTCGTCTCCGGGAACAGCGGGCAATGGAGGCTGACGACATCGGAAGCGGCGAGCAACGCGGCGAGTCCCATCCATTGAAAATTCGCCCCGGGCATCGGTTCACCAGGGTTGGCGTCATAGGCGGCAATTTTCATGCCGAGCCCCGCGGCGGCGGCGGCCGCCTGCCGTCCGATACCGCCAAAACCGACGACGCCGAACTGCTTGCCGGCCAGTTCCACCTGGCGCGTACGCCAGAACGTCCAATCCGGATTACGATTCCATTCCCCGGCGCGAACGGCCTCGCTGTGATGGCCAACATGATGGCAGAGTTCGAGCAAAAGCGCCATGGTCATCTGCGCCACGGAGTGCGTGCCATACGACGGTACATTGGTGACCACTACGCCCCGTTCGCGGGCGGCGGCGATGTCAACAATGTTGTAGCCCGTGGCCAATACGCCGATGTACTTCAGGTCTGGGAGCGCGGCCAACGTGTCGGCGGAGAAGGGGCATTTGTTGGTCAATACAACGGTCGCGCCCGCCGCTCGTTCCACCACTTGCGTTTCCGGCGTACGGTCGAAGACCTCCACTTCACCAATCACGCGAAGGGCCGTCCAGTCAAGGTCACCGGGGTTTAGGCAGTAGCCGTCAAGGACGACGATTCGCATTCTCAAGAGTATACAAGCTGGGTTGCGATCCCAGCAGCAGGGTGCGCTTGCATCGCCGTTTCCTGTTCGACAAAGGCCGCCGGAGGGAACGCCGAACCGAGTGGTCCCTCCGGCAGATTGATTAGTTTCCCGATGATCGGCTGATAGACGCGAGCGCCGACTTGCTGCTCCTGCGGAAGATACCAGCGGCGCACGGAATCGGCCATTCGCTTGAAGTCCGCGATCATGCGGCGGCGGGAGACATTGTGGCGGCCGTCTCCGGCCTGCTTACGGGACATTTCCGGACGAACTTGCTCCCGGCGAGGGCCGATCTCTCGTGGCGGGTGCATGCGCCGCGCACGTTCAGCCGGACTGAGCTTGAGTTGTTCAATCAACAAAGTGACGTCGACACCGAACTCACTCGCCGCTTCCACCTTTCCTCCCGGAACAGGATTCCGCAATCGCTCAATCGCCCGAGAGGATGCCATCCAACATCCTTGCGACGCCGGCGTGGACGCCGATCACGACTTTTTTTTCGGCGCGGCTCCACCCGCGATTCCAAGCTTCCACATACAGGCGGATGCCAAACTCTTCGGCCGTCTCAATGGCGCCGGTATAAGTGGTCGAATCGGGGTCGCCGATGGCGTAGCCTTTCTCCTCCCATTTCGTTTGCGCGAACACCGTTCCCAACTTGGCCTCCCGCGTGTGGGCCGGTTGTCCTTCCGTCTTGCCCTTCCGGCCCACGGTTTCCTTTTTCACCACCGGCAATCCGGTCCCGTCCATTTGCATATACAGGATGGATACCGGCGGTCCGCTGGGAACCATCGGCAGTTCCCCGCGCGTGGCACGTTGTATCGGCTCCGATCGCTTCCGCTGTCCGCTCCAGGGCTTTGGCCGTCACCTCCAGATCGGCGAGCAGTTTCATCTGCCGGCGCCCGTGATCGAAGGGCGCGTCCTGGCCCACCGTCGCCAGCATCCGCCGTACGCCGGGAGACGTTTCGGTGTTCTCCACATCGAGTTCGAGATCGGCCGGGCACTGGCCGCGATGACAGTGCGGGCACAGATAGTAGGGACGCGATATTTCCACCTTGCCCACGGCGGTGAGCAGCGTCTTGGAGCGCAGTTCCCGGTATTGCGCCTGCTGGCCGCAGGCACAAGCGATGGGGCGCCGGTCGGCGGCGGGCGCGGGGAACCGCAATAGTTCGGTCAGAGCTATGGCGCCGGCCCGATGCACGGCCGAGCGCATCGCCATCTCGATGGCTTCCAGATCGACACGGCCCGTCTTGCGGCGGCTATTGAAGACGACGTTCAACAGTTGGTCTACTTCGCGCTTGATTTCCTTTTGGATCGCGTCCGCCGTTTTTTTTCCTGGGGCGACATCGAGTCCGCCTCCGGTGGACGAATTTGGCAGATCAACGCATTGACCTCAATGAATTCCTTGTGCAGCCTTTGCAGCTTTCGGAATTCCGCGATCTCTTTTTCCGCCTTCCGGATCGCCGCTGGATCGGAAAGGGATTGGGTGACGGTCTTGCCGTTGAGCTTGAAGGTCAAACGGGGATTGGGGCCATGTCCGGGATCATTGGGTTGATGGCAGTGGCAGTTCGGTTTGCCACACCGGCCGGTGGTGGGGGTGACGGAACCAGAACGAAGATCACCCAACGCGGCAATCTGATCGGCGATACCGGCCCGTTGTTGCTCGAGAGTTTGCAGGGACTGGGGAAGCATGATTGTAGCTCCTTTTGTCCTAGCGTATTATATACGTACGGATTCATGCCGCAAAAAAGAGGTTTGTCTATTCCTCACTTTCATGTCGCGCACCCTAGGGCGCTCGACTGATTGTGGGAATCGGGAAGCCTGTGGTAAAAAAGGTTAAATGGCTTACGTAATTGCTGAACCCTGCATTGGGACCAAGGATAGCGCGTGTGTTGATGCTTGCCCGGTAGACTGCATCCATCCCAAGAAGGACGAGCCTGGTTTTGCCGAAGCTGAAATTCTGCACATTGAACCCGTCGAATGCATCGATTGCGGCGCTTGCGTCCCCGTCTGCCCCGTTTCGGCTATCTTCGCCATTGAAGATCTGCCCGAGAAGTGGAACGAGTTCGCCGCCCGGAACGCCGCCTATTACGGCAAATAAACCGCGCTGCAATTGTCAGTTTCCCAAACCTCAACGCGGGAGACTTGTACCTGAAATTCCGGCTGCATCGCAGGCACGGACGCGCTGAACTGTTCCGATAAATAGCGGGCGATATTTTCCGCCGATGGGTTCACGACATCGAACGGCGGCACTTCGTTCAGGAATTGATGATCGAGAATGCCGATGATCCGCGCCATCTCTTTTTGCAACGGGACAAAATCGATGAGCATGCCCATCGAGTCAACATGCGGGCCGGCGATGGTGATCCGGGCACGCCAGTTGTGGCCATGGATCGGCTCGGTTTTGCCGTAGTAGTTGCGCAGCGCGTGGGCGGCGGGGAACATCGTGGTGACGTGAACTTCAAACATATTTTTGGAAGAAATCTTGGACTTTGGCGAGTTCGGTGGTGAAGGCGTAATCGGGCAGGCTGTCGAAGAAGATCTGCCCGTAACGCTGCCGGGTGATGCGGTTATCGAGGAGGACCAGCACGCCGCGGTCCGTACGGCTGCGGATGAGACGGCCGAAGCCCTGCTTGAGAGCGATAGCGGCCTGCGGAATCTGGTAATCGCGGAACGGCTCGCCGCCCTGGCGGCGGACGGCTTCAGTGCGCGCGGCGACGACGGGGTCGCTGGGCACAGCGAAGGGCAGTTTGTCGATGATGACGCAGCTCAGTTGGTCGCCCTGCACATCGACGCCCTGCCAGAAGGAAGACGTCGCAAAGAGCACGGCATTGGGCGTTGCCTTGAACTGATCCAGCAGCGCGTTACGCGGAGCGGTTCCCTGCAGCAGGACGGGATAGACGACTTCGTAGGAAACCCTCTCGTGGAGGGCGCGCATCGATTGGTAGCTGGTGCATAGAACAAAAGCGCGGCCGCAACTAAGGTTCAGGATCTTGATAATTTCTTCGGCGGCTGATTTAGGGAACGCCGGGTCGCGCGGTTCGGGAAGATGTTGCGGAACGTAGAGCAGCGACTGCTCCTGGAAGTCGAATGGGCTGGCGACGTTGAGGGTGCGGGCGTAAGGGATGCCGAGGCGCTTCTGGAGGAACTCGAATCCCCCGCCGACGGACAGGGTGGCGGAGGTGAGGACCGCGGAAGGAACTCTGTCGAAGAGTCTTTCGGTGAGTAGATTGGAGACGTCAATGGGGACGGCCTGGAGATAGACGCCGCGGTTCCGGCGCTCAATCCAGTAGACAAAATCCTCGGCCACGCCTTCCAAATATTGCTTCAGATCCTCCTGTAGGGAACGGGCGCGGCCGAATAGCGGCACGATTTCATCAATGGACTCGCGGATCATCTGAAGCTGGATGCCCGTCATTTCCAGGGCGGACAGAATGTCGTCGTAGACGTCGCGGAACTGCTCAACGAAGGCGGCGCGGCGCTGGAAGCCGGTGCGGCCCTCTTGAGTGGAGAAGCAGGCGAAGAAACGATCGGTCGAGTCGTGCAGGCCAATCAGGACGCGGTCGAGTTCCGCCGAACCAAGTTCCTTACGGCGGACAAGGCTCAGGATGTCCTTGCGCAGGTCATCGACCATGAAGTTGCTGACCGAGAGGCCGAAGTACTGGCCGGCGACGTCTTCGAGTTCATGGGCTTCATCGAAGACAACGGCTTCGTAGTCGGGGATGATGCCGCCAAAGTCGTTTTCCTTGACGGCGAGATCGGCGAAGAAGAGGTGGTGGTTGACGATGATAATGTCGCTGGCAAGAGCGCGGCGCTGCATTTCGGTGATGAAACAGCGGTCGAACTGAGCGCATTTTTGGCCAGTGCAGAGTTCGCCGCGGGCGTCCACTTTAGCCCATGCGGTCGAGTGTTCGGGGAGGATCGTGATTTCGGCGCGGTCGCCGGTCTCGGTGGTCTTTTCCCATTCGCGAATAATTTGGAAATCGGCGACTTCTTCGAGACCGGAGAGGATAGGTTCGCGCTCGGCGTCGTAGATTTTTTGGCGGCACGCGTAGTTGGACCGGCCCTTCATGTAGCAGACGCGGAGTTGATTGGCGAAGTGCTGTTGGAGGAAGGGGACATCCTTAAAGAAGAGCTGTTCCTGCAGGTTCTTGGTGCCGGTAGAGACGACGACGCGTTTGCCGGCGAGGATGGCGGGGACCAGATACGCGAGGGATTTGCCCGTGCCGGTACCGGCTTCGACAATCAGGTGCTTGCGCTCGGCGATGGCGGATTCAACGGCCTCCGCCATTTCAAGCTGGCCGGGACGAAACTCGTAATTGGGATGCCATTCGGAGAGGGCTCCGTGGGGCGCGAAAAAACTACGCGCGCTCACGGTGCGGGTTTTCTGGGACATCCAGTTTCCAGTTTAACCGGCGCGGTGAGCTTTTTCGCGGGTGGGCGGCGCGTGTTGTGGGTGTATGCGACACTTTGCTACTTTGATTCTATTTTACGGCATTGGTTTTGCCGCGACGGTGCTGGAGAGCGAGGGCTGGCGAAGGCAGGAGCAGTCCGGCACTATCGCCTATTTTAAGGGCGAAGAAGCGATGTTGATGGTCGTTCCGTCGAAGCCGTTAACGGGCGAAACGCGGACGGCGTTTGCGAAGGCTTTGAACAGTTATTTGGGCGGGAAAGTTGTGGCGGGCGGCGAGGTGGGCGATGGGGAGGAAGGGGCGGTGACGGCGGAGTAACTGCACTAGCCGAATGGAACGCGGACGTATCGGGCGGCGATGGCGTGGGCGCGGGACGGCCACTTGGAAGCGCTGCTGTATGCGACGAACGACGCGGCGGCGTATCGGCGGAACCGGGCGGCGGCGATGGCGTTCTTTGCGGCGTACCGGGGCGGCGCGGCGCCATCGGGGCCAGTCGTTGGCGAGTGGTATTCGGGGCGCATTTCGACGATACAACGGCAGGACAGTATTACCGGCGCCCTGGCGCCGCCGCCGGGCAACAACATGACGTACAAGTTCCTGGCCGACGGCACTTTTCACCAATACGGGCTGATGCAGTTCACCTACGCAACCTTCGTGAATTCCTACTTCATGAACATCACGGACACCTATACGCTGCGCGGCGATGGGCTGACGACGACGCCGATTGACGGGACGTTTGATTCGCGGACGTGCGGCGGGCAGCCGGTGCGGAAGCCGATGACGAAAGTTGTGCCGGTGTTTAAGGTCCGGGTGTCGGGGAATGAGTTGACGATGACGGACGCCAAGGGGGCGTCGAGTACTTACCGGCGGAAGTAGGTTTAGTCTTCGCGGACGACCAGATTGGTGGCTTCGGCGGTGCGGACGCCGTAGTGCTTGGCAAGGATACGTTCCAGTTCGCGGGCGACGCGTTGCGGCTGCTCGGTGTTGTCGAGCTCGAGTTCCACTTTGAAGTAGATGTCGAGGTATTGCATTAGGCAATGATACGATGGCGTCATGAACCGCCGACAGATGTTTGGAATGATGGCGGCTGCGCCGCTGGCCGCCGCCGCGACGAAATATTCGTATCATCTGCGCTACGCGCCGCGCATTGGGATGATTTCGGAGCCGGTGGAACGGCAGTTTGAGATCATCGCCGAGAACGGTTTCACGGGCTTTGAATACAACGGCCTGCCAAAGCATTCTTTCGCCGAGATTGCTCAGTTCCGGAAAAAGATGGACTCGCTGAAACTGACGATGGGTACGCTGGTAGTGAATCGCGGTGGGTGGAAGCCGAGCGCGATGGTGGATACGAAATTTCACGCCGATTTTCTGGCGGATGTGAAGAAGGCGGTGGAGATCCACAAGATAATCGGCAATGAAGTGGCGACAGTTTGCAGCGGGTTGGGCGTGGACGATCTGAGCTATACGCAGCAGACGACGAACTGCATCGAAGTGTTGAAGCGGTCGGGCGACTTGTGCGCGGGAACGAAGTTGAAACTGGTGCTGGAGCCGCTGAACGTGCGGGTGGATCATTCGGGGTATTTCGTTGTGTTTTCCGATCATGGCGCGGAGATCGTCGCCAACGCGAATCATCCCCATGTGCGGCTATTATTCGACTGCTATCATCAGCAGATTTCCGAGGGCAATCTGATCAACCACATCAAGAAGCACTACTCGCAGATCGGCTATTTCCAGACTGGTGACGTTCCCGGGCGCAAAGAGCCGGGCACGGGAGAGGTGAACTGGGGCAATGTGTTCAAGGCCATTCACGGCTTGGGATACCAGGGATTGATTGGGATGGAGCACGGACTGTCGCAGCCGGGAATGGCGGGGCTGATGAAGTGTTTTGACGAGTATCGCAAAGCGGACGCGTGGGGCGCTTAATGGCGACCTGCACGATTTGCGAAACGAGAAAAGCGAAACGTTACTGCACTGCTCGCGGCGAGGATATTTGCACGCAGTGCTGCGCGACCGAGCGTGAGGTGACCATCAACTGTCCGTTCTCGTGCGGGTACTTGCGCGAGTCGCGGCTGCATGAACGGCGGCCTCTGGATGAGGCGGGGATGCCACATCGGGACGTGAAGATCGATAACGACTTCTTGAAACAGTCGGAGATGGTCCTGATGCTGATGGCGGCGTTTTTTAACCGCGCATTGCAGCCCGTGCCGAACGCGGCCGATCACGAAGCGCGCGAGGCCCTGGAAGCGTTGGTGGCTTCGATTCGCGAGGGGAAGGAGGTGGTCCCGGCGGGCGAGATCGCGGCTGGCATTGTGGAGCGGTTCCGCGAGAAATTAGGCGAGTTTATCAAAGAGTTGCAGGAACGGGACGCTGGACCTTTTGCGGATCGTGTATTGCTCGGTGTACTGGTGTTCATGGCGCGCGTTGCGTATGGCTACGACAACGGCAAGCCGCATTCCCGAGCCTACGTGCACTATTTGCGCGGTACGTTTCCGGAAGGCGCGGCGTGACGGGGCTGGTGATATTTGCGCATGGGTCGAGCGTAGCGCCGGCGAATGAAGCGGTGATGCGAGTCACCGAACGGATGGCTGTGGAGGGCGGCTACGATTTGGTGGAGACGGCGTATTTAGAAATGGCGCAACCAGACTTGCGGGAGGCGGTGGCAAGGCTGGCGGCGCGGGGCGCCAATCGCATCGTAGTGATTCCGTATTTTCTGACGCTCGGGATCCACTTAAAACGCGATCTGCCGCGGATTGTGGAGGAGTTGGCGGGCATTCACGAAGGGGTGCGGATTGATGTGACAGAACCGTTGGACGGGCATCCGTCGTTGGTGGGGATTCTGTTGGAAAGAGCGCGGGCCGCGTTGCAGGCATGACGGCGAGGCTGGTTCGAGTTGCCGATTTAGCGCCGGGGATCCGGCACTTTGTGTTTGCGGTCTCCGAGGCGGAGACGCTGGCGTTCCAGGCAGGGCAGTTTGCGTCGTTGACCGCATTCGTTGGCGGGCGGGAGATCACGCGGGCGTATTCGCTGGCGGCGGCGCCGCGCGGGAACAACGAGTTTGAAATTTGTTTGAATCGGGTGGAAGACGGGGTGTTCTCTCCGCATCTGTTCGCGCTGAACGTGGGCGATTCCGTTGAATTGAAGGGCATACTGGGGACGTTTGTTTGGCGGGAGCCTTTGATGGACGCGTTCCTGGTGGCGACTGGCACCGGGATTGTACCCTTCCGCGCGATGTTGCAGGATCTGTTCGCGCGCGGCACGGAGCGGCGGATCACGTTGATCTACGGGACGCGTTATGCGGAGAGTCTGTTGTGGGCGGAGGAGTTTCAGGCCCTGCAAACTCGCCATCCGGCTTTTCGATTTGTGCCGACGGTAACGCGGCCCGCGGCCGATTGGACAGGGGCGACGGGGCGGGTACAACCCCTACTCTTGGAGACGATGGGAGGGCGTCAGGACGTGCAAGTTTATGTGTGCGGGCTGAAGGAGATGGTAGACAGCGTGCGGGCGCTGTGCAAGGAGCGGGGGTTGGAACGCCGGCAGATGATCTTCGAGAAGTACGACTAGGCCTGTACAATCGAGTAAATGGACAAGCGGACAAGCAGGTGGCTGACATTAGGCGGCGGTATCGTGTTCTTGTTTGTGGCGTCAATTACAATATTATTGAAAGTCATTCCGGAGCCTCATCGGAACTTAGACTACCTAGTCATTGGCGCCGTGGCGACATTTCTGTCGATGATCCTGCTATGGGTGGCGTTGACGTTTGGGCCTAAGGAGTAGTTCGCCTGAGGATCCCTAGTCCTTAACGTTTTCGGGGTTTCTGGCCGAAAACACTCCCCTACGGTCGTGCCTCGGAAACGGTCGTATAGATTCTGAAAGCGTTGCCGAGCCGCGAGCGTCAGCGAGCCGGTATGTTCCCCAATGCGGTTAAGCACCCATCCCCAGTAATGGCATCACACCTGCGAGCGCGTCGTTATAAGTTGCGGCCATGCTACTCAAGGTGTCTTTTCTATTGCTGGTTGCAAGCTCGGTGCTGGCGCAAGAGACGCGCTCGACGATCGTCGGGCGGGTGACGGATGCGTCGGGCGCTGTCGTCGCAGGCGCCGCGGTCAACGCCCGGAATGTATCCGCAGTTCGGGGCGGTGGCGGTCAATGTTCCGACGGGGTACTCGTGGTGTCACTCGTTGCAAACTCGGCTGGAGCGGCGGTTTTCAAAGGCCTACGCGTTGATGTTGGCTTATACGTGGTCCAAATCGATGGAGGCGACTGAGTATTTGAATGCACTGGACACGGCGCCGTATGAATCGATTTCGACTTTTGACCGGCCGCATCGTCTGGTGGTTTCCGGCATTTGGGAAGTTCCTGTGGGTCGAGGACGGCATCTTGGAGGGTCGCTGCCGAAGGCGGTGGATTTCGTGGCGGGCGGTTGGCAGTTGAACGGGATTATGCAGCGGCAGAGCGGGGCGCCGTTGGCCTTCGGCGACGTGTGGACGTTGTTTACCGGAGACACGAAGTCGATCAATTTGCCGAAGTCCGAGCGGAGTGTGGACCGTTGGTTTAACACGGCGGCGGGGTTCAACCGGAATAACGCGCAGGCGTTGGCGAGTAACTATCGCGTGTCGGCACTACGGTTCAGCGGGATCCGGGGGGACGGGCAATCGCGGTGGGATTTGTCCGCGATAAAGAATTTCAAGGTGACCGAACGATGGAAGGTACAGTTCCGGGCGGAGTGTTTGAACGCGATGAATCATCCGAATTTGTTCGCGCCGAATACGACGTCGTCGAGTACGGCGTTTGGGACGATCACAGGGCAGGATGTGCCGCGGTCGTGGCAGATGGCGCTACGGATTACGTTTTAGGGGGAGCGAAGCCTCCCAGTTCTGGACGATAACAATGGATGGAGGTTCGGCATCGCTTACCGTGGGGATGACGAATCGCTTGCCATCGGGTGAGACGTCGAAACCTGCGAGGGCGTGGATGGCAGCGCGCGCTTCGGTGCTGATTTCGAAGAGCGGGGCGGCGGGGCCGAAGGCCGGCCGCGTCCCGAGTTTGACGGGAACCGCGTAGACTTTGCCGTCGTAACCCAGATAGTAGATTTCTTTTCCGTCGCGACGCCAGCGAACCACCTGGGCGCCCGCTCGGGAAACGGGGAATCGTTCGCCGGAGACGGCGGGGGCGTCCCCGCCCGTAAAAGCTTGCAGGTAGAGTTCGGACCGTCCACTTTCACTGGACGTGAATGCGATCCATTTGCCGTCAGGCGAAAAGATCGCGTTGCCTTCATGGAACGAGGAGTGTAGAAGAGGGATGCGTTTCCGATTGCGGTGCAAATCCATCAGGAAGACATTGCCTTGGACTTCATTAGCGAGGCGGGCGACGCCGTTGTCGGAGAAAGCGAGGAATCGGCCATCGGGCGACCAGTCCGTAGGCAATTGAAAACCGCCGTCCGCTTCTATGGCTTCAGAATCGTTTTCACTGGTCCCGCGGATTCCGATTTTCGGCGTGCGGCCGCCGGACGAATTCATAAATGCGAGTTTGCCGCCTTGCGGGGCCCAGACGGGAGAATCGCGGAGGCCGAAGGCAGAGGTGAGCAGTTTCGCCGCGCCCGATTTGATATCGATGATCCAGAGGTTTTGAAGGCCCTTCTCGATTTCGTAGATCGAGGTGGCAAGTTGTTTTCCATCTGGTGAGAGGCGCGCGGACTTCAGGTTAACTTTGGCGGGGCCGATAGCGGAGAGGCGGCGGCCGGCGCGGTCAACCCAGGCAAGTTGCGAGCGGGCGGCGTACTTTTGGTAGGCGAGAAAGCCGTTGGCGGACACGGAAAAGTCGGCGGTAGCTAAGGGGAGGAACGAATAAATTTGATTTACGACGGGGACGGCGTCACCGGTAAGTTGGCGCCGGGAGAGGTTGAAGGGGTGAGCGACGAGATTTCCGCCGGAGACATAAAGGAGAAACGAAGCGCCGGGTGTGAGCGTTGACGGCGCGTACATGATGCGGGAATCGGAGAGAAGAGGAAGTTTGGCGGCTTCGGGCCGATCGGGACGGCCAATGACGGCGCGGTACCGTTTTGCGGCCCCGTCCCAGGCTGTATAGAGGAGTTCATCTGTACCGGGGAGCGCTTGGGGCCAGTGGACTAGGTTGTCGATGCGTTCCGGTATGCCGCCGTTGGGCGAGACTGAATAAGTTGATTGGTTCGTATCGAGCAGCAGGTTTGCGGGGCTGACAAGTAGCCCGTTGAGGGTGAATGCGGGGGCGTCGGATATCGCGACGAACCCTTCACCATTCAACGGGACCCGGCGAATCTTGCCGCGGATCGAAATGTAGATGGCATCATTGCCGGGATGCCAGAAGAGGGTATGGGCGCCACGGGTATTTGGAATGGGGCGGGTTTCCAGGCTTCTTAAGTCACGAAGAAAAAGTTGTAAAACGCCGCTGCTGTCGATGGCGGAATAGGCGAGGCGGGTGCCGTCCGGGGAGAGGGCGAAGGATTGGCGGCTGGCGGCGCCTTCAAGGGCGAAACCGGCGGGTGGGCTGACAGCAAAGCGAAGGGCCGGTGCGGGAAGGCTTGGTGTGATTTGGCGTGTACCGGCCCAAAAGCCGGCTGTGGCGGCTAGCGTTAGCGCAGGTATCCAGTAGATCCAGGATTTAACCGGTTTGGCGGCGGGCGCGGAAGGTGGAGCGATTTCGAGGACCGTTCGATTGGACTGGTTTTGCAAGGGAGCGACAAAGCGGTAGCCCTTGCCGGGAAGAGTTTCGACGTAGCGCGGCTGGTCTGGCGAGTCGCCAAGCGCTTGGCGGAGTTTGTTGACAGCGGAGTTGAGTCCCTGCTCAAAATCGACGAAAGTTGTGCCTTGCCAGAGGTGGTTCTGGAGTTCCTCGCGACTTACTACTTCGCCGGGGCGATTGAGAAGGAAGGTAAGGATCTGGAGGGGCTTGCCTTGCAGCCGGATACGAGTCCCGAATTTACGCAGATCCCCGGAGACCGCTTCGAACTCGAAGGGCCCGAACGCGATTTTTGCATAGGGTGCCGGTTGAGATCCCATGAAGGTGAGGAAAGACCGCCGCGAAAGGAAGCTAGGTCTTACAAGAACAAGCGTAGTTTGATCGAGTTACGGCGCTAGGTCAAGAAAATCCGAAAAGTAGGGATGGATGGCGGAATTTTCCTGTAAGCTTCTGGCTATGCAACTGAAACCTTTGTTCATACTGGCTTTCGCGGTCGCCACAGCGTGGCCACAAGCCCAGGTTCTGGCCACCGGCTTGCCGGGAGCAAACAAGATATTGCTGACGCCGCGCGGGAATTTCCTGGTTTCCGAGACGAGCATGGCGCTGAATTCCGGACGCGTTTCTTTCGTGAGCCGGGGCGGGAGCAGACGGAGTCTTATCGAGGGACTGCCCTCCGGAATCGAAGTTACGTTGGCGGGCGGGAGCGGCCCGAGTGCGATGGCGCTGAATGGCCGGACGCTGTATGTCACTTTAGGTGCAGGCGATACCGAAAGGCGCGGGACAGCGCCCGGCACCTCCATTCACAACCCGGAGGGAGCCTCCTCGCCGATCTTTGCGACAATTCTGGAGTTTCGATTGAGCGCCGACGTCGACACGTTGGGCGGCACGTTTAAGCTCACGCCGGCGCAACAGCAGGGATTGGCCGATGGAGCTACCTTGGATGTGGACGACGGAAACAGCGGGAAGGCTCAGGTCTCGCTTCTGGCGCGATTCCCGATTTCCGAACCGGACAGAAACTCGATCTACCGGTTTTCGAACCCATGGGGCCTCGCTATAGCCGAGGAAGGAAAGGCGCTGTATGTAAGCGACGCGTCCCAGAACACGGTGGCGCGAGTGGACACGGCGACTGGACGCTGGCAGCGGGTGGCACGATTCGGGCCGGTGGCCAATCCGTCCCCGGTCGGCGCGCCGATGATTGACCCCGTGCCGACGAGCATTCGTGTGTATGGAGACGAATTGCTGGTGAGTTTTCTGACAGGATTTCCATTTGTGCAGGGCAATGCGCGAGTGGTGGCGTTGAACCCGAAAACGGGAACGAGTACGCCATTCATCAATGGCCTAACGTCGGCAACGGACATTTTGTGGCGAACCCGGCCGGATGGGCGGCCGCAGTTTTTCGTATTGGAGTTCAGCGCGAATCAGAGCGCGACGCCGGCTCCTCCTGGGCGCCTGCTACGGTATGACTCGCCGGAGCCGGTGGTGGCGGCGGCGGGGTTAATCACGCCGGTGAATATGGTGCTGGATGAGGCGACACAGGAGCTTTTCATTTTGGAATTAAGAGGGCAGATACTGCGTTTGAAGTTGGAGTAGGACGCACGCAATCTCTCAGGCTGCGGGCGGCATATGATAGCGGGATGAGATTTTTGATTCTGGTGCTAACGGCGCCGTGGGCAATCGCGCAGATGCCCACGGCGCCGGAGGCGGTGACGGCGGGCGGACAATTATATATGGGCTCGTGTTCGGGCTGTCATGGGAAGACGGGGGAAGGCAGCCAGGGACCGAGTTTGTTGTCGGGGCGAGCTAGCCGGTTGGGCGACCGGGCGCTGTTCGGCGTTATTCGCAATGGTCTGCCGGGTACGAGCATGCCGGACTTTCCCTTGGCTAATGAGAAAGTCTGGCAGATCACGGCGTTTGTCCGGTCGTTGACGGCGCCGGCTATTTCGGCGAACGTTGGCGGAGACGCGGCGCGGGGGCGCGCGTTTTTCTTCGGGGAGGGAAAATGCTCGGGGTGCCATATGATTATGGGCGAGGGCGGTTATCCGGGGCCGGACCTTTCGAACATCGGCGCGGAGCGGACGGTGCATCAGTTGCGGGAATCGATCGCCAAACCATCGGCGCGGATTGGGGATGGGTATCGCGGGGCAACGGCCACGTTGCGAGGCGGGCGGGTGGTGCGGGGCGTAGCGAAGAATTTCAACAACTATTCGGTGCAGATTGTGGATGGCGGCGGACGGCTGCATTTGTTGCGGCGAAGCGAATTGGCAGGCTTGGAATTAACGGACGAGTCGATGATGCCGGCAGTTTCTAACGGGGACGCGGTGACGGATTTGATCGCATTTTTGGCGCGGCGGACGACGCGCCCTTATGAAGGGGAATCGCGATGAAGTGGGCTAGTTTGTTGATGTTCCCGCTGCTTTCGATGGCACAAGTGACGCCGGCGGCGATCGCGAAATCGCCGAATGAGGATTGGCTAACCTACAACGGTGACTATGCCGCAACCCGCCATTCGCCGTTGCGGCAGATAACGCCGTTAAATGCGAAATCGCTGGTGGCGAAATGGGTTTTTCGTGTGGACGGAGCGAAGAAGCTGGAGGCGTCGCCGATTGTTTACGACGGGCTGATGTATGTGACGAACACCAACGAGATGTACGCACTGGATGCCCTGAGCGGGCGCAAGGTTTGGTATTACCGGGCAGCGGGCGCGAAGGGGACGCGCGTGAACCGCGGGACCGCGATTCTGGGCGATAGAGTCTATTTTGTGACCGCGGATTGCCATTTGGTGGCGTTGAACCGGATGACTGGAAATCTGATTTTCGATGTGGAATACGCTTCGTTCGCGGGCGGGTACACGACGTCGATCGCGCCATTGGCGGTGAAGAACGGGATCCTGGTGGGAGTGGCGGGAGGCGGGAGCGGCCAGCGCGGATTTGTGGCCGCGATCAATGCGGAAACGGGCAAGGAAATGTGGCGGTTCTGGACGGTGCCGGCGAAGGGCGAGCCGGGGTCGGAAACATGGGGGAACTTTCCGGCGGAAATGGGCGGCGCGCCGACCTGGACGACGGGTTCCTATGATGCCGCGTTGAATACGGTGTACTGGCCGACCGGGAATCCATGGCCGGATTTTTATGGCGGACGGCGGCCAGGCGATAACTTGTATTCCGATAGCGTGGTGGCGCTGGACGCCGATACGGGCAAGATGAAATGGCACTTTCAATTTACGCCGCATGACGTTTGGGATTGGGACGCAAATGAAAATCTGGTGTTAGTGGATGCCGTGTTTCGGGGTAAGCCGCGCAAGTTACTCGTACAGGCAAACCGGAATGGCTTCTATTATGTTCTGGATCGTGTAACGGGAGAGTTTCTCCATGCACGTCCGTTTGTTAAGAAGTTGGATTGGACGACCGGGCTGGACGATAAAGGACGGCCACAAGTAATTGAATCGAAGATCCCGACGCCGGCGGGGACGAAGGTATGTCCATCGGTGCGGGGAGCGTCGAACTGGATGTCTCCTTCGTTTAATCCGGCGACTGGACTACTCTATGTGGTGACGCTGGAGCAGTGCGACATCATTGTTGCGTCGGCAAAGGAGCCGGTGCCGGCGTCGGGTTTTCGCGGGACGGGGAATGAGGGAATTCCAACCGAGCCGGGGAAGTTTTATCTGCGTGCGCTGGACGTCCTGAGCGGGGAGTTGAAGTGGGAATATCCTATGCCGGGGCCGGGCGTGATGTGGGCGGGAACGGTGTCAACGGCTGGCGGCGTGGTGTTCAGCGGGGACGATGATGGAAACCTGGTGGCGGTGGACGCGAGGACCGGCAAGGATCTGTGGCATTTTTCGATGGGGCACAGCTTGTTTGCCTCGCCGGTGACTTATATGGTGGATGGGCGGCAGTACGTGAGCATCGCGGCGGAGAGTGCGGTTTTTACGTTTGGTTTGTTCGCGCCCGCCGGGCAATAATCTCGCTAAGTCACCGAGCCACGGCCGCACCGATGGCGAATATTGCGGAAGCGGTTCGAATGTACATTCTTTCAGAGGCAATGGCCGGGGTGGCGTAAATGGGCTCGTCGAAGTCGTTGACGTGGATGAGTTCCCATTCGGCGCCGGGCTTGATTACGGCGGCTTTGCCTTGCTCGCTGAAAAGGAATATCTTACCGTCGGCGGCGATGGGTGAGGCGTAGTAACCATCAATGGCGCCTTGGACGCGGGCGGACTTTTTCAACTCACCGGTTCCGGCTAGCATGGCGGTGAAAATACCGCCGGTTTTGATTGTGTAGAGAATGCCGTTCAGGAGAAGCGGGGATGGCACTTCGGGGACCATGCGCTGGTGCTTCCAGACGACGTGAGTATCGGTGATGTCGCCGCGGGCGTTGCCGGGCTTCACGGCGATAGTGACGTTACTGGCTTCACGGCGGCCGCGGTAAAAGCCCCATTCGCGGGCATCCAGGACGCCGTCGTTATTCAAATCGATGGCTAACCAACTGCCACCGTGTTTGAAGGCGGGCGGGAGTTCGGCGTTTGCCAGTTTGCCGTCGTTATTAGCGTCCGCTACTTTGAGGGCGTCGTTAAATCCCGGCAATGGCTTGGCCTGGCCGGGGTCGGCGCCGGGAGCCCAGCCGGTGGCGTAGATCGTATCGTCATCGACGACGGCGGTGGCCTTGATTTGCCAGGAGAGGCCGCGAACGGTCCAGAGTTCCTTGCCGTCTTTTAAGGAGTAGGACGCTAGCAGATAAGATCCGGGAACGATGACCTGGTCGCGGTAAATTGACGGGGTGGCAAAGCCGTGGACAACGGAGGGACGGGCGGTCTTCCAGATCTGTTTGCCGGTGTTTTTGTCGATGGCGAGGAGGAACGATTCTGAATCCTGATCGCAGACGAGGAGGAGCGTATTGCCGGCGAGGATGGGGGATGCGCCCATGCCGTGGAAATTGGCGAAAGGGGGGAGGGCGAGGCGCCAGCGCTCATTGCCATCGGGACCGTAGGATATCAGGCCGAAATCGCTGAAGAAGGCGTAGACGTTAGTGCCGTCGGTGACGGGGGATGGACTGGCGGGGTTATTGAGCTTGTGACGATTCTCAACGCGGGCTTGGGGGACAGAGCGGCGCCACTCGATCTGGCCGGTTTTACGGTTGATTTTGAGGGTGATGAGCTGCGAGTTCTCGGCGGCGGTGAGGAACAAGGCATCGCCGGTGAGGACCGGGGAGCCGCTGCCTGGAGGAACGGCGGTGCGCCAGACGACATTTTTGTTTGGACCGAATTCGGCTGGGATCCCGGTGGTATCGGCGACACCAGAGCCGTTGGGACCACGGAAGGACGGCCACTCGGCGGGGAAGGCAAGAGCCGAGAGGAGTAGGACAACGAGGCGCATTGGTATTGCGAGTTTATCGTAATTTACTTTGAGCACCGGTAATCGCAAAGCCGGACGCCATAGGAAGAACGCTGAAGTGTTGAGTCGCGCCGTTGTTTCGGGGTACGCAGTTGTTACGCTACGTACCATGCGATCTTTTTCGTTGGTGATGGCGCTGGCTTGCGCTTCCTTTGGGCAGGGAGTGGACGCGGATTTTGCAAAGTCCGTAAAGCAATGGACGACGAAGCCGGAATTTTCCTCGCCATTAGTCGATCACTTGCCACTGGTGAAGGGGATCCCAACGCCCAAAGACGTGCTCGGCTATCACGTTGGCACACCCAAGAAATTGACCGGTACGGTAATGGTGCGACGCTACTTTGAAGCGCTGGCGAAGGCGTCGAAGCGGCTGCGGATTATTGAGGCGGGCCAGACGGATGAGGGGCGGCCGTGCTGGAGCGCGGTAATTGGGGATGAGGGCACGATGGCGTCGTTAGACACCCATAAAGGCTACCTGGCGAAGCTGGCGGATCCGCGCGGGCTGAGTGAGCCAGAGGCGCGGAGCGTGCTGGATAAGGCCAAGCCGATCTATCACCTTACGGGCGGTCTGCACAGCGGCGAGACGGGCCCGCCGGAAATGCTGATGGAGCTGGCGTACCGGTTGGTGGCCGGGGACGGACCGCTGTTCGACGGCATTCGCAAGAACTTGATCGTGATGATCTCGCCGCTGCTGGAACCGGATGGCCGCGACCGCTACGTGGAGTGGTACCGGCGCTACAAAATACAGGAAGAAACGGAGGACGACCGCATGCCGGGGCCGCCGTTTTGGGGGAAGTACATTTTTCACGACAACAATCGCGACATGAACTATTCACAGATCACGATGCGCAACTGGCTACGCTCCTATCTGGAGTGGCACCCGCCGATTGTGCACGATCTGCATGAGTCGGTGCCGTTTCTTTATACATTCAGCGGGCAGGCGCCGCAGAACGCGAATTTGGATCCAATTCTGTATGCCGAGTTGCCGTGGTTCGCTAATTACGAAATGACCAAGCTGATTGGCTACGGCATGCCCGGCGTTTGGACGCACGCGTTTGTGGATATGTGGTCGGTTGGTTATTTGGGATTTATGGCATCGAACCATAACGGCATGCTGCGAATGTATGAGACGTACGGCAACGGCGGCGCGAACACGATGAAGCGAAAGGTTTCGCCGGAAGGGGACCGGTTCGGCGCGGCGAAGCGCGAATGGTACCGGCCGCTGCCGGCCTATGCGGAGGTGGAATGGTCGATGCGAAACAACACGAATTACATGCAGACGGGCGTGCTGGCGGCGCTGGAGTTGGCGGCGGCGCATCCACGCGTGATCCTGGAGAACTTCTATAAAAAGTCATTGCACGCGGTGGACGATGGCGGAAAATCCGCGCCGCATGGGTTCATTATTCCGGCAGGGCAGAAGGACCAGACGCGGGTCGCGTGGGTGGTGAACACGCTGCGGCTGCAGGGGATTGAAGTGGGGACGCTGCGTGAGGAACTGACGTTGAAGGACGGGACGTTCGCGGCGGGGTCATTTGTGATCAAGCGGAACCAGCCTTATGGGCGGCTGGCGAAGAGCCTTTTAGAGAAGCAGGTATTTCCGGATGCGAACCTGCGGACGTACGATGACACGGGCTGGACGATGGGGCTGATTGCGCATATCGACGTGAAGGAGATTGCGGATAAGGCGGTGCTGGACGCAGGTGTAGCGGCCGTTGACCGGGTGGATGCGAAGGGGCGCGTGGAGGGGACTGGGGATCTGTTGGCGGTCTTGCACAACGGCGAGCATGGGTTGATTTCGCTGCGGTATCGATTGAAAGACGTGAAGTTTGAAGCGGTGGAGAAGGAGTTTTCCGCGGGGGGCGTAACGGCGCCGGCGGGGTCGTTCATTGTGGAAGATTCGGCGCGATTGCGGCGGGAAATCGAAGCGTTGGGGCTGCGCGCGGTGGCGCTTTCCGCGATGCCGGACGTGAAGCGGCATTCGGTCGATGTGCCGCGGATGGCGATGTTCAGCACGTGGGGGAACACGCAGCCGGTGGGCTGGGTGCGCCATGCGCTCGATCACTACGGTGTGGCGTATGACTTGATTTACAAAGACCGCGTGAAAAAGGGCGGGCTGCGCGCGGCATACGATGTGCTGCTGATTCCGAGCCAGGCAGGAAGCGGGAAGGGCTTGGTCTTCGACCTGGAACCCGCGAAGATTCCGCTGGAGTATAAAGGGTTATATGGCGAGGCCGACGAAATCACCGGCGGCATGGGCCTGACGGGTGCGCAGGAGATTGAGAAGTTCGTCCTCGACGGCGGCGTGGTGATTACATTGGGCGCGGCGAGCTTCTTTCCGGCTGAGTTTGGTTTGACGCGGGAAGTGGAAGCGCGGCGGACCTCCACCGCTTTTTACGCGCCGGGGCCGATTGTGGAAGCGGAGGTTCTGAAGCCGCTGCATCCTATTTTTTATGGCTACAACAAAAAGCGGCTTCCGGTGCGATATGCGGCGGGACCAGTATTTGCGATGCCCGAAAAGTACAAAAATAATTGGACGCTGATGAAGTTCACCGGAACGGATTTGAGCGGCCTGTTAAAGGGCGGCACGGAGATCAAGGACAAGGCGGCGATTCTGGATGTGCCGGTGGGCAAGGGGCGCGTGGTGATGTTCTCCACCAACCCCTGTTACCGCTGGCAGAATCATGGGGAGTTTTCCATGCTGTTTAATGCGATACTGCATTCGACTAAGCCGGTTTTGTGAGCGGAGTATCCGCCGCGGCAATGATGATCGCGAGCAAACGGGCGGGGCTGGTTTTGCTCGCGTTTCCGGAAACCTGATGCACGCTGCCGGGCGGCTCATAGAACATTTCCCCGGCACAAACGATCCTCTCCGGTTGCCCGCGAAGCTGAAAGCGAACTTCGCCCTCCAGCACGTAACCCAGGACGAATCCCGCGTGTTGATGAGGATGGGAACATGGGAACTCTCTCCCGGTGCGTAGGTCACCTTGATGGCATTGGCGGCCCATCCCGCAATCTGCAAGTCTGGCAGTGCCTGTTTGAAGAACAGTTTGGCGGTGCCTGTTCCGCTGGGTGTTTGCGCCATGGCGGCGGATGCGGCGCCTGCGGCCAAGGTCATCAGTTTCCGGCGTTCGATCATGCCCTCAGCCTACCGCGAACGGGCCTTCTCCGCTGGCGATTTCTCCCGCAGCGTCCCGGGCAGACGTCTAGGCCTCGGCAAAAGAAATCGCCGAGCCATCCAAGCGTTCAATACTGGACGGTTCGGTGCCCGCCAGCGCTATTCCAACAGCCCGTCCGATCCGCAGTCTGCTAGCGAGTTTCCGCCGCAGGCGCGGCTCGTTCCGCGTCTTTCTTCTTCATAATCTGGTCAAAAATAAGGCCAGCCAGCCCACCGACCGCCGCGCCCAGAATCGCGCCCTTCATCCGGTCGTCTTTCGCCACTGCGGCGCCAATCGCGGCGCCTGCCGCCGCCGCCGCAGCCATCACTTCCGGACGTAATTCCGCTTGGCGCCGTGGGGAGTCCTTCGATGCCGGGGTCTCTTGACCAAACGCGAGACCGCTTATCAACGCGGCGACAGCAATCGATTTCTTCACGGCAAGTACTCCTTCACGCGATAGATGCTCACGACCAAAAAGCGTTACTTAAAAACCGTTTCGACGAAGGTCAAATATCCAGATTCCGCACATCCAGCGCGTTCTGCTCAATAAACCGCCGCCGATTCTCCACATCCTCGCCCATCAGGGTCGAGAAAATCAGATCGGCCTCAACGACATCCTGCAGGTCCACGCGAAGCAACGACCGCTTGTCCGGATTCATCGTTGTCTCCCAAAGCTGCTCGGCGTTCATCTCGCCCAGACCTTTGTAACGCTGCACGTTGGCGTCTTTCATGCCCTCTTCGCGCAGGTAGGTGAGCAGGTCGTTCCAAACGGCCCTCGTCTCGCGCCGTTCTTCCTTCGCCACAATAAACGGCGGCTGATTGTACTTGGCAATCGACTTTGCCAGCGTTCGCAACCGCCGGTATTCGGGTTGCGAAGCCATCTCAATGCCAATGGTCCGCTCTGCGTTCGTCGGATCCTGATACGAAACGCTCCAGGCGTCATGCATCTCATCGGCCTTCAGCACCGCGCCAATCTTCAACTGTTCCATACGCTGGAACAACATCTCCATGTTGGCCTTCTGCTGAAAGTCGAGCTTTGTGTCGACAGGCAACTCCGCATGAGTCAACACCTCCACTACGCGAGCGTCCCGCAGTCGCTTTTCCAGGTTCTTGAACAACACCGCGAATTCATCCAACGAGATCAGGAAGTTACGGAAGTCCGCCCCTTCCAGTTTCTGCCGGTCGCCCTCGGGACCATACTCCAGCGTGAGCCCTTTGGTCGCGCGCTGCAAGATTTCGCGCGTGAATTCCTTGTCGTCTTTGATGTACTTCTCTTCTTTGCCCTTTTTGATCCGGTAGAGCGGCGGCTGCGCTACAAATACATGGCCGCGCGTGATCAGATCCTGCATGTGCCGGAAGAAGAAGGTCAGCAACAGCGTGCGGATGTGCGACCCATCCACATCGGCGTCCGTCATGATAATGATCTTGTGATAACGAAGTTTGGCGACGTCGAAATCGTCCTTGCCGATACCCGCGCCGATGGCGGTGATCATCGCCCGGATTTCCTCATGACCCAGCATCTTGTCGTAGCGTGCTTTTTCGACGTTTAAAATTTTGCCCTTCAACGGCAGGATCGCCTGAAACTTCCGGTCGCGGCCGCTCTTAGCGGTGCCGCCGGCGCTTTCTCCCTCGACTAGGTACAGCTCGCACAACTCAGGATTTTTTTCCTGGCAATCGGCCAATTTTCCCGGCAGTCCGCCGGAGTCCAAAGCGCCTTTGCGGCGGGTCAGGTCACGGGCTTTGCGGGCGGCTTCGCGGGCGCGGGCGGCGTCAATCGCTTTACCCACAATCTTCTTCATAACATTGCCGTTTTTGTCGAAGTACTCGCCCAGCTTCTCGTTTATCAGTTGCGACACCGCGCCGGAACAGTCGCTGTTTAATTTGCCTTTCGTCTGCCCTTCAAACTGCGGCTGAGGAATCTTCACACTAATTACCGCCGTCAATCCTTCGCGGACATCGTCGCCGGAGAGATTCTCTTTGACGTCTTTAAACAATCCGCCGGACTTACCATACTTATTGATCGTCGATGTCAACGCGCTGCGAAAGCCTGAGAGATGGGTGCCGCCATCGACCGTGTTGATGTTATTCGCGAAACTGAAAACGCTTTCTGAATAGCCGTCGTTGTACTGTAACGCCACTTCCATCGTTAGCGTGCCGCCATTCGGCAACTCACGCTCACCCTCGAAGAAGATCGGCTTATCGTGCAGGCAACTTTTCGTTTTGTTTAAATGTTTGATGAATTCGGCGATTCCGCCTTCGTAGTGGAATTCTGTTTCGTGCGGTGGATCCTGCCGTTCATCAGTCAGTATTATTGTAAGTCCGCGATTCAGAAAGGCCAATTGCCGCAGACGCGAAGCTAGGGTGTCGATATTGAAAACCAGGGCGTCCATGATGGTCGAATCCGGTTTGAACCGTATCTTAGTACCCGTTCGCTTGCCCGCTTTGCCGCCTTGTTTCAACGGCGCCAACGGCGCGCCTTTGGAATACTCCTGTGTCCACGTAAAGCCCTGCCGCCAAATTTCGAGTTCAAACTCTTCGCTCAACGCGTTGACGCAACTTACTCCGACACCGTGTAAACCGCCGGAAACTTTGTAGCTGTTCGAATCGAACTTACCGCCCGCGTGCAGTTTAGTAAGAACCACCTGCGCCGCCGACACGCCTTCCTCGTGGATGTCAACCGGGATACCGCGACCGTCATCCTCCACCGTCACCGAGTTATCGGTGTGAATGGTGACCAGAACCTTAGTCGCATGACCAGCCATGCATTCATCGACGGAGTTATCGACGACTTCGTAGACCAGATGATGAAGCCCCATTTCACCGGTGGAACCGATGTACATGGCGGGGCGGAGGCGAACCGCCTCCAGGCCCTCAAGCACCTTGATGCTATTGGCGCTGTAATCCTGTTCGTTGTGCAATGTGTGTCTTCCTGACTGCTGAATTTTCAAATGCGCATTGGCATTACGACGTAGCGGTAGCGGAGCGGTGAATCGCCGACCGGCCGCAACTCGCCGGCGCTGGCGGCGTCTTTGAACAAAAATGAAACTTCCGCTTCATCGCCGGCCCGTAGGAATTCCAGCAAGTACTGGGCGTTGAAGCCAATGTCCACCTTCGGACCGGTGTAAGTAACGTTCAAGGTCTCTTCCGATTCACCCGTATCCGATAGCGAGGAATGCAGCATCACTTCGCCGTCGATGGCGCGCAACTTGATAGCGCGCGACCGCTCGTCGGCAAACTGCATCACGCGTTCCAAACAGGAGCGGAGTTCCTCACGCGGCATGGTGATGACGTTGGGGTGTTCCTTCGGCAACACGCGTTCGAAATCCGGGAAGTTTCCGGTAAGTTTTCGGCTTAGTAACAGGCGGTCACCCATTTCGAAGAAAAGGTGATTCTCGTCTCCGCTAAACTGGAGCTTGGCATCCGGTCCCGATTCCGCCGACAACCGCAGGATCTCGTTCATGGCCTTGCGAGGCAGCAGGGCCCGGAAGGCCTCCCCGGAACTGATCTCGAGCGTGAGTGGCGCTTCCACTGTAGCAAGACGATGGCTATCGGTTGAGACCATCGTCAAGCCATCCGGCTTTACCAGCAACAGAGCCCCATTCAACGTGAACCGGGACTCTTCCGCCGAAATGGCGAAAATCGTTCGCTGGATCATCCCGGCCAGCGTCTTGACAGGAAGTTCCGCCAGCGTCTCCGGCATCTCGGGGAGTTCCGGAAAACTCTCCCGGCTCATGCCCGCGATGCGGGTTCGCGCCTTGCCGGCCGTTATCGACGCCCAGTGGTTATCGCCAAACTTGATGTTGATCTCACCATCGGGCAATAGCCTGACGTAATCCATCAGTTTTTTTGCCGGAACCGTACCGCTGCCGGACTTTTTGACCCTGGCCGGACATCCGCAACGGATCCCCAACTCGAGATCGGTGGCGGTCAGCGTCAGCCGGTCGCCATCGGCCTCCAGGAGTATGTTCGAGAGAATCGGAATCGTTGACTTCTTCTCGACAACTCCCTGGGACAGGCCCAACTCGCGCACCAGATCGGATCGATTGACTGTGAATTCCATCGTCGTTGCCTTTGCCGTCTCCGCCGCCCTCTTCCGTTTCCTATTCTTCTGTGATAGATGATTATGAAACAGGTATCGGAATAGTAGGGGTTGTGGATATGTTGAATTCTCTCTAAATTATACTAAAAACAACTGCTTCGCGTCATCTTCCCTTTTGGAATTAGGGGTGGAAAATGGTGGAGGATCCTGCGCCGCGCTTTTCGTCCACAGTAATCCTCAGGGCTGGGAACGCGCTGTTGTGGAAAACCCTGTAAACTGCTCAAAAAGCGTCCGTGATGCTGTGGATAACCCTGTTCAACTCCGCGTCACGTTGCCGTTGCTTGTCGATCTTCTGCACGGAGTGAAGAACGGTGGTGTGATGCTTTCCGTTGAAATGACGGCCGATCTCCGGGAGCGACGCCGGTGTCAGTTCCTTGCACAGGTACATAGCGATTTGGCGCGGGTAGGCGATTTTCTGAACATTGGTCTTCTGCTTCAACTGCGCTGGCTGGAGGCTGAATTTCTCCGCCACCGCCTTGATGATCGATTCCACCGTGATTCGTTTATCAGCTCCCGCCGACAGGTGGCGCAGGACCTGCTGGGCCATCGCCAGCGTTATAGGCGTGTCCGTCACGCTTGAATAAGCGATGAGCTTAATGAGCGCGCCTTCCAGTTCCCGGACGTTGGATTTGGTCTTTGTGGCGATATGGATCCGGACGTCCTCTGGGAGCTCAACGCCTTCGGCCTCTGCTTTCATGTCTAGAATGGCCATTTTGGTTTCCAGATCCGGCGGCTGGACATCGACCATAAGGCCCCACTCGAATCGGCTGCGGAGGCGATCCAGAAGGCCGGTTACATCCTTGGGAGGCCGGTCCGAAGAGATGACTATCTGCTTGCCGTGTTCATGCAACTCGTTGAAAGTATGGAAGAACTCTTCTTGCGTGCGTTCCCTGTTGGCTAGAATCTGGATATCGTCCACCAGTAAAGCGTCAGCGTTCCGGTAGTGTTGGTGGAACTGCGCCATTCGGTCCGTTCGGATCGACGCGATCATCTCATTCATGAATTTCTCGCTGGAAGTATAGACGATCCTCATCCCGGTGCGATGCTCCATGAGCCACCGGCCGATGGCGTGCATCAGATGCGTTTTCCCCATGCCGACGCCACCGTAAATGAAGAGCGGGTTATAACGGTTGGCAGGATGGTCGGCGACGGCGCGGGCGGCCGCGTGAGCGAATTGATTACACGAGCCAACTACAAAAGAATCAAAGCTATAACGCGGATTCAACTGACTGGCGGGCGAGGCGTATGCCACTTGGTGCGCGGCGCCGCCCTTGTCGGCGGCGATGATTGCGAGGGGCGAAGGCCCGGCCGCCACTTCGTAGTTGACAGTACGTATTGACAGCCTTAGCGCGCTGATCGCCGCCGTCACTTTCTCGTTGTACTCTTCTTCCATCCACGATTTGGCCGCTTCGCTGGGAACGCGGACAATGAGGGTCTCGGCGAACTCCTCACGCTGTTCGGTGGGCGCCAGCCAGTTCTGAAAACTCTCGGAACTAACGGCATGCGCTAGTTGCTGCTTGATACGATCCCAGGTGCTCATATGATTTGAAAAAACTAGAGCTTTCCAAATAGACAAAACGTTTCCCACAGATTTTCCACAAGCTGTGGAAAACCAATAGAAACTATTCTTGTAGTGAGTGCGTCCCCGAGGCAGGAATCCCGTTTTGACCCGCCAAGCCGGAAGGAGAGAACTGGGCGGACCCTTAGTCTAGCACAGGAGGAGGCCCAGATTACAAGTACCAATTTCTTTAATAACTCCTTTATTTTCATATAGAAAACATTTCGTGCTTAAATTGTTTCCCTTGTGTGACAACCGACTGAGTTTCTGGAATCTTCGAGCGTGGGGTGGTGTGGAAGTTCGTTCGCGCCTCCACCGGCAAGAGTGGAAAAGGTGTGTTGCTGAGAGGTATTCTGGGAAGCGGCGCTTTTGTTGGCGCGTCCGCTAGGTTAGTGTTTATAGTAGGTTCGGTGACCCGCCCATGACAGTTAGCTTCCGAATTGCTGGGAGACTCATACAAATCTCGGACGTAGCGTCGCGAATGATGGCGGTTGACATCGGAAGCGTGTCCATGTTGCGGCGATCGCGGCTGGATCCGGCGGCATGCCAGGAGCTGCGGTATATGATGGGTTCCGATCTTGGAACAGCCGTCGCGCGGATGGGTGATTCGGCAGTGGTGGAAGAGGCGTGCAAACGCGTTGCGGCGGGCCGGTGGACTTTGAGCGTGGTGGACGCACCGAAAGTAAAGTCGGCGGGAACGCAGGGCAGCGAGCAGAGCGGCGGCGGTGGCGGCCAAACCAAGGGCGCGACGAGCGGGGCCGGCGCCGGGAACGATCCCTTAACCGATAAGAAAAAGACGTGGGTGGAGTTCGACCTGCTTGACAAGGATAAGCGCCCGGTGAAGGGTATAGCCGTTGAAGTGACACTTCCGGATGGAACGATAGAGAAGGGAACGTTGTCGGAAAAGGGGTCGTTCCGGAAAGATGGGATTGATCCTGGAACGTGCCGGGTGCGGTTCCCGGACCTGGATGGGCGCGAATGGGCGAAGGCGAGCAGTTTTGCCAACGGCGCCCCAGTGAAGCTATTCAAGGGAACGGCGAGGATTGCGGCGGGACCGTATACAGTCTTGCAGGGCGATCACATAGCGAGTATCGCGGCGGATGCGGGGTATTTGTCTTGGAAGACGATATGGGATGACGGAAAGAACGCGGCGTTGAAGGCGAAGCGTAATCCGAACGTTTTGTATCCGGGGGACATGCTTGAGATACCGGCGAAGCAGAAAAAAGACGAGAGCATTCCGACGACGGAGTACACAACATTCCAGACAATCGGGGATCCGCTGCAGTTGAAGATAGTAGTTCTGGACTGGGGTAGAAACCCGGTGGTGGACACGGAGTTGGACATACAGTTGGACGCGGGGGAGAAGATCAAGACGGCGGGCGATGGAAGCGCGACGAAGAAGGTGCTCGATCCGCAAGGTAACAAAGTAGGCAAGCTGCTCGTGAAGGGGGTTGGCCTCGATCTGAAAGTGGGCCATTTGGATCCAGTGGAAGAGATATCCGGTCAGGTATCGCGGCTGAACAATCTGGGCTACCGGGCTGGCGTGACCGCGGCCGGGGTTTCAACAGATCCTAACGACCTGATATTCAAGAGCGCTGTTGAAGAGTTTCAATGCGACGAAGGACTGACTGTCGATGGCAAATTCGGGCCGCAGACGCAGGCGAAGTTGAAGGACGTTCACGGGAGCTGAACGGTAAAAAAAGCCGGTATGAGGGGAATTGCCAGGAGTTCGCGCTTTTGTTAGCGTAGGGGCTTCTTTAGTAATGACAGTCAGCATCCGAATCGCAGGAAAACTAGTTTACGTGTCCAACACACCGTCGCGCACTCCCCAGACGGACGTCGGGAACAGCGCGCTATTGCGGCGGGTGCGGCTGGACGCGGCGGGCATACAGGCCTTGCGATCAATGCTGGTGGCGGAGATGGGGCCCGTGGTGCAGCGGATGGCCGATCCGCTGGTGATGGAGGAAGCGGCAAAACGAGTGGCCGGGGGCCGGTGGACGTTAACGGTGGTGGATGCGCCGAAGATGGGTGGGGCGGGGACGCAAGGCGGCGCGGGCATCGGCGGAGGTAAGGGGAAAAGCGCAACTTCCGGTTCAACCAGCGCGAACGATCCCCTCGGCGATAAGAAGAAGACGTGGGTGGAGTTCGATCTGCTGGATATCAACAAGCGCCCGGTGAAAGGTCTAAGCGTTGAAGTGACACTGCCGGATGGAACGCTTGATAAGGGAACATTGTCGGAGAAAGGGTCATACCGAAAAGACGGAATAGATCCCGGCACTTGCCGTGTCCGGTTTCCGGACCTGGATGGGCGGGAGTGGGCGAAATCGAGCAGCTTTGCCGAAGGCGCGGCGGTGACGCTATTCAAGGGAGCGGCGAAGATCCCGGCGGGACCATACAAGGTACAGCAGGGGGATTACACGGCGAGCATCACAGCGGATGCGGGGTTTTTGTCGCATAAGACGATTTGGGACGACGGAAAGAACGCGGCGTTGAAGGCGAAGCGGAACCAGAACGTACTGTTCCCGGGCGACACCCTGGAAATACCGGTGAAGCAGAAAAAGGAAGAGAGCATTCCGACGACGGAATACACGACGTTTCAGACGATCGGAGATCCGGTGCAATTGAAGATCGTGGTGCTGGATTGGGCGGGTAGCCCGATTGTGGACACGGAGTTGGACATTCAATTGGACGCGGGCGAGAAGATAAAGACGGCGGGCGACGGTAGCGCGACGAAGAAAGTCGTGGATCCGCAGGGGAAGAAAGAAGGTAAGCTTCTGCTGAAGGGTTTTTCTTTGGCGCTGAAAGTGGGCCATTTGGATCCGGTGGAAGAGATCACGGGGCAGGTTTGGCGGTTGAACAATCTGGGATACCGGGCGGGGAATGCAACTGCTTCCGACGACCCGATTTTTAAGAGCGCGGTGGAAGAGTTCCAGTGCGACTACGCGCTGGCCGTGGACGGGGTTTGCGGAGCGAACACGCAGGGAAAACTGAAGGATACGCACGGCAGTTAGGCATGACGGAAAGCCCTGCGGCCGCGGCAACGGCGGTACTCTACAACGGCCGGTCGGCGGAGATGCTGGTGGCCTACGCCGATGAGGCGACAGGCGCATTGCATACGCTGCAATTCGAGGAAACGCGGGCGGACCTGGGCGAAGTGGAGCGGTTGCAGGAATTCAATTGGGAGCGGCGGGCGCCGGCGGGCGCTTCGATAGTGATTCCGGAGTCGGGCCATCCGTTATCGAAACTGGACGCGTACTGGTTGATGTGGCGGAGCGGGGATTTGTTGTTCGGACAGTCGTCTCATCAAGAGACAGCACTCGCGTCGGCAGTGGAAGAGGAGGAATGGACTATCGACCGGCCGTTGGTCGCCGGTAACCGGGAGCTTCACATGTACGCCTGGCGGGAGGGGCGGCTGGTGCGGCACCGCTATGGGGCGGCGGTGACGTTGGATACGATTATGGAGATTGGCGGGCGGCCGGCGCGTTCGATATGCGCTCCTGCTCCAGGCGACGACGACGGGACGGCGTTGATTGGGTTCATGAACGAAGCCGATGGCGGCATTGTGGCGACGGCGGCTTATGTGCGCGGCGGGAAAGTGCTGCAAATGGACGGTAGGGCCGAAGGCCGGTACCGTCTAATGGGGCGGCACCGCATGGGCGCGCATGCAGGCAGGAATGGCCGTCCCGCGCTGACGGTGATGACGGAAAGCCATGACAATGGCTCGTACGCGATTCTGGAGGCCCGGTTCGACTTCGGGAAGAAAGAGTGCGTTTGGAAGCGCACACCATTGGCTTCGGTGCCGCCCGGAGATTTCGTATCGGCGGCGGTATTTTATTTCAAGACCCAGGACGCGCCGGAGCCGTTTGTCCTGGCGGTGAATCGGGCGGGACAGCTTGTATTCCCGCGGCGGCGAATAGTGACGGTAGTGCGTGAGGACGCTGGGGCGGGCTATGGGTATCCAATCCTGACGACGCTGACGAACAAGTATGAGGCTGTTGGCGTGGGCAGCGGGATAATGTTGCGAAAATTGTAGCGTGGAACGCTGTGAGTGTAGCAATCGTATTAGTGACGCCGCGAAACCCGCTGAACATCGGCGCTGCGGCGCGCGCGATGTCGAACTTCGGGTTCTTCGATCTACGGCTGGTGAACCCGTACCGCGTGGCTTTCGATGAGGCGCGGAGCGGTGTGAACGCGGACCGGGTGTTGACGGAAGCGCGGGAGTTTTCGACGGTTGCCGCGGCGGTGGCGGATTGCCATCTGGTGGTGGGGACGACTGCTCTGGGGCCTCGTGACGTTTCGTTGCCTTTTCATTCCCTGGAGGTCGCGGGACGACGGTTGAAGCGGGCAGGCGGAGGCGTGGCGATCCTGTTTGGCAGCGAGAAGTTTGGGTTGTCGAACGACGATATGAGCTATTGTCATTGGTTGCTGCGGATTCCGACGCGGGGCGAGCACCGGTCAATGAACCTGGGCCAGGCCGTTGCGGTGACGCTATATGAATTGATCCGGAATGGGCGGGCCGCGGCTAATGTTGCCCCGCCTGTGCGCGGGGTTTCGGCGGGCGAGGAAGACCGGGTATTGCAGTACTTGCTTTCGGCTTTGACCGATAGCGGGTATATCAAACCGCCGGTGGATGCGTCGCAAACGTTGAAGCTGCGACGATTAGTCCGGCGGATGGGATTGACCGGGAAAGACGCCGTGGTGTGGCAGGGAATGCTGCGGCAGATATCGTGGAAGTTAAAGGAGTAAGATCTTAGTCGTGAATTCCACCCGCCGTTCGTTCCTTCAACTGTCTGCCTTGGTTCCTTCGTACGCTTTCGCGGCGGCTCCGCCACCGATGAAGATCACCGGGGTGGGTCAGATCCGATTGCAGTTTCCTGGCAAGACGCCGCGGATGCGGAATTCGATTATCGAGAGTGGCGGCGGCGCGCCGGGGATGAACATTCTGGAGGTTTATACCGACCAGGGGATTACGGGGCGCAGTTCGGCGGAGCGGATGCCGCTGATTCAGAGCGACCTGCTGCCGCGGATCATGGGCGAGAATCCGTTTTTCGTCGAACGGATTTGGGACCGGATGTACCGGCACAACCGGAAACCGGTGGCGAAGGGCGAGTATATTCGGGCGATGGGCGCCGTCGATATCGCCATTTGGGACATCATCGGGAAGGCGCTCGGGATGCCGGTTTATAAGGTGCTTGGTGCTTACAACGAGCGCATTCGAGTATACGCGGCGGGCGGTTATTACGAGGAGGGGAAGGGGCTGCGGGAACTGGCGGCGGAGATGGAGGGCTATGTCAGCGAGGGGTTCCGAGCGGTGAAGATGAAGGTGGGTTGGAGCGCCATTGGCCTTCAAAAAGATGCGGAGCGGGTACGGGCGGTGCGCGATGCGGTGGGTCCGGACGTGGACATTTTGTTGGACGCGAACAACGCGTGGAATGCATATGACGCGATCCGGTTTGGGCGGTTGGTGGACAAGTACAACATCTATTGGTTTGAAGAGCCGGTGGAGCCGGACGATTTCAAGGGTTGCGCGGAGGTGAAGCAAGCGCTGGATATTCCGATCGTGGCGGGGGAGAACGAGTTTACGCGGTGGGGCGCGCGCGAACTGATTGAGGCGCGGTCGGCGGACATATTGAATTTGGATACGGTGTGGAGCGGGGGAATCACGGAGTACCGGAAGATCGCGGCGTTGGCGTCGGCGAATCATATTCCTGTGGCGCCGCATGGGAATCCGCATATGGCGGTGCATCTGCTGGCATCGACGGCAAATACTTTGATCATGGAGACATATCCCGGGGTGCAGAGCAAGTACAATCCGGCGATGCCGTTGTTCGCGGTGAAGGACGGGTATATACAGGCTCCGTCGGCGCCGGGGATCGGGTATGATCCGGAGCCGGCGATGGTGGAGAAGTATAGAGTGAAGTGATGGATCGTCGAGTGTTATTGGGCCTTATGGGTGGGGGGCTGTATGGGCAGGCGCCGCTCGATTTGGAGCATTTGTTGGCCGCGCCGGGGGCCGACAGCGGATCGCTGTTTCCGGATATTACGCGGCTGGCGGGGAGTGGAGAGTTCCGGCATTCGTTTTTGAGCGGGCGTTATAAGTCTGTTGTTGAATATCGCCGCGAAGGGAGGCGGGTTTTGTTGGATGCGTTGGCGTACCGGCCCACTCCGGCGGCGCCTCGCGCGGAGGTTGTGGACCGCGCCGATATGGGCGAGTTTATTAGGGAAAAGGTGGTGTTTTCGACAACGCCCGAGTTTCGCGTGCCGGCGTATGTGCATATTCCAAAGAACCGGAAGGGGCGGCTGCCGGCGATTGTGGATCTACATTCGCACGGCGGAATGTTTATTTACGGCAAGGAAAAGGTGATTGATTTTGGCGTGAATCATCCGTCGCTGGCGCAGTATCACAAGGAAAATTACGAGGGGCGGCCAACGGCGACGGAGCTGGTGCGGCGCGGGTACGTTGTGATCACGATTGACGCGTTTCCGTTCGGCGAGCGGCGGGTGATGATGGAGGAGGACGCGCGGTATGGGTGGGAGCGTTCAAAGTATTCGGTGGAGGATCTTCGGTATTTGAACGGGAAGTGCCGGGCGAAGGAGTCGACAATTGTTAAGTCGCTGGCGTATGCGGGCGTGACTTGGCCGGGGATAGTGGCGTGGGACGATATGCGGACGGTGGATTATTTGGCGTCGCGGCCGGAGGTGGACGCCAAGCGGATTGGGTGCGTGGGAGTGTCGTTGGGCGGATACCGGTCGTTGTTGTTGGCGGGGCTGGATGACCGGATCGCGGCGGGGTGCGTGGTGGGATTTATGTCAACGGTGCGGCCGATGATTCGGAAGCATATGGACACCCATTCGTTTGTGCATTTCATTCCCGGTGTGCATGCGCGGTTGGATTTGCCCGATGTGGTGGCATTGCGGGTTCCGAAGCCGTTGTTGGTTTTGCAGTGTAGGCTTGACGGGCTATTTCCGTTGGCTGGAATGGAGGAGAGTGTGGCGAAGTTGGCGGCAATTTATAAGAAGGCGGGGGCGGCGCCGGCGTTTCGAGCAAAGTTCTTTGAAGAGAAGCATGTCTTTAACATTGCGATGCAGGAGGAGGCGTTTGGGTGGTTGGATGAGGTTTTGAAGGGGTGAGCAAAGAATAGGAATAGGGTGTGCGATGCGTGGCGAGGTGACGGAGACGATGTGGGTATTGGTGTACCAGAGGAGAGACGGTCTATTTGAGCAAATTGTATCCGTGCTCCAAACGGAAGACATGAAAGATCGAAAAAGTTTGCCCAGTGAGGCGATCGCTGGGACGATCGGCGCTCCGTCGGTGCGCGTCGATGACCTGCATGCGATCACCGGCCAGAATTTTTCGGTGAATGAATTCCTTCCCAATCCTTCATTCTCGGCATTTATGCATTACGTCATTCGTACCTACGGCCCATCAACGCCCGAACTCCAAGCTGCGGCAATAGAGCAGGGCGAGGGCACTGTCTGTGTAATCGATTTTCGGACGCCGGAAGGGGTGATGGGAGCGGTACAGCCAGAAGACATTATTGGGGGATTCTCGGTATCGAATGGTAGACTCGGCGAGTATCATCGCAACGGCAATCATGTCGTTTTTCCAGAAATGGATTAGTGCAACTGCCGCCGCCGCTGGAGCAACTGCACCTTCGGGAATTGAATCGTATTCAGAAGAGCTATCGCCACTGATCCGACCGTTGGGAATCGACCCTCACGGACAGTTGACGGAATTCCGGCGCGAAATACTAAGCTGGAGGCATGGCTAAATGGCTGCTGGTTTCTCTCCTGTTGGCGGGTTGTTCATCGAAGAGTCCCGAAGCGCGGTCAAAAGTGACAGACTCCGCCTCACCTGTTTACGACGCGGCCTTTTGGAAGACCTGGGGCGACGGATTCGCGGAGCTGACCAGCTATGACTTGAAGTATCCCCGCTATGGCGCGTCCCGGCAAGGGACCGCGGTTTCGATCTTCGTGGCGGAGACGTTTGCGAATTCTTTGCGGGTAAAGAGCGATCCGGGTGTGCGGGACAAGAAGGACGAGTTCCCGGTCATGAAATTGAATTTGGTGGAGGATTTTCAGACTGGGATTTATGACTACAACCTGATGCTGCAATCGTTTGTGGCGCTGGAGAGTGTGAACGGACGGCCTGCGGGGGTGATGACGAAAGTGGCGTGGTCGAGCCAGGAGTGGTGCGGGAATTTGTTCAAAGAAGCGATGTTAGACAAGGACGTTTTGCGGGCGGTGAGCCATAGTTATTTTGATGGCGAGGGCGATCAATCGCTGTCGGAGGCGACGCCTGCTCCGGCCGTGCTTAGTGAGGACGCTCTGATGTTGTGGGCGCGGGGAATGGCTTGGCCAGTGTTGAAGGCGGGCGAAACGCGTGAGGTACCGGCGTTGTTGGCAATGCAGGTTTCGCGGTTTAAGAAGGGGCCGGTGCAGTGGGGGAAGGTTGTCTTGTCGCGGACTTCAATGGAGGCGTTCGATGTGTTTCGGGCGAAGCTGAGTGACGGCCGGGAGCGGGTTTACGAGGTGGAGAAGGCGGCGCCGTTCCGGGTGTTGAAATATTCGACGAGCGAGGGTGTGGAGGGGGTGTTAGTGGCGTCGGAACGGATGAAGTATTGGGAGTTAAACAAGCCGGAGGGGGTGAAGGCGTTGGAGAAGCTAAAACTGGGAGTGAGGGCGGCGCGGACGATGTAGACTGAGTGGTGAGATGGACGATTTTGTGATGGAGCGAATAGGACGGCTCCAGGATGCGGACAGATCCTTCGATGTCGAATACTGGCAACGGCAGGGCTCCAACGCGATTTTCTCGGCGGCGTGGGAGATGGTGGTGGAGCATTGGCGGATGAAGGGCGGAGATGAGTCCGAACTCGAACTTCAGCGAACTGTTGAGTCTATTCGACGGCCTGGAAGTTAGGTATCTGGTTGTCGGCGGCTATGCGCTGATGCAGTACACAGAACCCAGGTACACGAAGGATATCGACCTATGGGTGGATGCGACGCCTGAAAATGCGGCGAAGGTTTTTCAAGCCCTAAAGCAACTCGGGGCGCCGCTGAGCGGGATTACCGTTGCTGATTTTTCAACGTCTGGCGTGTTCTATCAGATGGGCCGGCCGCCGGTTCGGGTGGATGTCTTGACGTCATTGAGCGGGCTGAACTTCCCGGACTGCTGGGAACGCCGCGTTGCGGGACGATTTGGCACGCGCAACGTGTGGGTGATCGCAATTGACGATTTGATTGTGAACAAGCGCACGGTGGGGCGCTTGCAAGATCTGGCGGATGTGGAACGGTTGGAAGACGTGCGGAAAAGGCGTGGCGCCTAATACTCATACGGCCAATGCGGCTTGGAGAACAAACCGCCGTCGACATAAAGTGTCTGCCCGGTGACGAAATCCGACAGTTCACCGCTAAAGAAAACCACGGCGCGGCCAACATCCATCGGCGTCCCAACTCGCCCTAGCGGCGTCACTCCGGACCACGTTCCGGCGTAGTCGCCCGATTCCTCTTTGGTGCGCTCGATTTCAACGGCGCCGGGCGCGACGCAGTTCACGCGAATGCCGTACTTGCCGAGTTCAACCGCGGCAACCTTCGTCAACTGCTCGATGCCGCCTTTGGACGCGGTGTAGTTCACGAGGCGCGGGAAAGCCAGTTTGTTGCACCCTGAACCAATATTGATAATGCGGCCGCCGCCGGTTTCCTTCATCATCCGCGCGGCTTGTTGGGTGCAAAGGAAACAACCCTTCAAGTTCGTATCGAGGACGTGATCCCACTCCTGCTCGGTCAGTTCCAGGAGCGCTTTCCACGTCTGTACGCCGGCGTTGTTGACGAGAATATCGAGACGGCCGAAATCCTTCTTCACTCTTTCGAACATGGCCTCCACTTGCGCCGCGATCCCGACGTTGCCTTGCACTACGATGCCGGAGACGCCCATGCCGTTGATCTCATCGGCGGTGGCTTGGGCACCGGCGAGATCGGAGTTGTAGTTCACCACGACGTGCGCTCCGTGACGGGCCAACTGCAGCGCGATTCCTTTGCCGACACCTTTGCTGGCTCCGGTGACTAGGGCGACTTTGCCGTGAAGATCTTTCTGCATGATTCCTAGTCTAATTGGCGATCGGCGCCCATTTTTTGGTGGCAACGAACAGGAACAATCCGAAAGCCAAATAGATGACGGAAGTGGCGCTGAGGCAGACGGCCATCCCGTAGTGTTGCGACGCGGCGGCGATGGCGACCGGCGCGATGCCCCCGCCGAGCCAGCCAAGCGAATTCATTATTCCTACGGCGCTGGCACGGCGTTCGGGCGGGACGTAGTCATAGAGCGTGGCCCAGATGTTGGCGTCGTAGAGGCCCTTGCAGAAGCCGAATCCCACCATTGCGAGGATGAGTACGGTGACGTCGATCGTCCAGCCGGTGAGAAACAGAAACGGCACGCCCCCTAGGAGGCCGAAGGATTGGGTGAGCGCGCGCCCGCCGAGTCGCTTTTTGGCGAAACGATCGGCCAGCCAACCACCGAAGAGGACGCCGAGCACCGAGGCAATTTGGAGGAACGCGGTGGCGCTGAATCCAGCCATGGTGAGGCTGAGTTTGAAGGTGCGGTAAAGGTACGTTGGCATCCAGGTGAGAAAGATGAGCGCGACGAAATTGGCGCCGATGAAAGTGAGGATCAGTACCGGCACCATCGGGTGGGAGAAAATTTCGCGCAAAGGAACGGGGGCGGCCTTAGCTTCTTTGGGGGCCTCCGGTTCGCGGAGGAGTTTCCACAAGCCGATGCCCAGGAGCGTGCCGGCAATACCAAAGACGTAGAAGCCGGAGCGCCAGCCGTAGTATTGGCCAAGGTAACCGGCGAAAGTGCCGCCGGCGATAGTCCCGGCGTAGACACTGGATTGGTGCAGCGACATCGCGCGGGAACGAGTATCGGGGCCGTGGAAGGCGCTAATGAGGGCCATGGACGCGGGGAAGTAGAAAGCTTCACCCAGTCCTTCCAACCCGCGGAAGATGACGAGGTGCGCGTACTGCGTGGACAGGGCGGTCGCGATCGTGATCAACGACCAGGCGATGAAGCCGCCGAGGACGACGGTTTTGCGGGACAGGCGGTCGCCGGCCCATCCGGCGAACGGACTCGCAGCGGCGTAGACCCAGGTGAAGGCGCTGCCAACGATGCCGAGTTGGACATCGGTCAAATTCATTTCGCCGCCCAGTAGAGGGAAGACGGAGAAAATCGCCTGGCGGTCCGCGTAATTGAAAAAGCAGACGAACCAAAGCATGGCCACCAGCCACCATTTGTAGGCGGAGTTTTGCATGGATTTGTTGATTGTAGATGGTGTAACGATATTTAGCTTGCCGGTTCGCCAAGTTTCTGCGCACACTGGAATTTTTCGGAGGCCGTTGAAAGTTGAACTTAAAGATGAGCGATTCCCCCCAGAGATTAGAGCCGGCGGACCGCTGGACGACTACCGATGCGTCGGAAATGTACGACGTAGCGGCGTGGGGAAAGGGTTATTTCTCCGTTAGCGCCGAGGGGCATGTTTGCGTGCATCCTGGCAAAGATCCGGCGCGGCGCGTGGATCTTAAAAAACTTGTCGATACGCTGGTGCTGCGCGGCATCGATCCGCCGATTCTGATTCGTTTCGGCGAAATTCTGCAGACCAGGCTGGCGGAGATGCACGGTGCGTTCAAGACCGCTATTTCCGAGCATAACTACAAGGGAACGTACCAATGCGTGTTCCCGATTAAAGTGAACCAGCAGCGCCAGGTGGTGGAGGAAGTGTTCGAGTATGGACGGCCGTATCATTTAGGGCTGGAAGCGGGGTCAAAGCCCGAGTTAATGGCGGTCATGGCGATTGCGGAGAACGACACGCCCATTCTTTGCAACGGGTTCAAGGACGATGAGTACATTGAACTGGCGATGATCGGGTGCAAGATTGGCCGGAACATTACGCCCGTGGTGGAGAAGTATACGGAATTGGAATTGATTTTGAAGCATGCCGAACGGATGGGCGTGCGACCGTCGATTGGCGTACGGTTGAAGCTCGCCAGCCGCGGATCGGGGCGCTGGAAGAGTTCCGGCGGGTACCGGTCGAAGTTCGGGTTGACGGTGACAGAGGCGATGCGGGCGTTGGAGCGGTTGAAGACATTAGGCATGACCGACTGCTTGAAGTTGATCCATTTCCATCTGGGCAGCCAGATTACCAATATTCGCCAGATTAAGAGCGCGGTGATTGAGGCGGCGCGTATTTATGTGGAGTTGAAGCGGGCGGGCGCCGGGTTGGAATATATTGACGTCGGCGGCGGCCTCGGAGTCGATTACGACGGCTCGCAGACCGACTTTGAATCGAGCGTAAACTATACGCTGCAGGAGTATGCGAACGACGTCGTATATCACATACAAAATGTTTGCGAAGAGGGCGAAGTTCCGACGCCGAATATCATCAGCGAAAGTGGCCGGGCGGTTGTCGCTTATCACAGTCTGCTGGTGTTCAATGTGCTGGGCGTGAGCGGCTTTGGCGATGAACTGGTGCCGTCGCAGCCGAATGAAGAGTGGGAACAGCCGGTGCTTGATCTTTATCATTCGATGCACTCGGTGTCGCAGAAGAACTTATTGGAGAGTTATCACGACGCGCAGGGAGCCCTGGATTCCGCGCTGAATTTGTTTAGCTTGGGCTATCTGACGCTGGAACAGCGGAGCATCGCTGAGAACATGTATTGGCATGTTTCGCGAAAGGTGCTGAAGATGGCCAAGGAGCTGGATTACTTTCCGGAGGAGTTGGAGGGGTTGGAGAGTATGCTGGCCGATACTTACTTCTGCAATTTCTCCTTGTTTCAGTCGATGCCGGATAGCTGGGCCGTGAAACAGTTATTTCCGGTGATGCCGATTCACCGGTTGGAGGAAGAGCCGAGCCAGCATGCGGTGCTAGGCGATATCTCCTGCGATAGCGACGGTAAGGTTGACCGGTTTATCGACCGCCGCGATGTGAAGAGTACTTTGGAGTTACACCGGTTCAATCCGGGGGAGCCGTATTTCCTGGGGGCGTTTCTGGTGGGCGCTTATCAGGAGATCCTGGGCGATCTGCATAACCTGCTCGGCGACACAAATGCGGTTCACGTAATTCTGGATGCCAATGGCGAAGTGGTGCTGGATCATGTGATTCAGGGCGATACCGTGCGTGAAGTGCTGGATTATGTGCAGTTTAACGCGCGGTCGTTGATTGAGGCGTTCCGCAAGGATGTTGAGATTGCGGTGCGTGAGGGAAAGCTGGGTTATGAAGAGGCCGGGCGTCTGGTCCGGTTTTATGAAGACGGCATCCACGGTTACACGTATCTTGAATCTGTCGAATGAAGCTACTCGTTTTTTCGGATATTCATAACGACAAGAAGGCCCTCGAAAAGTTGATGGCGATTGAGGCGGACATTTATGTCTGCGCGGGGGACTTAGTGAGTTGGCGGCGTGATCTGGACGGGATGGCCGAGTTATTGAAACCGCGCACGGATAAATTGTATATGTTGCCGGGAAATCATGAGTCCGAGAAAGACATCGCCAGCCTTTGCGATACGTTTGGATTTCAGAATTTGCATTGTAAGGCCATTAAGGTTGCCGGCGTTCATATTGCCGGATTGGGGTATTCGAATCCGACGCCGTTCAACACGCCGGGGGAGTATTCGGAAGCGGAGATCGCGGAGCGCTTAGCGCCATTCGCGGCTTTGAAGCCGCTTGTTCTGATTTGCCATTGCCCGCCGCAGGAAACAGATCTCGATGGCGTTAAGCCGGGCGCGCATTTTGGCAGTAAGGCTGTTCGGGAGTTTATTGAAGCGTATGAGCCGGTACGGTTCTTCTGCGGACATATACACGAGTGCGAAGGGCGGGATGTGATGGTGGGCCACACGCGCGGGGCCAACGTCGGAAAGCGCGGGTATCTGGTGGACTTGACTACACTGGAGGCGTGATTTTGGGGAGATCGGTGAGGGCGAAGTCGTTGCCTTTGTAGAGTAGGGCCGCGCCGGCGACCTTCGCGGTGGCGTAGGAGTTGCAATCGCCCATGTTGAGGGAGAACCGTTCGGAGGCTTCCATGGCTTGCCAGGCATGCTGCCGCGTGAAATCTATTACCCGGACCGCCCACCGCTCCATCAGATAGTGCAGCCCGATGATCCCCGCAGGTCCGATGCGGGTCTGGATAACGAACGCAGTTTCGGCAAGCGTCGGCGCGCCAATGATCAATTCCTTCGCGCCATTGATGATCTCAAAGTGTTCTTTGAACCCCTCTTCGTGCAGAAGGATGGCGCACAGGATGGAGGTATCGAGGGCAACTGCTGGAAGAGAGCTATTCCCAGAGGGCATCCCAATCCGCCTTCGTCATCGGTTTGCCGCGAAATTCTGGCTTGATGTGAGGCCAGACATCCCGCTCCAGCCACTCCCGCATGCCGTCCATTCGCTGACGCTGAGGAACGGTCAACTGCTTCTTGCGCTCGGCCAGCGCCTTCCGAATCGCTTCCGTCTTCGTCTCCCCGGTCATTGCGGCGACTTCAGCGGCGAGCTTTTCGACTTCGATATTCTTGATGTTCATGCCCATGGTATAAACCTTACCTAATTATACCATTGACGCCCGGCGCTACAATGAGAATCATGACGTTAGACGAACTCACGCGGGAGTATGAACCGCTCCGCCAGCAGGCTATCGCTGTGCGGAGCTATCTTTGACGCTGCCAATAAGAAGTTAGATCTCTCCAAATCCGAAGACTTGATTCTGGCGCCGGACTTTTGGAACGATTCGGAGCGCAGTCAGAAGCTGATGCAGGAACGGAAACGCCTGGAAAAGGCGATCGGCGAGGACGCCGAAGTCAGCGGGATGACCGAGGAACTTGACACTTTCTTCGAGTTGGGCCGGGAGGGCGAAGCGGTTCAGGTTGAGATCGCCGCCGGGTTGAAAAAGTTGTCGGCACGGCTGGAGGTGTTGGAAACCGGCATGTTGTTATCCGGTGAAAACGACTCGAAGCCGGCGATTCTCACGATTCACCCAGGCGCGGGCGGCACCGAGAGCCAGGACTGGGCGGAGATGCTGCTCCGCATGTTTCTGCGCTGGTGTGAGCGGAACAATTTCCAGGCGGAGATTACGGACAGGTTGGAAGGCGACGGCGCGGGGATCAAGTCGGCGACGGTTGAAGTGAATGGCGAGAACGCCTACGGCATGTTGCAGAGCGAGATCGGCGTGCATCGCCTGGTCCGGATTTCGCCGTTCGACGCCAATGCCCGGCGGCATACGTCGTTTGCGTCGGTCTTTGTGATTCCCCTGGTCGATGACGACGTCGACATCGATATCAAAGCCGAAGACTTGAAGATCGACGTCTTCCGGGCAAGCGGCGCCGGCGGCCAGCATGTGAACCGGACGGAATCGGCAGTGCGGTTTACGCATTTGCCGACGGGGCTGGTTGTACAGTGCCAAAGTGAGCGGTCGCAGCACAAGAATCGGGCGACGGCCATGAAGCAAATGCGCGCGAAGCTGTTCGAATACGAGATGAAGAAGCGGCGAGTGGCGGAGAAGGTGTTGGAGGATTCGAAGATGGAAATCAACTTCGGGAGCCAGATTCGAAGCTACGTGCTCGCGCCGTACCGCATGATAAAAGACCACCGGACGAAGAAGTCGATTGGCGATGTGGACCGGGTGCTGGATGGCGATTTAGGTGAGCTCATGCACGCGTACCTGGTCTACAAGAAGACCGGGAGGACGGCCGGCGATGACAAAGAACTCGACGAGTAGTCTGGACTTGGCCCAGGCGGTGGCGCTCCTGCGAGCAGGCCGTTTGGTGGCCTTTCCAACCGAGACCGTTTACGGATTGGGCGCGAACGCATTGGACGAGACGGCGGTGCGGCGGATTTATGAGGCCAAGGGCCGGCCGGCAACGAGCCCATTGATTGTTCATGTTGCCAGCGTGGCCATGGCGCGGAAAGTCGTCTCCGAGTGGCCCGCGGTGGCGGAGAAGCTGGCGGCGAGGTTCTGGCCGGGACCCTTGACATTGGTATTGCCGAAGGCGAAGCGGGTTCCAGATGTTGTGACGGCGGGGTTGGGAACGGTGGGCGTGCGGATCCCGGCCCACCCGATTGCGCTGGCGTTAATTCGAAAAGCCCGCCTGCCACTGGCGGCGCCGAGCGCGAACCGATTTACGGAGTTATCGCCGGTGACGGCGGAGCAGGTTCGGAAGGCGTTGGGAGAGGCGGTGAATTTGGTGTTGGACGGGGGACCGTGCCGGGTCGGGATTGAGTCGACGGTATTGTCATTGGCGGGGCCGGCGCCGGTGTTGCCGCGGACGGGAATGGTGAGCCGGGAGCAGATTGAGGCGCTGATTGGACCGGTACTTCTGGCGGGGGCGCCTATCGAAGGCCAAGCGCATGAGGCTCCAGGGCAGCATTTGAAACACTATTCGCCGCGGGCGCCTTTGCGACTGGGGATTCCTGTCGAGACAGCGGGGAGGGCTCACTTGTGGTGGGCGATAGAGCGTCCGGCGGAATTCTCCGTGCGGATGCCGAACGACCCCGATCGATATGCGGCGATGTTATACGACACGCTGCACCGGGCGGACGGACTGGGTGTACGGGAGATTGTGGTGGAGCCTGTGCCAGTTGGGTCGGATTGGGACGGAATCCGGGACCGTTTGGCGCGGGCGGCTATAATTGCGTGATGCCCAAACCGACGCGCGTTCGTTGGTGGCTTCTGACGCTGCTGTTCCTGGCCACGACCATTAACTACATGGACCGGATCGCTTTCGGATTCCTGGTACCCGAGATTCGGAAGGACATGGTGCTGAATGAACGCACCTATGGATACCTGACTTCGGCCTTTGAGATGGCCTACACGGTCGGATTTCTGGTGATGGGTAAGTTCATTGACCGGTTCGGGACGAAAATCGGCTATGCGGTGTCGATTGCCTGGTGGTCGGCGGCGGCGCTGTTTCACGCGCTGGCGCAGACGCCATTAACTTTGGGCATCAACCGGGCATTGCTGGGGCTGGGCGAAGCCGGCAATTTCCCGGCGGCCATCAAGAGCGTCGCGGAGTGGTTTCCGAAGAAAGACCGAGCGTTTGCCACGGGGATTTTCAACGCCGGATCGAATGTTGCGTCCATGATCGGTCCGCCTCTGTTTGCGCTTATCGTTTTGCAATACGGCTGGCGCGGATGTTTTCTGATAACGGGCGCTTTGGGCTTTCTGTGGCTGGCGGTTTGGCTGTGGACGTACCGGAATCCGGAGGAGCATCCGGGGGTTAATAGCGCCGAAACCGAGTATATTTTGTCGGGGGAAGAGGGGACAAAGGAGCCGGCGATCGGTTGGCTCGCGGCGCTGCGTTATCGCGAGACGTGGGGCTTTGCCGCAGGCAAGTTTCTCACCGATCCGGTGTGGCGATTCTACAGTTATTGGCTGCCGGTCTATTTGTATGACGTGCGTGGATTTGACATGAAAAAAGTGGGCTGGGTGTTGCCCTTCATCTATCTGATGGCGGATTTTGGGAGTGTGGCCGGGGGTTGGCTTTCGGGCTATTTCATGCGGCGGGGATACGATGTTGGCCGGTCGCGGAAGATGGCTATGGGCATTTGCGCGGGGTGCATGCCGTTGGCGGTGACGGCGGTGTTGTTTGACAGTCCGGTGACGGCAGTCCTGTTGATGAGTTTAGCGACGGCGGCGCATCAGGGATGGTCGGCGAATCAGTTTACGACGGTGTCCGACGTGTTTCCGCGGCCGGCGGTGGCGAGCGTGACGGGGATTGGCGGCTGCGCGGGGGGATTGGGAGGCGTAATCTTCGCGACACTGCTGCCGGGGTTCCTGATTCCGGTGGTCGGGTACAAGCCGATTTTCCTTACGTTCGGTGTATTTCACCTCACGGCGCTACTCTTGGTTCACCTGCTTATGAGGGACCTCACGCCGGTGCGAGTACAGGACAATCCGAGGGGACAATTGGGGTAAGGCGGGTCACACTGGGAGCGCTCATGCCTCCCACACAATTGGCTTTCCCCGCGTTTGACAGCCGGCAGACGGCCGAAATGGAACGATCGGCGCCGTTCGGTCTGCGGCGCCGGGATTTGGAAGGTGTACTGCCAAGCGGTTCGATAACGGTGGATGCGGCAATGGGGGTGGGCGGTCTGCCGCGTGGACGTATGATTGAGTTGTTTGGACAGGCGGCGGTGGGCAAGACGACGCTGGGATTGCAAGCGGTGGCGGCGGTGCAGCGCGAAGGGGACACGGCGGCCTTTGTGGACGTGGAGCGGGCTTTTGACGGTGCGTATGCCGCGCGGATGGGTGTAAATGTGGAGGCGCTGGTTTTGGCGCGGTCGGACGATGGGCAACAGGCCTTTCGGATTGTAGAAAAGTTGGCGGCTTGTAAAGCGGTGGATTTAATTGTCGTGGACTCGGTGGCGGCGTTGTTGCCGCCAGAAGAGAGGGAGGCGGCGTTGGGCGAGGCTTCGCCTTTCGGGCAGAGCGAGATGCTGGCGAGCGGATTGCGGCGGCTGGCGCGGGCGCTACAGGGGAGCCCGGCTTCTGTGTTGTTCCTGAATCAGATCCGCGCTTACAAAGGCTTCGGATATGCGGAGACGAGTGTTGGGGGTTGGGCGTTGAAGCTGCATGCGTCGGTGCGGGCGGATTTGCGGACTGATGCGAGGACAGGTAAGCGAGTTCAGTTGCGGGTCATTAAGAATCAGATGGCGAAGCCGGTGACAATGGAATTTGACTTTGAGGGCGGAGTGGGGGTGGTGCCGGAGGCGGAACTGGTTGACCGGGGCTTAGAGGCGGGAGTTATTCGAGCCGGGTTCGTTTTTGACGGGCAAGTGCTGGGACGGAATCGCGCGGAGGCTATTTCGCGATTGGGCCTTCACGCGTCGCTCGCGGCGCAACTGCGGGCGGAAGTTCGGTTGGCCCTGGGGATCGCGCAGCGGCGTCCGATGGGGAGGGAGGTCGAGGCTGACGTCGCGAAGCGGGCGGTCGCGAACGGGTAGGCTCTCGCAGTTACAGCAACGCCGACAAATTCCGCGCCCCGATAAACCGGAATTTCATCGGGCCGAACAGCTAAATCCCGCACGCTGCCCTCGCATCGGCCTGCGATTAACAGGTGCGCGTCCCGCCGCCCTCAATGCGTCGGGAGAGATCAATCGCTGACCCGAATCCAGCCTCGCCAACCGCCAAATGTCGATGCCTGGCCGCCGCACGGCCTATCGACAAAAAACGTTACGGGAAAGTGCACAAGCGCGGCATCTTTGATCTGCGATGCAGTGTTGCGAACGAATCCTCATTGGTCCTCGGCCTTTTACCTCAGCACTGTGATAGTGATCCCACAAGTCAGGCTGCAATGGTAGCCATGTCTTTGCACTCACTGCCACTTTTTCCTTCCGTTTTCTACCTGCCGCCGCTTTATGATCGCCGACAGCTACTCGCCTCGAAACACCGAATGCTGAGGAGCAAGGGCTTCCCGGCGCAGAACTGCCACTTTATGCTTCCCGGCGCCGCCAGTTTATCCGCCAAGGCACAAGGAGATCGGCAGCGATGGCCATTCCGGATCTTTCCGCTTCTTCTGCTCACTCTCGCTGCGGTAATTAACATAGGGGAAGTAATCGGGACTAATGAGGAAAACAATATCGACAAAACCCTGCTGACGCGGTGGGCAATTTCCCCGATGACGTCCCTACCGCTGGCCGTTTCGACGGCGCAATCATCTTAACTTCTCACCCTTAGCTCGACTTTCCCCATTCTTGACAGCGCCCAACGTGGCTATTCACAGGCACGCCGCCGGAGACACGTGAATTGTTTGCTGTCGCCAGCAAAACATTGACAGCATATAAATGTTTAGCCTACTTAAC